>Ga0126305_10000199_pt1 | contig 26668 bp, 27 predicted proteins | sample Plot26_FD_92536 | JGI IMG/M metagenome (GOLD analysis project Ga0126305, IMG submission 92536) | Serpentine soil microbial communities from UC McLaughlin Reserve, CA, USA - Plot26 | ecosystem: Environmental > Terrestrial > Soil > Grasslands | place: USA: UC McLaughlin Reserve, Lake County... | reverse complement strand
GTATCTGTTTACCGCGCAAGGCCGCTTCAGTGAGGTTCCAGCAGGTCGGAGTATGAAGGCGCCTTGAGGCTTCGGAGGAGGGTGGTGAAGGCGGAGATGGAGTTAATACCGCGTTGTTGAAAGGTTCGCAAGAGACTCATCAAGACGGCTTGGGCCTCGGCGCCGTGGCGGGTGCGGTTTCCTCCGCACGACTTGCGATTGACCACGGCGGGCCGGATCGCGTGCTCGGCCGGCCAGTTGGTCGCTTCGATGTCTTCGCGGTCCAGAAAGAGGAACAGAGCCTCTCGATTGCAGCGCAGGTGTTTAGCCAAACGCCGGTTGCCGTCATGAGTGAAGTTGCTCGACAGCAACTGATCCATCTGTGCCACCAATTGTTCCTTGGCGGCCTGCACGTCCTGCGGGCTGATCGTTTTGGCCTCTCGCCGGTCCCGCACCGCCAAGGCCGCGCTCAAGATCTCCTGCACTCGGCGAGGAAATCGGACCGCGCCACCCCGAGCCGTTTCCAGCATCTCCCGACACCGGCGAAGCAGGTGGGCCAGGCAGGTCTGATGCTTCGCGTGGACGAAACACCGGTAAGGCGCCCACCCGTCGGCCACCAGGGTTCCCGCATACTCGCCCAGGATCGCAGAGGCTTCGGCGAAGCCGCGGCCCCGCGCGATCAAATAAACCGTCTCGAGACGATTGGTGAATGCCCACAGCCAAGCCCGGGCACCGCCTTCCCGCCAACCACTCTCATCCGGGTAGACGACCGGCGAAGTGCGGATCGTCTCCACCAACTCCTGATACATCGGCTGAGATTTTGTCGCTGTTCGCAACAGCGCCCGGCACAAGGTCGAACGCGCCACCCGAAAGCCGGCCATCTGCTCCAGCACGGTGGCGATCTTGCCGTAACTCAAGCCTCCCACCTTATTCAGAAAAACGGCCAGAGAGATCACTCCCGGGCCGATCTGAACGCCGGCAGTTCCTACCGCCTGCGAGGTCTGGCGAGGGTGGCGTCCCCTCATTCGACGCCCACACTGCGTACACTCGCAAACCTGCAAGACAAACTCCGTGGTCCGCGGGCGGATTTCCGGCAGGTCGATCTGGTATTGACGCTCCTCACCGGCCCAGCGCACCGGGCCCGAGCAGACTTCGCACGTCCCAGGGCTGTCGACTTCAATCGTCTCGTCCACTTGCTCAGGAACCGGCCGACAAGCGCGCTTTCCGTACCTGTCAGCGGGCTTGCGACCGGGCCTCTGGGGATCGCTCTTCGGCTCACCTTTCGAGAACGGGGCGGCTTGGCGTTTGCCGCCTCGCCGCAACTCTTCGATGATCTTCTCCAACTGAGCGATCCGACGGTCCTGCTCGGCGATCCGGCGCCGGAGCTCAGAATTCTCTTGAAGGACCTCATCGTAAGTCGGCATGTCTGAAGGATATTAGACCATGCCTCCAAGGAAAGAACAAGCTCCCGGGCGTGCCGTCAAGGCGGAACTCACGCCTCAAATAACAGGAAAGGGCGGTAAACAGATACATTCCGCTTTGATCCCGAGCGCGTCGAGATCCTGATGGAGGAGATCAGAGCTGGCGGAATTCCCGTCGCGGCCCGTCCTCTCGCGGTCAGGCTGCCCGACCCTGATGACGAGCCTTTTCTGGAGATCGCTCTGGCCGGTGGAGCCCAGTGTCTTGTCACCGGGAACATCAAGCATTACCCCGCCGATGCACGCCATGGAGTCGAAGTGATCTCGCCCCGGTCGTTCATCGAGCTCTATCGAGTCGAGTAGCGGCCGACATCGTCGTCCAGGCGCCCTGACCGGCAGCCCGCCCTCGGCGCCGGGCCCCTTCGCGGGCCCGGCAGCACCTCTCCCAGTGCTTAATCTGGAATGTAACCTCCGTCCTCTATACTGGTAGACAGTTCTGCGCTGTTGCGCCACTACTGGGTGGGGAGGGAAGATGTCCGAGCGACGCCCGCGAGTGCTCCTGGCCGATGACCATCCGATGATGCTGGAGGGTTTGAGGAAAGCCCTCGCGTTTCCCTTCGAAGTGGTGGGGGCGGTGGCGGATGGCCGTGCGCTCCTGCAGGCCGCCCGGATCTTGCGGCCTGACATCGTCATCGCCGACATCTCGATGCCGGAGGTCGACGGCATCGAGGCCACGCGCCGGCTCCTGGAAACCGTTCCCGAGACGCGGGTCCTGATCCTCAGCATCCACATGGAGCCCTCCTGGGTGCGGGCGGCCTTCGAGGCCGGCGCCCACGCCTATCTGACCAAGACCGCCGCGCCCGAAGAGATCGAGCTCGCCGTCCGGGAGGTGCTCAAAGGGTGCTTCTACGTGAGCCCGGTCGTGACCCAGGCCGCCGTCAGCTTCCCGGTCAAGGAACGGTCTGAGCGCGTCAAGAGCGCGCAGCGCCCACGCGTCGCGGCCGACGAGGCGCTCACCCCGCGCGAGCTCGACATCGTGCGGCTGGTGGGCAAAGGCCTGCGCAACAAGGAGATCGCCGACGCGCTGGGGGTCTCGGTCACGACCGTCCGCACCCACCTCCAGAAGGTCTACGACAAGCTGGGACCCGGCAGCCGGGTAGAGCTGGCGCTCTTTGCCGCAAACGCGGGTGAGATCGTCATGTGAGCGAACGCACTGACGCCGCTTTTTTCGCGCGGGTCTTCGAGCACGCACACGACGCCTTCGTCGTGACGGACGTCGACGGCGCCATCGCGGTCTGGAGCCCTACGGCGGAACGGCTTTACGGCTACACCGCCGCCGAGGCGGTGGGCCGTCCTCTCGACCTCCTCTGCTTTCCGGAGGAGCGCTCCGGCCTGGCCGCCCTGGCTCCCCTGACGGGCGCCCAGGGTGGACCGCGCGAAGTGCTCCTGCGCCAGCGCCACAAGAGCGGCCGTGAGCTCCGGGTGTCGCTGCGCATCGCCCCGCTCGACGTGCCGGGCCGCCCGCCCGGCCTGCTCCTGTGCGCCGCCGACGTCAGCCCGTGGCGGCAGGCGGAGGACGAGCACGCGGCCAGCCGGGCGGCGTTGGAGGCGAGCCGCGCCGAGCTCGGCCGGGTCACGGGGCGCCTGGTCGCCGCCGAGGAGGGGGCGCGGCGGCGGATCTCCCAGGAGCTCCACGACGACCTGTGCCAGCGGCTCGCCGCCATGGCCCTCGAGCTCCGGGTCATGCGCAGGAAGCTTCCCGAGGCGGATCCGCAACGGCTCGAGCTCGAAGCCGTCGGCGGCAGCCTGGCGGAGGCGGCCGAGGACCTGCGCAGCCTGAGCCATCATCTCCATCCCGCGATCCTGGAGCGGCGCGGCCTCGCCGAGGCGCTCCGCGATCACTGCGAAGAGGTGGGGCGGCGGAGCTCCCTGCCGATGCGTCTCAGCCTGAGCGACACCGAGGCTCCGCTGCCGCCGCAGATGGCCCTCGGCCTCTACCGCATCGCCCAGGAGGCTCTGGCCAACGCCGTCCGTCACGCCGGCGCGCGGGCCATCCACGTCACCCTGACGGCCAACGCCGCCGCCGTGCACCTGACGGTGGCGGACGACGGCGCCGGCTTCGAGACCGGCCCGTCACGCCACACCGGCGGGCTGGGCCTCTCCGGCATCGAGGAGCGCGCACGGCTGCTGGGCGGACTTTGCCGCATCACGTCCGCTCCCGGCGCTGGCACCGAGGTCCACGTGCTCGTGCCGCTTCCCTCCGCGGAGCCCGACGGGCCGGAGCTGCCGGTGGACGGCGCCCCCCGCCAGATCGGCCCGTATCAGTTGCTCGAAGAGATCGGCACGGGGTCGATGGCCACCGTCTACCTGGCCCAGGAGCCGGAGCCGCTCAGCCGCAAGGTGGCGCTCAAGCTCCACCGCGGCCCCCTCCCCGGCCGCCGGGAGACCCTGCGCTTCAAGGCGGAGCAGCAGGCCCTGGCGCGCCTGCACCACCCGGCCATCGCCCAGGTCTACGAGGCGCGGACCACGGAGGATGGCGACCTCTACATCATCATGGAATACGTGCCGGGGATGCCGGTCACGGCGTACTGCGACCGCTACGGCCTCGACCTCGGCCGCCGCCTCCGGATCTTCGCCGCGATCTGCGACGGCGTCCAGCACGCCCACCAGAACGGCGTGCTCCACCGCGACCTCAAGCCGTCGAACCTCCTGGTCATGGAGCAGGAGGGCGAAACGCTGCCCAAGATCATCGACTTCGGCGCCGCCAAGGGGCTCGACCATCCTCTGGCCGAGAGCACGGTCTCGAGCACCGAGAGGCTGTCGGGCACCCCGGCCTACCTCGCTCCCGAGGCGCTCGCCGGCGGCGAGACCGATGCCCGCTCCGACGTCTACGCCCTGGGCGTCGTGCTCTACGAGCTGCTCACCGGCACCGTGCCTACCGAGGCGACGCCGCCGAGCCGGCGGCTGAGCGCGATGGACGCCGCCGCCGCCGCGGAGGTGGCGCGGTGCCGGGGTCTCGACCGGGCCTCGCGGCTGCGCCGCCGCCTCGCCGGCGACCTCGACCGCATCGCCCTCAAAGCCCTCGCTTTGGATCCCGCCGAGCGCTACCCGACCGTCGAAGCCCTGCGCAGCGAGGTCGGGCGCGCGTTGCGGGGCGAGCCGGTCGAGGCCGGTCCGGCAGGCGCGCTCCACCAGCTCAGCCGGATGGTGCGCCGGCACCGGAAACTCGTGGCCGCGGCGGCGCTGGTGTTCCTGGCGCTCGCGGCGGGCCTCGCCGCCACCGGTCTCCAGGCCCGGCGCGCCCGTCAGGAGGCCGTCCGGGCCGATGCCGCGGCGCGGTTCCTGGAAGAGCTGTTCCAGGCCTCGGACCCCCGCCAGGCCCGCGGCCAGGTGCCGGACACCAGGGAGCTCCTGGAGCGCGGCACCCGGCGGCTCGGTAAAGATCTTCAGGGCCAGCCGCTCCTGCGTGCCCAGTTGCTCGACACCCTGGGCGGCATCCACACCGAGCTCGGCCTGTTCGACGAGGCCCGGCCGCTGCTCCGGGAAGCCCTCGCGATCCGCCAGCGGCTCCTTGGGAGCGAGACCCCAGAGGCGGCGGCGACCCTCGTCCGCCTGGGCGCGCTCGCCCACCTCTCCGGCAAGGGCGATGCCGTGCCGCTGTTCCAGCGGGCGCTCGCCATCCGCGAAGCACGCCTCGGATCCGCCGATCCCGCGGTGGCCGACGTGCTCAACAACCTCGGCGCGGCGCTGGCGGCCAAGGGCCGCTTCGACGAGGCGGAGACGACGCTCCGGCGCTCGCTCGCCCTTCACGAGGAGCTTTGGGGCAATGGCGATCCGCGCGTCGCGAAGATCCTCCACAACCTGGGAGGCATCGCCTACTACCGCGGCCGGACTGCCGACGCCGAGAAGCTTCTCCAGCGCGCCCTGACGATCCGCGAGGCGGTCCTCGCGAAGGACGATCCCGATCTCGCCGGCAGCCTCGAAGCCATGGCCCTGGTGCGCCAGAATCAGGGCCGGCTGGCCGAGGCCGTGGAGCTCCTGGAACGCCAGGTGCAGATCGCCGAGAGGGTCTACGGCCCCGAGCACCCGGACTTCGCCCGCACGCTCCTCAACCTCGGCCTGGTCCGGCAGGACCTCGGAGAGGACGCCGCCGTCCAGCGGCTCTTCGAGCGCGCCCTCGGGATCCAGGAAAAGACTCTCGCGCCCAGCCACCCGGTCCTCGTGAGGACGCTCGCGTCGTTGGCCGACCTTCACTGCGTGCACCGGCGTTGGGCCACCGCCGAGCCCTTCTTACGGCGGCTGATGAAGTTGAAGGCAGGGGGAGCCGTCTACAGCGACTGGGACAAGACGCTCGCCAACTGGACCCGTTTCCTGCGCGCCACCGGCCGGGAGGCAGAGGCGGCGCGAGTCGAGGCCAGCCGGCGCTGAGGCGCCGAGGTCGGCTCGAGCACACTGGTGAAGCCACGGCGAGCTACAAGATCCTGTGTTCGTCAACGGGCCTGTTCTGGTTTCAAGATCCGTTACGTGCTCTAAGAGGCACTCTCGCCTAAATGCCGGTCGAGCATGTCGGCGAATACAGCAACCATCACTTCATGATCCCCCTCCATTGAGAGCGCGGAGGCCGTGGCGTAGGAGCTTCCCGCGGGCCTGGGTTTGAGTCTCACGAATGGAGGCAAACCGTAACGCAGGGCGCACCAGTTCGCCCAAAGCCGGGCGGTCCGCCCGTTCCCATTGGCGAAGGGATGGATACGAATCCATTCTCCATGGGCATTGGCGCACAGAGTGAGCACGGACTGGAGTTGCTCCTCATTGCCCGGACCTACGCCCGCCGGGATCGCCAAGTCCAGCACGGCGACCGCTCTCTTCATGGTTCTCTCGAAACTGGCGAGTCGCTGCGGGACAAGCCTTGAGTCAACCCCGCGTTGCGAACCGACGCGCACCTCGTAGCCATACAGTTCGGGGAAGTTCGAATCGCTGTCGCGGATCTCACCTGCATAGTAGGGGACCGGCAGCCTGACGCCCTCGTAGACTTGGCGGTGCCACTCCTGAGCCATCGATACGGTTGGTGGGCGGCGGAGGTGGGCCTGCCGGGCAGCCTGGCGGAGGATCTTGGTGAGGTTCTGAACGAGGATGACCGCGTCGCGCGGGTCATCCTCATTCCACGGGATCGCCAAATAAGGCTCCTATGCCGTAGGCATCTGCCAACTCCACGCGGCGGGCCTGGAGGGGGTCCTCGAGCTCCACCTCGCTCCGGGCAAAGGCCCTGATATCCAGATCGAGATCCGCAGGGCCGTAGGACTTCAACCGTTCCAGAGATCGCGCGAGCTTGCCTTCGAGGCTCGCGCCGACTACCGCGAGCTCCCTTTCGATGGCTGCTTCAGCGAGTTCATTCATGGAGACTCCGAGCGCCTCCGCGGCTCGCTCGAGGTGGCGGAGCGTCTCGTGATTGTGGAAGTGGAGCGTGAGGGCAGCGTTTTCCATGGCTGTAGCTTACACCTTCAATGCGGCCGGTTCGACCTGCGGGCCAACTGTCCGCCCCGCAGGGCCAACTGCCCACGCCGGGGGCCTTAACGCCAAGAGGATGATCAGTTCTGGCCGACGGTGAACCAGAAATCCTTTTCATAGGCCTGGAGGAGGCGCGCCGCGCGCCGGATGTCCCGCTCGCTGGCGCCTTGGTCGAGGCCGTCCTGGATGACGTTCAGGGCATCGCCCTCGAAGCTCGGCGGCGTGAACGCGAAGAAGTCGAAGAAGGCGGTGGCCTTGGCCGAGAAGCCGTAGCGGTTGCGCAGGGCGTTCGCCATGCGGCCGGTGTTGGCGCCGAAGACGGGGAAGTTCAGGAGATAGGCGGCCGCGATGTCGGACTTGGAGCCGTAGAACGCCAGCCAGGCGGCATAGGAAGGGTACGCCTGGGCCCCCGGCCGGGGCTCGTACGCCTGGAGGTCGCGCTCGGTCATGCCGAGGGCGCGGGCGAAATCGAGGAGCAGCTTGCGCGCCTCCGCTTCGCCGGTCGTGAGGTCGAGGAAGAACGAGCCGTGCGCCTGGGTGCCGAACCGGCTGACCATGTGCGCGTTGCTCCGCAGATCGCTGCTCAGGATGTTGTACTGCTCGCCGGCGAACGCCCGCAGGCTGTCGAGCGACACCCGGTGACGCTCCAGGGCGGTCAGGAACGGGGCGTTGGCGATCTGGTCGTCCACCGGCTTGAGCTCGGCGCGGAGCTGCGCGACCAGTTGCCGCGCCCGCTCGACGCGGTCGCCGGCTTCCTCTGCCCTGACGTCCTCCGCCAGAGCCGGCCTGCCGAGGGCGGCGAGGAGGAGGAGCGCTGCTATCCCAAGGGTCTTGAATGGATTCCGTTTCATCTCTGGCTCTCCTGTTCAGGAAGATTCTAGATGCTTCAAGCATACTCTGGAACTCCCGAGATACCGGAGGCTCAGCGGCAATTCAGTCAGCAAGAATTTGCAAGACGGGGTCGTCCCGACAGCCTAGTCTCAGAGTCAGTTCTTCCGGCACTTGCCGGCAGCCCAAAGGATCCAAGGAGGTCCAAGATGAGAAAGAAGCTGAACGGAAAGCTGGCCCTGAACCGAGAGACCCTGCGCACGCTCAACGGCAGCGAGCTGACCCGCGTCGAGGGCGGAATCGCCACCGAGGACGGTACCTGTACGACCGGTGGAAGCAACAGCGTCGCCACCTGCGACACCTGCTTCGGGCCGAGCTGCAAGCGCGCCTGCTGAAGCGCGCACCTGTCGATTTCCTCTGAATCTTTTCGACCCCGGCAGCCCTCCAGGCTGGCCGGAGGTTTTTCTTTACCCGAGTCAATCCTGGCACGGAAGGGTGTACTATTAAGTTAATCTAAATAACGACCGCATCCATGTACATTATCCAATAGCACCGTGAGCGCCCGTCCCCACGCCCGTCCCGCGGGGGAGACCGTCCTGTTCTTCGGCCTCCTGGCGCTCCACGTCCTGCCGATCTGGGTTTTTCCCTTCATCCCCACCCAGGACGGCCCGAGCCATCAGGCCCTGACGTTCATCCTTCGCCAGTACGACCACCCCGACGCCGGCCTCCTGCGCCAGTACTACCTGCCCAACCAGGAAGCCTTGCCGAACTTGTTCATCTTCTTCCTGATGGGGCGCGTCCTGGCGTTCGTATCGGTGCCGGTGGCGGAGAAGATCCTCCTCACCGCCTACGTCCTCCTGCTGCCGCTCTCGGTGCGCTACGCCCTGCGGGCGGTCAAGCCGCGGGCCGTGTTCCTCGCCCTGCTCGCCTTCCCCTTCGTCTACAACTTCTTCTTCCAGATGGGCTTCTTCAACTTCTGCTTCAGCCTGGCGGCATTCTTCTTCGCCGTGGGCTTCTGGCTGAAGCACGCGGACGAGATGGGCCCTGGACGGACGGCGATCCTCGCCCTGCTGTTGCTCTGGGTCTACTTCTGCCATCCCGTGACCCTGGTGGTGACCGTCGTGACGCTGCTGACGACCGCCGGCTGGCGGACGCTCCTCGCTCCGGCGCTCTGGCAGGGAGCCCGGCGCTGGCTGCTCGCGCCGTCGCTCGCCTGCCTGCCGGCGCTGATCCTGATGGCCTCCTTCGTCGGCTCGCGGGCGGACCGGCAGATCTCGATGATGCCGATGTGGACGAAGGTCAGGAACCTCGCCTCCCTCCACTCGCTGGCCTCCCTCACCCTCTGGACGGTCCCCCTGGCGATCGCCGTGGCCGTGCTCTTCTACGCCCTGGCCGTGCTCTGCCTGAAGGCGCGCCGCGGCCGGCCGCTCGAGGCGGCAGACGGTCTCCTGCTGGCCGTGGCCGTCCTGACCGTGGCTTTCTTCGCGTCGCCAGACAGGTTTTCCGCCGGCGGGATCATCAACGACCGCCTCCTGTTGTTTCCGTTCCTGGTCTCGATCCTCTGGTTCGGCACCTTCGATCACACCGCCCGCCGGCGCCTCGCCGTGCAGATCGCGGCGGCGGGGATGGCCCTCGCCTTCCTCGGCCTGTTCGCCTGGAAGTACGGCGAGCTCAACCGCAGCCTCGCCGAGATCGCCGCGGCCGGCGACCATGTCGAGCCGGACCACACTCTCCTGTTCCTCTCCTACGCGCACCAGGGGGAGGACGGGAGGAGCAAGCTCGCCTTCCGCACCTGGCCCTTCGTCCATGCGGGTGGATACATCGGGGCGCGCAAGCGGCTGGTCGATCTTTCACTTTACGAGGCCAGCTCGGATTTCTTTCCCCTCTACTTCCGGCCGGCCCTGGACCCCTATCGCCACCTCGCCATCGAAAAGGGATCGATGGAGATGGATCCCCCGAGAGCCGACCTCCTCGGCTATCCAAAGCGGACGGGGGGAAGAGTGGACTACGTCCTCCTCTGGGGATTGCGGGACGAGCGCCGGAACGAGCCCAAGGCCCGCGCCCTCCTGGACCAGCTCGCGGCGGGGTACGACCTCATCTACAGCTCGCGGGATGGGCGGGTGGGGCTGTATCGGTTGCGGGATTCCCACAATCGTTCCGGGTAGAGACGCCCCACCCCCGCTACGACACCGTTTCAACGACCACGGGGACGACGGGGCGTCTCTTCGGAGGGCACGCCGTTGAGGGTTGGCCATGGCGTGTTGAGGCGGGACCATGGCCATGTCTCCTTGCCGACGGAGGAAAAGAGGATGGGGAATGGTGGCGTCATCGGCGGCGGTGGTTATTTATGCGGTCTGCCCTTCGAAGAGACGGCCCGTCGTCCCCGTGGTGGCCGTGACGGTGTCGTAGCGGGGGTGGGCCGTCTCTACGGGACGGTTTCGCGAGGGATCAGGGTTTCCAATTCGCGGGATTGTTGCGGATGTAGGCCCGGACACGTTCGAGGTCCGCAAGGTCTCGCAGGATGTTGTCGTAGAACCTCTCCTGCCAATCGAAATCACGCCGATTAAAATGCCGCCAGATCCTTTTTGTACAAGCGGCCTTGAACCTTCCGATCACGATGTCCAGGGATTCGTTCTCCTGCATCGGACCCTGAAAGATCAGGATGCCGTGCATGTGGTCGGGCATGACGATCCATTCATCCAGAGCGATTTGAGGATGATAGGTTGGAATCTTCAACCATTTTTCGGCGACGACCTTGCCTATGGGCGACAGGGAAACCTTGCCGTCCACGACGTCCCCCAGGCACTGCATCCGCCCCTGCGTGCAGATCGTCACGTGGTAAACGCCCGCCCATCGATAATCCCATCCCGGAAGCCGGGCCGAGGGAATCCGATACCGCCTGCGGAACAAGATGTCGTCCGGCATCCCCGCACCCCCCAAAATAATCGCCAAGCGTAACTCAAATTTCCACCATCGGGTAGAGACGCCCCACCCCCGCTACGACACCGTTCCGGCCACCACGGGGACGACGAGGCGTCTCTTCGGAGGGCGCGCCGCTGCGGGTTGGCCATGGCGTGTTGGGGCGGGACCACCTCACCAGGGACGTTGGTGATCCACCGCGGTTGCGTCGAACGGGCGAACGGTTGAACGGTCGAATGGTTGAACGGGCGAACGGGCGAACGGGCGAACGGTTGAACGGTTGAACGGGCGAACGGGCGAACGGTTGAACGATCGAACGGTTGAACGTCGACGACGATGGTGGCGTTATTGGCGGCGGTGCGGGCTGTGGCGATCTGCCCTTCGAAGAGACGGCCCGTCGTCCCCGTGGTGGCCGGAAGGGTGTCGTATCGGGGGTGGGCCGTCTCTACGGGAACGTTTTCGCGATTTCCTACCGTTCATTTCCGGACACCCCCGTTCAGGCCTGAACGATCGCGACCCCTGGCGGATCGGGCCAAATTCATGGAAATCAATGAGTTAGATCGTGGCACGTCCCTTGTACTCTCTGGCCTCCGAGAGAGGAACAACGCCATGGATCAGGAACTGGATGCCAGCTACAGATATCGCCGCCTGGGTCGCCGGGTGGCTTGGATCGCGGGGGTCGTGGGGCTTTGCGTGGCGGTGCTGGTGCTGCTGCCGGGGTGGCTGCGGCCTTCCGTGGCTCGCGAGCAGATCCGGACGGGTACGGTGGACCGCGGGCCCGTCGAGGGGATCGTCGAGGCTTCGGGAGTGGTGATCCCGGCTTTCGAGGGGGTGCTTTCGAGCCCCGTCGAGGCACGGGTGGAGAAGATCCTCAAGCGGCCGGGCGAGGTGGTGAAGGCGGGCGACGAGATTCTCGAGCTCGATACGTCCGCTTCGCGGCTGGACCTCGAGAAGCTTCAGGATCAGCTCGCCCGGAAGGCCAACGAGCAGCAGCAGGTACGGCTCAGCCTGGAGAAGAGCCTCAACGACCTGCGCGGCCAGATCGAACGCCAGAAGCTCGACGCCGAGGCGCTCGCCTATCGCGCCGATCAGAACCGCAAGCTGCGGGCCGACGGCCTCGTCTCGGAGCTGAACCTCAAGGCGGCCGAGGTGGAGGCTAGGAAGGCCCAGATCGAGCTCGCGCAGCTCCAGGGGTCCGTCGAGGGCGCCCGCCGCTCGACCGCGGCCCAGCTCCAGGGCGTCGAGCTCGACCTCGCGACGCTGCGCAAGGAGCGCGACGATGCCCTCCGCCTGCTCGAGCTCGCCACCACCCGGTCGGACCGCTCCGGCGTCCTCACCTGGGTCGTGCCCCAGGAGGGCGCCACGGTGCAGCGCGGCGAGGTGATCGCCCGCATCGCCGATCTCGATTCATTCCGCGTCGAGGGCACGGTGTCGGACATCCACTCTTCCAGCCTCCACGCGGGGCAGCTCGTGCGCGTGATGCTCGACGGCAAGCCGCTCACCGGCCGGCTCTCCTCGATCGACCCGACCATCGAGAACGGCACCGTCAAGTTCAAGGTGGACCTCGACGAGGCCCGCCATCCCAAGCTGCGCAACAACTTGCGGGTGGACGTGCTGGTGGTCACGGATGCCCGCGCCAACACGCTACGGGTGCCCAAGGGACCGTTCGCTCAGGGTGGGTCGACGGAACAGGTTTTCGTCGTCCAGGGCGATCACGCGGTGCGCCGCGACGCCCGTTTCGGCCTCTCGGGCTACGACTTCTACGAAGTCCTCGACGGCCTCGATCAGGGGGATGAGGTCATCCTCTCCGATATGAAGGATTACCAACGCCTCGAACGGATCGATTTCAAATAGAACGGCATTCAGGGAGAAACCATCATGATCAGCCTGCAGCAGGTCAGCAAGAAATACCGCACGGAGCGGGTAGAGACGACGGCGCTCGACAACATCAACTTGGAAGTCGGGAAGGGGGAATTCATTTCGATCATGGGTCCCTCCGGCTGTGGCAAGAGCACGCTGCTCAACCTGATGGGCCTGCTCGACGAGCCCAGCTCAGGAAAGGTGGCGATCGGCGGCAAGGCGATCGACCGCTATGGCGATCGCGATCTGGCACGGTTGCGCAACGAGCGGATCGGCTTCATCTTCCAGCAGTTCCACCTGGTGTCCGACCTGTCGGTGGTGGACAACGTGGAGATTCCCCTGCTCTATCGCAAGATGTCGAACAAGGAGCGGCGCCGGATGGCGCTCGCGGCCCTCGACCGCGTAGGGCTGTCGTCGCGCACCCGGCATTTCCCGACGCAGCTCTCGGGCGGCCAGCAGCAGCGGGTTGCGATCGCCCGCGCCATCGTCGGCAATCCCGGGGTGCTCCTCGCGGACGAGCCCACGGGCAACCTCGACAGCCAGATGGGCGACGAGATCATGGGCATCCTGGAGGATCTGAACCAGAAGGAGGAGGCCACGATCATCATGGTCACCCACGATCCCCGGATGGCCGAAAAGACTCACCGCGTCGTCCGCCTGTTCGACGGCCGGCAGGTGCAGTAGGAGGCCGCCATGATCAGAAACTATTTGAAAGTTGCCCTCAAGGTCCTGGCGCGGCGGAAGTTCTTCACCTTCATCAGCCTGTTCGGCATCTGCATCACGCTGGTGGTGCTGATGGTGGTGACCGCCATCCTCGACAATGCCCTGGCGCCGCATTCGCCGGAGACCCGCAGCGATCGGACGCTGGGTGTCTATGCATTGAAGATGAGAGGACCCGAGAACGTTCAGAAGTCCGAGCCCGGCTATGGTTTCCTCGACCGCTATGCGCGCCCGTTGGCGGCGCTCCCGGGAGTCGAGAGGTTCTCGATTGCCTCGACCTCGCAGACGGCGGTCTCCTTTCTGGGCGGCAAGAGGATCGAGTCCGGGCTCCGGCGCACGGACGGCGAGTTCTGGCAGATCCTCGACTTTCAGTTCCTGGAGGGCGGCCCCTTCACCGCCGAGGCCGAGAGGAACGCCCAGTTCGTCGCCGTGATCAACGAGACGACACGCCAGCGCTTCTTCGGGGGCAAGCCGGCGCTGGGCAGGACGATCGAGGTGGACGGCCAGCGTTTCCGGGTGGTGGGCGTGGTCCGTGACGTGCCGGATCTGCGGTTTTCCAGCTTCTCCGACATCTGGGTGCCGATCAGCACCGCCAAGTCGGCCAGCTACAAGGACAAGTGGATGGACAGCTTTCAGGCGCTGATCCTCGCCCGGGGCCCTGCCGACCTGCCGGCCATCAAATCGGAGTTCCAGGCCCGCCTGCGCGAGGCGGAAGGCCATCTCCCGGACCCGAAGAATTTCAAAACTCTCACGGGAGGGGCCGACACGCTCTTCGAGGGTATCGTCCGGAGCAACGTGGAAGAGCTCCCGCCAGGAGCGGTGCGGGCGGTGATGTTCCTCCTGATGCTGCTGTTCATGCTGCTGCCGACTCTCAATCTGGTCAACATCAACCTGAGCCGTATCCTGGACCGCGCCTCCGAGATCGGCGTGCGCAAGGCTTTCGGGGCCTCCTCGCGGGCGCTGGTGGGGCAGTTCGTCGTCGAAAACCTGGTGCTCACGCTGATCGGAGCCGTGGCCGGGCTCGTGCTCGCCAGCCTGGTGCTCGAGGCCCTGAACGCGAGCGGTCTCATCCCCTACGCCCAACTGGCGCTGAACTTCCGGATTTTCCTGTACGGCCTCGCCATGGCCCTCTTCTTCGGTGTCCTCTCGGCGGTCTATCCGGCGTGGCGGATGTCGAAGCTCCACCCTGTCCAAGCTCTCCGCGGGAGGTCGGTATGACGCGCCATCTCTTCAAGCTGGTCTGGAACCGCAAGCGCACGAACGCTCTGATCATCCTGGAGATCTTCTTCTCCTTTCTGGTGGTGTTCGTGGTCGCGACCCTGGGGATCTATTTCTGGGACAACTATCAGCGCCCTCTGGGGTTCTCCTACCAGAACGTCTGGAAGGTCTCGGTGGACACGAAAGGGACCGGCGAGGACTCCGAGGCCGTGGTCGCGGCGCGACTGAAGACTTTCGCCCGATTGCTCGACGAGGTCGAGGCGCTGGAGCCCGTCGAGGCGGCGGCCGGGACCCTGGTCAGCCCCTACGACCAGGGCGGCTGGACGAGCAACATGAAGATCGACGGCAAGTCCATCGATACCGAGGCCAACGTCGTGACCCCGGGCTTCGCCGACGTGCTGGGGCTAGAGCTGGTGGCCGGCCGCTGGTTCGAGGAGGCGGACGAGGAGCTGGGCTGGCGGCCGATCGTCATCGACCGGGACCTCGCCCGCGCGGCGTACGGCGACCAGGACCCGATCGGACGCCCGTTCGGGAAAGCGGAGCCCCCCGAGAAGCCCAGCCGTGTCGTCGGAGTGGTCCGCGACTTCCGCAAGGGCGGCGAGCTCTCGGCCCAGGGAAACTTCATGTTCCAGTTCCTGGGTCTCAAGGGCGAGCCGTCCTGGTTCCAGCCGCATGTGCTTCTGTTGCGGGTCCGGCCCGGCACGCCGGCGGCCTTCGAGGAGGACCTCACCAGGCTCCTCCAGGGTGTCGCCCCCGAGTGGTCGTTCCGGGTCCGGACGCTCACCCAGGAGCGCGAGGCCCACCTCCGGCTCTTCCTGACGCCGCTCGTCGCCGGGGGTGTCGTGGCCTTCTTCCTGCTCCTCATGGTGGGGCTCGGCCTCATCGGGGTGCTGTGGCAGAATCTGCTCCAGCGCACGCGCGAGGTGGGACTGCGGCGGGCCGCGGGAGCTTCCCGCTCGGACGTCCACCGGCAGGTGCTCTGGGAGCAGGCGATCCTCACCAGCCTCGGCGTCCTGCTGGGAGTGGTGGTGGTCATCCAGATCCCCATCCTCGACCTGATCGGCTTCATCCGTCCGGAGGTGTTCACGGGCGGGCTGGTGGCCTCGACGGTGGCAATCTATCTGCTCACGGTGCTCTGCGCCCTGTATCCCAGCGCCATGGCGAGCCGCGTCCAACCCGCCGAGGCCTTGCGCTACGAGTAAGCCATGATCCTGATCGTCGACGACGACCCCTCGGTGGTGGCCTCGCTGGGCCTCCTCCTGAAGCGCCACGGCCTCCCCAACCGGGGGGCGCGGTCGCAGGAGGAGGCCCTGGCCTTCCTGCGCGAGCAGGAATTCGATCTGGTGCTCCAGGACATGAACTTCTCCCGCGGCACCACGGGCGAGGAGGGGCTGGAGCTGCTCGGCGAGATCCGGCGGCTGCGGCCGCGCATGCCGGTGATCCTGATCACGGCCTGGGGGTCCATCTCCCTGGCGGTCGAGGGGATGAAGGCCGGGGCCGCGGACTTCGTCACCAAGCCGTGGTCGAACGCCCAGCTCCTGCAGTCCGTCGAGACGGCCCTGTCGCTCGCCGCCCAGCCGGGCGAACGGGCGGGCCCCTCCCTGAGCCGCGAGGAGCTCGACCGGCGGTTCGACTTCCGCGGGCTGGTCGGCGCCGACCCGAAGCTCCTCAGGATCCTGGAGCTGACCGGCCGGGTGGCGCCCACCGACGCCTCGGTGCTCATCACCGGCGAGAGCGGCACGGGCAAGGAGCTGATCGCCGAGGCGCTCCACAAGAACAGCCGGCGCAAGGCGGGGCCGTTCGTCAAGGTGAACCTGGGCGGCATCTCCTCCACCCTCTTCGAGAGCGAGATGTTCGGCCACGTGAAGGGCGCCTTCACCGACGCCCGGGCGGACCGCAAGGGGCGCTTCGAGATGGCGGACGGCGGCACCATCTTCCTCGACGAGATCGGCGAGATCGACCCGTCCGCCCAGGTGAAGCTGCTGCGCGTCCTCCAGGACCGCTCCTACGAGGTGCTGGGATCGAGCCAGACGCGCACCGTCGACGTGCGGGTGATCTCGGCCACCAACCGCGACCTCTCCGAGATGGTGGCGAAGGGGCAGTTCCGCGAGGACCTCCTCTACCGCCTGAACCTGATCGCCGTGCGCCTGCCGCCCCTGCGCGAGCGCCGGGAGGACGTCCCCCTGCTCGCCCGCCACTTCCTCGACCTCTGCGCGCGGACCTACCGGACGGGGCCGGTGGCGCTCGCCGACCGCGCCCTCGGCTGGCTCCGGGACCAGCCGTGGCCGGGCAACATCCGCCAGCTCAAGCAGACCCTCGAGCGCGCCGTGCTGGTGCTCGACGGCGGCCGGCTCGACGCGGCGGACCTGGTGGCCCTCTCCGGCCTCGAGGAGCGCGAGGCGCGGGGCACGACGGCCCTGCCCAGCCCGGGCTCGATGACCCTCGACGAGATGGAAAAGGCGATGATCGTCAAGTGCATGCGGCACTACGAGGGCAACGTCACGCGGGTCGCCGAGGCGCTGGGGCTCTCGCGGGCGGCGCTCTACCGGCGGTTCGAGAAGTACGGGCTGGAGCCGCATTGAGGTTTCGACCCCTTTCGCTCCGCGCCAAGATCATCGCCTACCTGGTCCTGATCCACGCGGTGCTGGCGGTGATCTCGTTCCTGGTGCTGCGGGAGAACCGGCTGTGGCTGCTGGCGGTCGAGGGACTGTTCGTCCTGTCGATCGTGCTGGGAGTGATGCTGGTGCGGGCGTTTTTCGTGCCCCTGGAGCTGATCCGCACGGGGGCGGAGCTGATCGGCGAGCGGGACTTCACCTCTCAGTTCCGCGAGGTCGGCCAGCCGGAGATGGACGCCCTCATCCGGATCTACAACCAGATGATCGGCCGCCTGAGGGAGGAGCGCCTCAAGCTCCAGGAGCAGCACTATCTCCTCGACCGCATCCTCACGGCCTCGCCGGCCGGCATCCTGACCCTCGACTTCGACGGCCGGGTGGACTCGGTCAATCCGGCGGCGGAGCGCCTCCTCCAGGCCACGTCCGAGGAGGCCCGGGGAGAGAGCCTGCCGGAGCTCGGAGCGTTCGGACCGGCCCTCGCCGGCATCCCGCTGGGCGGCTCCGAGGTGCTGTCCCTCCAGGGCGGGCGGCGGATCAAGGTATCGCGGGCCGAGTTCTTCGACCGCGGCTTCCCGAGGAGCTTCCTGCTGCTGGAGGAGCTGACGGAGGAGCTGCGGGCCTCGGAGAAGGCGGCCTACGGCAAGCTGATCCGCATGATGTCCCACGAGATCAACAACTCCGTGGGCGCGGTGGGCTCGCTGCTCGACTCCTTCCGCGGTTACGCCGACCAGCTCGGGGGCGAGGACCGGGACGACTTCCTCCAGGCCATCACGGTGGCGATCACCCGTCTCGAGAACCTGCGCGCCTTCATGAACGGCTTCGCGGAAGTCGTCCGCCTCCCGCCGCCGGACCGCCGTCCCACGGACCTGAAGCGGCTGGTCGACGAGATCCTCCTCCTCCTGCGCCCCGAGCTGGACCGGCGGCGCATCCGCATCGAATGGCAGGAGTCCCGGATCCTGCCGCCGCTGGACCTCGACCGCAATCAGATCGAGCAGGTCTTGGTGAACGTCCTCAAGAACGCCATGGAGTCGATCGGCGAGGACGGCCGCATCGGCCTGCGCCTAGGCTTCGAGGGCGGCCGCGACGGCAGTTGGGACCGCGGCCGGCCCTGCCTCTCGATCACCGACAGCGGCCCCGGCATTCCGGACGACGTCCGTTCCCTCCTCTTCACGCCCTTCTTCTCGACCAAGCGGAACGGCCGGGGTCTGGGGCTGACCCTGGTCCAGGAGATCCTCTCCCAGCACGGCTTCGAGCTCAGCCTGGGGCCGGGGAAGGGCGGGGGGGCGGAGTTCAGGGTGGGGTTTTGAAGCGGTTCGGCCGAGCGCCGGGCCCGGAGCGGGAACGAGCGGCTCGCCGGACCTTAAAGTTGGCTCGCTGGACCTTAAGGTTGGCTCGCCGACCGGAACGAGCGGCTCGCCGGACCCTAAAGTTGGCTCGCCGGACCTTAAAGTTCGTCCGCTGGCCGGAACGAACGGCTCGCCGGAGTCAAAAGCTGCCTCGCCGGCCGGAACGAGTCGTCCGCCGACCGGAACGAACGGCTCGCCGGAGTCAAAAGTTGGCTCGCCGGCCGGAACGAGTCGTTCGCCGGCCGGAACGAACGGCTCGCCGGGGTCAAAAGCTGGCTCGCCGGCCGGAACGAACGGCTCGCCGGGTGGAACGAGTGCTTTTTCCGGGCCAACGGCCTGGGTTTCCTCAGCCCAGCCCATCGGGCTGGGGTTCGTGGGATCGGCTGCGAGCTTTCCCGGACGGCCATTGGAGGCCGCCGGCCCCGCCTCCCGAGAGGAGCTGCCCATGTTACCAAGAAAAGCCGCCGTCCTGGCCGTCACCCTGATCCTAGCACTTCCCTGGTGCGCAGCAGCGGCCCGCCCGGCCTTCAGCCTGCCTGCGAGCGGGGAGCCTTCGGCTTCCCTGGAACAGATCCGCGCCGGCTTCTGGAGCTGGCTGCGGGGCGTGTGGAACAAAGAAGGATGTGGCATCGACCCGAGCGGTAAGCCGACCTGCGGCCCCACAAGTGCGGGAGGGACGAAGGAGGGCTGCATCATCGACCCGGGCGGAAGCCCCTGCGGCGGACGCCAGTAATCCTGAAACGGTCGCGGCTGCCGGAACCGGAGAGGGACCAACCCGGGCCGGCAGCCCCTTTCATGCCTCGAACCGCAGCTCGGGATCGTTCTGGGCCCGGTAGAGAAACTGGCCGACCTTTCGGGCCAACTCCGCCGAGGCCGCGTCCTTCCGGGCCGCCTCGAAAAAGAGCTGAAGAGCCGTCATCGCTTCGCGGTGGATTCCCTGGGTACGGAAGACCCACACCATCTCTTCCGCCAGGGCGCGGACCTCCCGAGTCCGCCCCTCCCGTAGATACAGCTCGGCCAGCTCCAGGGTGACCAGGGCGCCGTCGTAAGCCATCTCGCGGGCGGTGAGCTCCCCCCGCACCTGCTCGAAGGACGAGGCTGCCTCGGCATCACGGCCCAGCCCGGCGGCGATTTTCCCATCCAACCAGAGGACTCTCACCAGATCCAGCTCCTTCCTCAAGGCCTCTGCCAGCTCTCGCACCTCGGGCAGAAGCGTTTCGGCCTCCGCGTACCGGCCCAGGCGGCACAGGCCCGCAGTCAGGTTGAAACGAAGCCCGAACAGCAGGCGCGGATCGCGCTGGCCGTCCACGAGGGGAGCCGCTTCGAGAAGTGCCTCAATCGCCTGCTCGGCCTCGCCCATCTGGTCCAGGGTGAACGACTTGTTCACCAGGATGCGTCCGGCCGCTTCGGGCGGGGCCGCAGCCCGGGCCTGGTCCAGCCGGTCCAGGGCTTCGCGGAACCGCCGCCGGGCGCGGTGGAGAGAGGCTTCGCGGTCCAGCAGGCGCCATTCTGCCAGTAGGCCTGGGGCGGCTTCAGTCCCGGCTTGCCAGAGTTTCCAGGCGCGGGTGAAGGCCTCCTCTGCCCCCGCTAAGTCGCCGGCCACACGCCGTGCGTTGGCGAGGAAAGCGAGGGCATAGCCCTGGAGGCGCGAGCGCCACGCCTCCTCACCCAACGCCAGCTCGGCCACCCGGCAGGCCAGTCCGGCCAGCTCCAGAGCGCGGTCCGCACGGTCGGATGCGGCTTCTTCGCTGGCGTGGCAGAGACGCTCCGACAACGCCCACGTCTGAAACTCGCGGCAGGTCTCCACGAGGAAGAGCCTCTCCTGGGTCGTACAGGGCTCCAGCCGGCTCCACGCATCCAGGGCCTGTTGCCGGTCTTCCTCCACCGGCGGACCAGCCCGCTCCCAGGTCTCCCGCTCTTCGAGGGTGGCCAGGAAAGCGGCGAGGGCTGACCGAATCGTCCCCGTCAGGACGCGCTCCACGCCAGCCTCTCCTTTTTCGAGGTCAGCGGATGGGACCGCCATCCCGCAGGCAGCCTCCAAGGCGGGCAGCAGGCACGCGTCCACGAAGGACATCGGCAGGTCCACGGTGGCGGCGAGCCGTTCCACGGTCCGTCGAGGCGGGACCGTAAAGCCCGTCTCGTAATGGCAGACCGAGCTGGTGTCCATGCCCGCCGCCGCCGCCAGCTCGGCCTGGTCCCAACCGCGGAGCCCGCGCAGCAGGCGGACCAGGACCTTCAGCGCTTCTTTGCGGTGCCCGTCCTCCATCTCCCTGGCCTCCATTCCAAGCGAATTGGAAGTTCTGGTGGATTTTTCTACCCTGACTCCAGCACCCTAGCTCGCGAGGGAGCCACCGGACGGCCATTGGAGGCCGCCGGCCCCGCCTCCCGAGAGGAGCTGCCCATGTTCCCAAGAAAAACCGCCGCCCTGGCTGTCACTCTGATCCTCGCACTGCCCTGGTGCGCCACAGCGGCCCGCCCGGCCTTCAGCCTGCCTGAGCGCGGAGAGACTTCGGCTTCCCTGGAAAAGCTCCGCGCCGGACTCTCGAGTTGGCTGCGGGGCGTGTGGACCAAAGAAGGGTGCGGCATCGACCCGGGCGGCAAGCCGGCCTGCGGACCCGCGAGCGCAGCCGGTCCAGCCGCGGCCTCTCCCACGAGCAACGCCGACGTTGGCTGCTCGATCGATCCGGGCGGCAGCCTCTGCGGCGGACGGCAGTAGCCCTGAAAAGGTGGCGGCTGCCGGGACCAAGCTGGACCGGCAGCCCCTTGTCATACCTCGAACCGCAGGTCGGGATCGTTCTGCGCCCGGTAGAGAAACTGGCAGACCTTTCGGGCCAACTCGGCCGAGGCCGCGTCCTTCCTTGCCGCCTCGAAAAAGAGCTGAAGAGCCGTGAGCGCCTCGCGGTGTATTTCCTGGGAGCGGAAGACCCACATCGTTTCTTTCGCCAAGGTGCGAACCTCCCGATTCCGCCCCTCCCGCAGATACAGCTCGGCCAGCTCCAGGGTGACCAAGGCGCCGTCGTAGGCCATCTCGCGGGCGCTGAATTCCCGCCGCACCTGCTCGAAGGACGAGGCTGCTTCAGCGTGGCGGCCCAGCCCGGCGGCGAGTTTTCCATCGAGCCAGACGACTCTCACTAGATCCAGCTCCTTCCTCAAGGCTACCGCCATCTCTCGCACCTCGGGTAGCAGCGCTTCGGCCTCCGCGTACCGGCCCATATGGCAGAGGTTCGCGACCAGGTTGAAACGAAGCCCGAACAGCAGGCGCGGCTCTCGCTTGCCGTCCACGAGGGGAGCCGCTTCGCGCAAAACCTCAATCGCCTGCTCGGCCTCGCCCATCTGGTCCAGAGTGAACGCTTTGTTCACCAGGATGCGCCCGGCCGCTTCAGGTGGGGCCGCGGTCCGGGCCTGGTCCAGACGGTCCAGGGCTTCGCGAAACCGCCGCCGGCCGCGGTGTAGCGAGGCTTCGCGGTCCAGCAGGCGCCACTCCGCTAGCAGGCCCGGGTCGGCTTCAGCCCCGGCCTGCCAGAGCTTCCAAGCCTGGGCGAAGGCCTCCTCCGCCCCCGTCAGGTCGTTGGCCACACGCCGGGCGTTGGCGAGGTAGGCCAGGGCATAGCCCTGGAGGCGCGAGCGCCACGCCTCCTCACCCGGCGCCAGCTCGGCCACCCGGCAGGCCAGCCCGGCCAGCTCCAGGGCGAAGTCCGCCCGGTCCGACGCCGCTTCCTCGCTGGCGTGGCAGAGACGCTCCGACAACGCCCACGTCTGGAACTCGCGGGCCTTCTCCACGAGCAGCCGCCGGTTTGCAGCGGTCTCGTTGCGCAGACCTGCCCAAAGACGTGCCGCCTGCCGCCGGGCCTTGCGGGCGCGGCGGGCGCGCAGCAGACGGACCAGAGACCTCTCGGTCAGGTCCACGGCGGCCACGCCCACCCGGGCCGCGACGGTTCGGATGTCACGGAGCTCGCCGGGCGCGGGATCCACGGGGGCGCGGGGAAGCTCCGCCCCGCCGGCCGCGCCTTTCAAGGCCAGGAGGACGAGGTCGATGGCCTCGGTGCCGTACCCCATGGCGGCGGCCAGGGCGACCAGCCGCCCGCGCGAGGGAGGACGCCGGCCCGCCTCGTAGACGGAGATCATCTGCGCGGAGGTTCCGGAGGCGTCGGCCAGGTCCTGCCCGGTCCAGCCCCGGGCCTTGCGCAGCGTGGAGAGGACGAGGCTCTCGGGCGGGGGCGGCTCTTTCGGCTTGCGGGCTCTCATCTACTCATCTAGGTTACCGCTGCCCCCCTTTTCGTGACATCGAGAAGAGTTTTTTCTCCGCCCTGGGTCCGCCGGTAGGAAAATCGATCCTGTCTTCCAATGAAACTGGAAGCCCCGGCCGCCAGGGGTCCGGCCTGGCGCACCCTGAAATAGCTTGGCGGCATGAGGATCGCCACCGCCTTCAAGCCCCCGGTCTCCATCCATCCGGCCAAGCTCGAGCTGCAGACCTTCATGCGCGGTGAGCTTCCCCGGCCTGACGTGCTGCCCATCGTCCGCCACCTGTTGAGCGGCTGCACCGAGTGCCTGCAGGTGACCCGGCCCTTCTGGGAGCTGATGAAGCAAAGTCCGAAGGCCGGAGAAGGCCCCTCATGGTGGGGCGCGAGGTGACCCTGGCCGAAGCCGGGCAGCAGGTCGCCAGGGTCGTCGAACACCTGGAGACGGTCCGCTGGGAGCTCCTCGGGATCGCGCTGAGCTTACGAGAATTGCCGGACGACCAGTCGCCGGACGAGCAGGCGCTGGACGAGCAGGCGGCTGCCGAGGCGGAGCTCCGAGGCGCCCTCGAATGTGTTCTGACCGACCGCATCCAGCCAGCTCTCGGGGCTCTCCGGGCCCTTCTCCACCCTGACGAAAACGCATGAGCCGGAGGTCCGTCCGTCTTGCGTCCGGTGGTCGCTTCCTGGAAGAGGCCAGAGGCCGAACCGAGGCGCTGACGCCCACCCTCTTACACACATCTCGGGGCATCTTTGGGGGCTCACACCACGGACAGAACGTTGGCTCGTCAGTCAACACCTCCTACCTCATGACCCCGTTCCCGTAGAGACGCCCCAACCCCGTCCACGACACCGTTTCGGAGGCCACGGGGACGACGGGGCGTCTCTTCGGAGGGCAGGCGTTCTGGGTTGGCCTTACCGTTCTGGGGCAGAACAATGCGGGCTGGCGTTGGTGGCGTTTATGAAGGGTTGCCCGGTGGCAACGGCATGCCCTTCGAAGAGACGCCCCGTCGTCCCCGTGGCCTCCGAGACGGTGTCGTGGACGGGGGTGGGGCGTCTCTACGGGAACGGTGTCGCTAGGAAGGGAGGCTTCACATCCCCCAACGAATTGCTTCGAGATGTGTGTAAGAGGCTGGGCTCACGCCCTGGGCTAAAAGTTTGGCGCCCTCCGGGCTCGCGTTATGGAGCCCCAACGCCGACTTTCCAGACACCCTCCCAGGGCGGGTATGAGCGGCCGGTCAAGCCTTGCCGGCTTTTCGAGGCTTGGCCGGCGGGTTCGCCTTCTCCTCCGCTTTCCTCTTGGGCTCCAGGCCGAGCCTCACGAGCTGCTCCATGAAGATCTTCTCGACTTCCTGGCGGGGGAAACCCAGGACGAGGTCTTCGTCGGCGGAGCGGGCCGGCCGGCGGCGGCCGTGGCCCTGGACTTCTTCGAGGGCGCCGGCGAGATCCTCCAGCCGCAGCTTCAAGCCGTCGAGCAGCTTCTCCAGCGTCTTCAGGGTGGGAGTCTCCCTCCCCGTCATGTAGCTGCTCAGCATGGCCGGCGAGATCCTGGACGCATGGGCAATGTCCTGGAGGGCCCGGCCATCCCGGACGCAGAGGGTTCTCAAGGCCTGGGGCAAACCATCGAAAGCGCTCATGGCCTTGAGTTTATACCGGCGCTTTCCGTCTGGCAACAGCCGGCTTGTAGATTTCCGCTAGAAAACCCTTGACAGGCTATCTGACATCCGCTAGTCTTTCCCCAGAGCAGTAGAAATGAACCCTGGAGGAAAGCGATCATGGGAACGGAGAAGGATCTCACAGCCATTCTGGTTCGTCAGGTTTCGGAGCGCCGCGGCATCACCTCCGCCGGTCTGAGGATGACCGGCGGTACGCCGAATCACAAAGCGCTGGCGCGATGCGTGGGCTACGGCTGGGGCCTTGCCACGCCGGAGGATCGGGACGAGGGCCGCGGCCGGGTCCTGGAGTTTCTGCGGGACCAGGAGCACGGCCACATGGTTTTCGGCCGCACGTCGGAATTCGGCACTTCGAGTCATTTCGCCTGGTGGCAGAACGCCCTGGCCGGGATCTGGAAGCTGGCGGAGCGCGCGGGCGACGAGGAGGTTCTCGAGGGCGTCCGCGGCTGGTGGGTGCGAGAGCTCAGCGTGGAGGGCCTGTGCTCCACTCCGGAAGGCAGGGTGGTGATTCCGGGGGCCCGCACCCACGTGGTCAGGGGGTACGCGGATCAGAGAACCCAGCGGGACGTCGGCCGCGCCGTGATTCTTCAAAGGGGTCTCGATCTCAAAGAAGGTTTCGGAAGGGGCCTTGCTGGGGGAAAGACCGGGATGCGGATTCCCCGCGACGTCCGCGCCGGCAGGCCGAGCCTCGATCGTGTCGGGCTGTGGCTGCTCCACTCCCAGTTGCCCGCGGCGGAGCTGCGGAAGGTCGCCATGGCGCCGCCGGAGTGGCCCGTCCTGCTCGACACCCTCTACGTGCGGCGGAGCCAGGCGGGGCACGTGGCGTGGTTCGACACGTTCACGGGAATGTGTCCCAGCTTCTTTGCCTGGGCCGATTATTCGATGGGTGCCGAACGCTACGGCGCCCGCAGCGACTGGAGGAAGGACCGCCCGGGGGGGCCAAGGCCGGCCGAGATGGCCGTGCCGGAGGCGCCCGGCGAAATCACGGAAACCGTGGTGATCCAGGGGCGGGGCGTTCCGATTGAGAACCGAAAAGAATTGACCTTCCGGGGCCATGAAGGCTCCGGAGTTTCCGAAAGGAGAAGCCGTATGGAAATCAAGGAGACGGACACGCAGGACACGCAGCAGAACGCGGTCAACACCGGCGGGGACGAGGCGCCCGGGGACGATGTGGCCACCCTTCGCCGGCGCCCCAGAACGGAGTTGGAGGAGATCCTGGCGGTCCACGATCCCGACGAGCCCCTGAAGGCGGAGCGGGTGCAGGAGGCGCTGCGGGCGATGCCGGAGTGGGAGCTCACGCAGGAGGGCCAGGCGATCACCCGCGTCAAGGAGCTCCCCGCGCCCGAGATCGCCTCGCTGTACACGGCCTATGTGACCGGGTTCGCCGGGTTTCTCGGCCGGCCGGTGACCGTGAGCGTCTCGGACGGTCTGGCGATCGTCACGCTGTATGCCCCGCTCCGCGGCGGCTGCATGGGCGGGCTGACCGAACCGGTGCTCGACTTCGCCCGTCAGATCGGCTGACGGGCGGTCTTCAAAAAACGAATAGAAAGAAAAGGAGAAGAAAATGCCTGGAATCACCGCATACGCAAAGATTTTTCGCGACTGGGAAGCGCTGATCGGGTCCTGCATCCAGCACGCGAGCCTGGTCCTGGGGGTGGAGCCCCTGCGGACCCAACTGGAGACGCTCCTCGCCGAGGCGAGGGACGCCAAAGTGCTGCAGGAGAGCCTGACCGGCAGCCGGCAAGCCACGACGCAGCGCTTGCAGGAGATGGTGACGGACGGCCGGGAGCTGGCGCGCAAGATCCGGTTCTACGTCCGCGTCCCGCTCGGATCACGGAGCGAGCTGTTGTCCTCGTTCGGCATCACGCCGACGCGGTCGAAGCTCCGCAAGACCCGGCCGGGCGAGGTGTTGCCGAAGTCGGCCGGGCTCGTGGTTCCGGCCGTGTCCAAGGGAAGCTCCACGGAAGGGGGGACGGAATGAACAAGTCCTTTCGTTGCCTCCTCGAAGAGTGGGGGCGCCTGCTGGCGGTGGTGCGGGCGGGCGAGGTGGACTTCCCTGTGCTCACGCCCTACAGAGTGGCTCTGGAAGGCCACCAGGAGAGCGCCAAGGCCGCAAGAGCCCGGCAGTTGGAGCTCCATAGCCGTTGAAGATAGCCGTTGAAGTTCGCCGTTGAAGTTCTTTGACAACTGAACCGAATAACCCGGGAGGTGGCCTGGCCCGCCCCTCCCGGTTTTTTTGTTCACCGTGAGATCTCCCACCCCAAGACACCGTACCGGTAGAGACGGCCCATCCCCGTTACGACACCTTCCGCAGGCCACGGGGACGTCGGGCCGTCTCCTCGGAGGGCACGCCGC
>Ga0126305_10000198_pt1 | contig 26678 bp, 22 predicted proteins | sample Plot26_FD_92536 | JGI IMG/M metagenome (GOLD analysis project Ga0126305, IMG submission 92536) | Serpentine soil microbial communities from UC McLaughlin Reserve, CA, USA - Plot26 | ecosystem: Environmental > Terrestrial > Soil > Grasslands | place: USA: UC McLaughlin Reserve, Lake County... | reverse complement strand
TGCCACGGCCTGCCTGTCGAGCTCGAGGTCGAAAAACAGCTCGGGATCTCCTCCAAGCAGGAGGTCGAGGAGTTCGGGATCGCCGAGTTCAACGCCAAGTGCCGCGCTTCGGTCTTCGAGTACGTCGAGGACTGGAACAAGCTGACCGAGCGGATCGGCTTCTGGATCGACCTCGACGACCCCTACGTCACCCTCGAGGACGACTACATCGAGTCGGTCTGGTGGTCGCTGAAACAGCTCTGGGACAAGGACCGGCTCTACGAGGGCCACAAGGTGGTGCCGTACTGCCCGCGTTGCGGGACCGCGCTGTCCTCGCACGAGGTGGCGCAGGGATACGAGGACGTCAAGGACCCGTCGATCTACGTCCGCTTCCCGCTGCTGGGGGACGGCGGCAGCGAGTCTGGCGAGTCGATGCTGGTCTGGACGACGACCCCGTGGACCCTCCCCGGCAACGTCGCCGTCGCCGCGGCGCCCGATGTCACCTACGTGCGGGCGCGGCTCGATGACGAGACCGTGATCCTCGCCGAGGCACTGGTCGAAAAGGTGCTTGGGGAGGGGGCGGAGGTGCTCGATCGCTTCCCCGGGTCCGCCCTCCTCGGCCGCCGCTACCGCGGCCCCGTCTTCGCCTTGGAGGACGACGGCCCCGCCAACGCCTTCCAGGTGCTCGCCGGCGACTTCGTCACCACCGAGGACGGCACCGGCCTCGTCCACATCGCCCCCGCCTTCGGCGAGGACGACTACCGGGTCGCCGCCGCGGCGGGAATCTTCGACCCGACCGACGCCGGGACCCTCTACAACCCGGTAGGCCTCGACGGCAGGTTCGATGGCCGCGTCGCCGGCTTCGAGGGCAAATTCGTCAAGGACCCGGAGGTAACCCGCGAGCTCATCGACTACCTCGACTCGCACGAGATGCTCTTCCGCGAGCAGGTTTACGAGCACGCCTATCCGCACTGCTGGCGCTGCGGCACCCCGCTCCTCTACTACGCGAAGTCGAGTTGGTACATCGCCACCTCCCAGGCCCGGGACCAGCTGCTCGCCAACAACGAGGAGATCGGCTGGCACCCCGAGCACATCAAGCACGGCCGCTTCGGCAAATGGCTGGAGAACAACGTCGACTGGGCGCTCTCCCGCGACCGCTACTGGGGGACGCCGCTGCCGATCTGGGAGTGCACCGGCGAGGGCTGCGACGGCCGCTTCTGCGCCGGCTCGGTCGCCGAGCTACGCGAGCGGGCGCGCGAGCCCGTCCCCGACGACCTCCACCGCCCCTACATCGACGGCGTCACCCTCGACTGCTCCGACTGCGGCGGCGTCATGCGCCGAGTCGTCTCGGTGATCGACACCTGGTACGACAGCGGCGCGATGCCCTTCGCCCAGTTCCACTATCCGTTCGAGGGCAAAGAGGAGTTCGAGGAGCGCTTCCCCGCCGACTACATCTGCGAGGCCCAGGACCAGACCCGCGGCTGGTTCTACACCCTGCTCGCCGAGTCGACCCTGCTCTTCGACACCTCCAGCTACCGCAACTGCGTCTGCCTCGGCCTCATCCTCGACCCCGAGGGGCAGAAGATGTCGAAGACGCGCGGCAACGTCGTCGACCCCTGGGATGTCCTCGACACCCACGGCGCCGACGCCTTCCGCTGGTACTACCTGACCGCCCAGCAGCCCTGGGCCGGCTACCGCTTCAGCGTCGACACCGTCGGCGAGTCGGTCCGCCAGTTCCTCCTCACCCTCTGGAACACCTACTCCTTCTGGGTCCTCTACGCGAATGCCGAGAACCTGACGCCCGAGGAGTTCCGTGGTTCCTTAGTCGTGGATAGCACGACTAAAGAACCACACAACGACCTCGACCGCTGGGCGCTCTCGCGGCTGCAGGCGACGACGGCGACCGTGCGCGAGCGGATGGACGCCTACGACTGCACCGCTGCCGGGCGGGCGATCGCCGATTACGTCGAGGAGCTCTCCAACTGGTACGTCCGGCTCAGCCGCCGCCGCTTCTGGGACGGCGACCGCGCCGCCTTCGCGACCCTGCGCCACTGTCTGCTGGAGACGACGGCGATGCTGGCCCCGTTCGTCCCCTTCCTCGCCGACGAGATCCACCGCAACCTCAGCGGCAAGACCGAGTCTGTGCACCTGCGCGACTTCCCGGCAGTCGACGAGATTTTCGCCAACCCCAAGCTCGAGCAGGGGATGGAGGCGGTTCGCCTCACGGTCGAGCTCGGCCGCGCCGCCCGCGCCCAGGCCAAGGCGAAGGTGCGCCAGCCGCTGCGCCGCGCCGTGATCGTCGCCAACGAGGCCGAGCGCGCCGCGATCGAAGCCCGCGCCGCCCTCGTCACCGCCGAGCTCAACGTCAAGGAGCTCGACTTCGTCAGCGACGAGTCCGAGCTGGTCAGCTATTCGGCCAAGCCCAACTACCGCGCCCTCGGCCCCCGCTTCGGCAAGAGGATGCCGCAGGTCGCCGCCGCGGTCGAGGCCCTCGACGCCGCCCACGTCGCCGCAACTCTCGCCGAGGGCGGCGAAGTCGGGATCTCGATCGAGGGGACCGACCACACCCTCGGCCCCGACGACCTCACCCTCGCCCTCCAGCCCCTCGAGGGCTACGAGGTAGAGGCCGAGGCCGGCCATGCCGTCGCCCTCCAGCTCGAGCTGGACGACGAGCTCCGCCGCGAGGGCCTCGCCCGCGAGATCGTCCACGCTGTCCAGAACGCCCGCAAAGCGGCGGGCCTGGAGATCACCGACCGCATCGACCTCACCCTCGCCGGCGACCCCGACCTCCTCGAGGCCGCCCAGGCCCACCAGGACTACCTGGCGGGCGAGGTCCTCGCCAGCTCTGTCTCATTCGATGGCGGCGCTGATGGCGCCGCCGCCAAGATCGACGGCCGCGACCTCAAAATCGGCGTTTCTCGCGCCTGAAAGGGGGAGAAGTCGGCGCTGCCTCGCCCTTAGCAGAGCGTGCGCTTCAGCCGTCACGCAAAGAACGAAATGCGCTGGAAAGACTGGTCTCAGTTTGAGGTGCTCTGGGTGATCTCAAATCCAGTGAAGATTGACGCTGATGCGTACGGTCACCCGCGCTACTTTGGATACATACGTGGCGATCTGGTCAGAGTCGTGGTGGCAGTCGACGATCCGGAATTCGTCATCACCCTTCATCCGAGGAGGCACCTATGAAAGCCGATTTCGACAGTGAGGCGAACGCTCTAGGGATCGAGTTAATCGATGTGGACCGCTGGGATGACGGCGACGGTTTCGACGAGGACTACTGCAACCTTGGCTTCTCCAACGGTCGCCTCGTTTACATCGGACTCCTGTACCCGAGCGACAACCTTCACCTTCTAAAGGCTGTTTCGGAGACCTACGAACTCGACACCGAGAAACTGATTGCTCTGGCGAAAGCGGCTCTGGCTGCTCCTGATCGGATTGTCAGCGTCGGCGATTCTTTGGCCGCTAGTCCTGCGGCTTCTCGCCGATGATGAAGTCGGCTTTCGAGGAGTCGTCGAACTTCACCCAGCAGTGATCCGGGGACACTCCCGCCACCTCGACGAGCGCTGCTTCGATCCGTTTGGCGATCTCCGCCTTCTGCTCGTCGGAGCGGCCCTCGTACCAGTGGACGTGAACGAACGGCATGGGCAGGAGGAGGAGCGGCGCCGCTAGGCGAGCGCCGGCTCCAGCTCGGCCTCGAGGCGGCGCTTCGGCATCGCCCCGACGACTTTCTTCGCGATCGCGCCGTCCTTGAAGAGGATCATCGTCGGGATCGAGAGGACTTCGTAGTTGGCCGCCGTCTGCTGGTTCTCGTCGACGTTGATCGAGACGATCTTGAGGTCGTCGCGCTCGGCGTCGATCTCCTCGAGGACCGGGTGGACGACGCGGCACGGACCGCACCAGGGTGCCCAGAAGTCGACGAGGACGGGGCCCTCGGCGTCGAGCACGTCAGCTTTGAAGGTGGCGTCGGTTACGTCCGTCAATTTCCCAGTCACTGGTATCGGTCTCCCGGTCGATGTTTCGGCTTCAGCTCAATACTTCATAAAGTATAGCGCCACTCTCCGGGAACGGAAAACGACGTCTGCTCCCCCTACCCATCAACCCGGCAATGGTATTCCTTGGCGTGTGACCAACGCCGAGATCGCCGCCGCGCTGGAAGAGCTGGGAGTTCTCTACGAGCTCGACGGCGCCGTCAAATACCGCGTCCTCGCCTACAGCACCGCTGCCAAGGCGATCCGCGAGAGCCCGGTCTCGGTCGCGGAGCTGGCCGGACGCGGCGAAGCGACCAAGGTGCCCGGGGTGGGCAAGACGTTGGCGGAAAAGATCGACGCGCTGATCGAGACCGGGGAGATCCCCGCTGCGGTGAAGCTGAAGGCGAAGTTCCCGCCGACCCTGATCGAGGTCACCCGGGTCCCCGGCGTCGGCCCGAAAACCGCCCGCCGCCTCTTCGAGGAGCTGGAAATCTCCTCGATGGAGGACCTCAAGGCTGCAGCCGAGGGGGAGAAGATCCGCGACGTCAAAGGCCTCGGCCCGAAGGCGGAGGAGAACATCCTCGCCTCGCTCGAGCGGCTCGGCGAGCCGGGGGAGGGGCCCGGCCGCCTGCTGCTCTCGAAGGTGAAGCCGATCGCCGAGGAGCTGGCGGCGGCGCTGCGCGAGCACCCGGCGGCCAACCAGGTCGAGGTCGCCGGCTCGGTCCGGCGCTGGGGCGAGACCTGCAAGGACATCGACCTGATCGCGACCGCCGAGGAGCCGGCGGCGCTCTCCGAGCACCTCGCGAGCCACCCGCTGATCGCCGCCGCCGGCACTCCCGGCGCCAACGGCGTCCGCGCCCAGACCCACAACGGCGTCTCGGTTGACCTGCGGATCGTCGCGCCCGCCGCCTTCGGCAACCTGCTCCAGCACTTCACCGGCTCCAAGGCCCACAACGTGCAGCTGCGCGAAGAGGCAGTCTCCCGCGGCCTCTCGGTCTCCGAGCACGGCATCACCGAGACCGAGAGCGGCGACGTTCAGACCTGCGCGACCGAGCAGGAGGTCTACGAGCGGCTCGGCTATGCCTACATCGAGCCGGAGCTGCGGGAGGGCCGCGGCGAGCTGAAGGCGGCGCGCGGAGGCAAGCTTCCGCAGCTGGTCGAGCTCGGTGACGTCAAGGGCGACCTCCACTCCCACACTACGCTCTCCGACGGGCGCAACAGCGTCGAGGAGATGGCCGAGGCGGCGCGCGACCGGGGCTACGAGTACCTGGCGATCACCGACCACTCCGCCAGTCACGGGTTCGGCGACCACGTCACCGCCGAGCGCCTCTGGGAGCGGATCGAGGAGATCGCCGCCTGGAACATGGGCTACGGCAAGAAGGACTTCCGCCTCCTTGCCGGCTCGGAGATCAACATCGGCCTCGACGGCACCCTCGACTACCCCGACGACCTCGTCGCCGCGCTCGACTGGGTCGTCGCCAGCGTCCACACCTCGTTCAACGTCTCCGAAAAGCAGATGACCGAGCGCGTCGTCGCCGCGATCGAAAACCCGAACGTCGACTGCATCGGCCACCTCACCGGGCGCCTGATCGGCCGCCGCGAGCCCTACGGCGTCGACGTCGAGGCAGTGGCCGAGGCGGCGGCGCGCACCGGCACGATGATCGAGATCAACGGCAACCCCAACCGCCGCGACCTCTCCGACCTCCACGCCCGCCTCGCCTCCGAAGCGGGAGTGAAGATCGTCCTCAACACCGACGCCCACGGCGTCGACACCCTCGACAACATGGCCTACGCCGTAGCCACCGCCCGCCGCGCATGGCTCACCGCCGACGACGTCGCCAACACCCGCGGCTGGGGCCAGTTCAAAAAGCTGTTGAAGGGCTGAAGCTAACTCCCCGCGAGCTCTTCGACCGCAGCGGACTCTTCATGCTCGAAGGCAGGCGCCATCGCCTCGACCGCGCCGGAGCTCAACCCCTGGGTCGCAGCCACCTGCCGCCATGAGGAGGTGGCCTCTCCCACTTCCTGCAAGATCAGTTCGGCCTCTCTGTCGTCGAGCCGGAACTCTGCTGCCACCCCCAGCAGCGTTTCGATCCGGGCTTCGGTCTCATGGAAGTCGATTGCGGTGTTCAGGTGGCGGGGGCCAGGGTCTGGATCCGGATTCAGGTCGAACGCCGGAGAGAGCGACCAGCCTGCCGTGGAGAGTCGCAGGAAACCGTGGTTGCGCAGGTGATCATCGGTGTTCGAGATCAGGATCGAGAAGGCGATGCGACGCCAGAGTTGCGCCAGCTCTTTGCCGGCGGACGGCGAGTGGGTTTCGATCACGTCGGCGATCTCCAGATAGCTCCCGGAATCGCCGTCGGAGGCTTCGAGCATCGTCATCGCGCTGGCGTAGGGAATCCGCTGCTGGGCCCGCCGGTCGAAGCGGTCGAGGATCAGAACGGGGCGCTCTCCGACCATGATCAGTCGATGAGGGGGAACCTCGATCCCAGCGCGCTCCGCCAGTTGCAGGGCAACCGCCTCCCACCTCATCACGTCCCATTCGTCGGTCGCGGGCTTGGGGAACTTCGCGATCGCCGGACGCCCGTTCTCGTCGATGACATGGGCCTTGGGTCGCGCTCCCCCGAGCGAGCTGCCCCCCTTGAGCAGGGCGCGCAGGTCCTCGTCGTCCTCCTCCTCGCGTTCCTCGCGTTCGGAGGACGCGAGCAGGGTGGGAAGGCCGATCAGGGCCGGCACCCCCTCGTCCTCGACAGCAAGGAAGGTCTCGCTCTTCGGGTCCCGGAACCGCAGCGCCCCCTGCCGCATGTCGTCCCTCGCCCCGAGCAGGTAGTCGATCTCTCCGAGGCTACGTTCGGTTTGCTTTGCCTGCTGTGCCCGACGTCGTAACGCGCGCCCGATCAGGCGCCGTCCCCAGCGATCCGGCGCACAGTCGCTGAAAGCACCGAAGATTGCCCGCCCGTCAGGGGTCTGCTGCAAACCGTCGACCAGCGGCAAGGCGGGATCGAGCTCGAAGGCGGCGGGATCTTCCAGGTACTCGATCGCGTAGGAGAAGGTCGCCGACTCTCGACCCCGTCGACGGTGAGACCAGAGCTCGCCGGCTCGATAGTCCTCCCCTTCGATCTGGACGAAGACCTCGACCCGTCGATCAGCCATCGTCGGGCTCGCTCAGCTTTCGCGGCCGCACCCGCGCGGGAAGCCGTTCCTCAGAGCGGAGGCGGCCGACGTCAGACTCGTAAGGGTCCAGCCCGCGTGAAAGGGAGTCGAGGATGCCCAGGCCCCTGAGGACGCGGAGCAGGTTCTCGGAGGTGACCCCCCCATCTCCTTTTTCGAGCCGGTGCAGGGTTCCGCGCGAGACGTCGCTGCGGTCGGCCAGCTGGGCTTGGGTGAGGCCGCGCAGCTTTCGCCACGTCAGTACGTCATCGCCCAGAGAACGTAGAGCCCGGCGGACGGGGGGCGGCATCCTTCTTATTTGTCGTTCCATATATAGAACATTGAATCAGATAACGCTCTATCCATGGAACATTAACTAGAGATCACTGCGCAGCCCCGGCGCCCGCACCAGCTCGATCGGTTTTAGCGGGTGGCTGGGGACGACGTAGAACTTGATGCCGTCGCGGGCCTCGATGCCGAGGACCGCCGCCTCGCGGGTGTGCCAGGCGAGGGAGACGATCAGGGCATAGCCGGCGCCGACGGCGGCGACGCCGGGGAAGAAGATGCCGAGGACGCCGGCGAGGATCGCGGTCATCGCGATTGGCCAGAGCCGGGTGAAGGCGATCCGGGCCGGGTTCTGGTCCGGCAGCGAGGTGGCGGTGCGGGCGCGGGCGAGGGCGTCGCGGACGTCGTCGGCCGCCCGTTGCGGCCGCCCGAGGTAGAAGCCGATCGCCAGCGCAATCAGCCACCAGGCGGCGGCGACGAGGACGATCGTCGTTTCGCCGTCGCGGTTGGCGGCGACCGCAGTGATCGCGCCGAGCGCGGTCGCCTCGGCGGCGGTGACGAAGACGCTGACGCGGAGGAGGTCGGTGTAGGGCATCAGGCGCTCGCCGCTCTCAACTCGCCAGCCATTCGAGGATCTCGAGCCAGCCGTCGAGGCCGGTGACGGTCAGGTCGGACTCCTCCGCCAGCTCCGCCGGCGCCTCCGCCGAGAGGACGCCGACGCAGATACCGGCGCTGAGCCGCCCCTCCTCCCGCAGCTGCCGCAGCCGCTGGAAGGCGTCGAGGTCGGTGCGGTCGTCGCCGGCGTAGGCGGCGCGGTCGATTCCGCCCTCGGCCAGCAGCGAAGCGATGGCGCCGTCCTTGCCGCCGCCGCCCGCTGGGCGCAGCTCCAGCACCTTGCGACCCCAGCGCGGTTCCAGGCCGGCCCGCCCGCCCTCGTTGGCGACCTCGTGGGCGCAGCTTTCGGCGGCGGCCTCGTCGGCGGCGCCGCGCCAGTGCAGCGCCTGGATCGGTCCCTTGTCCTCCTGCCGCAGCCCCACCGCGCTCAGGCGCTCGCCGTCGAGCCCGGCGAGGAACTCGGCCGCTTCGCTCTCGCGCCCGGCGACCGAGGGATCCGGCCGCGGCGCCTCGTCCCCCGGCATCAGCAGCTCGAGCCCGTGGTTGCCGGCGTAGGCGAGCGTGCCGAGGCCGACCAGCCGGCGCGCCTCCTCCGCCCGCCGGCCGGAGATGCAGCCCACCAGCGCATAGCGCTCGCTCAGCGCCGCCAGCGCCTCGCGCGCCGCCGCCGGCACCATCGCGTCCTCGGCCCGCTCGACGATCGGCGCCAGGGTCCCGTCGACGTCGGTCAGGATCGCCGCGCGGCCAGGCTCGCTGCGGAGCGGCTCGAGCCTTGCGGCCCACTCGCCGCCCCCGCTCTCGGACTGGGGGGACACGGCTCTAGTATCGCGAGATGGACGCTGCCGCGAGCCCGGACCACGAGATCTGGAAGCTGGCGGCAATCGGCACCCTCGCCGGAATCTTCAGCGGTCTCTTCGGGGTAGGGGGCGGGACGATCATCGTGCCGCTGCTGATCTTCTGGTTCGCCTACGGAGAGCGGCTGGCGACCGGCACCAGCCTCGCCGCGATCGTCCTCATCGGCCTGCTCGGCGCCCTCGCCCAGGGCGGGATCTACGGCAACGTCCACGTCGGCACCGCTCTCCTGCTCTCGATCCCAGCCATTCTCGGGGTCATCCTCGGGACCGCAATCCAGCAGCGGATCCCCCAGCGCGCCGTCTCCTATCTCTTCGCCGCGCTGCTGATCGCGATTGCCGTGGAGCTGATCCTCTCGTGAGCGGCCCGGTGCGATGAGCGAGCTGGCGGCAATCCTGATCTGCCTCTTCGGTGGACTCACCGGCGGCTTGGTCGGCGTCGGTGGCGGCGTCCTCTTCGTCCCGGCGCTGACGATCTTCATCGGCCTCACTCAGGTCGAGGCGGAGTCGACCTCGCTGCTGATGATCGTCATCGTCGCCCTAGTCGGCGCCTACCGCCAGAACGGCTACGGTAACGTCAGGGTCCGCGAGGCGCTGATCATCGGCGCGCTCTCGCCGCTCGGCGTCTGGATCGGAGTCACTGCCGCCAACCGCATCTCCGAACGCGCCCTGCAGCTCTCCTTCGCGGCGCTGGCGCTGTTCATGGCGGCCCAGTTGATCCGCCGCGCCCGCACCGCCTGAGCGGCAGGCGCAGAAAGACGATGGTCTACGCTCGAAAGCGTGGATTCACTGAGCTGGGAAGGGGACCTGCCGCACCTGCGCGCGCCGATCATGGTCTGCGCCTTCCGCGGCTGGAACGACGCAGCGGCCGCGGCCTCCACCGCGCTCGGAGCGGTCGCCACCTCGCTCGACGCCGAGCTCGTCGCCAGCCTCGATCCCGAGGACTACTTCGACTTCCAGTCGACCAGGCCGACGATCACGATGGACGAAGGCCAGACCCGCCGCATCGAGTGGCCGGAGAACAACGTCTACGCGGCGCTGGTGCCGAGTGCCGACCGCGACCTCGTCCTCCTCGACGGGACCGAGCCGAACCTGCGCTGGCGCACCTTCTCGGAGACCGTCGCAACCGTCGCCGACGCCCTCGGGGTGGAGATGGTCGTCACCCTCGGCGCTCTGATCGCCGAGGTCTCCCACACCCTGCCGGTCCCGATCACCGGCCTCGCCTCCAGCGCCGAGCTGGTCGAGGAGCTCGAACTGGAGCGCTCCAGCTACGAGGGCCCGACCGGGATCGTCGGCGTCGTCCATGACCTCTGCCGCCAGAGCGGCATCGACTCCGCCTCGCTCTGGGCCGCCGTGCCCCACTACGTCGCCGCCGTCCCCAACCCGAAGGCTGCGCTGGCGCTGCTGCGCCGGCTCGAGGGCCTGACCGGGATCGCCGTCGAGGCTTCCGAGCTGGAGGAGGAAACGGCCGACTACGAGGAGCAGATCGGCCGCGCCGTCGCCGCCAACCCGGAGATCGAGGAGCTGGTCACCCGGATCGAGGCCGAACAGGCCGACCTCCTCGACGAGGAGGGCGAGCTCCCCTCGGCAGACACCCTTGCAAGAGAGTTCCAGCGCTTCTTGCGGCAGCGCGGCGACGACAAGAGCTAGAGACGCGGTCGCTGTAGGGGGAGGCGGTTACTCCCTCGCGTGAATTAGTCGCGCCCCTTCGGGGCATGCTCCCTTTAGATGCTGCCTGCCTATGGCAGGCAATGAATCAGATTGCATTTCGCCGCTTCGCGCACATTCCCGCGAGGGAGTAACCGCCTCCCTTCTGAGCGCTGCCGGGGTTCGGGTTGTCAGAGCAACTGTCATAGAGGGGGCCGGGTGACCCCCTCCAGACACTCAACAGCGAGCCATTGGCGAGATGTGTCTGGAGGGGGTCACCCGGCCCCCTCCCACCACTACGCTTCAGCCGCCGGGCAGATGAGCCGGTAGTCGCACCAGCTGCAGACAGTGGGGGAGGGGCGGGGCTCGAAGTCTTGGCTGAGGATGCCCTCGCCGACTTGGAGGACGGTGCGCTCTACTCGCTCGGCGTCGTCGGGCTTGGTCGGGGCCGCCACCTTGTCGCCGTCGAGGACGTAGTAGTAGCTGCCGGTGCCGGCCTCGATGTCCCAGGCCTCGCGCGCCGCCATCCGGTAGAGCGCCAGCTGCAGGTCGTCGTCGAGGTCCTCTTCGGACTTGCGCTCGCCGGTCTTGTAGTCGATCAGCTCGTAGTCGCCGTCGGCGAGGCGGTCGACGCGGTCGACGCGGCCGCGGACGTGGTGGTCGCCGACCTTGAAGTCGAACTTTTTCTCCAGCCAGACCGGTTCGCCCTCGGAGTCGCGCTCGTTTTCCCAGTAGAGGCGCAGGGCCTCGCGGGCGCGGTCGCGGAACTGCAGCTCGTCGTCGCTGGAGCCGAACCCGGTCCGCCGCCAGCCGCCCTCGAAGAGCTGGTTCAGGACCCGTAGCCCTTCCTCGGGGTGCTCGGGCGGCTCCTTGTGGAAGCGTTCGAGGACGTTGTGGAAGAGGATGCCGAAGCGCTGGTTGATCGTCGGCTCCTGCGGAATTCCGAAGACGCGCGCGAACTTGTACTTGAGCGGGCAGGTGAGGTAGAGCGAGAGATCCGAGGCCGAGAGGCTGAGCTTGCCGTCGCCCCGCCGTGGCAGGAAGGCGGCCAGCGATGGCTCCTCACGGGCGGCGACGAGATCGAGCCGGCGGCCGCGCTCGCGCTCTGAGTCGAGCAGGTAGGAATCGAGAGAGGAGGCATCGAGCTCGGCCTGCTGCTCGGGGGTCGCGACCTGCCGCAGCAGCCCGTTGACAGCCTCGATCGCCTCCGCCGTCGGCTCGTCGCCCGGGCGTTGCGCCAGCGCCGCCAGCTTCAGCAGCTCGAGGTAGCGGGCGATCGCGCGGTTGACATCGATCGCGGTGTCGAGGCGCGGCTCCGACAGCTCGCGCCCGGCGCGCCAGGAAGCCTCCAGCACCTGCTCGCGCAGCGCCCGGTAGGTCGCGTGCAGGCCCTCGGCGGGACCGAACAGCTCCTCCTCGTGCGCCTCCTCCTCGGCACTTGCCGCCCTTAGGGCGTCCTCGAAGAAGTGCGAGGGACGCTCCGCCTCGCCGCCCTGCCCGCGCTCGAGGCGGGAGAGGACGAGGCCACTGCGGGCGGGGGAGCCGATCCGCTCCCAGTCGCGCTCCTCCTCGAGGCCGAGGACGAAGACGTGGTCGAAGCCGAGCCCCTTGACCGCGTCGGCCGCCATCACGTTCACCGCCCCCGGCGAGCGCTGGTGCTCGGCTTCTTCCTCCTCGGTTCCCGCCTCGGCGACGGCGCTGAGGTAGGTGACGAAGCCGCGGGTCGAGCCGTGCGGCTCGCGGCGGGTCCAGGCGGTCGCCAGCTCGGCCAGCTGCGAGAGCGCGAGCAACCGCTCGGCCACCTCCGGCTGGGCGGCGAAGAGGCGCTGGCGCCGCAGCCCGACCTGCTCGATCAGGCGCCGGACGAAGACGTCGGCGCGGCGTTCCTCCATCACCGCGGCGGCGCCGTTGTAGAGCTTGAGGAATGCCTGGATCCGCTCCCGCGCCTCGGGCTGGAACTGGGGGCTGTCGAGGGCCGCCTCGCAGGCGGCGACCATGTCCTGCTTGCGCCGCCGCGCGATCGTCGTCAGCCGCGCCAGGTCCCCAGAGCGCAGCTCGACCGGCGGCCGGGTCAGCGCCCGCGCCGCCGCGGCCGAGTCGTCGGGGCCCGCCAGTACCCGCAGCCAGGCGATCGCGTCGCGCACCTCCGGTCGCTGAAAGAGCGCCGTCGGGCCGGAGAGGTGGAAGGGGATGCCGCGCTCTTCCATCGCCGCGGCGATGGCGCCGCCCTGCTTGGCGGGATCGGCGACGAGGACGCAGATCTGGTCTGGGGGCGTACCGGCCGCGCCGAGTTGCTCGACCGCCCGCGCCACTGCCTGCGCCTGCGCGCGCTCGTTGCTGCAGCGCCAGAAGCCGAGCTTGGGCTCGCGAAAGCGCTGCTCGAGCAGGATCCGCGCGGCGCCAGGGTGGACCCCGTCGAACCACCCCTCGGCCGCGGTCACCTCGGCGCCGCTCTCCAGCGCGAAGACCTGGCTCGGGTTGTCGGGAGCAAGCGACTCGAGCACCGCGAGCTGGGCTGGGGTCGCCTCCTCAAGCTCGTCGACCATCACCTGCGGGAAGCGCTCGGCGATCCGCCGCCGCACGTCGGGCCGCTCGACCAGGAGGCAGTCGAGGGCGAGGAAGACGTCGCCGCGGTCGAGGCTGCCGGACTCAGAGAGGATGCGGTCGTGCTGGGCGTAGAGCTCGGCGAACTCGAGCTCGCGCCGCGCCGCCTCGCGCTCGGCCTCGTCGTCGGCGGCCTCCGCCCGGGCATGGGCCGCTTCGGAGAGGGTGGTCGGCCCCGTGCGCTCCGCCTTCAATCGGTCAATTCGGGCTAGTAGCCGGGCCAGCAATCCGGCCGGGTTGCCGCGGATCTCATGCCGCCGCAGCGGCAGTTGATCGAGCCGGTCGAGCAGCATTGCCAGACGCTCGGCGCGGCCGAGGACGTCGAAGAAAGGATCGAGCCCAGACTCTTCGGGGTGCTCGCGGAGGAGGCGCTCGCCGATCGTGTCCCAGCTGCCGACCCAGAGCTCCTCGAAGGACCCCTCCAGCAGCGCCTCGCAGCGTTCGCGCAGTCGGGCGGCGGTGGCCTGGCGGGAGGCGATCGTGAGGATGCTCTCGGGCCGGGACCCGGCGGCGACGAGGTGGGCGAGGCGGTGGGCGAGGAGCTCGGTCTTGCCGGTGCCGGCCGGGCCGACGATCAGCAGCGGCCCCTCGCCGTGGGCAACCGCGCGCTCGCGCTCAGGAGCAACGCTCTCAGTCATAGGCAGGTCCTTGCGCACCACCCAAAGCTAGCGCCCGGGAGATGTTCTCTAGCATCCGCGCGATGGACGTCCTCTCCGCCGACTGGCCGGCGATCTGCCGCCGCATCGTTGCCGCCCAGCGCTCGATCTTCGAGGAGACGCGGACGAGCGAGGAGCGGACCGTCTACGAGGGGATCGGCGAGGGCGGCGACCGCACCCTCGTGATCGACCGCCGCGCCGAGGACGTCGTCTTCGCCGAGCTCGAAAAGCTCGCCGGGGAAGGCGCCTCCTTCGTCGCCATCTCCGAGGAGCGGGGCGAAGTCAGCTTCGGCTCCGGCGGCGAGGCGCGGATCGTGATCGACCCGATCGACGGCTCGCTGAACGCGCGCCGCACGATCCCTTCCTTCGCCATCTCGATCGCCGTCGCCTCCGGCCCCTCGATGGCCGACGTCGAGTTCGGCTTCGTCCACGACTTCGGCGCCGACGAGGAGTTCATCGCGCGTCGCGGCGAGGGAGCGCAGCTGAACGGGGAGCCGGTGCGGGTCACCGCGCCCGCTGACCGGCTCGAGGTGGTCGGCGTCGAGTCAGCCGAGCCGGAGTGGGCGCTGCCGGCTTTCGAGGCGCTGATCGGCAAGGTCTTCCGCCTGCGGGTCGTCGGCGCGATCGCGATCAGCGCCGTCTACGTCGCCGCCGGCCGCTTCGACGCGATGCTGAGCCTGCGCTCCTGCCGCTCTGTCGACGCCGCCGCAGCCCAGCTGATCGCCCGCGAGGCGGGCGGCGCGGTGTCCTTCGGCGAGGGCGAGTTGAGCGAGGCGACGCTAGACCTCGACGCCCGTTACCCGATGGCGGCGGCGAACGACGAGGACGGCCTCGCGACCGTCCGCGCCGCCCAGTTGGCCAAAGCCGCGTAACCCTTCTTTCCAGGCGGTTTACAAACGTGTGTTCCTACGAACTTATGTTCGTTACACTCGGGCACTTCCCCAAGCCCCCAATTCAAGACTGAAGAGGTGTTTTCTTCCTATGGCAGAGAGCAAAAGCAACGGCAGCAAATCGAAAACGCAGGCGAAACGCGCCACCACCGAAGCGAAAAAATCCGCGGCCAAAACCGCCAAAGCTTCGAAACGCGCCGCCACCAAGACCGCTGCCGCTGAGAGCAATCAGGTCCAGGGCGTGGTCCAGACCGCTGTCGACTTCCCCGTCGGCGCTGTCCTCAGCGTCAGCGACCGCGTCTCCGAGCTGGTCGAGCCGTGGACCGACCGCAGCAAGGCCGAGCGGCAGATCAAGAACTACCGCAGCAACCTGCGCAAATCGCTGAAACGGACCGAGCGCCGCGGCAGCAGCGCCCGCCGCAAGGCGATCACCGAGGCCCGCAAGACCCGCAACCAGGTCGAGCGCGAGGCCCGCAACCGTCGTCGCGAGGTCGAGACGACGATCAGGCGCAACCGCAACGAGGTCGAGAGCCGCGTCCGCAAGGCGATCGAGGAGCAGACCTCCCGCGCCCAGGGCGTCGTCGACACCGCCACCGGCGTCGTCGGCACCGTTAGCGGCCAGCTCACCGCCCTGCGATAAACAGCATCAGCGTCCTCTGACGCTCACAGGCCGCGAGGCGCTCGGTCCATAGGGCCAGCCCTCGCGGCCTTTTACGTAGGCGCGGAACTGGAAACGGATGCCGCGGCTGTCGTCGTCGCTGAACTTGTAGGCGTAGCGGAAGCGGCCGCGGCGGTCGGCCTCGACGGTGCGGAACTCGCTCCAACCGGCGCCCGGATAGCGGAACTGCAGCTCGACCGGGAGACCGGCGACCGCCCGGCTCGCTCCCGCGTGCCCGACCTTGCCCCTGAAGACGACCGGCCGGCCGCCGATGGCGGCGGTCGCGGCGGAAGCGCCGAAGCGGACGATCGTCGGGGCGGCGAGATCGGCGGCCGGGCCGCCGGCCCTGCTGAGCAGGCGGGTGCCGCCGAAGCCCGCGACGACCTCCCGGCTCGGCCCAGGCTTGAGGCGCAGCGAAAAAGCTCCGTCAGCGTCGGTGCGGGCGAAGGTGGTCCGTTGCCGCGGCTCGGCGCCCGGGGCAAAGGTCTCGCTGACAACGATCGTCTGGCCGGCGAGCGGCCCGCCCGAGGTGCGTCGCAGCGAGCCGCTGAAGCGCAGCCCCTTGAGCCGGGAGCGGAGGGTCACCTGCGTCTTCAGGGGATTGACCAGAACCATCCGGCCGCCCCGGGCGCGGCTGTCCCCGCTCGCGGAGTTGCCGGCGACATCGAAGCCGGTGGCGATGAACTCGTACTTGCCGGCGGGGTAGGAGTCGGAGTCCCAGCGGGCGATCAGGCGCCCGGCTTCAACCCGGGTTGGCAGCGTCTCGTAGCGCGCCCGGGTCCCGGCCCGGCGGATGCCGATCGATCCCCGCCCCGCGCTCGGGCCCGAGAGCCGATCGCTGACGGATGCCTCGAGCCGCTCAGGGTCGGCCGGGTCCTGGGCGGAGGCGAACTCCAGCCGCGGCGGTTCTTCGTCGATCCGCACCGTCGCGCTCTGAGGCGGCGGCGAGCCGGCCTCGCCGTCGCCGACATTGCCGGCGGCATCGCGGGCGTAGGAGCGGACGGTGTGGACCCCGCTGCCGCCGACCCAGGCCGAGACCGTGCCGCCGGGGGCGGCAATCGGCGAGGCGCCGTCGACGGCGATTGCGGTGAACGGCCCGGCAGGCCCGACCGCCTCCATCCCGGAGAGGCTGTCGGCCGCGTGCGCCGTCAGCCTGACCGGGCCGCTGCTCCAGCCCGACGAGGCGCCCTGGACCGTTACCACCGGCACCGTCGCGTCGACTGCGAAGAAGACGGTCCGAGGCTGGGAGCGGACGCCGGAGCCCGAAAGCGCCACCACCTGTGCCTTGTTGACGCCTTCAGGCAGGAACCCGAGGGAAACTCGACCTGCGCTCGCCGCGAGGCGAACGTCACCGGGGCTCAGCGTCACCTCATAGCCCGAGATCCCCGAGGGCGGCAGCCCGGCAGCCGGCGGTTCGAGCTCGAGAATCGCCTGCTCGCCTCCGAGGAGCCAGCGCCCTGGCCCGTGGGGGGCGGGCGGCGGCGGCACCGCATTGTCGAACTGAAGCGAGGCGCTCGCCCGGTGCAGCTCAATGCCGGCTGCGTCCTCGAGCCAGCCTTCTAGCGTGTAGATACCGCCCACCGGCGGCACCTGGACTCTTTCGAGGGGATCGAGCGGAGTCGCCTCCATCAGCCCCCCGACCGGCTGTCCTTGCGGGTCGAGCAACCGGTAAACCGCCCGCGTCGCGCCGGCGGCCACCCCCGGCACCTCTCGCGGGTCGATCGAGAAGGTGGTGCCCGCCTGCCACTCACCGGAGTCCGCCAGAGCAAGGCCGCCTCCCGTGGCCAAGAACAGTCCGACCGCCAGACCGGCGAGCAGGCTTCTGCCCAGTCGCCTCACGGGCCGAACTCCCCAGCCGGGCTGCTTCCGCCGGAGCTTGGCGCCGGCGCCGGCGCGGCGACGGGTTCGGGCGCCGGTTCCGGGCTGGCTTCAATCGGTTCCGCGCTGACGGGTTCCGGTTCCACGGCAACCGGTTCGCTTTCCGCCGGTGCTTCGACGGCGGGCTGCGGCTCGGGAGTGGGTTCGGGAGACGCCTCCGAGTGCGGATCGGGCGCCGGCGCAGGGTCGGGCTCGCTCGGGAGCCGCGGCTCTGGCATGTCGTCCTGCCGCCGGTCCTGCTGGCGCACGATCGCTTGCGGTCGCTCGTCGCCGCCTTCGAACGGCGCCGGAAGAACACCGGTAGCGAAACATGCCAGGGCGCTGCCGGCGGCGCCGATGCAGACGGCCGCGACCTTCGCCAGGCCGACCCCGCCGGCGCCGCTGCCGCCGACGAGCTGCGCGATCGCCTCGCCTCGCCCGCCGAAGCGGGAGGCCGCGTCGCCAACCGCCTCGTGAACCCGTTCCCACAGGGAGCGGTGGAGGGGGAGGGTGGGAGCCAGAGCAGCCGCGGCTGCCGGTGCCGCCCGGTAGGTCCGCAGCGTTGCCCGGCAGGCGGCGCACGCCCGCAGGTGCTCGCGCAGCTCCGCCACCTCCTCGCGGCGGGCCTCGCCGTCGCAGAAGGCCGAGAGCAGCGGCTGCATCTCCTCGCAACGGCTGCCGTCCGCGCTGCGCGCGACGAGGCTGCGGAATCGCTCCCGCCCCTCGGCGAGGCAGCGGTTGACTTTCGTTTTGCTCCAGCGGGTGATCTGGCCGATCTCAGCGTAGGAGTACCCCTCGGCAAGCAACGTCAATGCCCGCAGCTCCTGGGGCTTCAGCGCCTGCAGCGCCTCGCGGCTGCGGACCACCGCCTCCCGCCGCTCGAGCCTCTCCGCCGGCCCGTCGCCGGGGGAGGGGAGGAGCGCGGTCCAGTCCTCGGCGCCGGGCTCTGGAGCATGAGCCGCCGGGCCGGCGAGGACGCGTTCGCGCTCGTGGCGGACCGCCAGCGCCTCGTGCTTGACCACCGTCTGCATCCACTTGACCAGTTGCCGCGGCTCCGCCGTCGGCGCCTTGCGCAACAGGATCTCCAGGCCCCGCTGCAGGGCGTCGTCGGCATCGTCGACGCAGAGCGAGTAGCGGGCGGCGGTTCGCCGCAGGGCCGCCTCGTGCCTCGAATAAGTTTCGGCAGCTGCCCGCTTGCGGACGGCGTCGTCGTTTTGGCCGAGCGGGTTCGCACCCCCGGCGCTGAGAGTCTGCATTGCTGTTTCGTTTCCCCTGCCGCTCCGGTCGTCTCGTTCGGACACTGGCAGCGTTAGGTACGAAAGCGATACGACTCTCCCCCCACTTGGACAAATGCCCCACCCCAAAAGGACGGAAATTGCAAACTGGTTCAGAAGAACGTCCAGACGATCCCCGGCTCGCTAGGATCGCCCGATGAGCACTTGCGTAGTCACCGGCGGCGCCGGCTTCCTCGGTTCCCATCTCTGCGAACGACTGCTCGGCGACGGGCATCGGGTCATCTGCATCGACAACCTCGAGACCGGGTCGCTGGAGAACATCGCCCACATCCGCGACGAGGCGTTTGAGTTCCGCAACATCGACATCACCGAGAAGGTCGACATTCCGGAGCCGGTCGACTTCGTCTACCACCTCGCTTCGCCGGCGAGCCCGATCGACTACCTGCGGCTGCCGCTGCACACGCTCAAGGTCGGCTCCCACGGCACCCACCACATGCTCGGCGTCGCCAAGTGGAAGCGCGCCCGCTTCCTCATCGCCTCGACCAGCGAGGTCTACGGCGACCCCGAGGTCCATCCGCAGAAAGAGGACTATTGGGGGCACGTCAACCCGATCGGCCCGCGTGGCGTCTATGACGAGGCGAAGCGCTACGCCGAGGCGCTGACGATGGCCTACCACCGCCAGCAGGGCGTGGACACGGCGATGGTCCGCATCTTCAACACCTATGGCCCGCGGATGCGCGCCCACGACGGCCGCGCGATCCCGACCTTCCTCCGCCAGGCGCTGCAGGACCGGCCGCTGACCGTCTTCGGCGACGGCAGCCAGACCCGCAGCTTCTGTTACGTCGACGACCTGATCGACGGCATCGTCCGCCTCGCCGAGTCCGACGTCCACTCGCCCGTCAACATCGGCAACCCGAACGAGTTCACGCTGCTGGAACTGGCGAAGAAGGTCGTCGAGCTGACCGACTCGCGCTCGGAGATCGTCTACGAGGCGCTGCCGACCGACGACCCGAAACAGCGCCGTCCCGACATCGGCCGCGCCCGCGACCTGCTCGGTTGGGAACCGACGATCGACCTCGGCGAGGGCCTGCGCCGGACGATCGACCAGAGCGGCGTCGAGCGCCTCGTCGGCGCCGGCGACTAGCGCCGAGTCCGCGAAAACCCGTGTAGTACACGGGTTTCTGCTGTCTCGATGAAAAGGGGCGGCCCGAAGGCCGCCCCCTCTCGCGATGCAGCGAGCTTTTTGCTGACTACTGGGTCTGGGCCGTGAAGGAGAACGTGCCCAGCGGGTTGCCGGCGGAGATGTGGTCCCTTTCGACTTTTTTCTCCGCAGCTTCTTTGGCTTTTTCTTTGGCGAGTTGCTGTTCAGCCGGTTCTTTGCATTTTTCTGGCAGCGCCGCGCAGGTACCGGCAAAGACAACCGCTTCGTAGTAGGCCTGGTAGACCTTGACGAAGCCCTCGAGCACTTCAGCCGAGATCGGCTGGAGGACTGCCGAGGAATCGACGCTGACGGTGCGAGCCGTCGCATCGGTCGTGACTTTGGTGATCGTCAGATCGGCGATTGAGCTGCGCCCGAGGTTGCCGAGGTTGAGGCTCTCGCTGGCGTTGGATTTGGCGACGACTTCAACCGTCACCGTTTTCGCCGAGAGGTCGAGCCACATGTTGCCGAGGGTGATCTCGGTTTCCAGCGCCGAGGTGGGGCCGGTCGGGAGTTTCTGGGTCAGCAGCAGACCACCCGCGGTCTGCACCTGTCCGGCTGCCCCGGTCGGGCCGATGTTGCCTCCGGTGATCGGGAGCTCGTAGTTGCCGAAGCCTTTTTCGGTGGTCGGTGCGATCACCGCGGCGTTGGTTTCCACGTCTTTCAGCTTTTTCAACAGTTCCTGGTCGGCGTTGAAGCTGACGTTGCCGCCGGGAACGAGCGCGACCGTGGCCGGCTGCTCTTCGGCCTTGGCGGAGCCCATCAGCTTGTTGGCGATGAATGGCTTCGGCTTGCCCTTGGCGTAACCGAGCTTCTTGTTCAGCTTCTTCGCCACCGTCTTGGTCAGCTTCAGCTTCTTGATGGTCATGCTGACCCCGAAGCCGGCACGGGTGAAGCTGTAGCCGCTGACGGCTGCGAGCTTGACCTTCTTCCCTGCGACCTTGGCGAAGAGGGCTTTCTTGTTCGTGTCGAGGACGAGGCCCTTGACCGGGGCACTCTTCTTGCCGGCCTTGAACTTGAGCCCGCCGCCGAGGTTGACGGTGCCGCCGCCGGTGGTCGGATCGACTTCGCCGCCGGTGACCGGGAAGGTCGCCTTCTTGCCCTTTAGCTTGGCGGGCGCGATCTTCGTCGTCTTGATCCCGAACGTCTTCAGGTACTTCGTGAAGCCGTTGTTGAGGGTGATGGTGGCAGAGCCGCTTTCGACCGGATCGGCCGTCGCAGAGGCGTAGGGAGCGAACGCCAGCAGCGCGAACAGCGCAGCAGCGAGAGCCGCCGGTGGCAGCTTCGTACCCCTAGCCATCCGTGGCTGGGTTGCTTCATTCATCTGTGAGTCCTCCATTACTGCCGCCCCCTGCTGTCCCCTTAGGCGACTTACGGCGATTCGTCTTGTCTGTCCAGGTTATTCCCGGATTGCTGTTCTTTAGAACCCCGCCGGCGGACAGATGTTCCGCTCCAATATCCTCCCCCGCGATGACTGCAGCCGAAGGATCCGGCGCCCAGGAGGCCCACCGCACGATTGCGCCCGTGGTCGGGCCCGACGACGAGCGCGTCTTCACCGACTCCGGGATCGAGATCGATCCCCTCTACGACGCGGATGATGTCGCCCCCGGATTGGAGGAGCGGCTCGGCGCGCCGGGGGAGCCGCCGTTCACGCGCGGCATCCACGAGGGGATGTACCGGGACCGGCTCTGGACGATGCGCCAGTACGCCGGCTTCGCCTCGCCCGAGGACACCAACGAGCGCTACCGCTACCTGATCGAGCACGGCTCGACCGGGCTCTCGATGGCCTTCGACCTGCCGACCCAGCTCGGCCGCGACTCCGACGACCCGCTCTGTCACGGCGAGGTCGGCCGCACCGGGGTTCCGATCGACACGATCGAGGACATGCGGATCTGCTTCGACCAGATCCCCCTCGACAGCGTTTCAACCTCGATGACGATCAATGCCCCGGCGGCGATCCTGCTGCTGCTCTACGAGCTGGTCGGCGAGGAACAGGGAGTGCCCTCCGAGAAGCTGCGCGGCACCGTCCAGAACGACGTGCTGAAGGAGTACATGGCCCGGGGTAACTACATCTACCCGGCGGAGCCGACGATGCGGCTCACCACCGACATCTTCGAGTACTGCAGCGAGAAGGTGCCGAAATGGAACACGATCTCGATCTCCGGCTACCACATCCGCGAGAAGGGCTGCTCGGCTGTGCAGGAGGTGGGCTTCACGCTTTCCAACGCGATCGCCTATGTCGAAGCGGCGCTGGAGCGGGGGCTGAAGATCGACGAGTTCGCGCCGCGGCTGGCCTTCTTCTTCAACGGCCACAACAACGTCTTCCAGGAGATCGCCAAGTTCCGGGCGGTGCGGCGGATGTGGGCCGAGATCGTCAAGGACAGGTTCGGGGCCGAGAACCCGAAATCGATGCAGATCCGCTTCCACACCCAGACCGGCGGCGTCACCCTGCAGGCCCAGCAGCCGGAGGTCAACATCATTCGCGTCGCCCTGCAGGGCTTCGCGGCGGTCTGCGGCGGCACCCAGTCCCTCCACACCAACGGCTTCGACGAGGCGCTGGCGCTGCCGACCGAGCGCTCGGCCCGGATCGCCCTCCGCACCCAGCAGGTGATCGCCTACGAGTCGGGCGCAGCGGACACCGTCGACCCCTTCGCCGGCTCCTACTTCGTCGAGTCGCTGACCGACGAGATCGAACTGCGGGCCAAGGAGCTGATGGAGAAGGTCGAAGAGCTCGGCGGCTCGGTCGAGGCGCTGGAGTTCATGCAGCGCGAGATCGAGGAGTCGGCCCTCAGCTACCACGAGCGCTACAAGAGCGGCCAGGACGTGATCGTCGGCGTCAACAAATTCGTCACCGACCAGGTCGACGACGTCGACATCCTCAAGGTCGACCCCGAGGCCGAGCAGCGCCAGCTGACCCGGCTCGCGGCCTTCAAGGAGAACCGCGACCAGGCCGAGGTTGACGCCAAGCTCGACTCGATCCGCGACGTCGCCCGCGGCGACGGCAACCTCCTGCACCCGATCCGCGCCGCCCTCAAAGCCAACGCCTCGATCGGCGAGGTCTGCGGCGCCATGCGCGAGGTCTTCGGCGAATACAAGGGCGGCGCTTTTTTCTAAGCACGAGTGGTGAGTTAACCTCGCTATAGGGGCGTTAACTCACCAATCGTCAGGTCAGCAGGCCCTTCTCCTCGACTACCTCCAGGTCCAGCGTGCGGTAGCCGACGGACTCGAAGAGGACTACTACTCGGGCGGCTTCGTAGCGCTGGACTTCGCCCGGGCCCCAGTCGCTGTGGGTGACGGTGGCGCCGATCCTGAAGGGACGCTCGATCTCGGCTTCTGAGTCGACCAGGCCGGCGTCGCAGTTGTCGCAGTTGCCGCATGGCGGCTCGTGCTCCTCGCCGAAGTAGCTGAGGACGAAGTCGCGGCGGCAGGCGGCGGTCTCGGCGTAGGAGCGCATCATTTCGAGGCGGGATTTCTCGAACTCCTCCCGCTCCTCGCTGGCACCGCCGGCGAGGAAGCGGCGGATTGCCTGGTCCTCGGGGCGGTAGAAGACGCAGGCCGACGCAGGCTCGCCGTCGCGGCCCGCCCGGCCGACCTCCTGGTAGTAGGAGTCGACGGAGTCCGAGAGCCCGGCATGGAAGACAAAGCGCACGTTCGGCTTGTCGATCCCCATCCCGAAGGCGGTGGTGGCGACGATCGCCTCGATCTCGTCGTCCATGAAGGCGTCCTGCAGCTCACCGCGGCGCTTTGAGCCGAGGCCGGCGTGGTAGGCGTCGGCGGTGACGCCGGCCGCGCGCAGCTTTTCGGCCAGCTCCTCGCTTGCCCGGCGGGTGGCGATGTAGACGATGCCGGGCTTCTCGGCCCCGCGCACCGCCTCGACAAGCGCCTCCTCTTTGCCGTGCTCCTCGCTGAACCGGTGGACGGAGAGGTGGAGATTCGGGCGGTCGAAGCCGCGGACAAACACCGCCGGGTCCTCCATCCCCAGTCGCTCGACGATCTCGCGCCGGACTGGGGGAGAGGCCGTCGCCGTCAGCGCCAGCAAGGTCGGGTGCCCGAGCTCCGCGGCGACGGCTCCGAGACGCAGGTAGTCGGGCCGGAAGTCGTGCCCCCACTCGCTGATGCAATGCGCCTCGTCGACCACCAGCAGCGACGGCTTCGCCTCCCGCAGCTCCTCCAGCACCTCCTCCTTCGCCAGCTGCTCGGGAGCGAGGAGGACGAACTCGCGCTCACCCTCGCGCAGCGACTCCATCAGCTCTTCGCGCCTGCTCTCCGAGATCGTCGAGTTCAACTCGGCCGCCTCGCCTGGCGCCACCTCCTCGATCGCCTCGACCTGGTCCCGCTGCAGGGCGATCAGGGGGGAGACGACGATCGTCGGCCCATCCATCAGCTCGCCGGAGAGCTGGTAGATCGCCGACTTGCCGTAGCCGGTGGACATCACCGCCAGCGTGTCGCGCCCGGCGGCGACCGCTTTGACCGCCTGCAGCTGCCCCGGCCGCAACTGCTCGATCCCGAGCGTCTCCCGCGCTAGTCGTCGGATCTCTTTCACCGGAGCCATGGGCGCATCCATACCCGGGGCAAGGGCCCGGAATGCTGAACGGTTCGTCCCAGCTTCCGCGGCTGGGCAGGAACGTGGCGGCGTCAGTTGAAGCCGCAACCGATGATCGAGGTTTCAAGGACCCTGATGAAGTCCGAGCCCGAGCTGGCGGAGCTGATCGCAACTGTCGAGGGGGTCGAGGTGACGATGGCCGAGAAGGGCTTCGGCACCCGGGTCGAGATCCGCGCCACCGAGGAAAGCGGCCTCGCCGAGGCCGACCTCGTGGCCGTGCTCGACCGCCTCGCCGAGCCGCAACGACGCCCTTTCGTCTGACAACGAAGTTCAAAAGGAGACTCCTAAGAGTGAACACCCTGAAGCGGCACCTCACGGTTGCCAACGTCTTGTCTATCACCGCCATTTTCATCGCCCTCAGCGCGACTGCGGTGGCGGCCACCAAACTGAGTGCCGGCCAGGTCAAGGCCGTCAACATCGCCCGCCAGGCGGTGACCAACGCCAAACTGAAGACCCAGGCGGTCACCTCCGGGAAAATCAAGAACGGCACGGTCAACCAGCTCGACATCGGCGCCGGCCAGGTGACGAACGAGAAGATCGGCACCGGCGCGGTCACCGGCAAAAAGATCGCCAAGAAGGCCGTCAGCCCGCGGACGATCGCCAACGAAGCGGTCCAGACCGACAAGCTGGCGAACGAAGCGATTGTCGCCTCGAAGATCTCGGCGAGCCTCTACGCGCAGCTGGTCAGGAACGTCACCTACGTCAACAGCGAAAGCGCCAACAACAACGAAATCGCCAAGTCGGCTGAAGCCTTGTGCCCGACCGGGAAGCAGGCGATCGGCGGCGGAGCCCGTGTCAACGGCGAACTGCAGGACGTCGCGGTCACCGGCTCAAATCCGTCGTCTTCTGGGTCGACCCGTACCGGTTGGCAGGCCTTCGCCAGGGATGTCGAGGGAACGCCCGGCGGCAACTGGTCGATTGAGGCGTTCGTAGTCTGCGCGGAACTGTAGATTCACTGCGCATCGTGGAAACGCGAAGGGCCCGCTCCGGCGGGCCCTTCGTATATCTGGGGACACCGAGCGGGCGGCGTAAATAGACTTCCGCGGCCGATGCGCGAGAGGAACCCCGAAACCCACGACGAGAAGCTCAACTACCTGCGCGAGCTGCGCGAGGCGGCGATCAACTCGGCCTCCGAGGCGGCGGTCGAGAAGCAGCACGCGAAGGGCAAGATGACCGCCCGCGAGCGGATCGAGAAGCTGCTCGACCCCGGCTCCTTCGAGGAGCTCGACACCTTCGTCCGCCACCGCACCTACGACTTCGAAATGCAGAAGAACCGGCCCTGGGGCGACGCTGTCGTCACCGGCCACGGGACGATCGACGGCCGCACCGTTTTCGTCTTCTCCCAGGACTTCACCGTCTTCGGCGGCAGCCTCGGGGAGGTGATGTCGGAGAAGATGTGCAAGGTGATGGACCTGGCCGCCCAGGTCGGGGCGCCGGTGATCGGGATCAACGACTCCGGCGGCGCCCGCATCCAGGAGGGGGTCGTCTCCCTCGGCGCCTACGGCGACGTCTTCGTCCGCAACGTCCAGTGCTCGGGCGTGATCCCGCAGATCAGCCTGATCATGGGTCCCTGCGCCGGCGGCGCCGTCTACTCGCCGGCGATGACCGACTTCATCTTCATGGTCAAAGAGACCTCGCACATGTTCATCACCGGCCCGGAAGTGATCAAGACCGTGACCGGGGAGGAAGTCGAGTTCGAGGAGCTCGGCGGGGCGATGAGCCACAACTCGAAGTCCGGCGTCGCCCACTTCGCCGCCGAGGACGAGGAGAGCTGCCTCGAGGACGTTCGCTACCTGATGAGCTTCCTGCCCTCGAACAACCTCGAGGCGCCGCCGCGGTTCGAGCCGAGCGACGACCCCGAGCGCGAAGACGACGAGCTCGACACGCTCGTCCCCGACGATCCCCAGAAGCCCTACGACATGCGCGACGTGATCGCCCGGGTGGTCGACGACGAGGAGTTCTTCGAGGTCCACGAGCACTTTGCGAAAAACATCGTCTGCGGGTTCTCCCGCCTCGACGGCTATCCCGTCGGCATCGTCGGCAACCAGCCCGCCTTCCTCGCCGGCGTGCTGGACATCGAGGCCTCCGAGAAGGCGGCCCGGTTCGTGCGGACCTGCGATTGCTACAACATCCCGATCCTCACCTTCACGGACGTCCCCGGCTTCCTGCCGGGCACCGACCAGGAGTGGAACGGGATCATCCGCCACGGCGCCAAGCTGCTCTACGCCTTCACCGAGGCGACGGTGCCGAAGCTCACCGTCGTCACCCGCAAGGCCTACGGCGGCGCCTACGACGTCATGAACTCCAAGCACATGCTGGCCGACTACAACGTCGCCTGGCCGACGGCCGAGGTCGCGGTGATGGGTCCCGAGGGCGCCGTCAACATCATCTACCGCAAAGACATCGCCAACTCGCCGACCCCCGACGAGCGCCGCCAGAAGCTGATCGACGACTACAAAGCCCACTTCGCCAACCCCTACGCGGCGGC
>Ga0126305_10000197_pt1 | contig 26737 bp, 16 predicted proteins | sample Plot26_FD_92536 | JGI IMG/M metagenome (GOLD analysis project Ga0126305, IMG submission 92536) | Serpentine soil microbial communities from UC McLaughlin Reserve, CA, USA - Plot26 | ecosystem: Environmental > Terrestrial > Soil > Grasslands | place: USA: UC McLaughlin Reserve, Lake County... | reverse complement strand
GGGCATCAATGCCCGGGCTACTCGAAAGAGCCCCCTGAAGGGGACTCAGTCGGCTTCAGCCGGCTGTTTTACCTAGCCCGGGCATTCATGCCCGGGCGGCGCCGGATCGCGGGTCGAATTTGGCCCTCTTCCTCAGAGGAGAGGGACCGAGGGTGAGGTTTTCGGAGGGCATGCCGCCTACAAGGGCAAGATGTGTGGAATGGCATGGGTTGCCACCCCGGCCTGGTCAAATTTTGCCCTTCCAGGGAGGGCCTCGAACCCGGTCGGAGCCATCGCGATCACGGTCGGAGCCGTCGCGACCCTTGCCGACGCTCATGCCCGGTGGCTATGATGGCAGGATGGACATCGGACGACGCGACTTTATCCTCATGGCCGGCGTGGCGGCTGTTGCCACCGCCGGCGCCCGTGCGTGGGCGGTACCCCAGGGAGCCTCGGAGATGTATGGACTGATCGGTAAGATGACGGCCGTGCCAGGCCAGCGGGACGCCTTGATCGCGATCCTGCTCGAGGGCACGGGCGAGATGCCCGGCTGCCTCAGCTATATCGTGGCGAAAGACCCCGCCGACTCGAACGCAATCTGGATCACAGAGGTCTGGGACAGCAAGGCCAGCCACGAGGCTTCGCTGTCGCTCCCCTCCGTAAAGCAGGCCATCACCCGGGGCAAGCCGCTGATCGCGGCTTTCGGCGAGGGCACCGTCACCACGCCAGTTGGAGGTCACGGATTGGCCCAGGGGCCGGCCAAACCTCCGGGAGGCTGACCCGATGCGCCCCCAACCGCTGATCACGGTGACCGACGTCGAAGCGAGCAGCCGGTGGTACCAGCGACTCCTTGGCTGTCAAAGCGCGCATGGTGGCGCGGAGTATGAGCGATTGGTCTCGAAGGACGCGCTGATCCTCCAGTTGCACAGCTTTGAGGTCGAGCACCATCACGGGCCCATCGCCGATCCTGATGACAAGCCCTACGGCAATGGCGTCCTGCTGTGGTTCGAGCTCGACGACTTCGACGCCGCCGTAGCCCGGGCGACGGAAATGAAAGCGGAGGTCGTCCGGGCACGGCATCGAAATCCGCCTTCCGGGGACGGCGGCCCGAACCACTGGGAGCACTGGCTGCGCGATCCCGACGGCTACACCGTCGTGCTCGCCAGCCCGGACGGTTCGGCGGGGTGAGATAGCCTCTCCACATGGTCAAGATCTTCATCTCCTACTCGCACCGGGACGAGGAGCTCCGCAACCAGCTCGGGGTCCATCTCGAGATCCTCAAGCGGGAGGGGATCATCGAGCCGTGGCACGACCGGCGGATTGGCGCGGGGAAGGACGTCCACGCGGAGATCAGCGACAGCCTGGAGGCGGCCGACCTCGTGCTCCTCCTGGTCAGTCCCGACTTCCTGGCCTCCGACTACTGCTTCGAGATCGAGATGAAGCGCGCGCTGGCGCGGAACCAGGCCGGCGCCGCCCGCGTCATCCCGGTGATCCTCCGCCCGTGCGACTGGCACCGCGCCCCCTTCGGACACCTGCGCGCCACCCCGGCCGACGGCCATCCCATCTCGAAGAGCGTTGACCGCGACGAGGCCTTCCTCCAGGTGAGCCGCGACATCCGGAGCGCGGCCGAAGAGATCGGCGCCGCCCGGCAGCGCGACAACTTCTCGCGGTACTGCCTCGACATGATCGCCTCGAAGTTCGAGACAGGGGTCGAGAGGATGGGCCGCTCGAAGCGGCGTCAGGCGGCCTTCACGCGGCTTGACGAAGACACTTTCCAGGCGTCCTATGTCGACTTCCGCGAGGAGCGCAGGAGCTGTACCGTCTGGCGGACGCGGCAGGGCGAGATCCTCTACAGCCCCGGCCCGGCTCCGCTCGCCGAGCAGGCGACCGAATCTCTTTCGATCATCGAAGCTCTCGGGATCAAGTTGCTGCGGACCCGCGGCGGCAAGGAGCTGGTTTCCCTGACCGCCGCCGATCATCTGTGGCGGCTGTTCGCTCCCACCGACACGCCCGCCCCCTTCTCCTTCTAGAACCAGGGGCGGGCGTGAGATCCCGTCAGATCAGTAGCTGACCTTCAGTTGATAGGTCGTGCGGGTGGACGAGTAGCGGTAGGCGCGGACGTAGACGTTGATCGCCGACGCGCCCGTGTTGGTCCAGGACGCCTGGTCGGCGGTCGTGCCGCCGTTGATGGAGCTCGCGACCGCGCTCCCCGTGGTGGAGTTGTAGATGTAGACGTCGTAGTCCACGGAGAGGCCGTTGAGCAGCGCGGTCACCGTTCGGCCCGCGGGCAGGCTGAGGCGGAAGAAGTCTTCCTGTCCCGTCGCCGTGTCGTTGAGGAACGTCCCCGAGATCTGGTTGCAGGTCCCCGAGATCGCCTGCGGCGCGGTGCGGGTGTTGTTCGGCTCGGTCTCGGTGACGGCCGTGCAGATGGGGCAGGCCTGCGTCGTGGCCGAGACCTGCACCGAGTTGCCGGAGCTGCAGGTGCCGTTCGACGCCGTCACCACGTAGTAGTAGGTGGTATTGCAGGTGAGGCCCGTGTTCGAGAACGAGGTGGTGGCGGAGCTTCCGGCCGACGCGTAGGGCCCGCCGTTGGTGGTCGAACGCAGGATGGAGTACGAGGTGGCTCCCGCGGCGGCGCTCCAGGAGAGGTTGATCTGCGTCGGGGAAGCCGCCGAGGCGGACGGCCCGGTGGGCGCCGAGGGTGGCGTGCAAGGGCCGGTGTTGGTGTCGAGGCCGTTGACGGTCGTGGCGCCGGTGTTGCCGGCGTCGAGCCAGTTGGAGAGGCGGGTGCTGTTCGTGCCGCCGCCGGTCCAGGAGACGCTGAAGCGGCCGTAGTAATCGGAGAGGTTGTCGCCCGTGGCGCCGCAGGAGGACGGTCCGCCGTGGAGCTGGCCGATGAAGCGGCCGGCCGCGCTGTAGAGCGGCGAGCCGGAGGAGCCGGGCTCGGTCACGCCGGGCACGGTGAAGGGGCCGGGCGGGTCGGTCGCCCAGTGGGCCCAGATGTGGGAGCCGTTGCCCGGCGAGGCCGGGTTGTTGTAGCTCGTGGTGGCCGTGTTGGTGGTGACGTATGTGATGCGCTTCTCGTCGGTCGACGGGTGGTGGATCGCCGCGCAGGGCGCCGCGGCGGTGCACGTGAAGTTGCCGGTCGAACGGTCCCAGCCCGCCCAGAAATGGTTGAAGCCCGCGACCGGCGGGTCGTCGAGCTCGACCAGGGTGAAGTCCGAGGCGGCGCTGGTGGAACGGAAGAAGGAGCCGCTGTGGAACTGGTTGAGCGTGCCGTCGCCGGCGGCGCCGCTGGCGGCGCTGCCGGGCGTCCGGCAGAAGGAGTTCTGGAAGTTCCAGTAGACCACCAGCGAGGCCGCGTTCGCGGCGGTGATGCCGCAGTGGTTGGCGGTGATGAAGAACATCTTGCGGTCGCCGGCCGTGTCGTTGAGGAGCGAGCCGGTGCAGAAGGTGGAGCCGCCGGTCGAGATCACGCCGACCGACCGCATCTCTTCGCGCCAGGTGTCGCCGACGTTCAGGCACGCGACGTCCAGGTTGCAACTGCCGGACTTGAGATAGGAACCGGCGGGGACCGTGCCGAAGCCGCGATAGCCCTGGTTGACCCAGCCGAGCTTCAGCTCGAACGCCTGCATTTCCCGCTTCGGCACCGTGAGCTCCACGACGAGGTCGTCGGTGACCACGACCGGCGTCCACAGCTCTCCATGCGCCTCGTTGTCGGCGGCGGTGAAGACTTTCGAGACCTGCCGGCCATCCGCCGAATACAGCATCAGGCGGCTGTGCCTCGACATCTTGAAGCGGGTGAAGCCGAGGTTCAGGGACGTCGTGCCTTCACGGCCGATCACGCGCAGCCGCCAGAGCATGTTGCCGTCGAGGAGATCCTCCCAGGTGCCTTGCCGGTCGGGCGTGATGGAGACCTGCTCCGGGACGGCGAACCGCGGCGGCAGCCCCTTCCGGTCCCGCTCCACGTCCTCTGCCCCGAGGCGCTCCAGATCCAGCTTCTGGGGAACGACGGCGTCCAGACGGTTGACGTCGAGCACGGCACGGCTCGCGGCGGTCGGCACGGCGGCGCGGGCCGCCACGCTGGCGAAGACGAACGACAACGACATCAACATCAGCCAAGCAAGCTTACGGCTCATCTCTTCCTCCTCCTGTTTCCTGAAAGGCGATCGCGGCTGCTTGCCGCGAGCTGGAAACGACGCGCCGAGTCCTCCAGCCGTGCCGGAGAGCTTGCCGGGTGGGTCGCCCCTTATTGGTACTGGTGCGCGCGAGGCGCTTCCAGGAGCCGCTCAGCCCTGGGTGAGCGTGCGGTACGTGCGGAGGTGCCGGAAGGCGGCTTCGCGCTCGCCGAGCGTCTCGTAGAGGCCGGCGAGGTTGAAGTGGGCGTCGGCGAGCGAGCGGTCGTTTTCGATCGCCGTTTCATAGGCTTCGGCGGCCTCCCGCAGGCGGCCGAGGTCCTGGAGGACGACGCCGAGGTTGTAGGCGGCCGTGGAGTCGTCCGGCCGGGCGGCGAGGGCCTGGCGGTAGTGGCGCTCGGCTTCGGCGGCCTCGCCCCGGAGGTGGAGAAGGCGGCCGAGGTTGAGGTGGGCGTCGGCCAGGCCGGGCTCGATCTCCAGGGCCTGCCGGTAGGCCGCCATGGCTTCCTCGGGGGAGTCGTCCTCCAGATCGCAGCCGCGCTCGAACCAGTCCACGGCGCCGTCCGTTCTGTCCGTCTCGTCGCGCTTGGCCGGCTGCGGCGTGCGCAGGGGCATGGCCGAGGCCTCGCGCGCCAGCTCGGAGAGCTCGAAATCGAACAGCGCCTGGCCCGACTCCGGGTTCCACACGTCCCGCCCGTCGCGCACCACCACGTGATGCCCCTGGGCGGCGATGCGGACGCCGGTGAGCGGCCGGTCGCCCGGGAGCTGCTCGCGCAGGTTCTGGAGGGCGAGGCGGACCCGCCGGCGGGGCACGCGGGCGGCGAGCAGCCCCTTGGCGGTGCGCAGGAGGACGAGGTCCTGGAAGGAGAAGTAGTACTCGCCCCGCGGTCCCTGCCGGGGCGTCAGGAAGCCGGCCCGGACGTAGGAGCGCACCCGCTCGGCCGTGAGGCCGAGCAGGGCGGCAACGTCCTTTGTCGAGTAGCCGCTGGGCGGGGCGAGGAGCTCAGGCTCGCCAGGCCGGGTGAGAGCGGAGGACCGGTTCATCGTCCTCAGTGTACTCCCACTGGCCTATTTCAGAGGATGGCGATCACCGCTTCGAGCTCTTCCTCTTCGGCTCTTCGGCGCTGGCGGGCACCGGCTCCAGGGTGGTGCGGGGAGACCGCTTGGGCGGCTTGCGGTCGGCCAGCGAGATCGGCTTGTCGGCCGGCTGGTCCGCCGCCTGGGGCTTGGCGCTGCTGAGGCTCGCCTTGAGGGCCGCCATGAGATCGATGACCTGCGCCTTGGGCGCGGGAGCGGGGGCGGCGGAGATCTCCTCGCCCTGCACCTTGCGCTCGATCAGGGAGCGCACCTGCTGCCGCTGGTGGTCCTCGTACTCCGTGGGCTTGAACTCGTCCGTGGCGATCTGCTCGATGAGCTGGACGGCCAGCTTGAGCTCCGGCTCCTTCACGTCGGCGGCGCCGATGGGCACCTCGGAGAAGGGGCGCAGCTCGTCGGAGTAGCGGAGCTGCTGCATGACCAGGCCCCCCTCGAAGGGGCGCAGGAGCACGAACTGGTCCTTGCCGCGGGCGACGTAGCGCGCGAGCGCCGCCCGGCCGGTCTGCTTCATGGCCTCGGCGAGCAGCTTGTACGGCCGGTCGCCGCCTTTGTCGGGCCCCAGGTAATAGGACTTCTCGTAGTAGATGGGGTCGACCTGGTCGATCGGCACGAACTCGGCGATCTCCACGGCATTCGTCGGCTCAGGGACCAGAGCCTTGAGCTCGTCGTCCGTGAACAGGACATATTGCCCCTTGGAGTATTCATAACCTTTGATCATATCTTCTCGGCCGACGACTTCGTCGTCGACAGGGCAGATGTATTGTTGCTTCAATCGAGAACCGCATTTTTTGTGAAGCATGTTGAACTGGATGCCAGCCGCGCTTTCGCCGGTAGAATAAAGCTTCACGGGGATGGTGACGAGGCCGAAGGATATGGTTCCGGAACCAAAGGGTCGAGCGCTCATAAGGCGTAATATACCATTCAACGATCGTGCCGTACCAGATAATTGCGAGAAAAAAGCACCGCTGTTTCCGAGGGACGCCTGCAGCATTCATTTTACGTAGCCAGAGAATTTGAAACCTAACGTCAAAACCATCCGCGCGGAGCTCGAGCGGCTCGGAGCGCCGCGCGCCGCGGTCGATGCCGCGGCCGTCAAGGTGATGAAGCCGGAGACCCGCGAGCGGCCGTTCAGCAAGGCGGGCTGGGTCTTCGAGATGAAGTACGACGGCTTCCGCATGCTGGCGGCCGGCGGGGCGGGGGAGGCGCGCCTGTTCTACCGCAGCGGCCACGACGCCACCCGCATCTTTCCCGAGCTGACGGCGGCCCTGGCCGAGCTGCCGTTCCGCGGGCTGGTCCTGGACGGCGAGGCGGTGATCCTCGACGAGACGGGGAAGCCCAACTTCCAGCGTCTGCAGCGGCGGGGTCTGCGCATGCGGGCGGCCGACGCCGGGCACGCCGCGGCGGCCACGCCGGCGGCGCTGTTCGTCTTCGACCTGCTGGCCTTCGAGGACTTCGACCTGCGGCCGCTGCCGCTCGCGGCCCGCAAGTCGATCCTGCGCCGCGTGCTGCCGGGCGACGGGGCGATCCGCCTCTCCGAGGAGGTGCCGGAGCGGGGCGAGGACCTCTATGCCGCCATCACGGAGATGGGCCTCGAGGGGATCGTCGCCAAGCGGGAGGACTCGCCCTACCGCGCCGGCTACTCGGCGGACTGGCTTAAGATCCGCGTCGATCAGGCCTCCGATTTCGCGGTGGTCGGTTTCGAGCCCATCCCGGGATCGCGCTCGGGCTTCCGCAATCTCCACATCGCGACCTGCGACGGGGCCGGCGGGCTGGCCTATGCCGGCACCGTGGGCTCCGGCTTCACCCGCGAGGACACGACCGAGATCCGCGCCCGCCTGGAGCCGGCCCGCCGCGCGGCGCCGCCGGTCGCCGTGGCCGCCCGCCGCGGTCCGGTGTGGGTGGAGCCCGAGGTGGTCGTGGAGGTCCGCTACAAGGAGTGGACGGAGGGCGGGCACCTGCGCCACCCCGTCTTCCTGCGGGTGCGCGACGACAAGACGATCGACGAGTGTTTGCGGCCGGGAGAGGAGAGGGAAGAGAAGGAGACGGAGAAGGAGACGGGCTCCGTCTCCCTCACCAATCTGAACAAGGTGTTCTGGCCGGACGAAGGGATCACCAAGGGGGACCTCGTCGAGTACTACCGCGCCGTGGCGCCCTGGATGCTGCCGTACCTGAAAGACCGTCCGCTGATGCTCGACCGTTATCCCAATGGGATCACTGGCAAGTCGTTCTTCCAGAAGAGCCTGGGAGAGGTCGAGCCGATCGTCTGCAACGGTATGGAGGATCTGCTGTTCCTGGTGAACCTGGGAGCGATCCCCTTCCACGTCACGTCGAGCCGGGTGACCGCTCCGGACCGGCCGGACTGGTGCATCCTCGACCTCGACCCGAAGACGGCTCCGTTCGCTCATGTGGTGGAGATCGCCCTCGCCATCCGCGAGCTGTGCGAGGAGATCGAGCTCGATGGTTTGATCAAGACGAGCGGCGGCAGCGGCCTGCACGTCCTGCTGCCCATGGGCGGGCTGTTCGATCACGACCAGGCCCGTCAGCTCGCCGAGCTGCTGGCGCAGGTGATCGTCCATCGGCTGCCCACCATCGCCACCACGGCGCGCTCGATCCCGGCCCGCCGCGGCCGGGTCTACGTGGACGCCCTGCAGAACGGCCGCGGCAAGATGCTCGCCGCTCCCTACGCCATCCGGCCCCTGCCGGGAGCGCCGGCCTCGACGCCGCTGCGCTGGAGCGAAGTGGGGGAGCGCCTCGACGTCAGCGCCTTCAATCTCAAGACGCTGCCGCAGCGGCTGAGCAAGTTGAAGGAAGACCCGCTCCTGCCGGTGCTCGATCATGAGCCGGATCTGGCGCGGACGCTCGAGTTGCTGGCGGAGAAGCTGTAAAAGCGTAGAATAGAGACAAGGCCCGTCTGGAGGTTCTTCGAACCCGAGCCGGCGGGCCAACTGGAGGCTCAATGTCCAAGAGTGCACGGCTGGGCGCGGATCCCGATCTCGTTCATCGAGTTGCTGAGCAGAAGGAACGAGTCGTGGTGAGATACGAGGGGAGAGAGATCGGAGCCCTCGTTCCGCTGGAAGACCTGGCGGTGTTGCAGCGGGTTGAAGACCAGGCTGACCTCATGGAGGCCCGGGAAGCTCTCGCCGAGATCGAAAGAGACGGGACGATCTCGTGGGAACAGGTGAAGATCGATCTGGGACTCTGACTCCTTCCCGTGACCTATAAGATCGAGCTCTCCAGGAGAGCGGAACGGCAACTCAAGCCTCTCGCTAGAGAAGTACAGGTTCGTATCGGCCGTGCCATCGACGGCTTATCCCAACAACCGGTCCCACCGGGCGCGAAGAAACTCGCTGGACATGATGATCTCTATCGCGTGCGCGTCGGCGATTATCGGATCATCTATGCGGTTCATCATCAGGTTCTGATCATCCTCGTCGTTGCGATCGGGCATCGGAAAGATATTTACGATCGCCTGTAGCTGATTTTCACTACTCTCCTATAAAAGAAAAACCCCCTCCCGAGGGAGGGGGCTCTTGGAAACGACGGGACGCTTCAGCCTACGGGGTGCAGGCCGTCACGACGACGTCGTCGAGGAACCAGCCGTCGCCCGTGACCGAGCAGTCGCTGATGGCGGTGAAGCCGATACGGACGGCCCGGCCGGCGCAGCCGCCGGTCGTGCCGGAGGCGAGGTCGCAGGCGGCGTCGAGGTCCACCGTGGTGGTCACGAATGCGGCCTGGGTGCCGGTGAAGATGGGCGTACCGGCGGCTCCAGCCGGCGCGCAGTCGGGCGCGACGGTGCCGTTGTAAGTGGCGCCGGAGAGGATCGCCGAGGCCGGCACGATCTCATAGCTGGCGCCGTCGACGGAGACGGTGAGCGTGCCGCCGTCGAAGCCGGTCTCGAACGCCCGGCGGTGCTTGAAGGTCAGCCGCGAGGTGGTGGAGCCGGCGGGAACGCTGATGCCGGCCGCGCCGTTGGGCTGGGCGAAGTTGAAGTTGTTGCTGCCGTAGTCCGACGTGCAGGACGTGCCGCCGTAGCGGAAGATCCGCGTGCCGGAAGCGGCCGTGCAGGTCTGGACGCCGCGCCAACTGACGACGCTGGTGCCGCCGAAGGTGCCGGTGGTCCAGCCGGCGAGGCCGGTGTCGGCGTCGAAGTTCTTGGAGTAGAGCGTGCTGGTGGTGCAGGTGCAGGTCGGGGTCGTGGCTGAGGCCTGGTTCGAGTTGGCCGACTCGCAGGTGGCGCTGTTGGCCGCGCGCACCACGTAGAAGTAGGTCGTGTTGCAGGCGAGGCCGGTGTTGCTGAACGTCGTGCCCGTGGCCGTGCCGACCTGGGTGTACGGTCCGCCGCTCGTGGTCGCGCGGTAGATGTGGTACTCGGTGGCGCCGGCGGAGGCCGTCCACGAGAGGTTGACGGTGTTCGGGGCGGCGGTGGCCGTCAGGCCCGTGGGCGCCGCGGGCGGCGTGCAGGGAGCCGCGGCCGGCACCACCGACAGGCAGGTGCTCGGAGCGGAGCTGCAGGCCTCGTTGCCGCTCGGGTGAGCGACGACCTGGTAGTAGTAGGTGAAGCCGTTGGCGACGGCGCCGTCGACGCGCGACGTGCCGGTGGCGTCGTTGGCGATCTTGATGAAGCCGGAGTTGCAGCCCTGCTCGTTGCGGTAGACGTCGAAGACTCCGGTCGAGCCGGACCAGTTGACGGTGACCGAGTTGTTGCCCGCGGTCAGCGAGACCGCCGGCACGGCGGGCGCCGCGCAGCCGGCGAAGGTGATGTTGGCGCCGGCGTCGGTGGTGCAGGCGATGCCGTGACGGTTGAAGGCCGCGAAGAGGGCGCCGCCGTGCGGCGTGCCGTTGGCCAGGTTGCCGTCATCGTCGTCCACGGCGCGCATGGTCTTCCAGAGCGAGCCGGTGTTGCAGCCGTTCGAGGTGAAGGTGCCGCTGGCGGTGCAGGCGAAAGCGGCCGTGGCCGTCGAGCGGGAGAGGTACCAGAGGCGGTCGGCGGTGGTCCAGGCCGAGCCGGAGCCGGGGCTCGGCAGGTCGCGGTTGACGAAGTCCCACAGGGCCTCGGAGGAGATGTAGGACTCGCAGTGGCCTTCCTTCAGGCACGGGCCGCGGTAGGTCGCGCTGGCCGGGCACCGCGTCTGGGTGAAGTTGGCCACCGTGTGCGGGGTGTTGGTGGAATGCTTGGCCCAGTCGATGTCGCGCACGCCCGTGCAGGCCGTGCAGGTGTCGCCGTAGCCGCCGCAGTTGCTGGTCAGGAAGCCGGCGCCGACGCAGGACTTGTGCGTGCCGAGGGCCGCCGTCCAGTCGCCGTAGGTCTCGCCCGTGCCGTTGTCGGGGGAGGAACCGTTGCCGTCGTTGGTGTCGAGGCCGTGGCCGTACTCGTGGAGGGCGACGCCCTCGATCTCACCGGTGTTGCCGCAGCCGCCGCCCGAGCGGTAGAAGTTCACCGTCGAGCCGTTCCAGAAAGCGTTGCAGGTGAGGTTGATGTTGACGTTGGCCGTGAGCTGGGCGTTGAGCCAGGCGTTGCCGGGCAGCCAGCCGCGGGCCTGCTCCTTGGCGCGGTTGAGGTGGTAGAACTGGGTGCGGGCCGAGTGCGTGTTGCCGGCGCCGCCGACGCCCGGCGTGGTGCAGTCGGTGCCCGCCGAGGTGCCGAAGAGGAAGTCGCCCACGCCGTTGGCCGCGAGGCTGATGGCGCCGCAGTTGTCGGTGATCCGCACGTACTGGCCGGCGAGGGTCGAGTTGACCGCGCCGCCGCCGAAGGCGTAGACGCCGGCCGAGTTGGTGAAGCCGCCGGTCGAGAGGTTGGTGAAGGGCACCGGCAGGTTGGTGGCGGTGCCGAGGATCTTGGCGCTGCCGGTGGCCTGGGCATAGTGGTTGATGTCGACGAGGTCGAGGACCTCACCGGTGACGCCGTCCACCCGGGCGCGCCAGGTGCCGTTGTCGCCCTGACGCCGGAAGATGAACTGCCAGGCCGTGGCCAGGCCGCGGCCCTTGCCGAAGGCGAAGCCGTCGCCGAACCGGCTGTCCGTGGTGCCCACCGTCAACAGCCGGAGAGAGCCCGCGTCGACGAAGGTATCGGCGGCGGAGAAGCCGCCCACGAAGCCCTCGAGAGCGGCCAGGGCCTGCTCGCGGGAGAGCTTCGTCGCCGGCGTCCGCGACAGGGCGGAGGGCAGGTTCTCGGTGCCGAACTGGATCAGGTTGCCATTGTTGACGCGGAACACGACGCGCGCGCCTTCGACCGGCACGCCGCCCAGCACCACGTCGAAATCGACGAAATAGACGTGCTCGGCGGGCTTGCCCGAGCGTCCCTGGTTCAGCACCAGCGAGCGGGGGTCGACGCCGAGGATGCGGGAGACTCGCGGCAGGAAGCCACGGGCGATGCTCTCGAGAGTCGAGAGGTCGGGGACTTTCTTGCCGTTGAGCACGGCGGCGATGTCATCCGTGGTGAGCTTGTTGCCGCGGCCGGGGATCCAGGCGATGCCGTCGCCCTCGGCGAACTCGACCCGGCCGGTGCGCCGGTCGACGTGAGCCTTCCAGGCATTGCTGGCGCCGAGCCGGAACGTATCCCAGCCGGTGCGGACCTCGGCGTCGAGGGCGCTCTGGGCGTCGTCGAGGGGCTCGAGGAGGGTGGGGGCATTCAGTCGGTCGCTGATGAACGCGAGCCCATCGAGCGGGCTGGCGTTGTTGTCATCCTTGATCTTTTGAGCGGCTACAGGATTGGACAGGGACAACATAAAACAGATCGCCGAGAAAGCGATCGCAAAGGAACGGAATCTGAAGCTCATAGAGACAGACCTCTTCTGGTGACAGGTTGATCGATTAAACGAAAGCTATATTTCGTGCCGCGATGCGCGGATACCGATCGGTTTTTCATGCCGGAGCTCCGGGGGACCGCGAGAGGTCAGACTGCTATACTGGCCGGCCTTGGCCGTTCGCAACGTCTTGCCTCCTGGGGGTCGCTGAGCGTGATCGGATGAGTTCTGACATAGGGCCACTATCAGCAATGAGTGCACCGAGACGGCCAAAGCGAGCCGCGGCCGCCGCGCTGGCCGCCGGCCTGGCTCTCGGGGCCCTGGCCGCGGCGGCGCCGCCGGCCGGCCGGAAGGCCGCCCCGGCGCTTCAGGCTCCCCGCAACCTGGTCCTGATCACGCTCGACACGACGCGGGCCGACCACCTGGGGGCCTGGGGCGGCCGCGACGCCCAGACTCCCAACCTCGATGCCCTGGCCGCCCGCGGCACCCGCTTCGCCCGCTGCGATACGGCGGCCCCGGTCACCCTGCCCAGCCACGCCACGATCCTCACCGGCCTCTTCCCGCCGCGCCACGGCGTGCGCGACAACGGCACCTTCGTCCTGGCGCCCAAGATGGAGACGGTGGCCGAGCGCCTGGCGGCCCGCGGCTACGACACGGCGGCGGTGGTCTCGGCCGTGGTGCTGGCGCGCCGCCAGGGCCTCGACCAGGGGTTCCGCCTCTACGACGACGACCTGGAAGCGGGCTACGCGGCCGGCACCGCCGTCGCCGAGCGGCCGGCCGAGGCCACCACGGCGGCCGCGCTGGCCGCGCTCAAGAACCTGCGCCCGCCGTTCTTCCTCTGGGTCCACTACTACGACCCCCATGAGGAGTACCAGCCGCCCAGCCGTTTCGCCGACCGCATCCGCGGACCTCACCGCCTCTACGACGGCGAGATCTCCTACATGGACGAGCAGATCGGCGAGCTGCTCGGCAAGCTGCCGCCGGGAACCAACGTGGTGGCGGTCGGGGACCATGGCGAGATGCTGGGCGAGCACGGCGAGACCAGCCACGGCCTGCTGCTCAACCGCGCCGCCCGCCGGGTGCCGCTGATCCTGGCCGGACCGGGGGTGCCCGCGGGCCGGGTGAGCGACTGCCTGGTGCGGACCGCGGACGTCGCCCCGACCCTGCTCGGCCTCGCCGGCGCGCCGGTCCCCTCCGGGCTCGACGGCCTCGGCCTGCTGCCGGTGCCGGCGGGGGAGAGATGCTCCCGGCAGACCTACTCCGAGAGCTTCCTGCCGTTCTTCGCCTACAAGTGGTACCCGCTGCGCGCCGTGGGCGGCGACCGGTACCTGTACCTGAAGGCGCCCAAGAGCAGCCTCTACGATCTCAAGGCCGATGCCGCCGAGGCCCGCGACCTGGCGCCCGGGCAGCCGTCCCTGGCCCGCACCTGGGAGAAGAACCTCCTCCAGCTCCTGCGGGGCTGGGGCGAGACCCTCGAGCTCCCCGTGCGGCCCAACAACGTCCTCTCCGAGGAGCAGCGCCGGCAGCTCGCCAGCCTGGGCTACGCCGGCGGCGCCGCCGAGGGGCCGGTGAGGGCGGACCTGCCGGACCCCCGCGCCATGGTCGACGTCGCCCAGGCCCTGCACCGCGCCACCAGGGCCGTCCAGGAAGGGCGCTGCGCCGAATCCCTCCGCGAGCTCGACGCCATCATCAAGCGCGATCCCCACAACTTCCCGGCCCTCAGCACGGCGGGTTTCTGCCTGCGCCAGACGGGCCGCACGGAAGCGGCGCTCGCCCTCTTCCAGCGGGCGGCGAAGGAGAACGACCTGAACGCCGTGCCCATCGCCGACGCCGCCAGTTGCCTGCGCGACCTCGGGCGCAAGCAGGAGGCGGAGCGCGAGTACCGCCGCGCCCTGGCGCTCGATCCGGGCCTGTCGGTGGCGGCGACCAACCTCGCGCGGATGCTGCGGCAGCGGGGGGAGCGCAAAGAGGCCCTGGCGATCCTGGAGAGCGCGCTGCGCACCGGCGCCCATGAGCCCGAGCTCTACCTGGAGCGCGCCGTGGCGAGGGCCGAAGCCGGCAACATGGAGGAGGCCCTGCGCGACTTCCGCGAGGCGGCGCGCCGGCGGCCCAACGACCCCGAGCCCCTCGAGGGGGCCGCTCATGCCGCTTACCAGCTCGGCCGGCACCGCGAGGCCGTGCAGACCTATGAGCAGCTCCTGAGGAGCCAGCCGGACCGCCTCGACCTCTGGAAGACGGCGGGGGCCATCTATCTCTATGACCTGGACGACCGCCCGTCCGCCCTGCGCTGCTTCCGCCGCGCCCTGACTCTGGAGGCGATTCCCGCCGAGCGGGGGAAGCTGGAAGACCTCATCCGCGACCTCAACGGCTGAGCGCCTGAAGGGGTCTTTGGCGGCCCCGCTTGCCGTATTTCGCGAGAAGCAACAAAATACCCTCGATTCTCCTCTCACGGATCGGCCCTTCGGCGCTCCGGCCCCGGCTCGTCCGGCGGTGAGCCCAGGTTTGGAGGCAAGCGCTTTGCTCAAAGACTTCCTGCGGAGGGTCTCCCTCTTCACCGACCTCGACGACGGGCAGCTCGGCGCTTTGGCCAGCCTCGTCAAGGAGGAGCGCCATCCCGCCTACCAGCTCGTCTTCCGGGAGGGCGACCCGGTGGATGCCTTCTACCTCGTGCGCGAGGGGATGGTGACGGTCTTCCGGGACGAGCCCGGCCGGCCCCAGCAGGTGCTGGCGCGCTTGGAGGAGGGCGGCTTCTTCGGCGAGATGGGGCTGCTCAACGACAAGGCGCGGCGCTATGCCTCGGCACGCACGGCCGCGCCCACCGTCCTGCTGCGGATCGAGAAGGCCGACCTGATCCAGGTCCTGTCCGCCAACCCGGGGCTCGAGCTGAAGTTCCGGGCCGAGGTCATCCGCCGCCACGGCATGAACGTCTCCGCCCTCCTGGGGCTCGCCGGCCAGCGCGACGTGCGCATCCGGCTGGGCGTCGACGCCATCCTGGAGATGGAGGACGGCACCCGTCTGCCCGTCCAGCTCGAGAACCTGTCGCTGGGTGGCGTCGGCCTCTCCGGAATCCCCTTCAAATGGCCGATCGGACACACCGTGCGGTTCCGGCTCGGCAAGGCCGGCGAGCCGGACGTGCTCGACGTCAGCGGCACCGTCACCTGGCACGAGGGGGACACGGTGGGGATCGCCTTCGCCCCTGAGGCGGCCGGCAACGCGGCGTTGATCCACCGCGCCCTGCGGCAGTTCCTCGGCGGCCGACGGTAGTCCCCCTCAGCTCAGCTCAAGGGCAGCGATGGAGGAGACTGAGCCTGCGCGAGAGGATACGGCCATGAGCTCCTCGATCGAAGCGATCGCGCTTATCCGTCGCCTGACCTCCTCAGGCAAGGGACCAAAGCGTCCTTCAAGCTCCCGCAAGAGAACCCCACGGGCTTTATCGAGAGTCTTCTCGACTCCCGCCTCAACCCCCTCCTGCTTCCACTGCTCGGTCCATTCCATGACACGTTCGGCAAGCATCGATCTGACCTCCTGAAGATCCACAACCTGGGGGATCTCGATCCCGGGCACTCGGGCGGGAATCAGGACCTCGAGGAGCCAAGTGGTGAACGACCGCCTCAGCTCCATGAGACCCGGCTCCCACAGCCACTCGATCAGAGCCGCCAGGACCCGCTGGATATCCTCCGGACCGCGGCTCTTCTCCAGCCGGAACAGCGCCGCCGCCAAGTTCCGCAACGACTCCAGCTCCGAGTCGGCGATCCGGATCTCGTCCAGGAGGCAGTACCGCAGACGCGGCCGGTACTGCTCCAAGCCCCCAGGAACCTCCTCGATCAACTCGGCCAACTCCCGGGCGGCGCCCCAGGGTGCCTGCCCATTATATATAGAGAACTAGGGGCAGGACGGGTGGGAGCTTGTCTGCATCGGTGAGCTGTCGGTTATAGACGAGATCCTGGTAGAGCAGGCCCACGTAGACCATCACTCGGAGCGCCATGTAGGGATCGACGGTGGATTGGAACTCAATCAGGAGGTAGACGTAGAGCCACCGGTCCCGCTCCCAGCGAACCCGCCAGACCACATCGCTCTCCCGGCTACGGAGCTTCGGGGTTACGTAGCTCCCTGAGACTCTCTCCAGAGTCGAGAAATCGAGATCGCGTACCCAGTCCTCCCGGACAAAGCCGCGGAGCAGATCCGCGACCATCTCGGGATGTGAGAACAGCCGCTTGTATCCGTTATCGTGCTCCGCCACCGCAGCTCCCGTCCGACATGTTGAGAGAGAACGGCGGCATTGTCGCAGGGAACGGCAGAGGGCGCAAGGACGCTTCTGACGGCTCCGGCCGCCCTCAGGAGCTCCCGGACCCGGTCCACCGGGATCGCCTCCCCGGTGTGCCCCTGATGTCCCGTCACGGTCGAGGCCTTGAGGAGCGAGTTGTAGACCGCCTCTTCGACGGCCTCGACGGCCGCCAGGAACAGGGGGCTCATCGCGTCGTTCGCGAGCTCTTCCACCGTGAGCGTCCGCTCTTTCGACTCGTACGGGACGAGGTTCCGGGTGGAGAAGGCGATCACGAAGTCGCCCGAGCCGTTGCTGAGGTACGAGCCGGTACGGGCGAGGCCGAGGACGGCGCGTCGGGCCAGGCGTTCGAGGTTGCGCGAGGAGAGCGGTGCATTCGTGGCGAGCACGATCATGCACGAGCCGGCCTCCTGCCGTGGGCCGACCTGGTCGCGGAAGTCGTAGCGGCCGAGCTTCTCGCCCACGTGCACGCCGTCGATCGTCAGGATGCCGCCGAAGTTGGACTGCACGAGGGCGCCCACGGTATAGCCCCCGAGGCCTGAAGGGAGCACCCGCGAGGACGTTCCGATCCCACCCTTCCAGCCGAGGGCCATCGTCCCCGTGCCGGCGCCGACGCTGCCTTCCTCGACCGGCCCGCTGCGGGCGGCCGCGATCGCCGCACGAACGTCCTCGGAGGTCACGTGCCGGCCGCGGATGTCGTTGAGGAATCCATCGTTGGTCTCGCCGACGACCGCGTTAACCGACCGCACTTCCTGGTTGCCCGGCTGCTCCAGGGTCCACCCCACGACGGAGTCGACCGCCATACCCACGGAAAGGGTGCTGGTGAGGACGATCGGAGTCTCGAGATTGCCCAACTCCTGAATCTGGAGGAACCCTGCCGCCTTGCCGAACCCGTTGCCGACGTAGACGGCCGCCGGCGTCTTGCTCTGAAACAGGTTGCCGCCATGGGGAAGGATTGCCGTGACGCCGGTGCGGACCGACTCGCCTCGGATCAGCGTCCGATGCCCGACGCGGACGCCCTGGACGTCGGTGATCGCGTTGAGCGGCCCGGGTTGAAGGATCCCCGGCTCGACGCCCAAGTCGCGGATCCGGGGCCGGGTGTCTGTCGCCAGCGGAAGGAGGAGCGCCAGGGTCCAGCCGAGAGCTATGAGCCGCATGCGCGGAATCATGGCACAGCCTGGAATCGCATCCACTCTCCCGGCATCGGCATGGTGTAAGCCGGAGTGGAAGGGCCGCAGACGGTGCCCTCAGGGTCGGGGCTCGCCGTGCCCTGTTTCCCGAGTGCCTCCAGCGTCCTTACGAGGAACTGGTTCGCAAAGTCCTTGAAGTGGGCTATAAGCATGCGCCGGGCTTCACGGCCCGAGGATCGATGTTGTCGCACGAACTTGTCGGAGGTCATGCACAACACGGCGAGATCGAAAGGCTTTTCGCCTCCCCTGGCGATTTCGGGATTCGACATCAGTATTCAAGGAAGCCTGGAGACACACGGGCCAGCCGACCCGGGTGCTGACGAGGTCCTGTCCGCCCCGGTCTACGGTTCTCTCTCCTCCATTGACGAGACTAGGAACACAGGAATAGAATAGTGATGATCAAGAAACTGAAGGATATAGCGCTCCGTGCGAATCCTTCCGGAGGATTGATCCTAGAGGCATTATGTCGTCGAGGTGTTGCGAAATTGTGGATTGATTTAATACTAGGTAGAGGCGCCGCAAATTGATGACTCACGCACCCAGCGCCAAAGAACGGTTGGTTCAGACGTTCAAGTTCCTTAAGGAATTGAACGAGCTTCGAAATCCTGTACAGCGTGACCTGACCGGAGTGGAGGTACTGCGGCTGGATGGGTGGTCAGCGCATCCGTGTGTGCAGGTCCGCCGCGGTGATCGCGAGGAAGACGATCCTGATAAGGCGACTGAGTCTGAAATGGAGCCTGTCATCCGCATTCAACGCGCGCAACTGACTTTTTGCCCGAAGCCGCCCGATGTGGTGGAAGGGTGGTTGAAGCCGGGTTGGCAGGCGGTGGATGCAGGGGTAGAACTGCTGGAGTCGCGGAATTACCTGAACGAAGGGCAGCAAACGATTACCGCCGCGTTTGTGGATAGCCCCGAGCGCGTCGTGGCGTTGAACGCGTGGACAGTGGCCCGAATGGCATGGCAAGCGGCTGAGCGGCCAGCGGTTGAGGCGCGGCAGGTGTTCGAGCGGATTCATGCGCTGTGGACGATGATGCAGCGCGAGGGTGACCGTGTGGAGCTAGTGCTTGCGGACGGAATGCTCAGCGTGGCGGAGCATTTCATACGGCACCCGGTGATTATGCAACGAGTCAATCTGGAGTTCGATCCTGAGGTGCCAGAATTTCGCTTCAACACGGGCACGGAGAAAGTGGAACTGCATCGTGCGTTGCTGCGGCTGGTGCCGAGTATTGATGGACGGATGATTGCTCACTTTGACAGAGAGCTGGAGGTCCAGCCGGTGGAGCCACTTGGTGCCGAGAGCACGAAGGGCTTTTTTCGCCGGCTCGTGCAGGGTCTGTTCAATGATGGTGAGTTCCTTGAGGGAAAGGCTGCGGTGGTCCACCGACCGAGCATCTGGCGTGACCCCATGATATTCGTCCGCCCGCGAACAGCAGGCCTCAGTACGACGTTGGACTACATCTTGGAAGATCTGGAGGCGGCAGATACGCAGGTTCCTGAAGGGCTGTCGCGCATTGTAGGCGTGGAAACCCTAGGCCGGCCGGAGGTGCTGTCCGGCAGCGATGGCGAGACACCACGAACACCAACTGGACCGGAACCGGACATTCTTTTCAGCAAGCCGGCTAATGCGGAGCAATATGAGATCGCTGCGCGACTGATGAAATCGAATGCGGTGCTTGTGCAGGGCCCGCCGGGCACAGGCAAGACCCACACAATTGCGAATCTGCTTGGCTATCTGCTGTCGCAGGGGAAAACTGTGCTTGTGACGGCACATACCACTAAGGCATTGCGGGTGCTGCGGCGTCAGGTAGACGAAGCGCTTCAGCCGCTCTGCCTGAACGTGCTCGAAGGTGATGCACACAGCCAGGCGCAGCTTTCGCGTGCGGCGCAGGACATTGCCGGCCGGCTTTCACGCTCGGATGCCGCCAACCTCCGAGCGGAGGCAGGATTGCTCCGTGAAAAGAGACGGAGGTTGCTCGATGCCGCCGATGCATGGCGGCGGCAACTTCGGGATGCACGGTTCAGCGAGGTCGAGGAAATAGTGCTCGGCGGTGAGGGGCTGAGTCCGATCGAGGTGGCGAAGCGAGTAAGTGCGGACGCGGATTGCGATGGCTGGATACCCGGGTTCCTGCAGGCTGGTATCGTGTGTCCGTTGACCGAAAGCGAGGTCCTACAGCTTTATGCCTCGCACGATATTCTCGCGCCTGATGACGAAGTGCAACTCGCAGTACCACAGCCGGCGCTGGTAAATTTAGTATTGCCCACGGATTTTCGCTTGCTCGTGACGGAGCAAACGATAGCGAACGCACGCAAGCAAGCACATCGCGCCGAGCTATGGAACAAAGATTGCGTCAACGGATATGCGGCAACGCATCTCCAAGAACTTCATCAACGTGTCCTGCAGTCGGCGTCGATGCTGAGCGAAGAGCAGGGTTGGCTGCGCGAAGTACTGTTCGCTGGATGGACAGGCGGCGGGTTGGAGGAATCGTGGCAGGATTTATTGGCTACTGTGGAGGCGCTGAACAGCGAGATCGGGATGGCTCAACGCCTGATCATGGAGTATGGGCCGGAACTGCCGCAGGGCCGCCTAGTGGATGAGGTCACGACAATTTTTGGCGAAATTGTGACCTATCTCGAAACGGGTGGGGCTTTTGGTTTGAAGACTAAGCTTACTCGCCGGGCGTGGCATCAGCTCATAGGAGACTGCCGTGTGGAAGGCCGTGTGCCTCGCACACTCAATGAATTCCGTGCATTACGTGCGATGGCTCAGGTAGAGGAGAGTCGGAATCGCTTCGCTTCGCGTTGGCGTCGCGCCGTGGAAAGTCTGGGCGGGCCCTCCGTTGAGAGCCTCGGTCGTTCGCCAGAGCGTGCGGCCCAGAGCTATGCAACAGAAATTCGTAGACGACTCGAATTTCGTAAAACTGTCTGGGAGCCACTCATCAAGGAGTTGTGCGCTGCCGGATTTCGTTGGGACGTGTGGCTGGCGACCCATCCTCCTGTGCCTGGAGATCACGGCGAACTGGCACGAGTGCAGCGCGCGGGGTCGTATGGGCTGACAGAGATCGTTGAGGCGCAGGCGGCGCTGCTCCGGCAGGCTGAGTTGTTCGCCGAATTACAAGAACAGCGAAATTATCTGGCTGGCTTTCCGCAGAGTTATGTTGCATCGGTCCTGCTCCAGGCACATAACACCTGGGACGCTGAGAACTACGAGGAAGCTTGTCGCGAGCTCGCACGGCTCGAAGGTCTCCGTCAAGTCTATGAAGATCGTGTGGCTTTGCTAAAAAAGCTGGAAACAACCGCGCCTGCGTGGGCACGTGCCATCGCTCACAGGCAAAGGCCTCATGATACGTCACAGCCTCCGGGCGATGCGGCCTCAGCGTGGCGTTGGCGCCAGTGGCTCCAGGAGCTCGACAGGCGTGCCTCTGTGTCTATGACCAAGTTGCAGGAGCGGTTGGAACAAACTGAGGACGAACTGAGACAAGTCGCGGCGCAGATTATCGAGCATGAGACATGGGCAGCGCAGTGCGAGAGGACGGGGCTGAAAGCGCAACAAGCGTTGATGGGATTTGTTCAGACCATCCGAAAAATTGGCAAGGGCACTGGTAAGCGTGCGCCGGAGTTGTTGCGCCAGGCCAGGCAACTCCTCGCCTCTGCCCGCCGTGCAGTACCGGTTTGGATTATGCCGCTGAGCCGCGTGTATGAGAGCTTCGATCCGCGGGAGACCAAATTTGACGTGGTAATCATCGACGAGGCGAGTCAAAGCGATGTAACCGCGCTCGCGGCTCTCTATCTAGGGCGGGAACATGTCGTAGTTGGCGACAAGGAACAGGTAACTCCTGATGCAGTGGGACAGCGTTGGGATGAGGTGCAGCGGCTAATTGCCACTGATCTCCAAGGAATACCGAACAACCACCTCTACGATGGCCAGACTTCGATCTACGACTTAGCCGAAGCGTCGTTCGGCGGAGTTGTCGCGCTGCGCGAGCACTTCCGATGCGTACCAGAGATCATTCAGTTCTGCAACCAGTTGTCCTACAGTAACACTATACGACCATTGCGTGAGCCGCTTTCGGCGAGTGTGCATCCGGCACTCGTAGCGCACCGTGTACAGGGATTCCGCGCCGCTCGAGGCAAGACAAACAATGTGGAGGCGGAGGAGATCGCGTCATTGATCATCGCGTGCCTTCGAGATCCTGACTATGCGACGAATGAATCAGGGCGTCCGACAAGCTTTGGAGTCATCTCGCTGCTCGGCGATGAGCAGGCGCTATTGATTGAGGATCGCCTCCGGCTTCGGCTGCCTCCAGATATCTTGGCCAAGCACAGAATACTCTGCGGAAATGCTGCGCAGTTTCAGGGTGATGAGCGGGACGTCATCTTTCTCTCGCTGGTTGACGGGCCGCCGGAAAATGGCCAGCACTCCAATCGCGATGCAGGACCGAAGGACATCTACAAGAAGCGCTATAACGTAGCCGTCAGCCGGGCCCGCAATCAATTATGGGTTATTCATTCGCTTGACCCTGAATCTCACCTCAAGGTAGGTGATCTTCGCCGTCGCCTGATCGAGCACGCCCGCGACCCTCAGGCGCTCCTTCGCTTAATGGGAGAGCAGGCGAACCGAACTGATTCTGTTTTCGAGAAACTTGTGCTGCAACGGCTCGTATCCACGGGTTATCGAGTGCGGCCGCAGTGGCCGGTCGGAGCCTACCGGATTGATCTCGTGGTAGAAGGCCAGACCCGTAAGCTGGCGGTGGAGTGCGATGGAGAGCGCTGGCATACACCCGAGCAGCTCAACCGTGACCTCGAACGGCAGGCTATACTCGAGCGACTTGGATGGACGTTCGTGCGAATCCGTGGCAGTGTGTTCTTTCGTGATCCTGACAAGGCAATGGCGCCTCTGTTCTTGAGGCTGAACCAACTCGATATTGAACCCTTGGGACACAACGACTTTGTCGCACTCGATTCAGCATCGTCTTTGCTTGACAGAGTTAGGAGGACGGCCGAACGAATTCGGCAGGACTGGCGCTCCGAGCAGCCAAACTTTAATGGTTGGGAAGGTATAAGTGAAGAACGGCCGATGGGAAACCCAGGTGGATCTGCCGCTGAGCTTTGGCATCATCCGGAGGGCTCTACGCAACCCTAAGAGCTCGAGGCTTCTGATCAAAGCCATTATCGACGGATCGTCTACAAAATCTTTGGCGACTCCATTCTCAATAGGCCCGGAGAGTCGCACTTTGGGGCTCGATCAATTCTCCCCGACACGTGCTCCAACACCTCGAGGGGCGTAGGGAGTGATGTATTCTTCTCGTGGAATCACGGACGCGCACTTGTCATCACCGATCCAGAGAAGGTACCCGGCGCTCAGTGAACCCCGCGGCGGCAGACGGCGACTAGAAGGATTCAATCAATGCCGAATCTCACCCTCCCCATCCCAGAGGACTTCAACCCCGAAACCTCCCCTATCGTCACCACCACGGCCGCCCAACTCGACGCCCTGCTTGTCACGCTGACCCGGCGGGTGGGGGAGGCGACTCCTGAGGAGCTCGAATGGCAGCTCGGTCCCGGCATGAACACGATCGGCATGCTCCTCGCTCATCTGGCCGTCGTCGAGGTGTATTGGGTCGAAGTGGTCGGCCGTGGCATTGATTCCGAGGTGGAGGCGGACCGAATCGTCCAGGGCATCGTCGGCATCCGGATGGAGGAGGATGGAATGCCGCTGCCCGAGGACGGCACCCATCCTCGCTCCCTGGCCGGAAAGACCGCGGCCGATTACTTGGAGATGCTACGTAGGGCGCGGTCCGCGACCCACCGCACCCTGCGGAACTGGGACGACCACGGGCTGGCGGAGACCCGGACGGTGGACGGCCGGGAGGTCTCCTTGGCCTGGCTGCTCTACCACCTCGTCGAGCATTTCGCCTGCCATCTCGGGCAGATCGCCCAACTCGCCAGCCTCCGCCGTAGGCTTCAGGGCGGCTGAGGTCTGCGCCAAGAGAGGCGGCTCGTCGTCGCGGGACGACGTTCTGCCGCCGCGGACGGCGGTTTGCCGCCGTCGGCGACGGTCCGTCGTCCAGGTACGACGCCTCGTCGCCAATGGAGGTGGCTCGTCGTCGAGAGACGACGTTCTGCCGCCGTGGACGACGGCTTGCCGCCAGTGGCGACGGTCCGTCGTCGAGGTACGACGCTTCGTCGTCAATGGAGGCGGCTCGTCGTCGCGGGACGACGTTCTGCCGCCGCGGGCGACGGTTTGCCGCCAGTGGCGACGGTCCGTCGTCGAGGTACGACGCTTCGTCGCCAACGGAGGCGGCTCGTCGTCACGGGACGACGGTTTGCCGCCAGTGGCGACGGTTCGTCGTCAAGGTACGATGCTTCGTCGCCAATGGAGATGGCTCGTCGTCACGGGACGACGGTTTGCCGCCAGTGGCGACGGTCCGTCGTCGAGGTACGACGCTTCGTCGCCAACGGAGGCGGCTCGTCGTCGCGGTACGACGTTCTGCCGCCGTGGACGACGGCTTGCCGCCAGCGGCGACGGTCCGTCGTCGCGGGACAACGCTTCGTCGCCAAGGGAGGCAGCTCGTCGTCGCGGGACGACAGACCGTCACCGGCGGCGGTGACGCAATGCCATTCCTCCACCGACCAACGAAAGCAAGAAGCCTATGTGATTGGTGCTATTGAGATAGGCGTTCTCTGGAGGGCCTGCGCCCTGCCATCTGCTGTAAGCTCCCGCCACCATGCATGAAGATCCGGAGTCCGGGGCCAGCCGGCGCAGGGATACTTTTGACCTCCTTCTCTTGGGCCTGCCGTTGCTCAAGCTCCTCCTGCACCTGGTCACGGTTAGGGGGTATGGGTACTTTCGCGACGAGCTCTATTACCTGGCCTGCGCCGATCATCCGGCCTTCGGCTATGTCGACCACCCGCCGCTCTCGATCCTGGTCCTGAAGGCCTGGACGGCGGTCTTCGGTACGTCGCTCGTCTCGCTCCGATTCATTCCCGCTCTGGCTGGGGCGCTCACGGTGCTCCTCATCGGCTTGCTGGCCCGGCGCATGGGAGGCGGGAGGCTCGCGCAGCAGATGGCGATGCTCGCCGCGGTGTGCGCACCTATGATGCTGGGCCTGGACAACTACTACTCCATGAACGCCCTGGACCTCCTGTTCTGGGCTCTCGCCGCGTTTCTTTTCGCGGACATTCTGCTCGAGGAGAAGCCCGGTCTCGGCAAGTGGGCCGTGCTCGGGGTCGTCCTCGGCCTGGGCCTTGAGAACAAGATCAGCGTCCTGTGGCTCGGGGCTGGTATCGCGGCCGGACTCCTTCTCACCGGCCGGCGCCACCTTCTCGCTACGAAGGGGCCGTGGCTCGCGGGCGCTCTTGCGGCCGCGCTCTTCTTGCCCTACCTGCTCTGGAACGCGTCGAACGGTTTTCCAACGCTGGAGTTCATGCGCAACGCGACGACCGGCAAGATGCTCCGGCACACGCCTCTCGAGTTCGCGTGGCAGCAATTCCATTCGATGGGCTTCGCCGCGATTCCGCTTTGGATCGGCGGGACGCTCTGGCTGCTCCTGGCGCGTCGGGCTCGGCCGCTCCGGCCTCTCGGCGTCGCGTTCGCCGCCGTCTGGCTCTTCCTCGCCTTCTCCGGAACGAGCCGCGCGAGCTATCCGGCGGCGGCCTACTCCTGGGTCTTCGCCGCCGGGGGAATCGCGCTCTCTGAGATCTCCTCGACACCGCTCCGCCGGGCCGCGGCAGGTCTGCTGGCTCTCGGCCTCGTCGGCCTGGGGATGGTCTCGGCCCCCTTCGCGCTTCCCATCCTTCCTGTCGAGACCTTCGTGAGCTATCAGAAAACTCTCGGCCAGGAGCCGGGAACGGAAGAGCGGAAGGAAATGGGGGACCTGCCGCAGCACTGGGCTGACCGGCAGGGATGGAGCGAGATCGTGGATGCGTTTGAGAGCGCGTGGAAGACTCTCCCTCCGGACGAGCGCTCCCAGGCGGCGATTTTTGCCAGCAACTATGGAGTTGCCGGAGCCATCGACTTCTTCGGCGCCGCCCGGGGTCTTCCCAAGGCCATCAGCGGACACAACAATTACTGGCTTTGGGGGCCGCGTGGCGGCACGGGCCGTGTGGTCATCGTACACAGCGACGACGAGAGCCGGCTGCACGAGATCTTCGAGTCCGTCGAGCTCCACAGCCGCATCTCGTGCGGACTCTGCATGCCGTACGAGGGCGGCGCCAGCGTCTGGATCTGCCGGCGGCCCAGGGTCTCTCTCGAAGCGCTCTGGCCCCAGACGAAGAACTTCAGTTGAGGCTTGCCAGCGCTCAGCCAAACCGAGTGCCAGGCGCTTGGTGATGCCGCGTCACATAGGCGCTTCCATCGCTCTTCCTTTAAGATGGAGGAAACCAGCGAAGCCCCGCTTGGCGTCGGAGGTCTGGTCTGAGCGTGCACGGTTCACAGGAGCCTGATTTCTTCATAGCCGAGTGGCGGGTGCGCCCCACGCTGGGGCGGCTCGAACGTGGAGACGTCTCCATCTCCGTCGAGGCGCGTTCCCTGCAGGTCCTCGCCTGCCTGGCCCGCCATGCGCCCGGCGTCGTCTCCAAGCCGCGCCTGATCCGCGAGGTCTGGGGGGAGGAGGCGTTCGTCACCGAAGAGGTGCTGAGCCATGCCATCTGGGAGCTGCGCAAGGCGCTCGGCGACGAGGCGCGCAACCCGCGCTACATCCAGACGATCGCGAAGAAGGGCTACCGGCTGCTGGTGGAGGTCTCCTTCGGCGCCACGCCGGAGCCGCTCGCCACGGGTTGCCGGATCGCCAACTACGAGATCCTGGCGCCGGTGGGCGGCGGCGCCATGGGGGAGGTCTACAAGGCCCGGGACCTGCGCCTCGGCCGGGTCGTGGCACTCAAGTTCCTGCCCGCCGACCTCGCCCGCGATCCCGGCGCCCGCCGGCGCTTCCTGCGCGAGGCACAGGCCGTGGCCCTGCTCGACCACCCGAACGTGGCGACGCTCTATGAAGCCGGCGAGAGCGAGGGCGGGCGGGTGTTCCTGGCCTTGGCGTTCTACGAGGGCGAGACCCTCCAGGAGAAGCTCGCGCCCGGTCCGCTGCCGCTCGCCGAGGCCCTGGCCATCGCGCGCCAGATCGCTCAGGGCTTGGCGGCGGCGCACCGCCGTCAGATCGTCCACCGCGACGTCAAGCCAGCTAACGTCGTGGTCCTGCCCGACGGCACGGTCAAGCTGCTCGACTTCGGGCTCGCCAAGATGGCTGGTGCCACCACGCTGACCCGGCTCGGCTCCTCCCCCGGCACCCCAGCCTACAAGTCGCCCGAGCAGACGCGGGG
>Ga0126305_10000196_pt1 | contig 26780 bp, 30 predicted proteins | sample Plot26_FD_92536 | JGI IMG/M metagenome (GOLD analysis project Ga0126305, IMG submission 92536) | Serpentine soil microbial communities from UC McLaughlin Reserve, CA, USA - Plot26 | ecosystem: Environmental > Terrestrial > Soil > Grasslands | place: USA: UC McLaughlin Reserve, Lake County... | reverse complement strand
GCGCGACGAGCGCGTTCGGCATGGGCATCGACTTTCCGGACGTCCGCGCGATCGTCCACTTCCAGACCCCGGGCAGCCTCGAGGCCTACTACCAGGAGGCGGGCCGCGCCGGGCGCGACGGCCTCCCTTCGCGGGCAGTGCTGCTGGCCTTGAAAGCCGATCTCGGCCGCCTCGTCCGCTTCAACGAAGAGCGCGCCGGCGACCCCGACCTGGCGGTCGCCCGCGAGCGCGGCTGGCGCGCCTACCACACGATCAAGGCCTTCATCTACGGCACCGAGTGCCGCCGCCGCTCCCTGCTCGACCACTTCAGCGACCGCACCGCCGGCGCGCCGCTGGAGCGTTGCTGCGACGTCTGCGACCTGCTCGAGTGGCTGCCGGATCCGGAGACGATCGCGGTCAGCCGGGGGAAGGGCTCTGGCCGCTCCGAGTCCGCCTCCAGCGCCCCGGCCCCGGAGCTCGGTCCCGCGGACGCCCCCCTCTTCGAGGCGCTCAAGGCCTGGCGCCTCGAGGCCGCCGTCGGCAAGCCCGCCTTCACCGTCGCCAGCAACCGCACCCTGACCGCGATCGCCGCGGCCCGGCCGCAGGACGCCGACTCGCTGATCGCGATCAGCGGCGTCGGTCCCGCCTTCATCGCCAAGTACGCGCCCGAGGTGCTGGCGATCATCGCCGAGCACGCCCAGCCGCTCGCCGCCTAAGTCGTCGCGGCGGGTGCGAGTGGCGAGTTAGTGGGGCTATAGGCCCACTAACTCGCCACTCGCGCAACCGCGGTTGCAGTCACACGGTTGGAGTGGAAGCCGCGGACCGCCGCTTGCCACCATGGACCGCTCGGTGCCCGGCCCGCTCAAGTCCCGTTCCGCACTTGCGGCTGTCGTCGCCAGCGCTCTTGCGCTGGTGCTGCTCGCTGCTCCCGCCGCCCAGGGCGACCTCCTTGTCCCGCCGGGCAAGAAGGTCTACTGGGGCGTCTCCGACACCGGCGATTCAGCCGACTTCGGGCGGTTCGCCAACGATCTCAACAAGCACCCGGCGGTGATGCAGTCCTTTCGCACCTGGGGCAGCGACTTCGACGAGTCGATCCGCCGCTGGCAGATCGCCAATGCGCGGCCGATGATCCACCTCTCCACCGAGGACAAGAGCACCGGCGGTGAGCTGATCACGCCGGCGCAGATCGCCCAGGGCGACGGCGACGTCTACCTGGTCCGCCTCAACAGGCTCTTCGCCAACAAGGAGATGCCGGCCTACGTGCGGCCGCTCGGCGAGCCCAACCGCTGCCTCAACGCCTGGGCCGCCTTCGACTGCTCCGGCGCCTCGCGGGGTCCCGAACACAGCACCCGCAACTACAAACGCGCCTTCCGCCGCATCTACGTGATCGTCCACGGGGGCGGCAAGCGCCGCCAGATCGACCGCCGCCTCGCCGAAGCCGGGCTGCCGCCGCTCACGGCCGCCGTCGGCGGGCTGCCGAAGGCGCCGGTGGCGATCGTCTGGAGCCCGCTGCCCTCCGGCTCGCCCACCGTCCCCCACAACCGTCCCCGCCACTTCTACCCCGGCTCCCGCTGGGTCGACTGGGCCGGGACCGACTTCTACGCCGGCTACCCGGAATGGAAGTCGCTGACCGGCCTCTACCGGCGCTTCTCCGGCAAGCCGTTCGCGATCACCGAGTGGGCGCTGGAAGCCGGCGACGATCCGGCCTTCGTCCGCAAGCTCTTCGCCTGGGTCCGCAGTCACCCGCGCTGCAAGCTGCTCGTCTACTACCAGGACTTCGGCGCCACGAGCAACTACCGGATCCAGAATTACTCGACCAGCCTCAGCGTCCTCCGCGCCCGCCTGCATTCCGGGCGCTTTCCCTCTTACGCGCCGGACGCGCCTCGCCTACCGCCACCGCCCCCCGGCGGCGTGACGCCTTCCCGCTGACCTTTTTCTCGGGCTTGCGTTTCGCCTTCACTCGGGGAGCCTCCACCCGCTCGGCGATTCGGGTCCGGTGCTTGAAGGGCCGGAGCGCCGTGATGCTCGAGTAGCCGGTGAGGTAGAGGCGGCGCCCGTCGGAGATCACCGGCGAGTAGGTCCCGTAGGGATAGCGGAAGACTCGCTTGCCGCTCCTCATCATGTAGCCGCTGGTCGTCTTGTCGGTGAACTCGGCCGCATAGACGATGTCGCCGACCGCCGAGAGGGAGCCGATCACCTGCCCACCCGCCGAGCGGCTCCAGCGCACGCTTCCATCCTTGGCGTCGAGCGCGTAGACGTTGCCGTCGAAGGAGCCGATGAAGACGCTCGGCGGGCTGTGCCTGGTGTTGGCGACGGCAGGCCCCGAGTAGGCGTAGCCGCCGGTCGAGTAGGACCAGGCGAGCTCGCCGTTGGAGGTGTCATAGCTGTAGACGCGGCTGTCGTTGTTGCCGGCGTAGACCCGCCCGTAGGCGACGGCCGGGGTCGAGTAAAAGGCGCCGGAACCGCCGAAGCCCGGGCCGAGGGAGCCGCTCTGCCAGAGCAGCTCCCCGCTCTTGGCGTCGACCGCGTTCATGTAGCCGCCGTAGTCGCCGACGTAGAGACGGCCGCCGTAGTAGGCAGGCGCCGACTTGATCGGGCCGCCGAGCGGAGTCGACCACCGCACGCCGCCCCTGCCGGTGCTGATCGCGAACAGTTCGCCGTTCTCGCAGCCGAAGTAGACGGTGCGGTCGACCACCACCGGCGAGGACTCGGCCCGCCCGGGCAGGTCGCGCTTCCAGATCGTCTTGCCGGTCTTGGCGTCGAGCTTGAGGATGTGGCCGGGCTCGAGGTTGACGATGTAGAGGCGGTGTTTGTAATAAGCCGGCGAAGAGGCGTTGAGTCGGCCCACCCGCCGTTTCCAGAGCTCTTTCCCGGTATCGGCGTCGAGGGCGAAGGCGAAGCCGTTGTTGTTGACGAAGTAGAGCCTGCCGCCGACGTAGATCGGCGGGAACTCGAGCAGCGGCCGGTCGGTGAAGCGCCAGATTTTGCGGAAGGGCGGCTTCACCCCGGCCACCGGCAGGTAGCGGGTACGGGCTGGATTGAACCCGAACATCGGCCAGTTGACGGTTTTCGGCTCCTTCGGCGGAGGCGGCTTCTGCGGTTTGAAGCGGTTGATCGCGTCCTCGTTGTGGACGTCCCCGGGGCGCTTCAGCTGCTCGTAGACGACGGCGGCGGCGCCGATCACAACGAATACCCCGACGATCAGCCCGATCGCCCAGCCGCGGTGCTCGCGCCAGAGCCGGCGCGGGTGAAGCAGCAACTGCAGGGCGTCGCGGGAGCGGCGGGCGACTCCGCGCCCGCCTTCAGCCATTCGCGGCGCGGCGCTCTGACTCTTTGGCGACTCCGGACAGCAGCGATTTGATCGCCTGCTTGAGGACCGCGATGACGGCAGCCCCCGCGAGGGGGATCGTCGGCGTCGTCTTCACGGCGTAGGTGATCTCGGTGCCGCCGTCGTTCGGCTGCAGTTCCACCGTGCCGACGTGATCGCGCACCGGCAGGCCGGAGAGGATCTTGTAGGAGAAGCGGAAGGGACGCTCGTAGGTCAGCACTTCCTCGCGCATCGGCGGCCCGGCCACGGTGAGGACGCGGATCGCCCCGACGCCGTTGGGCTCCGGGTCCCCCTCCCGCTCCAGCTCCGCCTTGCGGACCGAGGTGATCTCGCTGTAGCGGCTGTGGTCAGTGAGGACGTCGAAGACAACCTCAGGCGGCGCGGCCACCTGGCGGACGTATCTGAAGCTCGCCATCGAACCGAAGGCTACGCGAGCCGCCAGCGCTGGGGGTCTGAGCCCTCGATCGGCTCGACCTCGCCACCGATCGCGAGGTGGTCGAGGCAGGAGAGCACGATCTGCAGAACCCAGGCGCTGGCCGGCGAGTTGACGTTGTCGGGACCGAGGATCTCGGCGACGATCTCGAAGGCGGTCCGCTCGCCGTCGGCGAGCGCCCCCCGCACCTTGCCGAGCAGCTCGCCGACCTGGCGGCGGGACTCGGCGATCTTCGCCTCGGGATCGCGGAAGGTACGGCCGTGGCCGGGCAGCACCAGGCCTATGTCGAGCCCCTCGGCCTCCTCGAGGCTGGAGAGGAATTCGCCGACCGGGTCGGGGCTGTGGCCGTAGTCGAAGAAGAGGACCGTCCGCCCCAGCAGGTGATCGCCGGAGATCAGCAGCCGCCGCTCGGGCTGGTGGAGGACGACGTGCGAGGGAGCGTGGCCGGGGGTCTCGTGCACCTGCCAGGTCCCGAGGTCGGTCTCGACCTCTACCCCGGGCACCAGCTCACGGTCGGGCTCCCTCAGCGAGTCGATCCCGGTTTCGTCGTCTTCGCGCCGCTCGCGGTAGCGCTCCAGGGCCTTGGCCGGCACGCCGCTCTGGCGCGCCACCTCGATCCGCGCCTCCAGAGCCGCCTGCGGGTCGGCGGCCTGCAACCGCACGTGCCCCCAGCGCGGGTGCATCCAGAGCTCGCACCCCGCCCGTTCGGTGATCGCGCCGGCGAGCCCGTAGTGGTCGGTGTGGGAGTGGGTGCAGACGACGAGGCGAACGTCCTCGACCCCGAACCCGGCCTGCGCCAGCGCCAGATCAAGCGCCCGCAGCTTCCCCTTGCCGCCGATCCCGGTGTCGAACATGACAACGCCCCCGTCATGCGCCACGGCCCAAGCATTCCCATGCGGCACCCCGGGCCAAGGCAGCGGCAATCGCAGCCGCCAGATCCCCGGCAAGAGCCGTTCGGTCCTGGGTGCCTCTGGTGCTTTGCCGGCTGCCACGGCGCCATCCTTTCAACTTGGCCAGGCGGCCAGAGGAGCTCCGGCCGGCGGGACCCGTCTCAAGCTGATGGGGGGTGCCTGCGCTGGATGCTCGGCACCCCCCACACTTGAGCCACCCGCCGGAGGAACGTTTGCGTCAGGCGACGTTGAACGAAGCGGGGTCGGGACCGATGCGGTTCCCAGAGTCCAGACGTTCCAGAGCTGCCATGTCGTCGTCGCTAAGCTCGAAATCGAAGAGTTCGAAGTTCTCCCGGATGCGCTCCGGGTTAGAGGATTTCGGGATCACGACGTTGCCGATCTGCAGGTGCCAGCGGAGGATCACCTGAGCCAGGCTGCGGTCGTGGTGGGCGGCGACAGTTTCGATCGTCCCGTCCTCGAGCAGGTCGCCCTGCGCGAGCGGGCTCCAAGCCTCCGTGACGACACCATGTGCGGTGCCCCAGGCGCGCAGCTCCGCCTGCTGGAAGCGCGGGTGCAGCTCGACCTGGTTCACGGTCGGGCGCTGCTCGGCCTCGGCCTCGAGGCGCTCCAGGTCGTCGACCCGGAAGTTGGAGACGCCGATCGACGATGCGCCACCATCTTCTTTGATCCGTTCAAAAGCACGCCAGGTCTCGAGGAAGAGGCCACGGCTCGGCAGCGGCCAGTGGATCAGGTAGAGGTCGACGTGGCCGGTGCCGAGCCGCTCGAGGCTGGCCTCGAAGGCACGCAGGGTCGAGTCGTACCCCTGCTCGGAGTTCCAGAGCTTGGTGGTGACGAAGACGTCCTCCCGCCGCACCCCGGTCGCCGCGATCGCCGCCCCCACTCCCGCCTCGTTGCGGTAGGCGGCGGCGGTGTCGACGTGGCGGTAGCCGACCGAGAGCGCTTCCTCGACCTTCTCCTGCGTCTCCCCCGGCGGGATCTGGAAGACGCCGAAGCCGAGCTGCGGCATCTCGACCCCGTCGTGGAGAGTCAGAACAGGGGACTCGGTGGCGTTGTTCATGCGCCCTCGCTTACCCCCAAGATCGCCTGACCAAGCAATTCAAGGACGCAGGGAGCGCCGCGTGCTTTGCACGCAAGTGACCGAGGACCCCGAAATGCGCCGGTCAGGTGAGCTTGGCTAGGCGTTTGCCAGGCCGATGGCGAGCAGGGGAAACGCGCTCATCACACCGAGGTAGGCGCCCATCGCGGCGCCGCTGCCGAAGCTGGCCGTACGCGAGCGGGCACCGGCGAGTGCGCCGACGACGACGAAGAACGCTGCGATTCCGAGGCCGAGCCAGAAGACGGTAGGCATTGCGGCGGCGAGGATACCCGAAGCCGGGGAGGATTCGCCGCCCGCGCGCCTAAAGGCGGGCCATGAACCAGTCACCCGCCAAGAACAGCAAGCTGATCCTCGCGGCGATGATCTTCGCCGTCTCGATGACCTTCATCGACCAGACGATCGTCGCGATCGCGATCCCCACGATCCAGGAAGATCTCTCGCTCTCGGCGACGGGGGTGCAGTGGATCATCAACGGCTACCTGCTCTCGCTCTCGGCGCTGTTCGCCTTCGGCGGCCGCCTCGCCGACATCGCCGGACACCGCCGCATGGTCACCCTCGGCGTCATCGTCTTCGCCGCCGCCTCCGCCCTCTGCGGGGCCACCCCCTCCGGCTCCCTCGACGAGCCCTGGTTCATCTTCTTCCGGGTCGTCCAGGGCGCCGGCGCGGCGATCATGTTCCCGGCGGCGCTGGCGATCGTCCTCAACGCCTTCCCGGTCCGCGAGCGCGGCCAGGCGATGGCGATCTTCTTCGCCGTCGCCGGCGGCCTCACCGCGGTCGGCCCGCTCGCCGGTGGCTTCCTCGTCGAGTGGAGCTGGCGGGCGATCTTCTGGGTCAACATCCCGATCGCGATCATCGCCCTCGTCCTCATCGCCAAGTCGAAGCCGGCGAACGAGAAGCACCCGGCGCCGCTCGACTACCGCGGCACCGTCCTGATCACGGGCGGGATGGCACTGGCCGTGCTCGGCCTACAGCAGTCGAGCGCGTGGGGCTGGGACGACCTCAAGACCTGGGCCTGCATCGCCGCCGGGCTGGCGCTCCTCGCCGCCTTCGTCGCCTACGAGCGCCGGATCGAGAACCCGCTGCTGCGGCTCGAGGTCTTCAAGGACCGTGCCTTCGCGGTGGACAACCTCGTCCTCTTCCTGCTGATGATCCCCTTCGTCCCGCTCTTCTTCTTCGCCAGCATGTACGCGCAGATCTCGCTCGGCGAAAGCGCCTCGGAAACGGGGCTCTACCTACTGATCTTCTTCGCCGGCTTCGCCACCGCTTCGCAGTGGGGCGGCAAGGTGCTCGACAAGGTGGGGGCGCGACCCGCGGTCGTCCTCGGCTGCGCCGTCGCCGCCGTCGGCTTCTTCCTCTGGGGCCGCTCGCTGACCGAGCTCTCGGTCGGGGACCAGTGGTACTTCATCGTCATCGCCGGCGCCGGGGTCGGCCTCGTCCTCAGCCCCGCCAACACGGACGCGCTGAACCGCGTGCCGCGCAGCCGCTACGGGGAGGCGACCGGGATCACGCAGACCGTGCGCAACTTCGGCGCCAGCCTCGGGCTGGCGATCCTCGGCTCGATCCTGATCCTCGAGAACAAGTCCAACCTGGAGGCGACCGCGGCCGAACACGGAGCGCCAAAGCAGGCGGCGGACGCGATCTCCGACGCGATCAGCCAGGGCGGCAACCAGGAAGAAGCGCACCAGAAAGTCAGCGGCGCCGTCGCCAAGGTGGCCGAAAGCATCCCCCAGGACTTCGCCCTCGCCTCGCGCACTGTCTTCTACGTGATGGCCGGGGTGATGGCGGTCGCCTTCGTCGTCGCCCTCGTCGCGATGCCGGGCGGCAAAGTGGAAACCGAGGTCGAGGACTTCGGCGAGCCCACTTCCGCCGGCCCCGCCTGAGGCGTTACGTTCGCCGGGTGAGATTCCGGCGCCTCCTCCTGCTGGCGATCGTTGCGCTGGCGCTGGCTTCGGCGCCGGCCGCCGCCGCCGCGAACGACACCGCGCAGCAGCTCGCCGAGAAGCACGTCCCGATCACGATGCTGCGGGACCAGCTGCACCCGCCCTGCGACACCGCGGAGGAGCAGTACCAGCCGACAAGCGTCGATGCCGTCCTCGGCAACCCCACCGTCGACCTCACCCATGAGGTCCCGGGCAAGGGCCTGGAGGTGGTCAAGCGGGCGCCCACCGCGGCCGACGTCGCCGGGCTCGGCGAAGGGTGGTACCTCGATTACGAAGGCAAGGTGCTGGGCAAAACCTGCGTCTACGCGAAGGCCTTCCGCAAGCTTCGAGAAGAAGGCAAGGCACCGGCCGTCACCTACGCCCACATCGCCCGCGAACCGGGCCACACGGGGTTCGCCCTCCAGTACTGGTTCTTCTGGTATTTCAACCAGTTCAATGACCTCCACGAGGGCGACTGGGAGGGAATGCAGCTGACCTTCGAGGCGGAAACGCCGGCCGCCGCTCTCGACGAAGAACCGAGCGAGATCATCCTCTTCCAGCACGCCGGCGGCGAGCGGGCGAGCTGGGAGGAAGGCAAGGTCCAGAAGGAAGGCACCCACCCGGTCGTCTATCCCGCCGCCGGCTCGCACGCGACCTTCTACGACTCCGCCGTCTACGTCGAGAACGGTCAGAACGGCTCCGGGGTCGGCTGCGACAACACCTCCGAGCCGTTGCGGGAACTGCGACTGCGGCCGGTGCTGCTGCCCGAAGCGGCGCCGCGGCGCGGGGCCTTCCAGTGGCTGAGCTACGAAGGGCGCTGGGGCGAAAGGGAAAAGGGGTTCAACAACGGGCCGACGGGGCCGGTGACGAAGACCGTCTGGCGCGAACCCTTCAGCTGGATGGCCACGCAGCGGACCACGAGCCCGCGGTTCCCCGGCGGTTCCGTTGTTGGGCCGACGGTGACCAGCGTCTTCTGCGGAGCGGTGACCGCGGTCACCGACTTCACCCACCTGGCGACGAAGTCGCGGCCGGCGGCGATCGCGATCCTCGTCGGGATCGCCTTGGTGCTGGTTCTCTTCATCGTCTTCACCCGTTGGGGCCCGGTCGACCTCGCCCGGCTGCGCGCCCGGCGCGCCTTCGGGCAGCTGCTGCGCACCTCCCGTCGCCTCTACGGCCGACATTGGCGGACGCTGGTGCCGATCGGCCTGATCGCCTTCCCGATCGTCGGCGGCGTCAACCTGCTCGCCCAGGCGCTGGCCAACGAAAGCGCCGTCGACGACACCGCCGGCCGCGCCGGCGTCCACCTGGCGCTCGCCGATTTGGCGGAAAGCTTCGGTCGTCCGGTCGCCTACGCGCTGGTTGCCGCGGTGGTGATCGTCTGCGTCCGGGAACTCACGCGCGGGCGCCCGGCCGGGTTCCGCGACTCCCTGCGGGGGGCGGTGGGGCGCTTCGGGCGCGTCGTCGCTGCCCAGTTGCTGGCGACGCTGGCGACGACCCTGATGCTGCTGACGGTGATCGGCATCCCCTTCGCCGTCTGGAAATACGTCAGCTGGCTCTTCGTCCAGCAGGAGGTCCTGTTCACGGACAAGTCGATCCGCGAGTCCTTCCGCGGCAGCTCTGAGCTCGTCCGCGGCCGCTGGTGGCACACCCTCCGCGTCGCCGCGGTGCTCTGGCTGCTCAGCGTCGCCGCCGGGCCGCTGCTCGGCTTCGCGCTGATCTTCACCGCCTTTCCGCTGTTCTGGATCAACATCCTCGGCTCAATCGTCTTCGCCCTCTTCATCCCCTTGGTGGCGATCGGCCAGACGCTCCTCTACTTCGACCTCCAGGTGCGGGAGGAGGAGGAACCCGCGAAGAGCCACCGGCTGCGGCGCTTCTGGCGTCAGAGCCCGGCCACGAGCAGCTAGGTTTGGGGCGTGAAGATCCTTGCCTTCAGCGACCTCCACTGCGACCTCGAGCAGGGCGCCAAGCTGGTCGCGATGTCTGACGAAGCCGACGTCGTGATCGGCGCCGGCGACTTCGCCTCGATGCACGAGGGGCTAAAGGGGACGATCGACGCGCTCTCCGAGATCAACAAGCCGACCGTGCTCGTTCCCGGCAACAACGAGACGGCCGAGGCGCTGCGCGAGGCGACCGCCGAGTGGAGCGCGGCCACCGTGCTGCACGGGGAGGGGATGACGATCGAGGGCATCGAGTTCTTCGGCCTCGGGGCCGGGATTCCGGTCACGCCCTGGGAGTGGAGTTTCGACCTCGACGACGAGGCGGCGACGAAGATGCTGGCGCAGTGCCCCGAGGACGCGGTCCTCGTCCTCCACTCACCCCCGCGCGACAACTGCGACAGCGCCGGCGACGGCTCCCACTTCGGCAGCCCGGCACTGCTGCGGGCGATTGAGGAGAAGCGGCCGCGCCTCGCGGTCTGCGGCCACATCCACGAGTCCTGGGGTTGCGAGAGCGAGATCGGCGGAACGCCGGTGCGCAACCTCGGCCCCAAGGGCACCTGGATCGAGCTTTAGCGGGCCGTTCAGCCGGTGTTGCCGGTGAGGGCGGAGATCTGTACGGCGACGATGTTCGCCGCCAGCACACGCACGAGCGCCGATGCGCCCAAGCGGCTGCACTGCAGGTTGAGGTTCTGGCCCTCGCTGACCTTGAACCCTGCTGCCAGGGTCATGTTCTCGGTGTCGGGGAAGCGGATGGCCTGGGAGCGGGAGGTGGCGGCCGAGCCGGTGCCGCCGACGCCGTTGATCAACCGGCAGTAGACGCCCCCGTCTTTACCATCGGCGCTGTCGGCTTCCACGGTGGAGATCACGAAGTAGGAGCCCGGCGGCACCGCCAGGCTGACCACCTGCGTTCCGAAGAGGCTGCCGCTGATCGAGTTCGAATCTCCCTGCGCTTGGTAGCCGTTGCTCGGGCCGCGGGGGCCCTCGGGGCCCTGGGGTCCGACGGGCCCCCGTGGGCCCGGTGCCCCAGCCGCAGATCCTCCGAAGGCGAGCCGGCCGAAGTCACGAGCCTTGAGGGAGCCGTCCTTGACTTTCGCGCTCGTCACCGCATTGCGTTTCAGCTGCTTGGTCCCGACCGTGTTCTTGCCGAGCTGACCGGCGGCCACCGCCGCACCGCCGCAGAGGACGACGAAGGCGAGGACGGTGACCATCACGTTGGCGTAGGTGAGCTTGCTCCGGATCTGCTTCATTACCCCTCCGATTTTCGAGCGCTGGCTCTGGGAACATATGGGCCGTGAGCTACCGCCTGCTTTCCGCCGCCAACGCCTTCTGGCGGCGGTCGAACCAGATGCAGACGCCGAACACGGACCTCGGCAAGCAGCTCGAGGCGACGGAGCTGGGGGCGCGGATGTGGCGGCTGGAGCCGGGCAAAGCCTCGACGAACCACCGGCACTTCACCCAGGAGGAGCTCTACGTCCTGCTCGAGGGCGAGGGGCGGGTGCGGATCGACGGTGAGGTGCTGACGCTGCAGCCGCTGGACACCTTGCTGGTCGAGCCCGACACTGCCCGGCAGCTCTTCAACGACACCGACGCCGACCAGCTCTGGCTCGTCGTCGGGGCACCGCAGGAAGCGATCAGCAGCACCCTCGAGATGAGCGAGGAGCAGCTGCAGCACATGTACCCCGAAGGCCCGAAAGCACTGCCGCCGGAGCTGGGCGGCGGCCAGGCCGACTAGAGGGCGAGGGAGACGGGCTCCTCGAGCAGCTGCTTGACCCGGGCGAGGAACTCGGCGCCCTCGGCGCCGTAGAGGATGCGGTGGTCGCAGGAGAGCGTCGCCTTCATCAGTCGGGCGGGGACGACCTGCCCGTCGCGTACGGCCGGCGCCTCGCGGATCGCGCCGACGGCGAGGATCGCCGCCTGGCCCATGTTGATCACGGCGCTGAACTCCTCGATCCCGTACATCCCGAGGTTGGAGACGGTGAAGGTGCCGCCCGAGAGCTCCGGCGGCGTTACCGAGCCCTCGCGGACTTTCGCGGCGACGGCGCGGACGTCGGCGGCGATCTGCCGCAGGCCCTTGCGGTCGGCGTCGAAGACCGTCGGCACGACCAGCGCTTCCTCAGCGGCGACGGCGACCCCGACGTTGACCTGCGAGTAGCTCTCGAACTTCCCGTCCCGGTAGGCGCCGTTGGCTTTCGGGAACTCGCGCAGGGCGATCGCGCACGCCTTCACGACCATGTCGTTGAAGGAGGGGACGGCGTCTCCATCTTTCGAGGTGGACTTGATCGCCGCGCGGCCCGCGACCGCCTTCCCCATGTCGATCTCGATCGTCAGGTAGAAGTGCGGCGCCGTCGCCTTCGACTCCGCCATCCGCCGGGCGATCGTCTGCTGCAGCTTGTTCGGCTCGCCGATCTGGACCTCTCCCTTAGCAGTGCCAGACGAGGGCGCTTGGCCAGCGGGTCCTGCCGCCGTAGGGGACCCACCTCCCCTTCCGGTAGCTAAAGCTTCCTCAGGGGAGGTCCCCCCTACGGCGTCACCCGCTGGAGTCACCGCTGCGCCGGACCCCGCCTCCTCGACGTCGTGCTTGACGATTCTTCCTCCAGGTCCCGAGCCCTCGAGTGAGGAGATGTCCAAGCCTTTCTCTTTAGCTAGGCGACGGGCGAGCGGTGAAGCTTTGACTCTCTCGTCCCCCTCCGAACCCCCCCCATCTGCCGAACCAGCAGGAGCGCCCGAACCCTCGGCGTCAGTCTGATCCGATCCTGCCGCGGGTGGCGACGATTCCGAGGACTCTCCCGGTAGGGAGAGCCCGGAATCGGAGACAGGACCCGCGGCCTCAGCGGCCGGTCCCTCACCCGAATCACCACCACCATCACCCTCGCCGATCCGCGCGATCGGACTACCGATCGGCAACGTCTCCCCCTCCTGGGCCAAGATCTCCGTGAGAGTCCCAGCGACATCGGCTTCGTAGGCCATGTTGGCCTTGTCGGTCTCGATTTCGACCAGCTCATCGCCGACCGCCACCTCGTCCCCGACCTGCTTCAGCCAGGTGAGGATCGTGCCCTCCTCCATCGAGTCGGAGAGGCGCGGCATCACCACCTCACTCATCGGCCAGCTCCATGCCTACAGATTGACACCTCGCGTCGGCCTTCCATCAACTGCGTGGGAGCAGGGTTCCGGCGACCAGAGAGGCGGCCGCCTGGCGCAGGACCTCGGCGCTGACCTCCCCCATTGCGACCTCCTGCCGTGCCTGCAGGCGCCCCACCGTGGCGATCGGCTCGACGTCGGTACGCGCTTCCGGCGGTGCCGTCGCCCGAGCCTGCCCGTAGGCGAGACAGCCTTCGACGCCCTGGGCGATCAGTTGGGCGCGGTAGTCGCCGCCCTCTTCGGCCGGGTGCAGGTTGTCGGCCTGCATCAGCTCCGGATGGGTCGCCACCGTCCCCTGCCAGTCGGGAACCTGGGTCCCCGGTCGCGAGGCGGCGAATTCGGCGACCACCCGGTTCTTGCCGGTGTCATCGACGCCCCCGGGGTGGAGGCCGTGGATCGTCGGCACAACCATGCAGCGGTCGCCGACAATGTCGGCGATCTTGGCGAGGTTGCCGGCGAGGATCTCCGGATAGGACGGGTTGTCGTTGGTGCCGCCGTCGAAGACAACCACGTCCACCGAGGAGTCGTAGCTTTCCTGGAAGAGGTCGAAGATCTGGTAGGTGTTGTAGCCGCCGGCCGCGTTGATCGTCAGCTCCACGCCGGGCAGGTAGCGGCTCAGGTACGGAGCGGTGAGCTCCTGCAGGCTGTCTCCAACGACCAGCACGTGCGGGGTGGTCCGAGCCTCTGCCGCGGGAGCGATTGCCGCGATCGCGAACAGAAGCGCCGCCGCTGCCCTGCCGAAGCTGCCGAATCGCTGCACGGGGAGTGTTTCTACACGACATAGACTGCGCGGGTGTCAGCCGTCGCTCGGCCTCTGCTCGCCAGCTGCGCCCTCGTCGCGGCCCTCCTCGTATCCGGCTGCGGAGGCGAGGGCTCCTCGCCGACCACGGACGCGGCGACCGTGGCCAGTCGCCAGATCACCACCACGCCAACCAGGCCTCCTCGCCCGAGGGACGGGCGCGCCCCCGGCGGCGAGCGCTGCCAGAGCCAGCTCGGGAGCTTCGTCGGCTCGATGGACGGGCTGCGGCGGCGCCTCGCCGTCGGGGTCACCTACGACCAATACGTCGCCGAGGTGCGGGGAATCCGCTCCACCTACGGGGAGATCGAGATCGAGAAGCTGCAGATCGACTGCCTGACCCTGGTCGCGACCGCCGGCGAGAAGGCCTTCAACCGCTACATCGAAGGTGCCAACGACTGGGGTGAGTGCGTGTCGGAGCTCGGATGCGAGACGGCGAGCATCGAACCGGTCCTGCAACGCCGCTGGCGCGTCGCCTCCCACTTCCTTTCGCAGGCCCAGGACGGCCTGGGCGCGATCAGCTGAGCCCAGCCGCCTCAGAAAAGAGCCGAGGCCGCCCGTGGGCGGCCTCGGCCTGGTGCAAAGAGACGAACGCGGGAACTGCGACCGGGCGGGACAAGACCCGACTCCCTGACGATCGCCGGTGCCCGGGGTTGGATTCCGCCGGGCGCCCGAACCAGTGCGGCGCCTAGCGGCCCTGCACCTCCAGAGTCCCATCAAGCATGTGATTCAAGTTAGGACCACCTCCTTTCTCTGGTCAAAGAAGTGAAGCAAATTCGGAGGTCGGGGTCGAAAGTGCCTGCAAACTCCCAGGTCACGAGCTCCGCGGGCAGCTCGTTGCCCAGCGGAAAGAGGACGTCCGCTCCGGCGGCGAAGGCGACCGGGCAGGTCGCGGCGCTCTGCGAGACCTCCTGGGTCAGCCACTCGAGCACATCGGACCGCTACCCGGATCAGCTTGGTTTACCAATCCTGGGGCGGGTACTGGAGGTCCATGTCCACCGGGTTGATCATCGCCATCGTCGTCGTCGTCGTGATTCTCCTCGTGATTGCCGCCATCGCGGCGCGGCGCGGCAGGGCAAAGCGCGAACTGCAGCGGGAACGGCTCAGCGAACAGGTGGGCGGGCACCGCAGCGAGGCCGAGGTCCACGCCAGCAAGGCGCAGGACCACGAGCAGCAGGCGCGAGAGGCCGCCGAGCGGGCCGAGCGGGAGCGTCAGCTGGCCCAGCATCACGACGGTAAAGCCGACGACCTCGAGCAGAAGCTCTAGGTCGTCTCAAGGAGGGGAATCGAGATGGTTATCGGAGTCGTAGTCGGAATTTGCATCCTGCTGTTAATCCTTGGATTCCTGGTACCAAGGCTGTCCGATCACGCCCGTCGCGGCAGCGACAAGGGCTTCTCCCTCGGCCAGCGCGCCGGCGGCAAGGCCCCCGGCCCGATCGGGACCCTGCTCAGCAAATCGTTCGGAAAATCCCAGAAGGCCGCGGACAAGAGCCACGACACGGGGAAATCGGCGCGGGACAAGCTGCCGCTCTGAGCGCCGGCACTCTGGGGTAGTGGCGGAGGCGCATGAGCGAAGAGCGCAGCGCCGCCGCCTTCAACGAGCTCGTCAGCGAGCTCGACTATCCGATGTTCCTGGTCACCACCCGCGCCGGCGATGAGCTGGCCGGGTGCCTCGTCGGCTTCGCCACCCAGTGCAGCATCGACCCGCCCCGCTTCCTCGTCTGCCTCTCGGACAAGAACCGCACTTGCCGCATCGCCCGCGAGGCCGACGCGCTCGCTGTCCACTTCGTCCCCGCCACCGGCGAGCGCCTCGCCGAGCTCTTCGGCGGCGAGACCGGCGACGAGGTCGACAAGTTCGCCCGCTGCGAGTGGCAGGAGGGGCCGGCCGGACTGCCGATCCTCGACGAGTGCGACAACTGGTTCGCGGGAGCGGTCCTCGCCCGCCACAAGCTCGGCGACCACGTCGGCTTCCTGCTCGAGCCGATCGCATCCCACAATGGCACCCCGGTCGAGGAATTCACCTTCCACCGCGCCCGCCGGATCGACGCCGGCCACGAGGCCTAGGGCGTCCGCAGGCGGTCGCTAAGGAGCGACGGGAGTGGCGGGCGGGGCGCCGGTCTTCAGCAGCGTCGCCAGGTAGATGACAACGGGAACGCTGCCGCGATTGGCGGCTTCGTGGATGTCGGAGGGCTGCTCGACCAGCCACTGCCCGGGCCGGATGCGGGCGGTCTGGCCGGCGGCGATCGTCCGCACCAGTCGCGGCCGCTGGTCGGACTCGCCTTCGCGCACGACGGCGGAGCCGCGCCGCACGGTGTAGGTAAGGGTGCCGGCCTCGACCCGGGAGATCTGCGTGCCCAGGTGGTGGTGGAGCGCCAGCTTCGCGCCCGGCTCGACTTCCACCCGGCTCAGAACCATGGTCCGATCCGGGGCCCCGCGCACCGAACCGCTCTGCGCCAGCGCGTTGCGGACCGCGGTTGGTTCGGAGCCGGCCCCCGCCATAGCCCCGGGAAGGAGGACGCCAAGGGCGAAGACGGCGAGAAGGGCGGCGGCTGCGGAGAGCCGCATGCGGATCGAACTAGGCACGGCGAGCAGCCTAGGCCGGCGGCCGGACCGACTCCGCAGCCGACTCCTCGCGGCGGTAGCGGAGGAACTCCTTGATCCCGATCTGGATCGCTGCCGCGGTGGGGATCGCGACGAGGGCGCCGAGGATGCCGAAGAGAGTGCCGCCGAAGAGAGCGGCGACTACGACCACGAAGGGGTCGAGATCGACGGCGCGGCTCTGGATGCGCGGCTGCACCACGTAGTTCTCAAACTGCTGGTAGCCGATCGCGAAGCCCGCCCAGATGATCGTGTCGAGCGGGAAGTCGGCGAAGAGCGTCACCAGGCCGACCAGGAAGGCGCCGATCGTCGCGCCGATCAAGGGGATCAGGTCGAAGACGGCGACGATCATCGCCAGGGCCAGCGGCGCCGGCACGCCGAGGATCTCCAGCATCACGAAGGCGGCGCTGCCGGCGATGAAGGCCTGCAGCAGCGCTCCCGCGACGTAACTGGAAACCGCCTCGGCCATCGCGTAGAAGGCCCGCCGCAGGACTCTCGCCTCCTTCTCCGGCCGGGTGCGCAGGAAGGCCTCGACCCAGTGCGGACCGCGGGCGACCATGAACATGCTGAGGATGAGGATCGTCACCACCGCGAAGATCGCCGTGAGGAGACCGGCGCCGAAGCTGGCCAGCGCCCCGGGGGCATCGCCGAGTGCGCTGGCGCTGGAGTCTTCGGCGAAGTCTTCGACCTTGCCGGTGACGTCGAAGTTCTCGTTGATCTCCCGCAGCTGGCCGTTGTCTTCGATCGTCTCGGTCAGTTCTTCCGCATAGCGGGGCATCTCATTGACGAGGTCAGAGGCGGCCTCCACTCCGGGTGGGATCAGGATCGCCCCGATTCCGATCGGGACCAGAACCATGCCCCCGTAGACGATCGCGATCGCGAGCCCCCGCCGCATGTGCTGCGAGAGAACCGTGACCGGAGCAGCCGCGCAAAGGGCGACGAACAGCGCGATCAGCAAGTAGCTGATCGGCGTCCGCAGCCGCCAGAGGATGAGCAGGGCCAGCGTGCTCGCCACCACCGTGAGGACGACCCGCAGGATCGCCCTGACCGAAGGGCCGGGAGAGCCCGGCGCCCAGAGCGAATGCTTCCCTGGGTCGGCGTTGCCGCCCTCCGGTGCCACGGGGGTCGTCATGGGGCGACTGTAGTTAGGGCTTCGGCGTCATAAAGCTGCCGTTCTAGGCGTTCCCGCAGTAGCCGCAGCGAGCGGTACCGACGCGACGGTCTCGATGGCAGCTCGAGCAGTCGGCGACCACCGCCCGCCCGCAACCCTCGCAGTGGGGTTTGTCCCGGACCGGGAACCCGCAGAAAGGGCACTCGCCGCGCCGCACCCTGCGGGCCGGCACGCGCTTCGCCAGGAACCGCTGCAGCGCGACGAAGGCGGCAAACGTCAGGGCGATCCCGACCAGCGAGATCACCAGCGGCCCGACCTCGTCGAACTCGATGTAGCTGTCGGTGTAGTCCCCGGCCATGACGATCGCCAGGATTGCCGTTGCCCCGATCCAGGCAAGCGCTGCCGGGAGGTAGCGCGAGTTCCGGACCCGCAGGCGGATCAGCAGCCGGTAGGACGCGAAGGCGCCCCTTGGTCGGTGATCCACAGCGCGATGGTCGCCCCGCCGACGAATGCCACCTCATTGAGGAACGGTGCCAACTCCTGTGCTGCTCGCTCCAGCATGGCGATGCTCACGCTTCGATCCTCTTCCTAAGGAGCTTCTCCGCGAGCCGAGTGACGCGGACGTTGTCATTACTTCTGAGGGCGTCGACCAAGGCCAGCTGCTGCCACAGCTCGTGATCCGCGAGCGCCGCGTTGGGGACCATCGCGTGTAGTGGCGCCAATCCGAGCCCGCGCACCTCCCCCCTGGCATATGGCCACACGGGAGGCAGGCCACCCGACCCGGCGAGTTCTGCCTTCAGCGGCTCAACCGCCCATGACGTGGGAACTCCCCGCGCTTCAGACCCCCAGCGGGCGGGGAAGCTGAACTTGGCTGCGTGGATCAGGAACTCCTCCGCCGCGGCTCGATAGACCCTCCGCCGCTCGACCGAATAGAGACCGGCTTCGTCGAGGCGGCGCATCGCACGATGCGTGCCCGCCACGTCGAAGCCGAGCTGGTTCGCTAGGTCGCGCACGGGAAACGGCTCGTCCAAGCCGAGCAGCTTCAGCACCACCACCACGTCCTGTCCCTTCAGCACGGGCGTCATTGTTTCATGTTCCGATACATGAAACAACTGCCTGAGGGTGATTCAGACCGCCCCGCGACCTCACATGGCACCAAGCGTTGCCCCAGCCCCTTTCAACCTCGCCGGCCGAGCCGCGAATCGCCGCCAACCCGCTTCCCAAGCGGGAGCACGTCAACGCGCCTGACAGAATTCGAACCTGTGACCTTCGGTTTCGTAGCCCGAAGCGGTTGCTCGGCTGGGCTACGTGGAGCACAACTTTGTAGCCTCCCGGCAAGCCTTTGGTGCCATAGCTCCTCACGCCTCTTAGCACGGTGGATGTAAACGCAAACATCAGGACGATCGAGTCGGTGCTCACCGGCGGCTACTACCGAGTCCCCGACTTCCAGCGGCCCTACTCTTGGGACACGTCGAACGTGGAGGATCTTTGGGACGACATCAAAGAAAGCCAGCGCGACTATTTCATCGGCTCCATGGTCGTCTTCGGCGACAACGCTTCCTCGGGACTGATTGACGGGCAGCAATGCCTCACCACGATCACCATGATGCTCGCGGCTATCAGGAACGAACTCGAGGTCCTCGGCGCCGACGAGGAGGCGATGGGGGTTCATACGCTCATCGAGCGGAAGGACTCCAGAGGCAAAGGTCGGTTTGTCCTCCAGGCCGAAGCCTCTTACCCGTACCTCCACGCGGCGATCCAGGCTAAGCCTGGCAATGCCCAGCCGGTCACTGCAACCCGCGTTGAGGACAAGAGCCTTGAGGTCGCCTTCAGCTTGCTTGTAAAGCAAACGCGGTCAATCAGGGCCGCGGCGGAGGCCAACTCATCCCTCAGCCCGGCCAAGCAGCGCAAGCAGGCAAAGACCGAACTCGAGGCGCTCCGCGACAAGGTCTACGCGCTGACCGTCGTCTTGGTTGAAGTCGATGACGAGACCGATGCGACCACGATCTTCCAGACGCTAAACAGCCGAGGGAAGGATCTCGACACCGCCGACCTAGTCAAAGCGCATCTTCTGCACATGCTGAAGTCGACCAATACTCAACTAAATCAGGCTCGCGACACCTGGGAGGAGATCCGGAGCCGGTTCGACGGCGCCTCGGCTCCTATCAACATGAACCGGTTCCTGCTACACGCTTGGCTCTCCCGGGAGGACTATGTTGGAGGGAAGGATCTCTTCGCGAGGATCAAGAAAAAGGTTCGGTCCAACAACGCGCAGGACTACCTAACCGGTCTTGACGATGACTCGCAGCGCTATCGAGCCGCGCTAGAACCCTCGTTCCGAGCCTGGAAGAAGCCTCAGCTTCCGGTGCGGATGTCCCTGGAAGCCCTAAGCCTGTTCCGGCTGCAGCAGCCGCTTCCATTCGTGTTGGCGGTTCTGCGCGCCTACGATGCGAAAGCGATCAAGCTGTCGGTCCTTATCGAGGCCCTGCAGGGCGTGGAGCGCTTCCACTTCCTTTCCACGGCGGTAACCAATCAGCCGAGCTCGGGTGGTATCTCAAAAATGTACGCGCTGGCGGGGCGGTCGGTCCTAAATGGAGCTACGCCGACCGAGAAGGGGAAAGCTGTAGAGGAGCTACTGCAAAAGCTTCGCGAACGCATTCCGACCTACGCTGAGTTTGAGTCGGCGTTCGTAGAGCTGCGCAGCTCACGTACGTACAAACAACAAACCCCCTTGGTCCGGTATGTGCTCGATCGCCTCCACGAGTCGGCGGTGGGCAGCCAGAACGAACCAGTCGCCATCGACAAGCTGACGGTGGAGCACCTTATTCCCCAAGGAAAGAGGAAGCCGAAGGGCATGCCCGATGAGGACGTAGCGAGGATCGGCAACCTGCTGCTCGTTTCCGAGGCGTCGAATGAAGAACTCGAGGACAAGTCGTTCTCGGAGAAGCAGAAGATCCTCAAGAAGCTCAGGAGCACCGAAAGCGACATCGTGAAGGCAAAGGAGTTCGGCTCAGCCGACATACTCGAACGCTCTAAGCGACTGGCGCAGCGCGCCTACGACGAAGTCTGGACGTTCTAAAGCGAAAAGCGCGAAGGGCCTAAGTCCGGCCTTCGACCAGTTGTCTCCACTCGTCTTGACCTTCTTTGCTGGCCTCGATCTCTCTCAATCGGGCAGCGAATGCGCCGGGAAGATCCTTCTCGAGGTGGATCGCTGACGTCGCAGAAAGGACCGCCGCCGAGCTGACCAGCTCCAAGACGCTCTCGCACACCACGAGCAGCGTCCCGTCATCGCGCAGAGCCTCCCTCTGGACTCGATCGCGATCAAGCGGCGTGTGCTTCTCGGCGATCACCACGAGCAGTGCCAAGTCAGCCCCGAGCTCGGCCGCCTCTCGCGACAGCTCCGACGCCACAGCCTCGCCGACCGGAAGCTGCTTCGCCTCGACTGCGAGGACGATCTGACCATCCGACATAACTCGGACATCGCCGGGATGGGGGCTGTTAATCGGCTGGAGATCAACGTCATCGAACCCACAATCGAAGACCGCGGCGGTGAGGGCCTGCGCGCGTCGCCCTCCTTCCGGCGCGGCCCGAACAAACCGGTCGACGATCCCGACGAGATCCTCTAAGGCGAGCTCACTCTCCATCGTTCGGGCCGCCCGACCTGCCTCGCGCTCGGCCTCTTGGACTGCCATGCGCACACGTAGGAAGGAAGCTAAAGCAGCAAGTGCGTCGGTGCGCTCGAGCCGATTCAGATCTCGGAGAGCGTCAAGGAAGGCTTCGTATGCTGGTCGCGCTTTCCCTGAGACCTTGGTGAAGTCGTCGATTCGTACGGGACCTCCGCGAAAGGGACTGTTGTTCAGCGGCCAGCGCCCCTCCGCACCAAGGTGGAAGCGGCCGTTGTTCTGCTGCGCGAGGAACTCAGCCGCCTTCCGCAGGCTGTATCCGCGCGTCCCGGCAGCGCCATCCTGGGCGAGGCTGTCTACCTGCGGGTTGGTTGCCTTCGCGAGGAGCGCGCCGCCCAACGCAGCGATGTAGGTCTTGATTCCTAAGCCACCGAGGCGTTCGACACGGGTGACCCACACCTCCGGCAGCTCCTCCGGCGACCTCGCAAGCGCGATCGCGTCATCGAGAGTAAGAAGCAGTGCCTGGTCCTCGAGCTTGATCCCCATGCCGGAAAGCTAGCCTGGCCTTCCGACACTCGGAAATGTCACGCAGCCAGAGAGAACTCTGGCGATGGGGCACAATCGAGGCGCTTGAGCTCCTCGGCGATAGCCGTTGCGACGGCCTGCCCAAGGTCCGGTGGGACCGCATTGCCGAGCTGAAGCTGCTGCTCTCTGCGAGATCCGAGAACGGTGAAGCTGTCAGGGAACGTCATCAGCCTCTTGATCTCGGCGACACGTAGACGCCTGTTGTCCCAATGGAACGGACCCACCCAAGGGCCCGGCTGTCCTTGGATGGTTGGAGAAGGCTTATCCGGGTGGAGCTTCAGGAGGAAGCTCCAATAACGTGAACGCCACCTGAACTGAGGTTTCTTGTGGCCGCGCTCGGCGGTCCAGAAGAGGTAGTTCTCGCCAGGCGGGACCTCCCGCAAAGCATCCGCATAAGTTCCTTCAACAACCTCCTCAGGCTCGGGCGGGTTGGCCTCCTCAGAAAGGGACGCCAATGCCTGCCCCGTACTGACATGCAGCGGCAGATCCTGATTCCAACCGCTGCGGGTCTCGTGCGGCCCTGAGTGAGTGGGCTGGGGCCACTCGAACTCCCAACCTCTTCCAGAGCCTGGGATTAGATCTCGGCGAATCCCGACGCAGAAGAGCCGCTGCCGGAGCTGAGGGATGCCCAGATCCGCGGCGAGAACGATTCGAAACTCGACAACATATCCGGCCCTTCGAGCCGCCCCCAAGAACCGCTCAAGCACAGCCCGGTTCTGATTTCGGTAGGCGAGCCCGTAGACGTTCTCCATCAGGAATGCCTTGGGCTGTATGCCGCGCAGCACTCGCACGTACTCGTCAAGAAGGCTTGCCCGAGGATCTTCCCCGGCGCGCTTATACGCGAGCCAATAACCCGACTTGGAGAAGGGGGTGCAGGGTGGTCCCCCGTGCAGGAGGGACACCTCTCCTCGTTCACGGTCGGTTCGCTCAAGGAGGTCGTGCGGACTCGCCTTGAGGATGTCCGTGAACACCGCCTCGTCTCGAAGCTGCGAAAAGAAAGTCGGACGGTTTGAGAGGATCGTCCTACGTGCGGTCTCCTCCATCTCCACGACCGCAAGCGTCTCGAAACCGGCCGCCTCGCAACCGAGATCGAGCCCGCCGGCCCCTGAGAAGAGGGAAATCGCATCCATGCCCCTCAACCTAGAAAGTCCCCCCGATGGAACGAGCGGCGACCTGCCCGTGACTGTCGTTCCAAAAGCCCCGGCGGCCTCCTCCCCAGCCGTAAGAGCCGCTATGCAGGGCAACCGCAAGCGCGACACTCGGCCTGAGCTTGCCCTGCGCTCTGAGCTTCATCGGCGGGGGCTCCGCTATCGCGTTGACGCCACGCCGATGAAGGGGTTGCGATGTCGCGCGGACATCGTCTTTCGCCGCCAGAAGGTTGCCGTATTCGTGGACGGCTGCTTCTGGCATGGCTGTCCAGAGCACGGAACGAGCCCGAGAACCAACGCCTCCTACTGGAGCGCAAAGATCGCTCGAAACGTAGAGCGTGACCGGATCAACGATGCCAAGCTGAACGACGCGGGGTGGGTCGTGATCAGGGTGTGGGAGCATGAGCTTCCTACAGATGCCGCAACCCGGGTCGCGCGAGCTCTCGCCCGGTAGTCGTCGCATGTAGCTGAAGTGCCGGTGCCTCGTCGCCCGGCAGCAAATGCGTGTAGCGGGTCAGCGTGAAGGGGCGAGTGGTGGCCGAGGGCGCGACTGAGCTGGAGGAGATTGGTGCCGCGCCTGCGATGGAGCGAGGCGAAGGTATGGCGGAACGTGTGGAAGCCGGCCCAGGGTGCTCCTGCTTGCCTCACGAGCGGCTTGAGGACGCGCGGCCGCAGGTTGCTGGGTCGAGCGGGGCGCCTGATTGGTTCTTCGCAGCGAATGCTGGAGGACCGACAGCAGCGCACCTTCGCGGTCTCCGACCTTGTCCGCCGCCATGACCTCAGCCTCCCGCCGGCGCACAGGGGCCCCAGATGCCGGCCGCCTCCAGCGCCGGCCTGGCGGCGAAGACGAAGTCCCCGCATTGGCTCACGAGCCCGCGCTGCATCTCGCCGGTCGACCAGATGCCCCGGTCCTCGACCAGCAGGCCGATGATCGCCTCGTCGGTCGCCGCATGCCGGTCCGCGACCGAGCCAATACCCTTCTCTTGCATGGGAGTTCACTCTCCTGTGCCACGCCCCCGGCTGTTCCACCAGCGCGGGGGCACTTTTGCCGTTATCGGCGGCGAACCTCCACCCCGACCTCACATTGCCCTAAGCGTTGCCCCAGCGCCCCTTTCAACCGCGCCGGCCGAGCCGCGAATCGCCGTAAGCCCGCTTCCCAAGCGGGAGCACGTCAACGCGCCCGACAGGATTTGAACCTGTGACCTTCGGTTTCGTAGACCGACGCTCTATCCAGCTGAGCTACGGGCGCGTGGGTCGGGGGTGGCCCCCGGAGGGCGATTCTAGGGGCTGACGATGGGGCGCGCTAGGCGCTGGGGGCTTTGAGCCGCACGTGCCAGCGGACGCTGGCGCTGGCGACCAGGGTGCCGTCGGCGTCGCTGAGCTCAACCTCGCAGGGGAATTCGACCTTGCCGTCGGCGTCGAGGGTCTCCAGAGCCTGCTCGGCGGGCATGCCGAGACGCGCCTTTGCGGTGATCGCGCCTTTGGCGATCCTCTCGTAGGAGATCTCGGCGCTACGGGCGAGGGGCGTGACGTCAGCCATGCGCTCGGCGAAGGCGCCGACGAAGGCCGCGCCGCTGGCGGTCTCGGCGGCGGTGAACAGGGCTCCGGCGTGCTGGGAGCCGACGTGGTTCAGCAGCTCCGGCCGCTCGGGCAGGACGACGGTCGCCTCCCCCGCGCTGACCTCGGTGATCTCCAGGTTGAGGTGGCCGGCGAAGGGCACCGCCTGCGTCATGCCTTTGGCGATCAGGTCGAAATCGATCTCGCTCATCGGGCCACCCTACTCGCGGCCTCAGCGCCCGTGGAACTCGGCGTGGCCGGGCCCGCCGTGCTCGAGGAAGGTGCGGACTGCGTTCTGCAGATCCTCGCTGGCGAATAGCTCGCCGGCGTCGGTCCGCACCGCCTCGTCAGCCGCCGGAATCCCGCCTTCGCGGAAGCGGCGGAGGATGTGCTTGGTCATCGCGTGCGCCTTGGTCGGGCCGGTGGCCAGCTCCTCGGCCAGCTTCCGCGACGCCGCCTCGAAGTCGTGGTCCTCGTAGATCAGGTTGACGACGCCCCAGCGCTCCATCTCCTCGGCGCCGAAGATGCCGCCGGACATCACGAAGTGGCGGGCGCGGCCGCTGCCGGCGCGCTCGGCCAGCCGCTGGGTGCCGCCCATCGACGGGGTCAGACCCACCACTTTCTCGACCAGCCCGAACTTCGCCTTCGGCGAGGCGACGATCAGGTCGCAGGCGAGCGAGAGCTCAAAAGCCGCGGTCAGGGTCAGCGCGTGCGCAGCGAACACGACCGGCGCCGGCAGCAGTTCGACCTTGTCGATCATCTCCAGCAGCTCGGTCCACAGCGCACCTCCCTGCGCCGGCGTCAGCCCGTCGAAGACGTGGACGTCGACCCCGCCGGAGACAGCCCGCCCCTCGGCCCGGATCAGCAGCGCCCGCGGCGGCTGCGCCGCCACCTCGTCGACCGCCGCCCGCAGGTCGTCGATCATCCGCTGGTCGAAGAGGTTGAGCGGCGGGCTGTCGAGGGTGATGACGGCAAGGCCCCCATCTCGCTCCAGTCTCGCCGCCGCGCTCATCGCTGCGGAACTTTATGGACCTCGAAGAGGTTCGTGCCCAGTTCCTGACCGTCGAGGCCGGCGGTGATCGCGACCAGCTCACCGGGCTCGGCGATCCCGTGCTCGGCGGCCAGGCCGGCGCAGTGGCCGAGCAGGCCGCGCAGCTCGGTCCCGAAGTCGCTCTGCACGGCGGTGATCCCGAACAGGAGGCCGACCCGGCGCACCGTCTCCTTGTACGGGGAGACCGCCAGCACCGGCACGTCGGGCCGGTGGGCGGAGACGAGCCGGGCGGTCCTGCCGGTGTTGGTCGGGACCACCAGCGCCTTCAGCCCAAGCCGGTAGACGGCGCCGACAGCGCTCTGAGCGACCGAGTCGGCGACGTCCTGGGTCGCCTGGTCGGTGCGGCTGAAGAGCCACTCGGTGTAGGGCAGGTCGGGCTCGGTGGCGCGGGCGATCCGGTCCATCACTTCCACCGCCTCGACCGGGTTCTGGCCGACCGCGGTCTCCTCGGAGAGCATCACCGCGTCGGTGCCGTCGTAGATCGCGTTGGCGACGTCGGTCACCTCGGCCCGAGTCGGGCGCCGCGCGCTCACCATCGAGGCCAGCATCTGGGTCGCCGTGATCGCCGGCTTCGAGGCTTTGCCGGCGGCGCGGATCAGCCGCTTCTGTTCGATCGGCACCTGCTCCAGCGGCACTTCGATGCCGAGGTCCCCACGGGCGACCATGATCCCGCCGGTGGCGACGCGGACGATCTCGTGGACGTTCTCGGCCGCCTGCTGGCGCTCGATCTTGGCGATCACGGGGATGCGAGAGCCGAGCTCTCGCAGTCGCGCCGTCACCGGCTCCAGATCGGCGGCCACGGAGACGAAGGAGACCGCCAGCAGGTCGACGCCGTGCTCGACGGCGAACTCCACCCAGCCGAGGTCGACACCGGTGGTCGCCGGCAGATCGGCGCCGCCCGGGATGTTCATCCCCTTGTGAGAGGAAAGCGTCCCTCCCACCTCGACCTCCGCGTCGACTCCCTCGTCCTCCTCGGAGTCGCTGACCCGGAGGCGGATCGCGCCGTCGGCGAGGTAGACGAGCTGGTCCTCGCGCAGGTCGGAGACCCCCGCCCACTGGACCGGAATCGTGTCGCGGTCGCCTTCGACCTGCTCCGGGGTCAGGGTCACGTGCGTCCCCGTCTCGAGCACCGCCATGTCGTTCCGCAGCGAACCGATCCGCAGCTTCGGCCCCGGCAGATCGCCGAGGATCGCGACCTCGCGCCCGACCCGCTCAGCCGCGGCCCGGATCGTCTCGATCGTCTGCGCCTGCCGATCGCGGCCGGCGTGGGAGAAGTTGAGCCGGAAGACGTCGGCCCCGGCCTCGACCAGCCGCTCCAGCACCTCGGGCGCCCAACAGGCGGGACCGACCGTGGCGATGATCTTGGTCCGGCGCCCCATCTGCGCCGCGGGGCCCGGCTCGGCTTTCGCGTCCATCTGCGTGAGGGTAGACGGAGCCGTCCCGCTGATGCTTCAGTACCTACAATCGTCCCCAGCGCAAAGCGCGCGCGTGGAGAGGTGGCCGAGTGGCTGAAGGCACTCGCCTGCTAAGCGAGTAGGGGGCGCAAGCTCTCTCGAGGGTTCGAATCCCT
>Ga0126305_10000195_pt1 | contig 26831 bp, 26 predicted proteins | sample Plot26_FD_92536 | JGI IMG/M metagenome (GOLD analysis project Ga0126305, IMG submission 92536) | Serpentine soil microbial communities from UC McLaughlin Reserve, CA, USA - Plot26 | ecosystem: Environmental > Terrestrial > Soil > Grasslands | place: USA: UC McLaughlin Reserve, Lake County... | reverse complement strand
GCGGGCTGGCCCGAGGCCCGAGAGGTCGACGGATCGCTACTCGGCGACGTGGCCGAGGCGCGCCGCGTCGTGGGACTCGGACATCAAGCGCGCTCCGCGTCGGGCCTGAAGCTGCGCCAGCCGCTCAGGCGGCTCGTCGTCCAGGGCGCGAGCCTGAACGGCGAGCACGTCGACGAGATCCGGGACGAGCTGCGCGTGAAGGAGGTCGAGCAGGGCGAGGTCGAGGCGCAGGAGCTCGTCGTGAAGCCGAACCTGCCGGTGCTGGGGCCGAAGCTCGGAAAGGAGCTCGGCCCGCTGAGGTCGGCGCTCGCCACAGGGGAGTTCGAGGAGCTCGAGGGCGGGCGGTTCAGGGTCGGCGATCGAGAGCTCGAGCCGGACGAAGTGCTCGTCGAGCGGCGCGGCAAGGAGGGCTGGGCAGTCGCGTCGGAGGACGGCGTCACCGTTGCGCTCGATACCCGCCTCGACCCCGAGCTGGAGCTCGAGGCGCGCGTCCTCGATCTCATCCACCGGCTGAACGGCATGCGCAAGGAGGCCGGGCTCGAGCTCACCGACCGGATCGCGGTCACCCTGCCGGCCGACCAGTCCGACCTGCTCGAGCGGCACGCCGACTGGATCAAGGACGAGGTGCTCGCCGTCTCGATCGAGGCAAACGGCGGTTCCGCCGAGCCGGAGATCGCGAAGGCCTGACTACACCCCGGGGACGAATCTGCCGACAATGTCCGTATGGACCGTCCTGGACGCGACCGGCGCCGCGGAACGGACCGGCGGAGCGGTGAAGACCGCCGCAGTCAACCCCAGCGCGAGTTCGAGGGGGAGCGGCGCTCTGGCGACGACCGCCGGTCGGGCAAGGACCGCCGCAAGCCACGGCCCGATTCGAACTAGTTCTGGGCGTCTGCGAGCGCGAGCTCGCGGCGAAGCTCGACGGGGAGACGGAAGACCACATCCTCGTGGACGGACTTGAAGGGCTCGATGCGCTCGACTCCACGGGCGTGGAACCAGTCGCACACACGCTCGACGAGGTTCTCCGGTGCCGACGCCCCCGAGGTGATCCCGACGACGCGCGCGTCCTCGAGCCAGTCCTCGACAATGTCCGTCTCGTCGTCGATCAGGTAGGAGGCGACGCCGCCGGCGCGGGCGACCTCGACGAGCCGGTTGGAGTTGGATGAGTTCTGCGAGCCGATGACGAGCAGGAGGTCGACTTCACTGAGCATGTCCTTCACGGCCCACTGCCGGTTGGATGTCGCGTAACAGATGTCGTCCCGCTTCGGCGCGCGCGCGTTGGGGAACCGTCGGCGGATCGCCGCGATGATCTCGCCGGTCTCGTCGACCGAGAGCGTCGTCTGCGTGATGTAGGCGACGCGATCGGGATCGGGCGCCTCGAGCGCTTCGGCTTCCTCGACCGACTGAACGAGGACGGTCGCCTCGGGCGCCTCGCCCATCGTCCCGACCACCTCCTCGTGGCCGGCGTGGCCGATCAGGATGACGGTGTAGCCTTCGGCTGCATAGCGGCGGGCCTCGACGTGAACCTTCGTCACGAGCGGGCAGGTCGCGTCGGTCGTCCTAAGCCCCAGCTCGGCGGCGTTCGCGTACACGGACGGCGCCACGCCGTGCGCCGACAGGACAATCCGCGCGCCCGACGGCACCTCCGTTTCGCTCTCGACGAAGATCGCGCCGCGCTCCTCGAGCTCGCGGACCACGTGGATGTTGTGGACGATCTGCTTGCGCACGTAGATCGGCGGCCCGTGGAGGTCGAGCAGCCGCTCGACGGTCTCCACCGCCCGTTCGACGCCGGCGCAGTAGCCGCGTGGGGAAGCCAACAACACACGTTCGACCATCCCGGCCATGGTATCCCTGGGAGGGTTCGGCGAAATAGCGGCTGTGCCGCCGGGCCCCGCTGCTCGCCCCGAGGCGGCTTCCTCAGTCGCGCCCGTATCTCATCGATACGAACGCTCCCTGCGTCCTTGCCTCGGAACGACCATCGCGCCCCTGCGACGAGCGCCATTCCGCCAGAGCTCCGGGTCTTTCTGCCTTTCAAAGATGGGCCGTTCGGCCTATTGGATTTCCGTCGCCGCAGGGGTAGCTTGGCGTCACTGGGCGACGCGAACCGCGGTGCGCGTACCTGGCCACGATCCGCGGTTAGCACTAGGGAGTGTCCGCCGCACCGACCCCCCCGAGCGGCGGGCCTCCCTCGTTTTTCTGGTCCGCCTCCGTATCCTTTGACATGCCAGTGGCGGCTGTCGGCTATCTCATGCTCGCTCTCGCGGGGGCCTTCCTCGTCGCTGGCGTGGTTTTTCTCCTCGTCTCCAAGAAAAAAGAGGAGACGCCCGAGCCAGCCGACCAGCAGCGCGAGCCCGAGGCACCGTCGCTCGCGGCCGGCTTGGCGCGTGCCCAGGATGCAACGTCGGTCGCGCGGGCACTCGTCGACGAGGTGGTCGCGCTCCTCGAGGTCGAGTTTGCCGCGGTCATGCTGATCAGCGACGACCGCAAGGAGGCGACCGGGCTCGTCGCGCGCATGGACGGAGAGGACGCCGACTGGGTCCGTTCGGTGCAGATCGATCTCGAGCACGAGCCCTCGGCGGTCGCGAGCGCCGCGTTCGAGGCGGCGCCGCTGACGATCTTCGACGTCGAGTCCTCGCCTCGCGTCAGTCGACGCCTCGCCGATCGCGTCGGGGCGAAGAGCGCAGCCTTTGTTCCGGTGGCCTCCGGCGCTCGCGTGCTCGCAGTTCTCATCGCCGCCAGCACGAACCGCCGGCGAACCTTCCCGCCGAGCGAGATCGCCCGGCTCGAGGCGCTTGCGGGCGAGACCGCTCTGGCCCTGGAGAAGACCCGCTCGGCGGCTCAGCTCGAGGAGGCGCTCGGTCGCGAGCGGCTCGTTGCCGAGATCGCCAGGCGCGTCCGCTCGGAGCACGACGTCGGGGCCGTGCTCCGCATCGCCGTGGAGGAGGTCGGCAAGGCCACTGACGTCTCACGCTGCTTCATCCGCCTCGGCGAGCCCGGCGCGCCCACGCCGATCCGCGCCGAGTGGGAAAGCGAGGGCCTGCCGCCGATCGGCGCCGATGCCCCGAATCTTGCCGTCTCGAATCTCGCGATGCGTGAGCGGATGACCGTCGCTGTCGAGGATGTCGAGCAGGAGCCCAAGCTGGAGGATTCGAGCCTCGGCGGCGTGGACACGCTGCTCCGGCTGCGGACACGGGCCGCACTCGCCACGCCGATCCAGGTCTTCGACCGGATGATCGGCGTCTTCGCACTCCACTGCAGTGAGCCAACCGAGTGGACGCAGTCGCACGCACTGCTCGCCGAGGCCGTGGCGCGCGAGGTCGGGCTTGCGCTCCACACGGCGGAGCTTCTGGAGGAGAACCGGCTCCGGCTGGGCAGGCAGGCCGCCCTGGTACAGGCCGCTCAGGTGATGACGAGCGAGCTCGAGGTCGAGACGGTGCTCCAGCAGCTCGTCGTCGAGGTGACGAAGCTGCTCGACGCCGAGGCTGCCGACTGCTACCTGTTCGACTCACGACGGGGCGTTCTCCGCTGCGCGGCCGTGTACGGGCTCCCGGCCGAGCTCGTCGACCTCGACTTCCCGGCGGAGGGAGCACTCGCCGGCGAGGCGATGCGTCGCCGCCAGGCAGTCGTCTCGGGGGACTACGACGACGTCGAGCCGCCGCACCCGGCGTACGAGGGGTTCACCGCGGCGATGGTCGCGCCCATGACATGGTGGGGCGAGGTTCGCGGCGTCATCGGCGTGGGCACGACCGACCGGGAGCGCAGGTTCAGTCGGGAGGACGTCGAGGTGCTAGAGGCATTCGCGAGCCTGGGCTCCGTCGCCCTGAGAAACGTCGCCAGCATCGAGCAGAGCTCGAGGCAGGTCCGGATCCAGCGCGGGTTTTTCCGGATCGCCTCGGTTCTCGCCCAGCCGCTGTCGCTGGACGAGACGCTGGACGCCGTCGCGCAGGCGGCAAGCGAGGCGCTCGGAGGGAGCTTCGGCGCCGTGCTCATGCCCGGCGAGGGTGGCCTGCGGCTCGCGGGCTCCCATGAGCTTCCGCCGGCGGTCTCGGAGCTGTTCCGCGAAGGCATCCGCGGAGCGGAGGCGCTCGAGGATGCTGCGGCCAGGAAGCAGGTGCTCGCTTCGCCCGACCTGGCAGACGACGACCGGTTCGGCGACGACTGGCGAGCCCTCGCCGACGCCGAGGGCTCTCGATCGCTCGTGGCGGTCCCGGTCGAGGCTCCGCGGCGCGAGCAGACCGGCATCGGGCTCGTCTTCTTCGCCGAGGAGCAGGCGTTCTCGGACGACGAGATCGAGTTGGCACACCATCTCGCGGGAGCCGCCCGCGGCGCGCTGGAGCGGGCCGAGCTCTTCGAGGCCGAGCGCCGCAACCGCGCCATCGCCCAGCAGCTTGCGCGTACGGGCACGCTGCTCGCGAGCGAGCTCGACCCCGACGCGATCCTCGAGGAGATCGTGGCGCAGGCTCCCGGGCTCGTCGGCGCCGACGCAGCGGCGGTGAGCGTCCTCGAAGGGGACGAGCTCGTCGTCAGCGCCGCACACGGGGAGGGCGCCGACACGGCGATCGGCAGCAGGGTCTCGCCGGTCGGTGAGCTCGCCGGCGAGGTCGTCCAGTCACGCGGCCCGGTTGCCGTCGGCGACGCACGCGCCGACGGGCTCGTCAGCGGCTCGGACGCGCTGCTCGAGGCCGGCTACGCCGCGTATCTCGGCGCGCCGCTGCTCGGCCCGGAAGGAGGCGTCCACGGCGTGCTCGCCGTGTTCGCGCGGGAGGCACGCTCGTGGCGCGAGGAGGAGGTCGAGGCTCTAGCGGCGCTCGCCGGAAACGTCTCCGCGTTCCTCTCGAACGCCGAGCTCTACCAGCGCGTCGTGCTCGAGCGGGAGCGTAGCCTGGCGATCCTCGGCAACGTCGCCGACGGCATCGTCGCGGTCGACCGGGAGGGCAATGTCGTCCTGTGGAACTCCGCTGCGGAGGAGATCACCGACGTGCCCGCGTCGGAGGCGATGGGCCGAAGCCCCGCAGACGTTCTGCAGCGGAGCCTGGAGGCGGACGAGACCTCGGCCGAGGGCCGTGGGCTGATCCAGATCCGCCGCGGCGAGGAGGAGGTCTGGCTCTCGGTCAGCGAGGCCGTGATGCGTGATCCCGCCGGTGTCGTCTCCGGCCGCATCTACGCCTTCAGAGACGTGTCCTCGGACCGGCTTGTCGAACAGCTCAAGTCCGGTTTCGTGTCCACGGTCTCGCACGAGCTGCGGGCGCCGCTGACGTCGATCTACGGCTTCGCAGAGACGCTGCTCCGCGAAGATGTCGCGTTCAGTGAGGAGGAGCGCCGCATCTTCCTCGGCTACATCGCAACGGAGGCGCAGCGCCTGACCGGCATCGTCGACGCGCTCCTCAGCGTCGCGCGGCTGGAGTCCGGCGACCTTCAGGTTCAGTTCGCGCCGACCGATCTCCGCGAGGTCGTCTCCGACGTGGTCGAGAACGCCGACCGCGAGCTCGCGAACGGGCGCCGGTTCATCGTCGAGATCCCTGAGGAGCCGCTCGACGCGTCCGCCGACCGGGACAAAGTCCGGCAGATCCTCGCCAACCTCGTCGACAACGCGCTCAGGTACTCCCCGAGCGGCGGCACGGTGACCGTCGCCGCACGGAAGACGCACGATGCCGTCCAGGTTCGGGTCGTCGACGAGGGCGCCGGCGTGCCGCAGGGCGAGCAGGAGCGGATCTTCAGGAAGTTCTACCGCGCCGAGGCGACTGGCCAGCCGACCGGCGGCACCGGCCTAGGGCTGTTCATCGCGCGCGGGCTCGCGAGCGCGATGGGCGGCCGCGTATGGGTCGACTCCGACACGGGAGTGGGCGGCTGCTTCGTCCTCGAGCTGCCGGTGACCGTGAGTGACGTGAGGGAGGAACGGGTATAGCGATCGGAATGGACCGGGCAGCGCCGATTCGGGTTCTCGTCGTCGACGACGAGGCGCCGATCCGGCTGCTCTGCCGCGTGAACCTCGAGGCAGAGGACATCGAGGTGCTCGAAGCGGCCGACGGCATCTCCGGGGTCGAGACGGCGCGGGCGGAGCGGCCCGACGTGATTCTCCTGGACGTGATGATGCCCGGTATGGACGGCTGGCAGGTCGCCGAGAGCCTCATGGACGACGAGACGACCAACCACATCCCGCTGATCTTCCTGACCGCGCGCGCGGAGCTCCGCGACCGCGCCAAGGGCCTCGAGCTGGGAGGCATCGACTACATCACGAAGCCGTTCAACCCCGTCGAGCTCGCGTCGGGCGTCGAGCGGCTCCTCGAGCGCGTCCGGCGCGGCGAGCGCGACGAGCTCCGGCGTGAGAAGATCGCCGAGCTCCGGACGTTACTCGTCGAGTAGAGCTAGGGGCCGCCGAAGTCGGCGGTGGCGATGCTGGCGCCACCGAAGCCGCTGAACGATCCCGTCGCGACCCCGACGCCGACGCAGCGGAAGCCGCGGCGCAGCAGCGTCGAGCGGTGCGGCGGACTGGCGAGCCACATCCGCACGACCGCGCGTGCGGTTCCCTCGGTTCCGACGCCCCAGGCGATCGTCTCTCCCAGCGTGCGTCCACGGGCGCCGTGCCGGCGGAGTCGGCTGTACCAGTCCCCGTGGTCGAAGTTGCCCGTGCGCAGCATCGTCTTCGAGTGCGAGCGGGCGGCGCGTTGGAGCGCGGGGCCGATTCGAAGCGGCGGCGCCCCGTGCCTGGCGCGCGCCCGGTTGATCGCGCTCAAGAAACTCGCTTCCTGTCCCGAAAGTTGCGCATGGCCGACCAGGCCTGACGATTGCGCACCCGGCGACGAAGCCAGAAACGCAATCCCACCGACGGCAAGAGCGAGAAGTGTGCGGCTCCTCACCACTCGGCGGATGAGTCTGCCACACGAATGCAAATCTGTTGTCAGTTTTGGAGATATCGCGAGTTATCAGCAGAATTAGCGGGCCGTTTGCGCCAATCCGATCCCGCAGAGCACAACTGCGGCACCCACGAGCTGGATCGGGTCCAGCTCCTCTCGCAGCCACGCGTAGGCCATCACCGTGCCCGCGACGGGCTCGAACATCGCCAGGATCCCGGCGCGGGTGGGGCTGACATGCCGGAGCGCTCCGACCAGCAGCCCGAACGGCACGATCGTCCCGAGGACGACCATCCACGCCATCAGCAGCCAGACCGGCAGCTCGATCGACTCGAGGCGGCCGAGCAGCGACACGCTGTCGTCGAGGAGGTCCCACGGAAAGCTCGTCCACGGCTGCACGACGGCCCAGAAGAGGGCGGCGAAGAGGAATCCGTAGGCGAGCAGCGAGGACGACGTGCGACGGCGGATCCCTCGATCGGCCATGAGGATGTAGAGCGCGAAGGTGACCGCCGCTCCGATGGACGCGAGGACGCCGATCCCGTCCAGCACGAGGCCCTGCCAGAGCTGGAGGAGGAGCGCGAGGCCGGCGATCGCGAGGGCCAGCGCGGCCCAGATCCGTCGACGCACGGGCTCGTGGAGGACGTACCGCGCGTACAGCGCGACGAGAACGGGCGCGACGTACTGGATCAGCAGCGCGATGCCGATCTCGAGGCGCTCGATCGCGACGAAGTAGAACCAGGCGACGAATGCGAGGCCGGCGACGCCGAAGACGGCGAGAAACGGAAGCTCGCCGCGGGTCACTCGAAGGGTTGAGCGCCGCCACACGAGCAGGACGGCAAAGAGGAGCAGGAACGCCCCGGTGGCGCGCACCTCGGTCAGCCGCTCCGAGGTGACGCCTCCCGACTGGAGGATGACCTTCGAGACGACGCCGTTGAGCGCCCAAAGCGCCGCCGCCGTGAGCACCATCGCGTACCCCAGCGCGGGCCGGCGGGTCACGCCGCGAGCCTATCCGGGCGCCGGCTCTACACTGAGACGGCCGGGACGTGGCGCAGCCTGGTAGCGCGCCCGCTTTGGGAGCGGGAGGCCGCCGGTTCGAATCCGGCCGTCCCGACTAGTCTGCTTCGCTCCGCTCCCAGAAAAGGACGACGAAGAACGGCATCCCGCCGCTTCGCGTCTCGCCGACGCGGTACTCGCAGCTCAGCGGTGTGCCGTCCTTGCACTTCAGCTCCGCGACGCCGCTGTGAAGATCGCCGTTCGCCATCACTTCCATCGCCGTCTTGAGGCGTGCGGGATCGAACACGAGCGCCGCTGCGCCGCCGGCCAGGAGTTCCTCGCGCGTGTAGCCGGAGAGCTTGCAGGCGAGCCGGTTCGCGGCGAGATACCTGCCCTCCTCGTCGAGGACGATGGCCCCGACCGGACCGTGCTCGAGCGCCTCTCCGAGGAGCGTCTCCTGGACCAGGTCTTGCTGGAGGGGGGCGAGCTGGGGTACCGACATGGCTACATCCAACGCTGGCAGGCCGGGCAGTGGATTTCAATAGGCCGACCGGCCTATTTCGTGCCGGCGGAGGACCTCACGTTCTCCTCGTCGGCGAGGAACCGGAAGAAGAAGATCGCGAAGACGGCGAAGAAGACGACCGCCTGCTCCATCGCCATCGTCACGCCCGCGAGCTGCTGGTCTGCGTGCGCACCGAGCCCCCAGAGCCCGCCGCCCTCGACGTAGTAGTCGTAGGCCGCGTCGGGCGCGAGGGCCAGCAGCAGCCCGATGGGGCTCGCGAGGATGAAGGCGAGGAACAGGTAGAGCGCACGGGCGGCGTTCGAGAGGTGGTGCGGCGCATCCTGGAGGACCGGCCACCAGAGCAGCGCTCCGGCGCCGAGATACATGGCGTGCTCCAGGTGGAGCAGGGTCGCCGGGTGCTCCAGCGCGATGTCGTAGGCGGCCGGCAGGTGCCAGGCGAAGTAGACGAGGAGCCAGAGGCCGAGCGCGACCGGAGGCCGGGTCAGCAGCCGGACGGCACCGATTCGCGCAAGCCGTTCGCCGACGGAGGGCGGAATGCCCAGGACGAGGAGCGCCGGCGCCCACTCGGCGAGGATGACGTTCTGGAGCAGGTGCATCGAAAGCAGGTGGTAGCTCAGCGCCTCGAGCGGCGTCACCGCCGTGGCGAGGAGCAGCAGGCAGCCGGCCGCGTAGGCGGCGACGCGCCACCGCTCGACCCGCTCGCCGCGGGTGGCGAGGACATAGGCGAGCACGAGCGCCGCGACGCCGAGCGTCGCCTCCGGGTGAACGGTCCAGGAGTAGGGATCGGGGCGAGAGATCGAGCGCTACGCTAGTCCGGCGCGGGCGTAGCTCAATGGTAGAGCCCTAGCCTTCCAAGCTAGTTATGCGGGTTCGATTCCCGCCGCCCGCTTCCTACGGGTCTTCGGGAAGCTCGACGCGCTCGATCGCGACCGGGCTTGCCGGGCGGTCGTTCTCGTCCCGCTCGGCCTCACAGATCCGCTCGACGACGTCCATCCCGGACGTGACCTTGCCGAAGACCGTGTGCTTCCCGTCCAGCCACGGCGTCGCCTCGGCGGTGACGATGAAGAACTGGCTGCCGTTCGTGTTCGGCCCGGCGTTCGCCATGGCCAGCGCGCCGCGGACGACGCGGTGCTCGTTGAACTCGTCCTCGAACTCGTACCCCGGGCCGCCCGTCCCGGTTCCCGTCGGGTCGCCGCCCTGGATCATGAAGTCGGGAATCACCCGGTGGAAGATCACGCCCTCGTAGAAGCCGTCGCGGGCGAGCTTCCTGAAGTTCTCGACCGTCTTCGGAGCTTCGTTCGGATAGAGCTCGAGCTCGATCGCCCCTTCGCTCGTGTGGAGGATCGCCTGCCTCATTGGATGGTGTCCGCCAGGGGCTCGAGCGCTCCCGCCGTTGGCTCGAGGTCGCCGGACGCGAGCCTGTCCGCGACCTGCCGGACGAGCGCGCGCGCCTCGCTCTCGTGTTCGGGGCCGAGCACCGTATTCACCGACGCGGCCACCTGGCCGTCCTCGACGAGCTCGATCGCGACCGTGTCGATGTCGCGCCGGGGCACATAGGAGTCGTCCAGTACACCGACCCGGACGAGAAGGACCCGGCCGTCTGGCAGTTCGGCCTCCTGCTCGATCGGAGTTCCTCGAAGGCTCATGCCGCTGCATTTCACCATGCCGGGACCGACCGAAACGTCCGACCGTCCCGCGATCCTTGGCTGATGCCAGCCGAAGAGCGGATCGTTCGCATTCGCCCGACCACGATCCTCGCCGTGCTCGGGATCACCTTCGGCTTTCTCCTCCTGCTCTACGTCACCTGGATCTCGCGCCAGGTGCTCACGTGGATCATCGTCGCGATCTTCTTGGCGCTGGCGCTGAACCCGGCTGTGGAGGCGTTCGAGCGGCGCGGTTTGCGCCGCGGCATCGCGACCGCGGTCACCTCGCTGCTCGCGCTCGGCGTGATGGTCGCAGCCGGCTGGCTCTTCATCCCGACGCTCGTCGACGAGGCGACGGGATTCGCGGACGAGCTGCCGGAATACGTCAACGACGTCTCGGAAGGGCGGGGGCCGCTCGGCGAGCTCGTCGAACGCTACGAGATCGACGAGCGGGTGCGCGACGCCGTCCAGGGCGGCAACGCTTCGAGTGTCCTCGGCTTCTCCGACACTGCGCTCGCGATCACCCAGAGCGTGATCACGTTCATCGTCGCCGTCGTCACGATCGCGTTCATGACGTTCTTCATGCTCCTGGAGGGGCCGCGCTGGATGGAGCGCTTCTACGCGCTCCTGCCGGAGAGCTCACAGGAGAAATGGCGCGGGATCGGCCGCGACATCTACCGCACGGTCGGCGGTTACGTCACCGGGAACCTGCTGATCAGCGCGATCGCGGGAGTCAGCTCGACGATCGTCCTGCTGATCCTCGATGTGCCGTACGCCGTGGCGCTCGGCCTGCTGGTCGCGATCCTCGACCTGATCCCGCTCGCGGGCGCGACCCTCGCCGCCATCATCCTTACGTCAGTCGCGTTCCTGACCTCGATCCCGGCGGGGATCATCGTGCTCGCCTTCATGATCGTCTACCAGCAGATCGAAAACCACCTCCTCCAGCCGCTCGTCTATAGCCGGACGGTGCAGCTCTCGCCGCTTGCGATCCTGATCTCCGTGCTGATCGGCGCGAAGATCGCGGGCATCCTCGGAGCTCTCGCTGCCATTCCGGTCGCAGGGACGATCCAGGTTTTGCTCCTGGCCTGGCTCCGCGGCCGGCGCGAACGCGGTTCGCGCGAGGCTGCGCCCGTTTAGAAGTCGGAAAGATCCCTCGCGGGAGTGACGCCCTCTCGCGAGCCCGGGCCGATGTCGAGGGCATGCGGAGGGGTCTGGCACTGGTGGCCGCCGTTATTGCGCTCGCGTCTGCCCTCGCGGTCGGACGAGGCGAGGCCGCCGTCTCCGAGGGAGTCCGCACGCTCGTCCATGTCCAGCTGAAGGGCACCGCCGCGGTCGCTGCGCCGCAGCGAAGCGGAACCCGAGCGGCGTTTGCCGCGCTCGAGGGCTCGGTCGTCGCGCGGATGAACGGCGTGCGGAGGTCTCACGGGCTTCGGCCGCTCCGGATGAGCCGGCGCCTCCGCACGGCCGCCCTCTTCCACTCGAAAGACATGGGCCGCCGCGGGTACTTCGAGCACGACTCGCTCACAGGTACACCGTTCTGGCGCCGGATCGAGCGCTTCTATCCCTCCCGGGGCTTCAGCTCCTGGACCGTCGGCGAGAACCTGCTCTGGGGCAGCGACACGTACGACGCCACGTTCGCAGTCCGCGAGTGGATGGCGAGCCCGCCGCACCGCCAGAACATCCTGTCGCGCGACTGGCGCGAGGTGGGGATCGGCGCCGTCTTCTTCGGGCACGCTCCCGGCGAGTACGGTGGTCGGCCGGTCACGATCGTGACCGCCGATTTCGGCTCCCGCGGCTAACCTTCGCGTTTGCCGCTGGGCGAGCGGGGAAGGTGTAGCGCCATGGACACCTGGATCATCGTGCTGATCGTGATTGCCGCGATCGTCGTGCTCGCCGTCCTGCTGGTCGGCGGCCGCCGCGCCCGCGACCGGAAGCTCGAGGAACGTCGCGGAGAGGCCCACGAGCTTCGGCGTGGCGCAGAGGAGCAGGCGGAGGAGGCCAAGCAGCGGGAGACGGAGGCGCAGGAGCAGGCCGACCGGGCACGCCGTGAGCGCGAGGCAGCCGAAGCGAGATCGCAGCGCGCGGACGAGCTCGATCCCGACGTCGACACGTAAGCCCGGCGTACCGCACTCGCCGCCCCGGGAGCACTCGAACCTCCGAGCCACTCCCGTAGGCGTCAGTAGAGCGAGACGTAAAGACGTCGTCGCGAACCGTCGTCTCGGCGTTTAGGCTGGGCGCGCCGCCCAGCCTGCTCCGCGGCGCGCCCGGCTCGGCGGGATTCGATCGGCACGACGACCGGGAGGTGCACTGATGAGCGGGAGAAGGATCTGGGCGTTCGGAGGTTTCGTCGCGGGCGCCGTGCTCATCCTGTTCGGCGCCGCAGCGCTCTATCTGGGCGCGACCTCGTACCAGCTCGTTCACGACGAGCTCAGCCAGGAGAAGATCGTCGGTGGGGAGGACATGTCCCCGGAGGCGATCGCCGCCGGCGCCGAGGAAGCCGGGCTCGAGGACGTGGACCTCCCGGACTGCGACGTCGTCGACGAGGAGATCGATACGGGTGAGGAGGCGCGCTGCTTCTCGGAGTACATGCGCGTTCACGCGCTCGAGGCGACCGGTGGCCTGACCTACGCGGAGATGGGCCGCTTCCAGTCTGCCGACGATCCCGGCGACGCGGCAGGCACGAACGACGAGGCCGAGGCTGCCAAGGACGAGGAGGGGAACCCGGTCTCGAACGGCCAGCGGAACATCTGGATCAACGAGACCGCGCTCGCGACCGCGCTCAACGTCTCGTATATGGCCGAGCAGCTCGCGCTGTTCGGGATCGTCGTCGGGATTGCGCTCGTCATCACGGGGATTGGGCTGATCGTGATCGCCTACGCCGTATTCGTACGCGGGGCGAGCGAGGAGGCGCATGCGGCGTAGGACTGATCCACCCGCTCGGCGAACGTCCGGTTAGCAGGGCTTCGTTCAGACGCGCCCGGCCCTCCTCGAATCGACGAAACGTCGAAGCGCTACGGTCTCGAGTGTGATGCACGGGGGCTCGGAGTCCCGGCGCGGAGGATCACCGTGAGCCTGGTCGAGGTCCGCGACCTCGGCGAGCCCGAGGCGGTGGTGACCTATCCGCTGGGTGCGAGCCACCAGGTGCGCTTGGCCGGAACGGTGGTGACACGCCATGTCCTGCAGCCAGGCTGGAGCTGGGAGGCATACGCCCAGCCGCTGGTCGGCACCGCCTCGTGCGAGCTGTATCACCGCGGTTTGGTCCTCAGGGGACGGATGGGCATCCGGACCGACGAAGGCGAGGAGGTGGTCATCGGACCCAACCAGGTGTTCGACCTGCCGCCCGGCCACGTGACCTGGGTGGAGGGCGACGAGGAGCTGGTGATGGTCGACTGGGCCGGGGGCGCTGGATTCGACACGCAGCCGGGCGAGGGCGCACGCGTGATGGCCACCATCCTGTTTACCGACATCGTCGACTCCACGACGCAGGCGCGAAAGAAGGGTGACGCGGCCTGGAAGCGCACCGTGACGATGCACGAAGACATCGTCCGCACCGTGCTGGTCCGCTTCGGCGGCCGCGAGGTCGAAACCGCGGGAGATTCATTTCTCATTGTGTTCGACGGCGCCGAGCGCGCGATCCGCTGCGGACTGGAACTCGTCGAGGCTCTGGGGGCTATCCGGGTCTCCATCCGCGTCGGCATTCACAGCGGGGAGGTGGCACTGTCCGGCGAACGTGTCCGAGGTGTGGCGGTCCACGCTGCAGCACGCATCTTGGCCGAGGCGGGCTCGGCCGAGGTGCTCGTGTCCGGCACCACGCGCGACCTCGCCGAGGGCGCTGCAGGGCTGGCGTTCAAGTCGCGCGGGCGATACCGCCTCAAGGGTCTGGAGCGGGAGCACGAGTTGTTCGCCGCGGGATCATCCGCCGGGTAGAACGCCACTGCCCGCGCCGAGGGGTCAATCGGCGGCCGTCATGCCGCGTCGAATCGTGACGACTCTGACGCCTCCCGCGTACCTAAGCGGAACCGGCTCCACGACTCGGATGAGAACGCGCCCGGAAGGATTCGAACCTCCGACCCGCGGATGAGAAGTCCAGCGGAGCCTCTGAGGGTTCGTTGTGCTGAGTCGTGAGAACGTGGAGAACAGCCGCTTCGCTGGCCTCGTGCGTACCGAGTCCGTTGCTCTCTGCAGGGGCGCCTTGGGACGCGTCTGTACGCGCACCGAGCGTTAACTGACTGATGTCCCAGCCCGCCCTGAGAAGCCTTTTCAAGAAGTCTTTACCCTGGCCTGACGGAGGCCTAACGACCTGCGGGAATGAACACCAGGCGGCCCAGCAAGGTGGAGGGCCGCCGCCCGGGGGGTCTCGGGGGAGGCAGGCGGCGGCCAACTCCACCGAACCCCCGGGGTCTCGTCGAGCGGCCGACTAGGCGAAGAACGCTCCCACGCGCAGACGTCTTAAGGACGCGCCGGACGGGTAAGCACTGCGCGTATGAAGCTGACGCTCGAGATAGCAGCGGCGATCGTGGCCGTGGCGGCGCTCGTCGGCTACGGCGACGGTGACGGCGACAGCGACGCCGTCACGAAGCGAACGGAGGCGGTACTCGGCAGCACGTTCGTCGTCCACTCCTGCACGGACACCGGGGAAGAGCGGGACGACTTGCGCTGGTACAACTGCAGCGTCACCGACCCCGACCAGGACGAGCCACGCACCTGGCAGGTCGTGGTCACCGAGGACGGCGCTATCGCGAACGCGCAGCGGCGACGGTGATGGCGACGGCGACGCCACGCGCCCCCGCTAATCGCTGACCCTCAAGAAGTCTTAACGCTCGCCTGACCGAGGCCTAACGACCTGCGGGCATGAAACATCGTGCGGAGAAAGTGAGGGGCCGCCGGGGAAGAGGCAAAGGGCGGCCCCTCGCTGATCCCGCAGAGCGCGAGATTCGTGACCCAGCGCGATCCTCCTACAGCTTCGTTTGACAATCCCTCAGCCACGGCTCTGACGCTGACCCAGCCCGCCCGTGGGCATTTTTCAAGAAGTCTTAACGCTCGCCTGACGACGGCCTAACAGCCTGCGGGAATGAAGACCCCTGCGGCCCAGAAGTGGAGAGCCGCCGCCGGACACAGCAGGGGCCTCAAAGGCGGCGGCCACTCCACCCGACGGTAGGCACCTGCCACCGCCAGCACTCCCACAAACGCAGGGATACCCGCCCCTTCTTTCACTGAACCGCGTTGGGACGCTTGGATAGCCCTCCCTGGCGACGCGCCGGAGGCGGTTTGCCCGGGCTTCGATGCCTGAGTTCGGCCAAACCCTGCACCGGCTGACTACACTGACCACACGCCCCGCGGCCATTTCTTAGGAAGTCTTAAGACTCGCCTGACCGGGGCCTAACGACCTGCGGGAATGAAAGAACTGCGGCCCAGCAAAGTGGAGGGCCGCCGCCGGGGGGAGAGGCAAGGCGGCGGCCTCTCCACGAAACGCAGAAGCACTGCCTCACAGGCACTCCTACTAACGCAGTGTACCCGGCACTTCTGGCACTGAACCGCGTTGGGACGCGTAGATAGCCCTCTCCAGACGGGTAAAGCGGAGGGGGAAGCCCCCGCTTCGATGCCTGGAGCTCGGGGCAACGGATCGGCAATCCGCTCACACAAAACCGCATGGTCAGCCACAATTCAGCCCGTGTGCGTACAGGACTGCGTACAAACCCCTCTCGATCATCTGTTCAGCACGGATTGACAACTGCGTCGGACAACCCCCTCGGCGTATCTGTACGTCCAGGCGTACGCGCACAAACCGCGAGGTACCAGGCCCACGAAGCAGAAAACCCCGCCGGAGCGGGGCTTTCCCTTCGCGCCCGGGAGGATTCGAACCTCCGACCCGCGGATTAGAAGTCCGCTGCTCTTCCACTGAGCTACGGGCGCCCGTAGGTCAAAGGGTAGCGCCGCGCCATTCCGGGTAGGCCTCCCGCAAGCGACCGAGGAGGGATCGAATGGCCGAGCTGACCGGCAAGAGGATTGCGTTTCTGGCGACCGACATGGTCGAGCAGGTGGAGCTGACCGAGCCGTGGAAAGCAGTCGAGGAGGCTGGCGGCACGCCGGAGCTCGTCTCGCTCGAGGAGGGCGTGATCCAGGGCTTCGACCACTACGACAAGGCGGACACCTTTCGGGTCGACCGAGTCGTCAGCGAAGTGACGGCGGACGACTACGACGGGCTCGTTCTACCCGGCGGCGTCGGGAATCCCGACACGCTCCGATCGGACGAGGACGCCGTGCGCTTCGCGCGGACGTTCGTCGAGTCGGGCAAGCCCGTGGCGGTGATCTGCCACGGCCCGTGGACGCTCGTCGAGGCCGACGTCGTCCGCGAGCGGACGCTTACGTCGTTCCCGTCAGTCCGGACCGACATCAAGAACGCCGGAGGCAATTGGGTCGACCAAGAGGTCGCCGTGGACGATGCGCTGATCTCCAGCCGGAACCCCGACGATCTCCCCGCCTTCTGCGCCAAGCTGGTGGAGGTCTTCGCCCAGACGCCGGTGCGCGCATAGGTGACGGCCGCGCTGCTCGACGTGGACGGAACCCTCGTCGACACGAACTACCACCACGCGCTCGCATGGTGGCGGGCATTCCGCCATCACGGCATCGGGTTGCCGGTGTGGCGCGTCCACAGGCATGTGGGCATGGGCGGGGACCAGCTGGTCCCCGCTCTGGTCCCCGGCATCGACCGGGACCTCCACACCGCGATCGAGGAGACCCGGGGCGCTGAGTACGGGAAGCTCATCGGCGAGGTGCAGGCGCTCGATGGCGCACGCCAGCTGATCGGCGAGCTGAAGGAGGGTGGCGCCACCGTTGTCCTCGCGAGCTCCTCACCCCAGGACGAGCTCGACCGGTACCTCGACCTCCTCGACGCGCGTGCCCTCGCCGACGCCTGGACGACCAAGGACGACGTGGACGCGACAAAGCCAGAGCCGGATCTCGTGCGTGCGGCGCTCGAAAAGGCAGACGAGGCCGAGGCCGTGATGGTGGGCGACACGCCGTGGGATGTCGAGGCTGCCCGCCGAGCAGGAGTGGAGACGGTCTGTGTCATCACGGGCGGCTTCTCTCGCCAGGAGCTCCTCGACGCCGGCGCTGCCGCCGTCTTCGAAAGCGTCGACGAGTTTCGCGGGAGGCTCGGCGAGCCGCCGCTATCCTTGTCCTAGCGCGGTGGCGGTAGCTCAGTTGGTAGAGCCCCGGGTTGTGGTCCCGGTGGTCGGGGGTTCGAGTCCCCTCCGCCACCTGTCTCGCTGAAAGTTCTCTCGTCACGCCGCTTCCCCGGCCCTGCATGGGACGAGTTGGCGGATGTGGAGTACGGCGATCTGGGGGCGCCGCGCGACGACGTCGAGGCGCTCGCCGTCGTCGCCGAGCCGGTGGGCGAGGCAACGCTTGAGCGCTTCCCGAGCCTGAGGCTGGTCGCCAACTACGGCGCCGGCTACGACCTGGTCGAGATGGAGGCCTGCCGCGCGCGGGGCGTGGTAGTCACCAACACGCCCGGTGTGACTGCGGCGGCGACTGCCGACCTGACCATGGGGCTGATCCTCGCAGTGCGCAGGCGGATAGCGGCCGGCGATCGGGTTGTCCGCTCCGGCCGGTGGGGAAGCGGCTGGGCCGACGAGCCGCTCAAGGGGGACGAGGTCACGGGCGCGACCCTCGGGATCGTCGGCCTCGGGAGTACCGGACGGGCGGTCGCACACCGCGCGCGAGGGTTCGAGATGCGAATCCTCTACACGCGGAGCACGCCCGACGACGATCCTGCCTACCGGTCGCTGGACGAGCTCCTCGGCGAGGCCGACATCGTCACGCTCCACGTCCCGCTGACGGACGAGACGCGCGGCTTCGTCGATGCTCGCCGGCTGGCGTTCATGCGCGACAGCGCGTGTCTAATCAACACCTCGCGCGGCCAGGTCGTGGAAGAGGACGCCCTCGTCGCGGAGCTGCTCTCCGGCCGGCTCCGCGCCGGGCTCGACGTCTTCGCGAACGAGCCGAACGTCCCCCGCGAGCTCTTCGAGCTCGAGAACGTCGTCATGACGCCGCACCTCGGGACCGCGACGGACGGCACGCGCGAGGCGATGACGCGCGTGCTCGTCGACAACGTCCTGGCGGTCGAGCGCGGCGAGCAGCCGCCGAACGCGGTCTAGCCCCAACCCTCCGGCGGTTCGCGTCGGCCGGCTTGCGCGTTCCAGTAGTCGCGCTGGTCGAGCACGAGCCCGTCGCCGTCGAACCGGATCACCGCGACGCCGGCGATCGTCTTGTCACTACCGCGAAAGGAGACAACGCCCCAGTATTCGCACGTCGCGTGGTCGCCGGAGACGATCGGCTCGCCGAACCACACCTCGGCCTCGTCCTGCTCGGAGAACGCCCACTCGACGTACGCGAGAGGCTCTTGTAGCTCCCGGAAGGGCTGTGACCGGAAGCGAGTGCCGGGCGCGTAGAGGGCCGCGATCGCGTCGACGTCCTTGGCCGGCCACGACCGAAGCCATGTTTCCCGCCAGCGCAGCGCTGCGGATTCTGCGTCCATCGAGCGCTACTCTGACCGAACCGGCCCCGTAGCTCAGTGGATAGAGCGGCAGACTTCGAATCTGCGTGCGATGGTTCGACTCCATCCGGGGCCATAAACGACCTACTCTCGATCGAAAGCGCTCGTGGGGCGCGAAACCGCAGTAGGAGCATGGCCTAGGCGCCTCAGAAGAGGCGGATCAGGACGTTGACGAGGATCGTCAGGACGACCGAGACGAGCAGCGACACGACCAGACAGCCGGGCGCGCATCCGTAGACCCGAACGCGGCCGTCGGGGGACCCGGTCGGGCCGAGGAGTCCGCCCCCCCGCCGCGCCACCGCGGTCTACGGCTCGTTTTTCTCGGGGTGCTGTTCGTCCTGGACTCGCTCCGAGAGGCCCTCGCGCTCGGCCTCCTCTTCGAGGCGGATCTCCTCGAACTTCGTGATGTCGCTTTCGCGGCTCTCGCGTTCGCGGTCTGCCTGGTCCGTCATGCGCTTTCCCTACCCCGCCGATCTATCCTCTAACCGCCGGCGGGCGTGGCGGAACTGGCAGACGCGGCGGGTTTAGGTCCCGTTGGGGGGAAACTCCCTTGGAGGTTCGAGTCCTCCCGCCCGCATCGGGCCGTGCTGGCCGGACGGCTTCCGGCCGACGGAGCCGGCCTTCGCCGCGCTGACGCACTGCCCCCGCGAGGTTGATTCTCCGAAGTGTCAGAAGCGGCAGGGTCGGGTACATCACGCGCACTCCACTTCGTCGCACACGACTGAAGGAGGCGAGGATGTACATCGGGGGCGGCCTACTCCTGTTGATTCTCCTGATCGTCCTGCTCATCCTGATCTTCTAGCGCTCCGGGGGGCTCGATCTCCAGCCCCGAGGTCGGCTGGCACAATGGCCGCCTCGTGAAGGCGACGGTCGAAGAGCTCCCCGAGAGCAAGGTCCGGATGACGGTCGAGGTCCCGAGCGGCGATGTCAAGCACGCGATCGACCACGCCGCCTCGGATCTCGCCGGGAGCCTGAAGATCCCGGGATTTCGCAAAGGCAAGGTGCCGATGCCGGTGCTCCTCGCCCGCGTCGGCAAGGACCGCCTCTACGTCGAGGCGGTCGAGAGCCACATCGGCGGCTGGTTCCGGGCTGCGCTGCGCGGGACGACCGTCCGGCCCGCGACAGCGCCCGAGTACGACTACGAGGTGCCGTCGTCGGAGAAAGAAGGCTTCCAGTTCACCGCGACCGTCGGCGTCCAGGCGCTGCCGAACGTGCCCGACTGGACTACGCTCGAAGTGGCCTCGCCGGAGCCCGAGGTGCCCGACGAGCTGATCGATGCCGAGCTCGAAGTGCTCCGCTCCACGGTCGCGGACCTCGCCCCCGCCGACGGCCGGCCGGCCCGCGAGGGCGACACGGTCGTCGTCGATCTCGTCTCGTCCGACGGCGAGGCCCAGCGCGACTACGTCGTCGAGCTCGGCTCGCAGCGACTGCTCCCGGAGATCGAAGAGGGGCTCGTCGGCCAGCAGGCCGGCGGAGAGAAGGGGATCGACTACCGGCTTCCGGACGGGAAGGAGGCGCGGATCACGGCGAGCGTCAAGGAGATCTACGAGAAGGTGCTCCCGCCCGTCGACGACGAGCTCGCAAGGGCGGCCAGCGAGTTCGACACCATCGCCGGGCTGCGCGAGGAGATCCAGTCGCGCCTTGGCGGTCAGCTGGAGGAGCAGCTCGAAGCCCAGTTCCGAACCGCCGCGCTCGACGCGCTCGTCGCCGCCACCGAGATCGACGTCGCACCTGGCCTCGTCCAGACCCGCGCGGTCGAGCTCTGGAACGCGCTCGTCCGCTCGCTCGAGCGACGTGGGATCAGCCTCGAGGTATACGTGCAACTCAGCGGCCGCACGCCGGAGCAGATCCAGTCCGACATCGAGGCCGAGGCGCGCCAGGCCCTCGAGCGGGAGATCGTGCTCGAGGCCGTGGCGGACAAGCTCGGCCTGGAGGCGTCCGACGAGGATGTGGACGCACTGATACGCGAGCAGGGCGAGGAGCTCGGCGAGGACGTCGATGCCCTGATCGCGCAGGTACGCGAAGCGGGGCGGTACGAACCGCTTCGCTCGGACCTCCGTCTTCGCGACGCGCTCGACCGGATCGCGGCTGAGGTGCAGCGCATCCCGGTCGAGCTGGCGGACGCCCGCGAGAAGCTGTGGACCCCAGAGAAGGAAAAACCCGAGACCGGTACGAAGTTGTGGACCCCCGGTAGCAAGGAGCCAGCATGAGCCCGTTAGTCCCGATGGTGATCGAGCAGACGTCGCGCGGCGAGCGCGCCTTCGACATCTACTCGCGCCTGCTCAATGAGCGAATCGTTTTCCTCGGAACACCCATCGACGACCAGATCGCGAACCTGATCATCGCGCAGCTGCTCCATCTCGAGTCGGAGGACCCCGACAAGGACATCGCCCTGTACATCAACTCGCCCGGCGGCGACGTCTACTCGGGCCTCGCCGTGTACGACACGATGCAGTTCATCAAGCCGGACGTGCAGACGATCTGCGTCGGGATCGCGATGTCCATGGGCGCGCTGCTGCTCGCCGGAGGCTCCAAGGGCAAGCGGATGGCGCTGCCCAACGCGAAGATCCTCATCCACCAGGTGTGGACGCCTCATGGCCCGGGTGGCCAGGCGGCAGACATCGAGATCCGCGCGCGCGAGACGCTCAACCTCAAGCGCCGGCTCGAGGAGATCCTCTCCCAGCACACGGGGCAAGACCTCGAGAAGGTCGCGCACGACACCGACCGCGACTACTTCATGTCGACGCAAGAGGCCAAGGATTACGGCATCATCGACACCGTGATCACAAGCCGCGACGGGGCGAAGCCCTAGCACTCCGGATGATTTCGGAGTACAAGGAGATCTAGGTGGCGAGGGCGAGCGACGGCAACGAGCAGCTTCTCTGCAGCTTCTGCGGAAAGTCACAGCGGCAGGTCAAGAAGCTGATCGCTGGACCGGGCGTCTACATCTGCGACGAGTGCATCGATCTCTGCAACGAGATCATCGACGAGGAGCTCACGACTCCCTCCTCGCTCGACCTCGACAACCTCCCGCGGCCGACCGACATCTACAGCGTCCTCAACGACTACGTCGTGTCGCAGGAGGAGGCGAAGCGGACTCTCGCCGTCGCCGTCTACAACCACTACAAGCGCGTCCAGATGGGCGCCGAGGAGAACGAGGTCGAGCTCCAGAAGTCGAACATCCTCCTCCTCGGGCCGACGGGCTGCGGCAAGACGCTGCTGGCGCAGACGCTCGCGCGGATCCTCAACGTCCCATTCGCAATCGCCGACGCAACGGCGCTCACCGAGGCCGGCTACGTCGGTGAGGACGTCGAGAACATCCTCCTCAAGCTGATCCAGGCGGCGGACTTCGACATCAAGAAGGCCGAGACCGGGATCATCTACATCGACGAGGTCGACAAGATCGCCCGGAAGGCGGACAACCCGTCGATCACGCGCGACGTGTCGGGCGAGGGCGTCCAGCAGGCGCTGTTGAAGATCCTGGAAGGCACGGTCGCCTCCGTGCCGCCGCAGGGCGGGCGCAAGCACCCGCACCAGGAATTCCTCTCGATCGACACGACGAACATCCTCTTCATCTGCGGCGGCGCGTTCGCCGGGCTGGAGAAGATCATCGGCCGGCGAATCGGAAAGAACGCGGTCGGCTTCGGCGCGGACATCCGGTCCCGGCACGACGCAGTGGTTTCGGAGCTCCTGGCGGACGTGATGCCGGAGGACCTGCTCTCGTACGGGCTGATCCCGGAGTTCATCGGCCGGCTCCCGGTCGTCTCGGCGGTGCACCAGCTCCAACGTGAGGATCTCGTCCAGATCCTCGTGGAGCCCAAGAACGCGCTCGTCAAGCAGTACCAGCGTTTCTTCGGCTACGACTCGATCGAGCTCGTTTTCACGGACGACGCGCTGTGGTCGATCGCTGATCGCGCCCTCGAGCGCGAGACCGGCGCCCGCGGCCTGCGTTCGATCATCGAGAACGCGCTGCTCGACGTGATGTTCGAGCTCCCCTCGCGCAAGGACGTCTCCAAGTGCGTGATCACGAAGGAGACGATCGAGAAGGGTCTCAAGCCGACGCTCGTGACGAGCGCCGGGGCCGAGCTCGAGGACGAAGAAGAGCGCGCCGCCGAGTCGGCGTAGCCCGCTTAGCGACACGCCTTCGCCGAACCTAGCCGAACGGCTAGTTGAGGTCTGCGGACCGGAGTGGGAGGGTTGAGGCCAGGCTGCCCGGTCGCGTGGTAAGGGAAATTTCCCCGTTTGGCGGCGAACCACGCGTCCGGGCTCCATACTGGACACCGCGCCCGTGAAACCAGCACCGCGGCTCAGTCGAACATCGCCTCCCGCCCGGCACTGGCTGCGCTTTGCGATCGTGCTGGCCTGTGCGTTTACGCTCGGCGCACCGCTGACGGCCGGAGCCGATTCCGGGGCGCAGACGACGCTCTCGCCCGGTCTTCTGGAGGCCGCCCACGCAGCACCGGATGAGGCGTTCAGGGTCATCATCGAGGGTGCGGCCGGCACGGCCGCCGTCTCGGAAAAGGTCCGCGTCGTCGCAGGCGGCGATGCGACCGAACTTCGCAGCTTCCTCACCGTTCCCGCGGTCGCCGGGACGCTGACCGGCAATGAAATCGTCGCGCTCGCGCAGGGCGCCGAGTCGCTCGTGATCACGCGCGACTCTCCTGTCACCGCCACGGACGACCCTCGACCTGACGATGCCCCGCCCCACGGAACGAGCGAGGTGCCGACCGTGGCAGCGGACGCTGTCTCGCCGCCGTCGATTATCGGAACGGCAGAGGAAGGTCAGACGCTCACCGCGGCCGACGGAGACTGGGACCGCACGGAGCCCCTCGACTTTGCGCACCAGTGGCAGCGGTGCGACGCGCAGGGCGAGACGTGCGCCGACATTGCCGGCGCCACCGCGCCCAGCTACACCCTGGGTTCTGGCGACGTCGGGGCCACGCTCCGCCTCGCGGTCACCGCCAGCGGCCTCAGAGGCGAGCGGAGCGCCGTCTCAGAGCCCTCGGAGCCCGTTCTCGCGATCCCCGAGCCGCAGACCCGCTTCAAGCAGCACTGGCCCTATGTCGCCGGCGTGGCATCGCTCCTCTCCAGCTCGGAGGGCCAGGCGCTCGAGCCGCCGACGATCGCGATCGTCGACTCAGGAATCGACGCGGGGCGGGCCGACTTCGGCGGACGCGTAATCGCGCAGGTGAACCTGAGCTCCCGCGCCGGGAATCAGCCCGGGGACGGCAACGGGCATGGAACCGCGGTAGCGAGCGTCGCCGCCGGGGAGGCCGACGGCTACGTGGGTGCGGCGCCGAACGCCAGGCTCGTTGCCGTCGAGGCACTCGACGACGAAGGTGTCGCGTACCTGAGCGACGTCATCGCCGCCGCCGACTGGATCTACCTCAACCGAGAGCGGCTGAACATTCGCGTCGCCAACTTCTCGCTCCACGGCACGACCGTCGCGAGCCTCGTCTCGGATCCGCTCGACCGGGCGGTCGAGCGGCTCTGGCTGAGCGGTGTCGTGGTCGTCGCGGCGGCGGGCAACTACGCAGTGAACGGGGAGGAGAGCTTCGTGCCGTTCGCCCCGGGCAACGACCCGTTCGTGTTGACCGTCGGCGCCACGGACACCCGAGGGTCGTTCACCCAGCGGGACGACGTCGCCGCGCCGTGGTCGGCGTGGGGATACACCCGCGACGGGTTCGCCAAGCCCGAGCTAGGGGCACCGGGGCGCTACATCGCCGCCGCCGTGTCCGCGGACACGAAGCTGGCGCGTGAGCGGCCGGAACGCATCGTCGAGCCCGGCTACATGCAGCTCTCCGGAACCTCGCTCGCGGCGCCGGTGGTCGCCGGCACGGCTGCGAATCTCCTGGCGGCGCACCCCGAGTGGACTCCGGATGAGGTGAAGGGCGCGCTCATGCTCGCGGCGGAGCCGCTCGCACGCACACGGCCGCGCTCCGCGGGCGTCGGCGCACTGAGCGCGGCCCGGGCTGCAGCTGCGGTCGACCCGCCCAATCCGAATCTCCCGCTCCAGCGGTTCCTCGTCCCCGATCCCGGCGGCGGCTCGACGCCTGTCTTCGACGCGCCCGGCTGGACGACCGTCGCTCAGTCGGACCCGGCCTGGGCAAGTGTCGCGTGGGGCTCGGTTGCGTGGGGCTCCGCAGCGTGGTCGAGCGTGGCCTGGGGCTCCGTTGCATGGGGGTCGGTGGCCTGGGGGTCGGTGGCCTGGGGATCGGTTGCATGGGGGAGCAAGTCCGAGGACGACCTCCGACAAGAAGGCGGCTACTGGATTCGCAGGGACTGACCGCCGGAGGGGCGGTCAGTGGGGAGAGGGGCGGCGGAGAGCCATTTGGCGCTCTCCGCCGCCACCTCGGGGGAGAGCCCTGCTAGGAGTTGCGGCTACTCCGGCAGGGCTCCCGCTCACGCCGGACCAGAGGGTCCGGCGGTAGTCCAAGCCCCGCCAATCTCCAGAGGCGCCTGTTCAGCGCGGCGGCGGTTGGGACGCGCCGGTCAGCCTGCCCGGTCACAGCGTCGCCCCGATGGTTGCCCGCCAGAACTCGTCGCTGGGGGCCTTGGTGAATTCGTCGTCGAGCAGGGTTCTGGGCGTCTCTCCAGTCTCCAGGGCGATGACGCCGACCAGCTGGCGAAGAGCGAGGATCGCCTCGGCGACCTCGATGTCCCCCGGCTGGAGCTCGAGGGCGTGTTGTATCTCTTCCGCAGCCACGCCGTCATGTTCGCCTCGCCCCCCCATCAGCCGGTAAGCGCTGGGTAATTTCTCTCCAAGGAGCGAGATGGACTACCGCATCCTTGGTCCCCTCGAGATCCGCGCGGGAGATCGGCTGGTCCCGCTGCGGGGAGGCCGTCAGCGCGAGCTGATGGCCGTTCTCCTGCTGCGGGCGAACGAGATCGTCTCCAGCGACCGCTTGATCGACGAGCTCTGGGAGGGCGAGCCGCCGCCGACAGCCGCGAAGATGATCCAGAACGGCGTCTCTCAGCTGCGCAAGCTGATCGAGCCGGATGTGCTGGTCACCAGAAGCCCGGGCTACCTGGTGGTCGTCCAACCGGACGAGCTGGACGCGCACAGGTTCCAGCGCACGGTCGAGGAAGCCAGGGCCGATCTCGGCGCGGGGGAGGCGGCACAGGCTGCGGCGGCGCTTCGGGAGGCAGACGGGCTGTGGCGCGGCCCGGCGCTTGCGGACTGCGCGGATATCCCGTTTGCGCGGGCAGAGGCGGCTAGGCTCGAGGAGCTGCGGTCGGCGGCAATCGAGGATCGGATCGAGGCTGAGCTCGAGCTCGGACGCCATTCCGACCTGGTCGCCGAGCTGGAGGCCCTTGTCGCCCAGTACCCGCTGCGGGAGCGCCTGCGCGCGCAGCTCATGGTCGCCCTGTACCGATCGGGCCGTCAGGCAGAGGCCCTTCGCGTCTACCACGAGACGCGCGAGATTCTGGTCGAGGAGCTCGGGCTCGAGCCGGGCCGGGCGCTGCAGCGACTCGAGCGGGCGGTCCTCATTCATGATCCGGCGCTTGAGCTCCCTCGGGACGGGGCGCCGGAGCCGGCGCGAGACACCGTCTCACCTCGGGAGACCCGGAAGATGGTCTCCGTCGTCGCCGCCGACGTGCTCAGCCTCGGCGGGCCCCATGATCCGGAAACCCTCCGCCGCCCCATGTCACGCGCGGTCGAGACCGTGACCGGCGTGCTCGAGCGCCACGGCGCGCGCACCGAGGCCTCGGCCGCCGGAGGTGTGATCGCGATCTTCGGTGTCCCGACAGTCCACGAGGACGACGCGCTGCGCGCCGTCAGAGCAGCAAGCGAGGCGCGCGATGCGCTTCTGGAGCTGAGACACGAGCTCGAGCGCGACTGGGACATCGCCATCGCGCTCCGATCCGGAGTGAACACTGGGGAGGTGGTGGCCGGTACCGCGGCTCGAACGCTGGTCGCCGGAGACGCGGTCAACGTCGCCGCCCGGCTGCAGCAGGCTGCGGACCCGGGCGAGATCCTGCTCGACGAGCAGACCGAGCGGCTCGTGCGCGACGCGGTGCGAACCGAGCGGGTCGATCCGGATGCGCTCAAGGCAACGGGTCGCGAGTCGGCCTGGCGGCTACTCGAACTGGCGCCAGAAGCCCCTGGCTACCTCCGACGGCTCGAGACGCCGCTCGTCGGCCGGGTCGACGAGCTCGACCAGCTTCAGCAGTGCTTCGAGCGGGCGGTGGGGGAGCGGGCCGCCAAACTCTTCACGGTCTTCGGCCCCGCCGGCATCGGCAAGACCAGGCTCGCGAGGGAG
>Ga0126305_10000192_pt1 | contig 26915 bp, 24 predicted proteins | sample Plot26_FD_92536 | JGI IMG/M metagenome (GOLD analysis project Ga0126305, IMG submission 92536) | Serpentine soil microbial communities from UC McLaughlin Reserve, CA, USA - Plot26 | ecosystem: Environmental > Terrestrial > Soil > Grasslands | place: USA: UC McLaughlin Reserve, Lake County... | reverse complement strand
GTAGCCCTCGAACAGCTCGCGGCCGATCGACTTCGGGTGGATGTCCTGCCCGCCGACCCAGGGGTGCTTGCCCCGGAAGTTGTTGAAGGTGCCGTAGATGAAGTCCGAGAGCGGCTTGGGGTGCGTGACCTCCTGCAGGCGCTCCATGCGCTCCTCGTACTCGACGCCCTCGGCCTTGAGCTGGGCCACCAGCTCGCCCTTGAGCTTGTCCACCTGCTTGCGCAGGACGGCGTCGGGATCCTCCAGGATCGACTCGACCAGGGTGATGAGGTCGGGCACGTAGGTCTCGGAGGCGGGCTCGAGCTGGCCGATCGTCTCCACCAGGTAGAGGGAGAGGGCCTGGTGGAGGGAGAAGTCCCACTGGAGGTCCTCGGCCACCACGGCCCAGAGGTAGGGGGTCCGCGCGTCGGGCTTCATGCGGATGATCCCCGAGCGGTAGAGCGAGCGCACGAGGACGGCCGCGTGGGCGAGGTGACGGGTCTTGGCTCCTTCCTCGTCGTGGCAGCGGCGGATCAGGTCGCGCAGCGAGTCGAAGTTGCGCAGGTTCGGGTCGTCCAGCTCGGCGTCACGCTGGAGGAGGTTCAGCACCATGCCGTGGCTGATGTGGAAGCGCGACTTCAGGGTCTCGGGCGGCCGGGTCATCAGCTTCTCGAAGGTCTCCTGGTTCCAGGAGACCTCGCCTTTGACGGGGCCCTTGACCGTCTTCTTGCTGCCGCTCCGCTCGATCTTGCGCTTCTCGATGATGTGCTCCGGCGCCTGGGCGACCACGCTCCCCTTGGTGTCGAACCCCTTGCGGCCTGCCCGGCCGGCGATCTGCTTGAAGTCGCGCACGGAGAGGATGGAGACCTTGCGGCCGTCGAACTTGGCGAGCTTGGTGAAGAGGACGGTGCGGATGGGGATGTTGACGCCGACTCCCAGGGTGTCCGTGCCGGCGATCACCCGCAGCAGGCCCTGCTGGGAGAGCTGCTCGACCAGCAGCCGGTACTTGGGCAGCAGCCCCGCGTGGTGGACGCCGATGCCGAAGGAGATGAAGCGCTTGCACTCCTTGCCGTACGGCGTGTCGAAGCGGAAGTCGCCCACGGCCTCGCGGATCCTCTCGCGGTCCTCGCGGTTGGAGATCTGCATGCTGGTGAGCGACTGGGCGAGCTCGGCGCACTCGCGCTGGGTGAAGTTGACGATGTAGATGGGCGCCTTGCCGTCCTTGATCAGGGTCTCGATGGTCTCGTGGAGGGGCGTCTCCCGGTACTCGAAGTCGAGGGGGACGGGGCGGTCCTCGGAGCTGACCAGGACGGCCTCGAAGCCCGTGCGGTCCTGGATGTGCTCCTGGATGGCGGAGACGTCGCCCAGGGTGGCGGACATCAGGAGGAAGCGGGTGTGCGGCAGGGTGATGAGGGGAACCTGCCAGGCGACGCCGCGCTCGGGGTCGGAGTAGTAGTGGAACTCGTCCATCACCACGTAGGGGACGTCGAGCCTCTCGCCTTCCCGCAGGGCGCGGTTGGCGAGCACCTCGGCCGTGCAGCAGATCACCGGCGCCTCGGGGTTGATGGAGGCGTCGCCGGTCATCATGCCGACGTTCTCGGGACCGAAGTCGTCGCACAGGGAGAAGAACTTCTCCGAGGCGAGGGCCTTGATGGGGCTGGTGTAGAAGGAGGTCTTGCCCTCGCACAGCGCCTTGAAGTGGAGGCCGAGCGCCACCAGCGACTTGCCGGAGCCGGTGGGGGTGTTCAAGATCACGTGCTTGCCGGCCATGATCTCCAGCAGCGCCTCTTCCTGTGCCGGATACAGCTCGAACCCCGCCTCCGCCGCCCAGTCCACGAACAGGTCGAGGATCTCGTCCGGATCGGCCGCCCCGCCCGGCGGGACGCGGGAGAACAGGGACGGGCGGGAGCGGGGGGCGTCGGCGGCTGGGATCGGGATCGGGAGGGCGGGTTCGGCCATGGCAGGGAGATTGTGGCATGTCGCGCCGGTCTGCCGAAGCCAAGAGCCGAAGCTGCCGCGGATCGCGTCTTTCCGCGACCCTCACGTAGTATGATGCATCGGCAGGAACGACGCAGGAGGAACCATGTCCCGTATAACCATCAACGCCGTGGCCTTTCAGAAGGGTTCCCTGTGGATCGCGCAGTGCCTGGAGTACGACCTCGTGAGCTGTGCGGAGACTCCCGAGGAGCTCCTGGAAGAGCTGGTTGGGCAGTTGGAGGCGCTGGTGGAATTCAACCTGACAGCAAGACAGCATCCCTTCGAGGGATACTCGCCGGCACCCGAGAAGTATTGGCGCCTTTTTGAGGAAACCAAGGCAAAGGCCACACCTGTGCAACCGAGAAAGAGCCTGATTTCGAGGCTGGCTGGGCTTTGGGGTCGTCCCGTGATCATGCCTCGCCTGTTCTTTGCGCCGGCTTAGTCTTCAAGCCGGTCGTCGAGGGCGAAATCCAGGTAGGGAAGCCCGAACAACCGGCACATGCTGTCTCTCACATCGTCCGCGAGCAAGTCGTCCATTTTTTGATTGAGCGGATAGCCGACTCGCCCGTTCGTCAGGATTCGCCGGCTCCTCAACTCGAGGATCTCAAGCTTGGCTCCTCGATCTGCTGCCATCCTGATGAATTCTTCGACCGTCAGCAAAGTACCTCCATCGTGCGCAGGACGAGCCTATTCCATCTCGGGGCAACCGCGTTCTCTTGAGCCGCTCTCTTTTGACGGTAAAGCGTAACACAGTCCTCGGCACTGCACACGATTTGACCTCCCGCCCCCCGCCGGATAACCTCCCGGCGGCCGGCCTCTTCGCGATGGGCGGCCCTTCCGGAGGGATTCTCCTGTGCAACTCGGTATTCTCGGCCTCCCGAAATCGGGAAAGACGACGCTCTTCAATACGCTGACGGCCTCGCACCAGTCGACGGACAAGTACGCCACGTCCAGCCAGACCAACATGGGGGTCGCGACCGTGCGCGACGCGCGGCTGGAGACGCTGCGCGACCTCTTCAACCCGAAGCGCTACGTGCCGGCCACGGTGCAGTACGTGGACATCCCCGGCATGAAGAAGGGCGAGAGCGCCGAGAGCCTCGACCTCGCGAAGCTCAAGACGGTGGACGCCCTCGTCCACGTCGTCCGGGCGTTCGAGGACCCCGAGATCCTGCACCCGGAGGGGAGCGTCGACCCGGCCCGGGACGTCTCGACCATGGACCTGGAGCTGATCCTGGCGGACCACGACATCGTGGAGCGGCGCCTCGAGCGTCTGGAAAAGGCGACCAAGCGGGGCTTGAACCCCGAGGAGCAGCGCGAGCGGCAGATCCTCTCGGAGATCGTCCTGCCGGCCCTGGAGGCCGAGAAGCCGCTGCGGGAGGTCGAGCTCGATCCCGAGGACGAGAAGCGTCTGCGCGGGTTCCAGCTCCTCTCCGCCAAGCCGATGCTGCTGGTGATCAACGTCGACGAGGCGCGGGCCGCCGAGTCCCCCGAGGCGCTCGGCATCGCGGTCCGGCCGGCGGTGCGCGCGGTGACCGTCAGCGCGCCGATCGAGCAGGAGATCAGCACGCTGCCGCCCGCCGAGCAGAAAGAGTTCCTCTCCGACCTCGGCCTCTCCGAGCCGAGCCTCGACCGGGTGACCCGGGCGAGCTACGACCTCCTGGGAGTGATCTCGTTCTTCACCGTGGGAGAGGACGAGGTGCGGGCCTGGACGATCCGCCGGGGCAGCCGCGCCCGCGAGGCCGCGGGCGTCATCCACTCCGACATCGAGCGCGGGTTCATCCGCGCCGAGGTCGTCCAATCCGACGACCTGCTCCGCCTGAAGACCATGGCCGCCTGCCGCGACGCCGGGCTCTTCCGCCTGGAAGGGAAGGAGTACGTCGTCAAGGACGGCGACGTGGTCCACTTCCGGTTCAACGTCTAGGCCCTACCGAGACGCGCAGGCCTCCGCTTCCAGGGCGACGGCCGGCTCGGGCTCTTCCTTCTTGCCTTGAGCTGTGGTGATCAGCGCCACGCCCGCCAGGATCACTGCCGCGGCGAGCAGGGTGCCCCTGGTCAACGGCTCGCCGGCGAAGGCCCAGCCGAGGACGACGGCGACCACCGGGTTGACGTAGGCGTAGGTCGAGACCAGCACCGGCGGGGCCACCCGCAGCAGCCAGATGTAGGCCGTGAAGGCCACGATGGCGCCGAAGACCACCAGGTAGCCCAACGACAGCGCCGAGCGCATCGAGACGCCGGCGAGGACGAAGCGGGCCGGCTCGCCGGTCAGGGCGGAGGCGATCATCAGGAAGGCGCCGCCGGCGAGCATCTGCATCCCCGTGGTCGCCAGCGGCGAGGAGGGGAGCGCCGCCCGCTGGCTGTAGAGGGAGCCCCAGGCCCAGCTCAGGGAGGCTGCCACGAGCGCCGCGGCGCCCATCGGGTCGATGCCGCCGGAGCCGGAAGGCCGCACCAGCATCACCAGGCCGATGAAGCCCAGCAGCAGGCCCGTCACCACCCGCGGGTTCGGCCGCTGCCGGCCGGAGCGCAGCCAGACCAGGAGCACGATCCAGATCGGCTCGGTCGAGATCAGCAGCGCCGCGAGGCCGGAGTCCACCCGCTGCTCCGCCCACGCCACACCGCCGTTGCCCACCAGCAGCAGGAAGGCGCCGACCACCGCCGCCGAGCGCCAGTGGACGAGGCTGGGGCGCGGCGCTCCCCGCAGCCGGGCAAAACCGTAGAGCAGGGCGCCGGCCGTGAGATAGCGGGTGCCCGCCATGAGGAACGGCGGGATCGTCTCGATCGCGAAGCGCATCGCGAGATAGGTCGAGCCCCAGATGGCGTAGACGGCGCCCAGGGCGAGCGCCACTTTGAGCACGGGCGCGCGGAGCGTCCCGGTTGTGCCCGTCGTTGTGCTGTCGGTTGTGCTGTCGGTCATGATTGCACCTCTTCCTCCACCAGCTCCTGAGCGGTCTCCAGCGGCGCCTGCAGCGGCACCTGCCCGCTCTCGCGCAGGGTTTCCAGCACGATCGTGGTGCGGGTCGACTGCACGTCCCCCGTCGAGCCGATGCGCTCGCGCAGCAGCCGTCCGAGCGTCTTCGCGTCCCGCGCCCGGACCTTCAGGAGGAAGCAGTCCTCGCCCGCGATGTGGTGGGCTTCCTGGACCTCGGGGATCTGGGACAGCAGCTCGGCCGTCTTCGCCTCGCCGTCGAAGTCCCGCGAGCGCACGAAGACGAAGGCGAGCATGCCCAGCCCCAGCGCCTCGGGGTTGATCCGGGCCTCGTAGCCCTGGATCACGCCCCGGGACTCCAGACGGCGGATGCGCTCGAACACGGCGGAGGGCGCCATATCGATCTGCCGCGCGATCTCGGCGTTCGAGGTGCGGGCATTCTGCTGAAGGATCATCAGGATCTGGCGGTCAATTTCGTCGATCATTCGGAAAATCTCCTCACAAGTAGATGATACCGCTGATCGGCGGGCGGGGCAACGGGGATTACAACGGAACTACAGCGGGATTCTGCTCTCCGCCTCGGCGGCGAAGGGATCGCCGCCGGAGCCTCTGCGATGGCGGAGCAGGGCGGCATGGGCGATCATGGCGGCGTTGTCGCCCGAGTAGACGAGGGGCACGAGGCGGAGGTCGATGCCGTGCCGTTCGGCCCAGGCGGGGAGCTCGCGCCGCAGCAGCCGGTTGGCGGCGGCGCCTCCGGAAACGGCGAGGAGCTCCATGGGCCGGCGCTCCTGGAGGCGTTCCAGACGGTCGAGGACCTGGCCGACGGCGGACTCGCGGAAGCCGGCGAGGAGGTCGAGCACGGCCTGGGGCGGCGCGCCGCCGTCACCCAGATCGATCGGCCCCAGGGTGCGCTCCAGGCGCTCGATCTCCAGCAGGGTCTGGCTCTTCAGGCCCGAGTAGGAGAAGTCGAGGCCGTCGCCGAAGCGGGAGACCGGCAGCCGGTGGGCGCCGGGGGTGCCCAGCTCGGCCAGCTCGTCCACCCGCGGCCCCTGGGGATAGGGCAGACCGAGGCGCTTGCCCACCTTGTCGAAGACCTCGCCGATGGCGTCGTCGCGGGTCTCGCCGAGGGTCGAGACGACGCCGTCCTCGACGGCGAAGAGGGAGCTGTGGCCGCCCGAGAGCACCAGCCCCACGAAGCGGTCGGGCGGCGGCGCGGGCGGCTCGGGGTCGCCGGGCGCGCGCAGGAAGGGGGAGTAGAGGTGACCCTCCAGGTGGTGGACGGCGTGGAAGGGCCGGCCGGCGGCGAACGCCATGGCCTTGCCGATCGACAGGCCCACCAGCAGGGCGCCCACGAGGCCCGGGCCGCGGGTCGCCGCCACCACATCCACCTCGCGCAGCGTGACGCCGGCCCGCTCCAGCGCCTCCCCGCTCACCGCCGGCCAGTTGGCCAGGTGCTCGCGCGAGGCGATCTCGGGCACCACGCCGCCGTAGGGCCGGTGGGCCGCGAGCTGGCTCGACACCACCGACGACAGCACCCGCCCCGCGCCGTCCAGCAGGGCGCAGGCGGTGTCGTCGCAGGAGGTTTCGATGCCGAGGACGAGGGGGCGGCGCATGGGGTGAGTGTAGCCAGAAACGCGAAACCCCGCCGAAGCGGGGCTTCACGTCCACAAAGGAGAACGAAGACCTAGCCGTTCGACGCCGGAGTCTCGGCAGGCTCGGCGTGCTTGATCTCGATCGGCTCGTAGTTCGGAATCTCGAAGGCCAGCGGGCCGTGGCAGAACTCCTTCCACTCGTCGGTGACGTTGTCGAAGATGATGTTCTGGTCCTTGAAGATGCCGTCGGTCACGATGTAGTTCTCCTGGAGATAGAGGATGGAGTCGTCGTCTAGCTTGCGCTCCACCTCGACCTCCTTGCCGTCGACCTCTTTCTTCTCCTTGCGCACGTTGGCGGCGTTCTCGGTCCAGCTCGGATACTCCCGGAACTGCTTCGCCAGGTATGCCTTGCAATACTTGCCCATTTCAGCCATGGATCGATCCTCCTGAGTCCTTATAGTGAACGCGTATCAGCTCTGCTAAGTGAACGTCGAGCTCAAAGACAAGACTACTCCACTGTAGAAGTGTCACGAAACCCCAAGGCGGGACAGCGCTGATAAAGTACCGGCGCCATGCCCCTTCGCTTCGGCATCAACGGCCTCGGCCGCGTCGGCCGCGCCCTGCTGCGGGCCGCCCACGGCCGGCAGGATCTCCAACTCGCCGCCGTCAACGACGTCGTGCCCTCCCATGTCCTGGCGCGGCTGCTCGCCCGCGACACCGTCCACGGCCCCTTCGCGGCCGCCGTTCATGCCGTGGCAGGGGGGCTCGAGATCGGCGGCGGCTTCGTCGCCGTCTTCCAGGAAGACGATCCGGCCCGGCTGGACTGGGCGCGGCACGGGGTGGAGGTGGTGGTGGAAGCCTCCGGCCGTTTCCTCCGCCGGGAGCGGGCGGCGGCCCATCTGGGCGGCACGGTGCGCCAAGTCGTGCTGTCGGCCAATGCCGATCCCGCCGACCCGGCGGACGTGACGGTCTGCCTGGGCCTCAACGAGGGGGCCTTCGATCCGGCCCGCCACGCCGTGGTCAGCAACGCCTCCTGCACCACCAACTGCCTGGCGCTGGTGGCAAAGGTGTTGCACGACCGTTTCGGGGTCCGCCGGGCCCTGATGAGCGCGGTCCACAGCTACACGGAGAACCAGCGTCTGCTCGACCTGCCGCACTCCGACCCGCGGCGTTCGCGGGCCGCGGGGCTCAACATCGTCCCGACCTCGACCACGGCGCCCGAAGCGCTGGGGCTGCTGCTGCCGGAGCTGGCCGGGCGCGTCGAGGGCCTCCACGTGCGGGTGCCGACGCCGATGGTGGCGATGCTCGACCTGGTGGCGGATCTGGAGCGCGAGGCCACGGCCGAGTCGGTGCGGCAGGCGTTCCGCGAGGCCGCCCAGGGACCTCTCGAGGGCTGGCTCGGGGTGACCGAAGAGGAGCTGGTGTCCTCCGACTTCGTGAACGATCCGCGGTCGGCGGTGGTGGACCTGCCGCTCGTCCAGGTGGTCGGCGGGGGGCTCGCGCGGGTGGCCGCGTGGTATGACAACGAGTGGGGCTACGCCCACCGGCTGGCGGATCTGCTGGACCGGCTGGCGAGCCGCCGGATGGATTGACGGGAGGGAGAAACGACATGGCGAACCTGCTGACCCTGGACGACCTCGATCTCGCGAGCTTGAAAGGCAAGCGGGTTTTCGTGCGCGTGGACTTCAACGTACCGATCTCCGAGGACCACAAGGTGCTGGACGCGACCCGCCTGGAGGAGGCGCTGCCGACCCTGCGCGAGCTCTCCGAGGCCGGCCTCATCGTCATCCTCGCCTCGCATCTCGGGCGGCCGAAGGGGCAGCGCGACCCGCGGTACACACTGCTGCCGGTGGTCTATGAGCTGGAGCGGCTGCTCGGCCGGGCGGTCCGCTTCGCCCACGACTGCGTCGGTCCGCAGGCCGAGTCGGTGATCAAGGAGATGGACCCCGGCGAGATCGTGCTGCTCGAGAACCTCCGCTTCCACGCCCGGGAGGAGAAGAACGAGCCCTCCTTCGCCGACGAGCTCGCGGCCCTGGCCGAGGTCTACGTCGACGACGCCTTCGGCAGCGCCCACCGGGCTCACGCCTCGGTGGTCGGCGTGCCCGAACGGCTGGAGCGCAAGGCGGCGGGCCGGCTGATGGCGCGCGAGGTCGAGGCCCTGGGGCGGCTCCTCGGCGAGCCCGAGCGCCCGTTCGCCGCCCTGCTCGGCGGCGCCAAGATCGAGGGCAAGATCGACACCCTGGAGAACCTCCTGCCCCGCCTCGACCTGCTGCTGCTCGGCGGCGGCATGGCCAACACCTTCCTCGCCGCCCAGGGGCACGGCCTCGGGGCCTCGCTCTTCGAGCCCGACCGGCTGGACTTGGCGCGGGAGATCCTGCGCCGCGCCGAGGAAAAAGGGATCGAGGTCCTCCTGCCCGTGGACCTCGTGGTGACGGACGACCTGAACGACCCGCAAGTGGTCAGGACCGTGGCGGTGGACCAGGTGCCGGAAGGCCGGAAGGCCGTGGACGTCGGCCCGAAGACCCGGCAGGCCTTCGCGGCCGCGGTCGGCCGCGCCCGCACGCTGTTCTGGAACGGTCCCCTGGGCGTCTTCGAGAAGCCGCCCTTCGACGCCGGCACGCGCGAGGTGGCGCAGGCGCTGGCGAGCTGCCCGGGCTTCTCGGTGGTCGGCGGCGGCGAGACGGTCGCGGCCGTCCATCAGGCCGGCGTGGCGGACAAGATCGGCCACGTCTCGACGGGCGGCGGCGCCTCGCTGGAGTTCCTGGCGGGCAAGACCCTGCCCGGCGTGGCCGTGCTGGCGCCGGAGAAGGAGCGGTGAGCCCGGAGCGGCGCCGGCCGCTGATCGCCGCCAACTGGAAGATGAACCTGCTCAAGGCCGACGCGGCGGACTTCTGCCGCGACCTGAAGCGGGGCCTCGCGGCCCCGCCCGCCCCGCCGGCGCCGGACGTGCGGGTGGTGATCTTCCCCTCCTTCCCCTTGATCCCCGTGGTGGCGCGCGAGCTGGTGGACAGCGAGGTCGAGGTGGGCGGGCAGGACCTCTCGCCGGAGGACAAGGGGGCCTTCACCGGCGACGTCTCCGGGGCCCAGCTCGCGGACGCCGGCTGCGCCTGGGCGCTCTGCGGCCACAGCGAGCGGCGGCAGCTCCACGGCGAGGGGGACGAGCTGGTGGCCCGCAAGGTGAAGGCCGCGGCTCGGCACCACCTGACGCCCATGATCTGCCTGGGGGAGACCCGCGACGAGCGCCGGGCCGGCCGCACCTTCGAGGTGCTGGAGCGCCAGCTCCGCGCGGCGCTGGAAAGCCGGGCCGAGACGTTCGCGCTGGAGTCGTTCGCGCTGGCTTATGAGCCGGTGTGGGCCATCGGCACCGGCGAGACGGCCACTCCGGAGATGGCGCAGGAGGCCCACGGGTTCCTGCGCCGGACGCTCGGGGAGCTGCTGGGCGCCGCCGCGGAGGCCGTCCCCATCCTGTACGGTGGCTCGGCGACGCCCGACAACGCCCCCGGCCTGATCGTCCAACCGGACGTCGACGGCTTCCTGGTCGGCGGCGCAAGTCTTGACCCACAGAAATTCCTTGCTATTATCCGTGGTTCCGGCTGACGGGCGCGCCCGCTTGAGGGGAGCCCGGTCGATTTGCGCCCGTTGGGAGGCCTAGCACCGTGATCTACCTGTTGTACGTCATTCACGTCCTGGTTTGCGTGTTCCTGATCCTCGTCGTCCTGCTCCAGCAGGGCAAGGGCGCGGATCTTTCAGTCTTCGGCGGCGGCAGCACCCAGACCGCCTTCGGCGCCCGCGGCGCCACGACGCTGCTGCACAAGCTGACCGTGGCCTCGTTCATCATCTTCATCCTGACCACGGTGTCGATCGCCATCATCAAGGGCGGTCCCTCCGGTACGGTCATGGCAGGGGCGGCCGCGGGCAAGGGCTCGGCTCCGGTGAAGACCGCGCCGGCGGCTCCGGCTCCGGCGGTTCCGGCAGCTCCGACGCCGGCAACTCCGGCTCCCCCTCCGGGGAACGGCACACCGCAGTAGAGTAGGCAGGTCCGGCGGCCTCGGGCCCCTCGGGAATAACTTCCTCCGAGACCGCCGTTCGTAGAGTTTGTTCTTTGAGCCCAAGTGGCGGAATTGGTAGACGCGCACGTTTGAGGGGCGTGTGGGGCAACCCGTACCGGTTCGAGTCCGGTCTTGGGCACCATTTTTTTCTTTAGACTCTTCCTGATCGATCCTCGTCGAAAGAGCCCCTTCCCCAGGGGTTGCGCCAGCGCTTGATTTTTCTCCGCGCCGGTGAGAGCATCCCTTCAACTTCCAGGCTGACGCAGACGTAATGACTTAAGAAGGGGTCCGCTCCGTGCGGCTTGGTGCTTGCTCGTATTCAGAAAGGAGTTGTGGGACATGGCTGAGCAGGGGACGGTCAAGTGGTTCAACAACGCCAAGGGATACGGCTTTCTGCAGACGGATTCGGGGGGTGAGGACATCTTCGTCCATCACACGGCCATCGTCGCCGAAGGGTTCCGGACCCTGAACCAGGGTGAGAAGGTGAGCTTCGAGATCGTGCAGGGCCCCAAGGGCCTCCAGGCCCGCAACGTCCTGCGCGGCTGATCTGCGCGGGTCAAGATGCGCTAGAGTTTGGGGCCATGACCGAACCGACCGAAGTCAGCTTCAAGCCGGAAGCTCCGGCGCAGCCCGCAACGCCCGACAAATCGCCCGGCAAGCCCACTCCGGCCGCTGCCGCCGCGGCGCCCGCCCGCGCCCTGCCGTCGCCCGAGGAGATCGGCGACTGGATCCACGGCGCCGACCTGCCTACCCTCAGCGCCCTCTTCGACGGGCTCCCCGTGGCGAAGTTCGACATCCTGGTGATGCAGGTGCGCAAGGAGGAGATGGTCCCCCAGCACTGGCAGGTGATCTCGAACCACACCCCGCCGGACGACCTGGAGTTCGAGCGGCTGCCCGAGGTGGGGCGGCTGCGGGTGCGCTACAAGAATCAGGAGCTGTCGCGCCGCCGGCTGGCCAGCCTGCGCTGGGGCTGGCGCGAGATGGGCGGCTTGCGGCCCGCGATGTGGTCGGTCCCCGACCTGCTGGCGGCCATGCGCCGGATCATCGAGAAGAAGGACCCGGTGGACTGGAACGACTTCCTGGCCGCCATCCGCGACATCTGGCGGGACCTCGATCTGCCCCACGGCCGGGAGCAGCTCGAGGTGCTCTGGAACTGCCTGGTGCAGATGCGGAAGAGCACCAAGAAGTAGCCCCTCCGGAGGGGAGACGATCAGGCGGCGGGCACCACCGTCGCCTTCTCGATCACCACCGCCTCCGCCGGCACGGCCTCGGAGATCTTCCCCGGGGCCGTCCGGACCTTGGCGATGCGGTCCACGGCGTCCATCCCCTCGGTCACCTTGCCGAACACGGTGTAGCCCCACCCCTGCGGGTTCTTGCCGCTGTGGTTCAGGAAGCCGTTGTCCTTCAGGTTGATGAAGAACTGCGCCGTGGCGCTGTGGGGATCGCCCGTGCGGGCCATGGCGATGGTGCCGCGGCCGTTGGTGAGGCCGTTGTCCGCCTCGTTCTGGATCGCCGACCGCGTCGTCTTCTGCCGCTGCTGGGCGTCGAAGCCGCCGCCCTGGATCATGAAGTTGGGGATGACGCGATGGAACAGGGTGCCGTCGAAGAAGCCGGCGGACACGTAGGCGAGGAAGTTCTCGACCGTTTTCGGGGCCTTGTCGGCGTACAGCTCGAGGACGATCCTGCCGTGGTTGGTGTCCAGGGCGACGCTGGGGTTCTCCATGGTGCCTCCTCTTCTCTCTGGCGGTTCGCAGGCAGTTACGGCTTCTTGGCGGCGGCGCCCGCCGTCTGGACGGTCGCCTTGCGGATCACGATGGGCTCGACCGGCACGTCGTCGTAGGGGCCCTTGGAGGTCGTCCGCACCGCGACGATCGAATCGACCACCTCCATCCCCTCGACGACCTTGCCGAACACGGCGTAGCCCCAGCCCTGAACGGTCTTGTTCCGGAAGTTGAGGGCAGCGTTGTTGGCCACGTTGACGAAGAACTGGGCCGAGGCGCTGTTCGGGTCCGAGGTCCGGGCCATGGCGAGGGTGCCGCGGTCGTTGGTGAGGCCGTTGTCCGCCTCGTTCTGGATCGGAGCGCGGGTGGTCTTCTCCTTCATGTCCGGGGTGAAGCCGCCGGCCTGGGCCATGAAGCCTGGGATGACCCGATGGAAGATCGTGCCGTTGTAATGGTTGGCCTTCACGTAGTCGAGGAAGTTCTTGACCGTCTTCGGGGCCTTGTCGGCGTACAGCTCGATGACGATGGGGCCCTTGGTCGTATCCAGCAGCACCCGCGGGTTCGCGGGCGCCGCGCTCTGGGCTTTGGGAGCCGGGCTCGGGGCCGTCTTGGGCGCCGGGCTCTGGGCTTGTGCGGCCGGCGTGGCGACCGCCAGAAGGCCGACGAGAGACGCTAGAATCAGGTTCATTGAAGAATTCTCCTTTGCCAATGAATACGGGGCGGGATGGTAGCACGCAGCCCCCACCCGCGGCTCCGGTCAGTATCCTGGTCGGAACTGTCCTGGCCGGCGGCGCCTCGCTCCGCATGGGGCGCGACAAGGCCGTCCTGGCTCCCGGCGGCGTCAGCCTGGCGGCCAGCGCGGCGGAGCGGCTCGCGGCCGTCTGCGCCGAGGTGGCCGTGGCGGACGGCGGCCGCGGGGTGCTGCCGGACCTCCCCTCCTTGCCGGACGGGCCGGGCCGCGGACCGGTCGCCGGCATCCTGGGCGCCGCGGCCGCCTATCCGGGCCGGCCGCTGCTGGTGCTGGCCTGCGATCTCCCCCGGGTGCCGGCGGCCCTGCTGGCGGAGCTCGCCCGGGCCGGGGGGCTCGCCCGGTCCGAAGGGAATGACGAGCTCGACTGGGTGGTCCCCCGCTGGACCGGGGGCCTCGAGCCGCTCTGCGCCTTCTACTCTCCCGCCGCCCTCGCCGTTCTGGCGGAGCGCGCCGGCCGCGGGCTCCTCGCGCCGCACCGCCTGGCGGAGGAGGAGAGGCTTGTCGTGAGGTATCTGGAGGGCGATTTCCTCGCCCGTTTCGGTCCGCCGGAGGAGGTTTTCCTCAACCTCAATACACCGGCGGACCTGGAGCGCTATACGTCGAGCGCGCCCGGCACGTCGCCGCAGGCGCCGCAAGGGCAGATCTCGCGCAGGAAGTCGTAGCGGTAGATGCCGGTGCCGTGGCCGTCCGAAAAGGCGATCGAGATGGCGTAGTTGCCCACCGGCTTGATGGACTCGGCCGTGACGGACTGCGGCTGGGGCAGGTAACGGATCTTCATGCCGGAGTGCCCCTGGCAGCCGGCGCAGGGGCACCAGCCGCGGAGATAGTCGTAGTCGTACTCGGCGGCGTGGCCGTCGCTCCAGGTCAATCGCAGCCGCCGTTCCTCGGGCAGCCGCCGTGCTTCGGTGAGCATGGGTTTCATGGCTTCGATGATCTCATGGATGAGACCGGTACCAGCTCATGATAAAACCAGGAAGAGCGTCCAGGTGTTCCTGGACCCATCTAGGAGGGTCTACCATGCGCAGAGCGTTCTTCATCCTGGCTTTTCTTCTCCCGGCGGCCGTGCTCGCCCAACCCGGCCGATTCGAGATCACCCCCTTCGCGGGGTACCGCCTGAACGGCGACTTCGACGCCCAGAGCAGCGACGTCTTCGATCCGGACCTGAACATCGAGATCGAGGAGAGCGCGATCTATGGCGTCCTGCTCGACATCCCCATCTCGCGCAACTGGCAGATCGAGCTCCTGGCCAACCGCCAGAGGAGCGCCTTCATCATCGACCGCGGCCTCCTCGAGCCCTCGCGGGAGCTCGGCGACGTCGATCTCACCATCGTCCACGCCGGCCTCCTCCTCCAGTGGGGCGAGGGGCAGGTCAATCCCTTCGTCACCATCTCGGGAGGGCTGACGCGCATCGACCCTCAGTTCAGCGAGCTGGACGCCGACAACCGGTTCTCGACCAGCTTCGGCGGCGGCGCCAAGGTCTTCTTCAGCGAGAACGTCGGCCTTCGCCTGGAGGCGCGCGGCTTCTGGACCGACCTCGATACGGGCTTCGAGGACCGTTTCGACCGCTACGACTCGGGCGACGGGCTGTTCCAGGGCGAGGCGAGCGCGGGTTTGATCATCGCCTTCTGACAGTCGCCTTCTGACGGGCACACCCGGTTCCGACCGCCCGCCTTGGCTTCATAGAGGGCGCGGTCGGCCTCGGAGATCAGCTCGCGGGCGGTGAGCTTGCCGCTTAAAGTGGCCAGGCCGATGGAGACCGTCGCGCGGATCGGCGGGCCTGCCTCCACCGGCACCGTCATCTCCTCGATCCGGCCGCGGACCTTCTCGGCCAGGGCGGCGGCGCCTTCGATCCCGGTCTCGGGCAGCACCAGCAGGAACTCCTCGCCGCCGTAGCGGCCGATCCAGTCGCTGCCGCGCAGCCCCCCGGCGAGCACCTCGGCGGCCCGCCGCAGCAGGGCGTCGCCCGCCAGGTGGCCGTGGTTGTCGTTGACCTTCTTGAAATGGTCGAGGTCGGCCATGGCCAGGGTCAGCGGCCGATCGTAGCGCAGCGCCCGCTCCAGCTCGCCGTCGAGCCGCTCGAGGATCGCCTCGCGGCGAAGCAGCCCCGTCAGCCCCTCGTAGGTGGCGGACTGGAAGAGCCGGGCGTTCTCGAAGACGATGGCCGCGTGGTGGGCCAGCAGGTTCAGGAGATCGATCTCCTCGGCCGGATAGGACCGGCTCCCCTCCTTACGGCCCAGGACCAGCGCGCCGATGGGCCGCTCGCGGCTGAGCAACGGTACGCTCAGGCCGTCCGGCTCGCTCCCGCCGAGGATATCCGGAGCACCGGGCGTCGCCGCGAGGACGCTCATCAGGCCGGTCTCAGGATGGGCGATCAGCAGCGCGACCCATCGGGCCGTGAAGATCGACGCCGTCCGCTCGACCAGGTGGCCGCCCATCCGCGGCAGCTTGCCCAGGGCGGGCAGTTCTGCCGCGAGATCGATCAGCCGGCGGCGGAGGGCCTCGCGTTCCGGAAAGAACCGCCGGTCGATCACTCGATGGAGCGAGCTGCGCAGAGGGGAGAACACCAGGCCGAGCAGCAGCGTGGCGCTGGCGGCGGACCACACCGTCTCGCTCCCCGCCACGAGGCGGGAGAAGATCGCGCCGCCGGCCCCCAGGGCGGCGTAGAACACCAGCATCAGGGCCCCCGTCAGCGTGGTGTAGAGGAGGCCGCGGCGCACCACGAGCTCGAGGTCGAACAGGTGATAGCGGAAGATGGCGGCGAAGAACGCCACCGGATGGCCGAGCAGGATCAGCGTCTCCAGCGGCCAGACCCAGTCGGGCAGCGGCACGCCGGACCGCTCGAGCACCGTGCTGGAGACGATGAAGAGCAGCCAGGGAATCGCCGCCGCCAGCACCAGGCCGGCCTGCTGCCGTCCCCGAGGCTCGGGGTGGCGCAGAGCCTGGGACGCCAGGAGCAGGGTGACGGCGAGGGCCCAGACCGGCAGCCCCACCTCGTCCAGCAGCCGCCCGATCTCGTCCATGGTCCAAGGGAAGATCCGCCGGCCGATCACCTCCTGGCTCAGGTAGGTGGCGCAGCTCGCTAGCCCCAGCCCCAGGCCGGCGCCGTAGTAGAGCGGCACGATCCAGGGGCGGGCGCGCAGCCACCTCGGGCGCTCGGGGGTGAGCGAAGCCAGGTGCAGCTCGAGGCCGATCTGCAGGCCGGTCAGCAGGTAGTAGGCCGACACCGCGGCGGGCAGAACGCGGCCGACGACGTTGATCGGCAGTGCAATCTCCAGGGCCCCAGCAGCAGCGAACCCGAAGAGCAGACGCACCCGCATGTCACCGATGCCCCGGGTCAGGGCGAGGAGCGCCACGCCCAGGAACCCCAAGGCCGTCAGGCAGCTCATGGCGAGGAGGCCCCAGCGGGGCGTGCCCCCGGGGACCACCTTCAGGTCGAGGATCTCGCCGCCGCGCTCGATCCGCAGCGGCACCGGCCGGCCGCGCCGGAAACCCGTGCCTACCCTCTCGTACTCGCTGAGATCGGCCACGGACCGGCCGGCGGCGGCAAGGATCCGGTCGCCAGGGCGCAGGCCGGCGCGGTCCGCTGGCTGGCCAGGCATGACGGACTCCACCAGGACCCCCTGCGCTTCCTCGTCCGCCACGAAGCCGAGACGCCTCCTCGAGCCGCGCCAGGCTTCCTCTCCCTGGACGAAGAGGAGTCCCAGCACACTCAGGAGAAGCGCCCAGGCGAGCGCGGCGCGGGTGAAGCGGTCGGCATGCAATGTGGGGAAAGATTACCGCAAGCGGCGCCTGATTTTCCTGCCGTACCGTAAACTGGCGTCGCCCCCATGGACGGATTCCGTTGCCATCGGGCATTGGAGACTTTGCGGTACGATTCCAACCCCATGCCCCGCCACTTCTCCCCTTCCGTCCACGACATCGCCGGCTCCGTCTATTCGGCCCTGGCCCACAAGCTCGCCACCTACAAAGGTGAGGTCTACCCCCTGCACGTCGGGGATACCTGGATGGAGCCCGCCGAGGGCTGCCGCATGGAGGATCTACGGGTGACGGAGCACCCCGGCATGCATCGCTACGCGGCGCCCCAGGGCATGCCCGCCCTGCTCGACGCGATTGCCGAGCGGGTGCGGGAGCGGACCGGCGTTCCGACCGGGCGCGAGAACATCCTGGTGGCGACCGGCGCCACGGGCGCCCTGGGCGCGGTGGCCGGGGCGATCCTGGCTCCCGGAGACGAGGTGCTGCAGCTCGCGCCTCACTGGCCGCTGATCACCGGCATCGTCCAGTCCTTCGGCGGCGTGCCCGTCGACGTCCCCTTCTTCGGCGAGGCCGACTCGCCCGAGACCGCCGTCGAAGCCGTGCGCCGGCGGCGGACCGGTCGCACCGTCGCCCTCTACCTCAACACCCCGAGCAACCCTACCGGCCGCCTGATCCCGCGCTCCTGGGTCGAGGCGCTGGTCGAGTGGGCGGCGGCCGAGGACCTCTGGATCATCGCGGACGAGGTCTACGAGGACTACGTCTACGAGGGCGAGCACACCTACTCCCGTCCCCTGGCGCCCGAGCGCACCTTCGCCACCCACTCCTTCTCCAAGGCCTATGGCATGGCGGGCAACCGCTGCGGCTACGTGGTGGCCCCTCCCGAGGCCGTCAACGAGCTGCGCAAGATCGGCATGCACAGCTTCTACAGCACGCCCACGGCCGCCCAGATCGCCGCCCTGCGGGTGCTCGGCGGGCCGGGGGAAGCCTGGATCGCCCGGGCGCGCGAGCAGTACCGGCAGACCGGCCGGCGGGTGGCGGAGCGGCTGGGGCTGGAAGCTCCGCTGGGGAGCACGTTCCTGTTCTTCGACGTCGCCGATCACCTGGACGAGAAGGGCCTCTCCGGCTTCCTCGAGCGCTGCGTCGAGCGCGGCCTCTTCCTCGCTCCGGGGTCGAGCTTCGGCCCCTATCCCACCCACGTCCGCCTCTGCTTCACGGCGGCACCGCCCGACGTGATCGAGCGCGGAGTCGAGGCGCTGGCACCGCTGATCGGAAGGTAGGCCTCATGGCCGCCGTCGAGGATCCGCGGGCGCTGGGCGAGCTGGAGCTGTTCCAGGGACTCGCGCCGGAGCGCCTCGCGGAGCTCAACGGCCTGCTGCGCTCCCAGACAGTGCAAGCCGGCACCCACTTCATCACCGCCGAGCAGCCGGGCGAGGTCGTCTACGTGCTGCTCCAGGGCACCGTCAAGATCTACGTCACCCGCGCCGACGGCCGGGAGGTCATCCTCGCCTTCCTGGGCCCCGGGGACACCGTGGGCGAGATGAGCCTGGTGGACAGCGCCGGGCGCTCCGCGAACGTGGTCACCACCGAGCCCTCGCGCCTCCTCTGGATGGACCGGCTGACGTTCCAGTCCTGCCTGCGCACCATGGCGCCGCTGGCCAACAACCTGGTCCGCCTGCTGGCCAACCGGCTGCGCTTCGCCAACGAGCAGATCCAGGCGCTCTGCACCCTGGACGTCTCCGGCCGGGTGGCCCGCCAGATCCTGGCTCTGGCCGACCGCTACGGCAGCCAGCAGGCGGGGGGAGAGGTGAGGATTCCCATCCGGCTCACCCAGAGCGACCTCGCCGAGATCGTCGGGGCCTCGCGCGAGCGGGTCAACCAGGTCATCGTCGAGCTCAAGCAGCGCGGCCTCATCTCCGTCGATCCCGACCACCGGATCCGGGTGCACGGCCGAGGAGAGCTGGCAAAGTATTGCCGATAAAAAGGAAGACCAGGGCGAGCGCCGAAATGGCGAAGGCCGCGATGCCGGGCGTGAAGCCGGGCGGCAGGAACCGGAGCTCGATCCGCGACACCCCGCCGGGAACCCGGACGCCCAGGAAGGCGCCGTTGACCACCAGAGTCCTGAGGGCCCGGCCGTCCGAGTAGGCCGACCAGCCCCGCGACCAGGCGACGGAGCTCGCCAGGACCTTCGGGCTTCCGGTGGGTACCTCCAGGAGGACTCGGCCCGGCGAGGAGGCGAGGACGGCCGGCGGAGGCACCGGGCCCGGGGCCGGCCGCCAGGAACCCACCTCGTCCCGGAACACGGCCACCCGGCGCGGGTTCTCGAGGCCCACGATCCAGCCCGCCACGCCGTTGCGGCCGATCGCGTCCACCGCCTCGGGGAAGAACCAGCGGGGCAGAGGGTCTGGGTTGCGGTACAGGGTGAACGGGGGGAAGCGGTCGCCGTCGATCCGCTCCAGCGTGCGGCTGGGAGGCACGGCGGGGCTGCCGAGCACCACCCGCACGCCGAGGAAATCGAGCAGCGGATGGTCGACGTTGCGGACCGGCGCGAAGTAGTGATTCATCGTTGGATGGAAGCCGAAGGCGGCGCCCAGCACGTCGAGCTGGCGCACGGGAGCCAGCGGATTGTGGGGCCGGAAATCGGCGATCCCATAGGCCGGGAGCAGGTTCGGATAGAGGAGGAGGTCGCCGCCGGCGCCCCGTCCCTCCGCAGGGTCCCCGGCCTCCTTGGCCAGGATGTCCATGATCTCCGTCCGCGGATAGAAATGGGACGGATGCCCCTCCGGAAGCAGACTGCGCGACCAGGGGACGAGGTCGATCAGGAGGACCGTACCGAGCGCCAGGGCTCCCCACCGCGGGCGCAGCCGTGCCACCACGAAGGCCGCGTACAGTCCGGCCCAGAGGCCGATCGTCCACTCGTCCGCCGCGGCCCAGAGGCTCGCCACGGCCGCGGCCCCGATCCCCACCCAGGCGAGCGCCTCGCGCCGGCCGCGGGTCCGCCTCCTGGAGAGCAGGAGATCGACGCCGAAGGCCCCGGCGATGCAGAGCGCCAGCGAGCCGGGAAGCAGGCAGCGCGAATAGGCCGGCACCTTGAGCGGCGGGATGAGCTCGAGCAGCATCGAGAGCGGCAGGAAGCGTGACGCCAGGAGCAGGCTCGCGATGGCGAAGCCCAGGAAGGGCCAGGCGCGGCGGTCGCGCACAGCGAACAGGGCGATCAGGGCTCCCGCGAAAGCCACCAGGCCGGTGTAGCCGGCCTCGGAGTCGGCCCAGTTGAAGGGGCCTCGGAAGGGATCCTGGTACGGCCTGCCATAGACGTGCGGGTTGACGGGGGCGACCACGAATCCGCCATAGCCCGGCGCGAACCAGGTCAGCGGCGCGAGGAGCGATACGGGACCGGAGGGCAACTCATGGGCCAGCATGTCCCGGGAGCGCTGGGAGTCCGGCACGATCGCCACGAACGGCAGGATGTGGGGCGCCGCCAGTCCGAAGCCCAGGAGCGCCGCCAGTGCCGCCGCCGTGAAGCCCCGGCGGAACCCGATCGCCCGCCGGCGCAGGCCGATGCCGCAGACGGCGGCCAGGAGCCCGCCGAACGCGGCCGTCTCGGGATGTCCGGAGAGCAGGAGGATGCCGGTGATCACCGCCGTGGTGGCGATCGCCCGTCGTCCCGGCCGCCGGAACAGGCGGATGGTGCCGGCCGCGAGCCAGGGCACCCAGGCCGCCGTCGCCGTGACCGGATAGAGGCCCCAGGAAAAGATCCCGCCGCCCAGCGCGAATCCCGCCGCCGCCAGCAGCGAAGCGGCGCGGCTGCGGCCGGCCAGGCGCGCCAGGACCCAGGTGCCCTGGAACGCCACGAGCAGCTTGAGCGCCAGGGTGCCCAGCAAGTGGTGCTGAATGGGCAGGCCGCGGGAGGCCATCTGGAGCGGTGAAAGAGCGCCCGCCTGCGGGTTCGCCCAAGGCGAGCTGCCCCCCTCGAGCGCGTCCGACCAGAGAGGCAGGCGCCGCTCGGCCAGCGCATGCCGGACCTCGAGCTCCCAGGGCAGGATCTGATAGACCACGTCGTTCAGGAGGTCGTGCGAGTTGGCCCTGGAGCGCTCGATCACGGGAGCTCCGGGCACCACCTGCCCCAGGACGTCGCCGGGCACGAGGAGAGGGTTGCCGGCGAGCCAGGGCGCGAGGACCACCAGAGGCGCGATCACCCCGCCGAGCATGGCGCTCTTCCCCAGCCGCACCCGCAGGCCCTGGGCCAGCAGCCAGCAGACGGCCTGAAGGGCTACCATCATGGCCACCAGCGTGGCTACGAGCTTGGGATCGATGCCTGTCATTGGCGAATCACCGGACGCACATCCTATGTACGAACGGGGGGTGGGCGCCATACCGGGCGAGTGGCTCGGATTGAACGCGGGGCCTGAGCGCGACCTCGGGCTACTGGCCTCTACAGCTCATCACCAGGCTCGGGCGGGACATCGGGCACCTTGGAGAGCACGGCCAGGAACTTCTCTCGGCTGCCACGCTTTGCCCTCTCCTCCAGATACTCCTCCGTCAACAGGGCCGAGAGCTTTTCAGCCACGGCTGTGCTGATGAACTGGTTGATGGAGATCCCATCCTGCTGAGCGAGCTCGCGAACGCGCTTGTGCAGAGAGTCTGGCAATCTGAGGCTCAAGGTACTCATGAGGGCTCCACGAGAATACGGAGAAAGTCTCTTGGCGCGTCAACTCGCACGCCAAGGCGATCCGTTCCTACGAAATCCCGCTGGTTGTGGGTAACAATGGCTTCGCATCCTGCGGCGACTGCCAACTCCAAGACCAGGTCATCCTTCGGATCCGGAAGACATGGGCGCCACAAGAAGAATATGTTCTGCCGATGGGCGACCTGGCAGACATAGTCGAGAAAACCATCGATATCCTGTTGCTCATATAGGCCTGCCGTCAGGCTGCGGGCCAGGGCATCCTCGTATTCGAATAGCAAGGGTACGGAGATGGCGATCTCAAAGCGATCTTCCCAAACAAGGGAGAGCAACTTGTACGATGCTCCCTGTCTCGAGCGGAGAGCTGCCACTACGACACTGGTATCGAGGACAACCCGCCTCTTCTTCACCGTGGTATCGTAGGCGATACCCGGCGACTTGGTCAACTGGACCCATGAAAGTCCTCGTCGTCGGCGCAACAGGCACTGTCGGCGGGAGTGTCCTCCGCGTTTGCCTCTCCTCGCCCGGCGTGTAGTCTCCAAGCGACTCGACAGCCAATCCGGGCTAACCCCTTTCGCTGCGGAGAGCGTCTCCCATTTCGCAGGACATGGAAAGGGGGAGACAATGACGGATCTCAGCCGAGTCCTGAGAGCGGTGCTCGGATGAGCCTGAGCGCCGAAGAGTTGCCCAGCAAAATCGCTATCTTGAAGCATCAGCGGACCGTCCATGCCCTCTGGGCAGTCGGAGGCGCGGTTCTCGGCGCTTTCGTTCACGCCGCTGTAGCCTCAAACGTAACCGTCACTCTGGCCGTCGCCGGGAGCGTCGTCGTCGTATCAGGCCTCGTCCTGGTTCTGCTCGAGCTCAATATCGCACAGCAGGTCGATGTTCAGGCCGACAAGGTCGACAGCTTCTTCAGCAAGATGTCCATGCTACGTGATGACATCGTTCAAGTCGTACGCCAGGAGAGGATGACCGTCCACTATTACAAGGCAGCGGATGAGGGCGGCTACAGAAAGATCTATGAAGAAGCCTTGAAGGCGGTGCGGGGCGCGAAACATTCAGTCCATGCTCTAACCTCTTACCTCCTTGATACGGATCCGGCCGAACAGGATGATCGAGACGGAAAGCAAGCCTACTTCGAAGGCTTGATCGACTACATCAAAAGGCACCCGGAAATCGCTTACCACCGCTTGCTGCAATATCAGGGCGGGAAAGAGCTCGACCAGATCGCCGACCAGCAGTATGCCGAGCACTATCTTCAGATGGACAAGCTCAGGCGCTCCAACGTCGTCCTGAGAAAAATGAGAGGAACAAGGCCGACGACCTTTGTCATCGTGGACGAGACGACGCTGCTTTGGCAGATCAATGCCGTCCAGGGCCAGAGCGGAATGAAAGTATTGGGGATGTTCATCATCACCGATCCCGCGAAGGTCATCACCAACTACTTTGTGCGCGAGTTTGATGACTACTGGAACAACGACTCCGATAGGATCAATGTTCAGCAGGAGTTCGCACGCTTCCTCCGAGGGTTGGTGTCGGTGTCATGAGCGGAGACGGTGGTTGCGATATACTCCACCCTGGATCTTTCAATGGAGGAAATTGCCACCATGCCCAAGATCGCAGAGCTGTTGCTGGCCGAGTTGGAACGTGAAGCGGCGGGGACTCGCCGCGCGCTGGAGCGCGTACCGGAGGGACGTGACGATTGGAAGCCCCACGAGAAATCCATGCCCCTCGGGTATCTGGCGACGCTCGTCGCCACGATCCCGTCCTGGGCCGCGGCCATAGTCACGCAGGATCAACTGGATCTCGCCGCGCAGGGCGCGTTTCAGTCACCCGAAGTCCATACGAACCGCGAGTTGCTGGAGGTGTTTGACAAGTCCCTGGCCAAGGCGCGGGAGGCTCTCGCCACTGCCACCGACGAGCACCTGATGACGCCCTGGAAGCTGCTCGTTCAGGGCCAAGTGGTGATGGAGGTGTCGCGGTACGTCGCGATCCGCGACAGCGCCTTCAATCACTTGGCCCATCACAGGGGGCAGTTGACCGTGTATCTGCGGCTCAACGACGTTCCCGTGCCGTCGCTCTACGGGCCGACGGCGGACGAGAAAGGGTTCTAGAGGGAGGGAGGGTGGAGGAAGGGGCCCCGAAGGGCCCCTTGTGACAGGCAGGCCCGGGATCAATCCTCGACGTGGCCCGTGGTCCGGCTGGTGCCGGCGGCGAAGGCGGGCTGCCCCTTCTGGAAGAAGAACGGCTCGCGCTTGTGCTTGTCGGGCGCGAGCTGGTCCAGCGTCATGGAGTCGTAGACCCGCCCGTTCTGCACCACGATCGAGATGTTGTCCGAGTTCTGGATGTCCTCGAGCGGGTTGGCGTCGAGCACCACCAGGTCGGCGAGCTTGCCGGGCTCGAGGGAGCCGATGTCCTTATCCATGCCGAGATAGCGGGCGCCGTTCAGCGTCGCTGCCCGCAGGGCTTCCATCGGCGTCATGCCGCCCTGAGCGAACATCCAGATTTCCCAGTGAGCCGCGAGACCCTCGCGCTGGCCGTGGGCGCCGAGCTGCACGCTGACGCCCTGCTTGGAGAGCTCGTTGGCGATGCGAGCGTTGTTGAAATGGTTGTACTCCTCGTCCGGCGCCGTGACGCGGCGGCGCGAGCGCTCGTCGATGACCTCCTGGGGCACGAAGCTGAGCAGGCGCTTGTCTTCCCAGACGCGGGTCTTGTCGTACCAGTAGTTCTCGCCCCAGATGCCGCCGTAGCCAACGACGAGCGTCGGCGTATAGCCCACCTGGGTGCCTTTCCAGAGCTGGCGGACGTCGGCGTAGATCTTGGCCACGGGAATCGAGTGCTCGATGCCGGTGTGGCCGTCGACCACCTGGGTCATGTTGTGCTCGAAGAGGGAGCCGCCCTCGGGCACCACCATCATGCCGAGCTCGCGGGCGGCGGCGATCACCTGCTGGCGCTGGTCGCGGCGCGGCTGGTTGTAGCTCTTGACGCTGAAGGCGCCCGCGGCCTTCAGGCGCCGGAGGTGCGAGCGGGCGTCCTCGAGGCTGTCGATGGTGGCCGTGAAGGGTGCGTTGGCGCCGTAGAGGATGGTGCCGGTGGAGTAGATGCGCGGCGCCGTGATCATGCCGGCGCGGGCGAGCTCCGAGGCGGCGAACACCGTGTCGGTGTCGTTCGAGGGATCGTGCAGGGTGGTCACGCCGTAGGTGAGGCTGGCGTAGGTCACCCAGTTGCGCTGCGGCACGATGCCGTCCGAGCCGAACGAGCCGTGCCAGTGGACGTCGACCAGGCCGGGGATGACCGTCTTGCCCTTGCCGTCCACGACGTAGGCGCCGGCCGGGACCCTGGTGCTCGCCCGGGGGCCGACGGCCTGGATCCGGTTGCCCTGGATCACCACCGTGCCGTCCTCGATCACCTCGTCGCCCTTCATCGTGACGATGCGCGCGCCGACCACGGCCACCGTGCCCTTGGGGACGTCGCTCTCGGCCTGGAAGCCGATGTTCATGCCGGACGCCGGGGGATCGGGGAGCGTCTCGGGGGCGCCCTCCATGAAGGTGAAGGCGTTCTTGAGCTCGAGGGTGTACAGCTCGGGGCCGAGCGACCAGTGGAGCTGCTTCGAGTCGCCCGACCAGTGGAGGTACTCGCCGGCGTCCCGGGTGACCCGGCGCAGGGGCAGAGCGTTGGCCTTGGGGCCGACGTCCACCGCCTTGCCGGTGGAGGCGAGGGGCGTCACGTAAGCCTGGAACCGCTCGCTGAAGGCGATCCAGCGGCCGTCGGGCGAGATCTGGAACTGGGTGACGTTGTCGCTGTTCAGGTGCTCCCGCTCGTCCTTGCCGCCGAGGCTGATGGACACGAGCTTGCGCTTGCCATCGGCGGGTACGCGCGGAGGATAGCGAAGGAAATAGACGCGATCGTTCTCGGCGCCGAAGTGCGGCTGCTCGCCATCGTCGGTGATCAGCTCCGCCTCGCCGCCGCCGGCGGGCACCCGGTAGATGCCGGGCTCCATCGACCAGGAGGCGGTGCGGACGAACCCGCCCTCGGCCTTGCGGTAGACGATCTGCTTGCCGTCCGGCGAGAACACGGGCTCGAGGTAGTGGCCGGGCGCCGAGACCACCGTCCGCCCTTCGCCGCCCTCGACGGAGACCACGCGCACGGTGCCCAGCTTGTCGTCATCCCAGGTGGTGTAGACGATCTGCCGGCCGTCGCGGGAGAAGGAGGGGTAGAGCTCCCAGTAATCCTCTTTGGGGGACAATTGGCGGGTCAGCCGCCGCGGCTTGCCGTCGGGGAGGTTGCGGATCCAGAGGTGGCCGAGGGCCTGGTAGACCACCCGGTCGCCCTTGGGCGAGACGCCGACCCAGCGCAGCATCCGGGTCTCGAAGCTCCTGGGCGCCACCTCCACGGGAGAGCGCAGGGCCTGAGCGACCTTGCGGGTGGTGCGCACGTGGAAGGGGATGTTCGAGACCTTCCTGCTCTTGGTGTCGATGCGGTGGATCTTGCCGCCGGCCCAGAACACCAGGGACTTGGAGTCGGGCGTCCACGCCATCGTCGGGTAGAGGCCGTGGATCGACCAGGTCTCCTGCATGTCGTGGTCGAGGCCGTCGTAGAGCGGCGAGGTCTCGCCCGAGCGGAGGTCCATCAGGTGGATCACGCTCTTGCCGCGCACCCGGCGGATGAAGGCCAGGGTCTTGCCGTCCGGCGAGGGGGTGGGCCGGACGGAGCCGCCCGCGCCCGTGACGTAGCGCTGGGTCGTGCCCTTCTGGCGGTCGAGCCGCTGGATGACGAAGATCTCGCCGTTGGCGTCCTTGTTGTACTCGAAGATCGGCCCCGGGGTGATGTCCTGGCTGTAGTAGAGGTAGCGGCCGTCGGGCGAGAAGACGGGCTCGCCGGCGTCCTTCTGATCGTTGGGCTTCTTGGTGAGCTGCAGGCCGTCGCCGCCGGCGCGGTGATAGAGCCACATCTCGCCGGCGCCTAGGGAGCGCTGGGCGGTGAAGTGCTTGCGGGCGACGACGTACTCGCCGTCCGGGGTCCAGGACGGGCTGTTGAGCAGGCGGAACGACTCCTTGCTGACGGCCCGGGCGTTCGAGCCGTCGCGGTTCATGAGCCAGATGTTGTCGCCGCCGCCCTGGTCGCTGGTGAAGGCCAGGGTCTTGCCGTCCGGGCTGTAGCGGGGCTGCATCTGCCAGGCGACGTCATGGGTGAGGGCCTTGGCCTCGCCGCCGCCGATCGGCATCACATAGATGTCGCCCAGCAGATCGAAGGCGACCTCCTTGCCGTCGGGGCTGACGTCCAGGCTGAGCCAGGTCCCCTCGGTGACGTCGATGGAGACTTCGGCCGAGGGTCCAGGGGGATTGTTGACGTCCCACTTGGCTTCCTTCTTGTCGGAGATCTCCTTGGGGGCGCCCTTGCCGCCCTCCGCCGCCTCCTTCTGAAGCTCGGTGGCATTCTCCTCCGGCTCCTGCTCGCGCTTCTGCTTGTCCTTGAGCTGCTCGTCCGGC
>Ga0126305_10000191_pt1 | contig 27003 bp, 25 predicted proteins | sample Plot26_FD_92536 | JGI IMG/M metagenome (GOLD analysis project Ga0126305, IMG submission 92536) | Serpentine soil microbial communities from UC McLaughlin Reserve, CA, USA - Plot26 | ecosystem: Environmental > Terrestrial > Soil > Grasslands | place: USA: UC McLaughlin Reserve, Lake County... | reverse complement strand
GGTGATCTCCTCGACGGTGAGGTCGCTGTTGCCGAGGGCCAGGATCGGGATGCTCCGCAGGCCCAGCGTGCGCCCGCCGAGCAGCGGCGCCAGGGCCGCTTCGAGCGGCGCGAAGGCGGTGATCGGCGCGCCGGCCGGGGCGCGCAGGAAGAACTCCGAGTAGTTGGGCACCTGGAACGCCTCGTTGTAGGTGACCCGGAACGTCTGCGTCGGCGTCGCCGCGAACACCAGCGAGCCCTTGGGAGAGAACTGGGTGTCGTGGAGCGTGCTGTCGTCCACCCGCGCCGCCACCACCGCCTTCAGCCGCTCCGTGAAGCTGTACTCGACCTGTCCGAAGGCCGCCTGCGAGTGCTCGTCCTTGGCCTCGGCCATCAGCGTGTGGAAGCCGGCATTGTTGGCCGTGTCCACCTTGGTCTGCTTGTAGGCGACGCCGCCCACCAGGAAGCCCTTGCCGTCCGCGAAGCCCACGTTGCCCTGGATCTCGCCGTTGGCGTTCGAGGAGTCCTCGAACAGCAGGGCGCCCGAGGCGAGCGCCACCTGGTCCTTGGCAATCCGCTTGTCGTAGTAGCCGAGGAAGTTCCAGTGCAGGGTGTTGAAGTTCAGCCGGCCCCAGGGACGGTCGACGTCGGTCACCTGGACGCGGCCGATGCCGGTGACGAAGGTCGGGCCCTCGAGGCTCGCGGTGCCGCCCTCGACCGTCAAAGCCGCGTTCTCCCCGAAGTAGTGGTCGAACCGCAAGCCCCCGAAGCCGATCTTCGCCTCCTCGGTCGCCAGCGGCCGGGCCTCACGGCGCAGGCAGTTGGTCTGCGTCGTCGTGAGGCAGACCGAGGAGTACTCCACCGACGAGTTGCGCGAGCGGGTGAAGTCGTCGCTCTGCTGATAGCCCCCCGTCAGCTTCCAGTAGGTGCTGTCGCCCAGGCCGCCGGCGTAGCGGAGGTCGGCCCGCTTGGTGTTCAGCTCGCCGGCGGTGACGCGGATCTTGCCCCCTTCGCTGCCGCGGGGCGTCCGGGTGGTCATGTTGAGCACGCCGTTGAAGGCGTTGGCGCCATAGAGGGCCGAGCCCGGGCCCCGCACCAGCTCGACCGTCTGCAGCTCGTCGAGCGGGAAAGAGACCGCCGCCCACTCCTGCGCGCCGAGGAACGGCACCGACGGGTCGCGGCCGTCGATCAGCGTCAGGATGCGGCGGTTGAGCGAGCTGTTGAAGCCGCGGGTGTTGAAGTTGAAGTCGTAGAGGCCGCTCTGGGTGAAGTCGACGCCCGGCGTGAACTCCAGCAGCTTGGGGACCTGCCCGCTGGACGCCTCGCGCTCGATCTCCTCCTCGGAGACCACGGTCACCGCCGCCGGAGCTTCCGTGACCCGCTCCTCGCGGCGCGACACTGAGGTGACGGTGATCGTCTCGGCGAAACTGACGTCCCAGTCGACCGACTTGTTCACCGTCCGGGCGGCTCCCGCCGTCACCTCGACCCCCGCCTCGGTGGTCGAGTTGTCGGACAGCGAGAAGCTCAGCGTGTGGGTGCCCGCCGGCACGCCGTCGATCCGGTATGAGCCGTTGCCGGCGGTCAGAGCCGAGCGATCCGATCCCTCGACCACCACCGCGACGCCGCCGAGCGGGGTGCCGTCCTCCCGGGTGACCGTGCCTTCGATGCGGCCGGTCTCCTGCGCCAGGGCCAGCCCGGCCGTGAGCAGTAGAAGACCCAGCGCCAAGACCAGAATCCGTTTACCGTGCATTGTCTACCTCCACCGGAAAAGAGGCGGCGGAAGGGACCGGCTGCACCCTCGGAGCTGCAGTAAGGAGGGAATCCGGAACGGCCGCTCGCCAGGAATTCGAAGAACACCGAAATTAGGGGCTCTTTTACCTTTCGAAACGCAGTAAAGTCAAGGCCTGGAGCGGCATACGGCGTCTCGCGGCATCTCGCTTCACTGTCCATGGTAGGGTTAGCACCGTCTTCCTCCTGCCGGGAAGCTCCGAAGGACATTCATGACAGCCGTAGCCGCCGAAAGCCCAGCGTGAGGATCCAGCCGGAACCCCGCCCCGTCTACAGCCGCGCCCTGCTGCTGCCCGGGCCCCTGCCGCCGCTGTCGCACTTCGGCGTCACCCTGCTCCGGCACGCCGTCGCGACCGGCCTGCGCTATTCGCTCTACCACCTGGGCTTGCCGATGCCGGAAGCCGCGCCGGTGAAGATCGTGCGGCTGCGGCTCTACCTCGACGCCCGCGAGCTGCGCTCCCTGCTCACCCAGGCGCCGGGCGGTCCCGAGGTCGTGGCCGCCCTGCTGGAGCCCGGCGAGTTCGGCTCGCAGCCCGCCATCGCCCAGCCCCTGGCGGCCGCCCTCTCCTTTCACCGGGTGCGGCTGCTGCCCTTCCGGCCGCCGGTCGTCCGGCCCACGGCGCTCAGCGGCGGCGAGACGCCGGAGGAGCTCTGGCGCCGGTTCGGCGACCGTCTCGCCCGCGTGCTGAACCGCACCAACGACGCCCTGCTCGCCGACCTGATCTCCGCGCTCGACCGCCGGACCCGGCGGGCCCGGGGCGAGGACGTGCCGCCCGTGCTCAGCAAGGGGGCCTGGAGGCTGCGCACCCAGGGCCGGGGCGACCTCGCCCGCTTCGGACTGCCCGATCCGCTGGCGCCCTGCTGGAAGGAGGAGCCGGAGATGGCCCACGCGGCACGCCATGCCCTGGAGCGCCAGCCGGCGCCGGGACAGGACCGCTACCGGGGCCGCTTCCGCGAAGCCTGGCGCGCCGCCCTCACCGGCCTCGCACCGCTCTACCGCGCCCTCGGCAGGAGCGCCGCCGCCCGCGGCTTCCTCGCCGACCCCGACGACGCCTTCTTCATCCCCCTCGACACCGCCGGCGACCTCGCAGGCGACCACAAGCCGGCCTGGGTAGCGGACGCCGTGCGCAGCAACCGCGCCGAGTACGACAGCCTCCGCAAGGCCGCCGAGCCCCTCGACCTGATGAGCGAGAAGCAGGAGATGGCCCCCACCAGCGGTGAGCGGCCCGAGTGGGGGTGGACGCCGTTGCTGCCGCTGCCGTAGGGCCCTCTTCGCCCCTCCGGCGGCCCCTCACCTCCCCGGCCCTCCTCTCCCGACCCCTCCCTCCCGCCCTCCCCGGGAGAGGAGGGAGACATGCGGAGACGGTTTGCTTCTTTTCCCTCTCCCGGTGTGGGCGGGAGGGAGGGGTCGGGAGAGGGTAGGGTGAGGGTCTATGGCATCATCATCCCGCCCATGACCCTCTCCCCCGATCCCACCCCCGCGCCGCCACCGCCGCCTCCCGAAACGGAGAAGGCCGTCGAGAGACGCCGGCGGCGGTGGCCCCGGCTGGCGGCGTGGCGCCGGCTGCTCCGGGCCCATCCCCGGCTGCGCCGGCTCCTGTACGGGCTCGGCGGGATGCTCGCCGCTCTCTTTGCCGTCACCCTCTGGCTGCTCTTCCCCTATCTCCGGGCCTTCGGCGACATCGGCGCCGGGGGGGCGAACGCGCCGACGCGGATCTATGGCGCGCCGGCCGGCGTGCGGGTGGGGGATGAGACGAGCGCCGCCGGCCTCGCCCGCGAGCTGGAAGGCCTGGGCTACAACTCCTATGAAGGAGAAGGCATCCCGGCCGGCCGGTATCGCACCCTGGACGACGCCCTGGCCGTGCGGCTCCGGCGGCACATGACTCCCAAGGGGCCAGTCCAGGGGCAGCTCCTCGTCGTGCGGCTCCGGCGCGGCAAGATCACGGAGATCCGGGCCGACGGCCGGCCGGTCGAGCGGATCGAGCTCGAGGCGCCCATCCTCGCCACCTTCTACGGCGAGGAAGCCCGGGAGAAGTGGCCCGTGCAGGTGCTCGAGCTCCCCGAGCACGTCGCGCAGGCCGTGCTGGCGGCCGAGGACGCCGCCTTCTACTGGCACCCCGGCGTCTCGCCCAGCGGCATCCTGCGCGCCCTCTACGTCAACTTCCGGCGGGGCGAGGTGGCCCAGGGCGGCAGCACCCTCACCCAGCAGCTCGTCAAGAACGTCTTCCTGACCTCCGAGCGCAGCCTCTTCCGCAAGATCCGCGAGGCCGTGATCGCCGTCGCCGTCGAGGTCCACCACAGCAAGCGGAACATCCTCCAGGGCTACATGAACGGCATCTACCTGGGGGGCGGCGGCGGCATCCAGTACTACGGCATCGGCACCGCCGCCCGGGCCTACTTTGGCAAGGACGCCACCGAGCTGACCCTCGAGGAGGCCGCCGTTCTCGCCGGCATGATCAAGTCGCCGGCCTCCTACTCCCCCGTGGCCCACCCGGAAGCCGCGCGGCAGCGGCGCGACGAGGTGCTGCGGCGCATGGCCGAGCTCGAGTGGATCGACACCGCCCGGCTCGAGCGCGCCCTCGCCACCCCCGTCGAGACCTCCCCCATGCGCCTCGGCGGCCGGCCCGCCCCCCACTTCGCCGACGCCATGGCCAACGAGGTCCGCGAGCGCTTCGGCCTGCGCCGGCTGGGCAACCGCGGCGGCCACCTGTTCGCCACCCTCTCCATGCGCGACCAGGACCTCGCCCAGGAGGCCGTCGACAAGACCCTGGACCAGCTCGACCGCCGGGGCCGCCGCGGCGCCGATCCGCTCGAAGCGGCGCTGGTCTCCGTCAATCCCCAGACCGGCGCCATCGTCGCCTACGTCGGCGGCCGGGACTTCGCGAAGAGCGAGTTCGACCGCGTCTCCCAGGCCCACCGCCAGGCCGGGAGCGTCTTCAAGCCCATCGTCCTCGTCACGGCCCTCGAGAGCGGCAAGGTCTCGGCCGCCACCAAGCTCAAGGACACCCCGCTGACCCTGAAGACCGGCGGCTCGCGCTGGACGCCGCGCAACGCCGACGGCGCCTACCGCGGCTCGATCACCGCCCGCACGGCCCTGGAGCAGAGCCGCAACGTGCCGCTGATCCGCCTCGCCATGGACGTCGGGCTCGACAAGGTGGCGGCCACGGCCCACCGCATGGGGATCGAGTCCGACATCGACGCCGTCCCCGCCATGGCCCTGGGCTCGGCCGAGGTCACGCCGCTCGAGGTCGCCACCGTCTACTCCACGCTGGCGAACGGCGGCGTGCGGCCCGTGCTGCACGGCCTCGCGGCCGTTCTCGACGCCGAGGGCAAGCCCGTCCCGGAGCCCAAGGCGAAGAAGCCCGAGCAGGTCCTCTCGCCGCAGATCGCCTACGTCGCCACCTCCGTGCTCGAAGGCGTGGTCGAGCGCGGCACCGCCCGGGGCGTGCGGCGCTACGGCGTGCCCGGCCCGCTGGCCGGCAAGACGGGGACGACCAACGAGGCCCGCGACAGTTGGTTTGCAGGCTACCGTCCCGACCGCGTCACCGTCGTCTGGGTGGGCCGCGACAACCCGGGCGCCACCACCCTCTCCGGCTCCCGGGCCGCCCTGCCGATCTGGGGGCGCTACATGAAGGCCGCCCTCCGCGACGCCAAGAGCGCCGAGTTCCCCGAGCCGCCCGGCTTGGAGCACGCCGCCATCTGCCGCGACAGCGGCCTCCTCGCCCGCCGCGCCTGCCCCGCGCGGCTCGACGAGGTCTTCCTCCCCGGCCAGAAGCCGACCCAGGTCTGCAACTTCAAGCACGAGCCCCGCATCGAGGAGACGCAGGAGCAGTTCGGCCTGCGCTTCAGCGACTTCCTGAAGGAGCGGCTGACGAAGATCTTCGGCGGGGATGAGGAGAAGACGGAGGAGCCCGCGGAGGGCGAGGAGGGCGAGCAGCCGGTGGCGGAGGAGCCGCCGCCGCCGGGCTAAGGAGGGGCCTGAGGAATCGTGACCTGTAAAGGCCGCACGGGCGGCAAAGACCGGACCTGCACTCTCAGCCCTTCCTGCTTCGCGATCTCTGCGAACCACGTGTCTGTTGTGTAGATAGCCGCGCAGCCCACGACTTCAGCAGTAGCGAGGATCAGCGCATCAATCTTGACCTCTCGCTTGGTGGCATTCGATGCTGCCCGTCCGGCCTGCAGCATTGGCGCCGTCAGTCGATTGGCGAGCACCGCGGCGACCGGGTTCAGCGGCCAGATGAGGAAATTGGTAGCCGCATCGACCTCGCAGTGGCAGCATTCAGCCCAACCTGGCGCGGGCACCCCCACCAACTCCCCTTCTTCTTCATGCTCGAACAGGATGCCCTCTGCCCGCTCCCGTGCGCGGGGTTCGGCGGAGCTTCCACCAGCGAGAATAATGATGATCGAAGAATCAAGCGCGAACAGTCGTGCCACTCATCCGCTCCTGTCTTCCTCTCGTTCGGCTAACAATTCCTCGACACTATCGACGGTTAGCCGGATTGGGAGGAGGTTGCCATGATCGCGGTAAACCTGTGCAAGGTGCACATCCCGCCACGCCAGCAGGTCGAGGATATGCATGTTCTCAACTTCCAGGGTTCTAGAGTTCCACCAAACTTCGACCGATAGTCGAACCGTGTCGTAGAGATGGCTGGCAATTTGCTTCGCAAGCCCCCGACGATCCTTACCCCGAATCGGGTATGTTCCGCTCCCCCCGTTCAAGAAATTGAGCGTAACAGTCGGAGTGTCGCCGCCCGCACGCACGACGGTCACGTAGACTTCGTCGAAGCCGTGAATCGCTGCCGGCTGCTTGAGAAGCAGGAGCTCCTTGTAGCGAGCGTCAAAACGAAGGATCCGCTCCTTCTCAGGCGTAGCCTTCGCTTCCTGCGGGTCTGGCACTTCCACCATGGTGACATAGGCCCAGGTGGCGGACTTCGTCGCTACGTGCTTCTTGACGAAATCCCTGCCCTGCGGCCCCAGAACGTGACGTTTGGCCTTGGATCGGAAGCTCTTTACCTGTGTCCTGAGCTTGCGCGCGAACGGTGTATGGACTGCCAGGACGGTCGAGCCCTTTCCGACCACTTCGATCTGAGGTTCGATCGATTTCCAGATCTCGTCGTCGGTACCTTCTTCGGCGATAGCCTCCAGCAGATCACGGACCATGGCCAGGGCCGACAAAGGCAGCCAGCCGGAGTGGACGCCGCCGCCTCCGATCTTGATCTCTAGAAGCTTGTCCATGGCGCGTGTCCCTCCGTCTTGCTGCTGATCTTACGCCCACCTTGCGCCCTGTCAACTCTTCAGTGCGTCATGACGATCTTACTCCACGACCTCTGGCGTAACTACGTCTAACGTCACTACAGCAAACGTGAGCCCGGAGGCGGGACGAGAGCAGCCGGCTGGAGGAGCCCGCCGCAGGAATCTAGGGCAGCGCCCCCGCCGCCCGCAGCGCCGCCTTCGCGAGATCGATCCGCCGGTCCTTGATCGCCGTGTAGCTCGGGCCGTCGAGGTTGTCCTTGACCGTCGCCTTGGTACGGGGCGAGAGGCCGAGCTTGCCGTCATGGAAGGAGGTCAGGAAGCGGACCTGCTCGTCGGCCGAGATCTCGAGCGAGCTGGCGAGCCAGAAGTGGTCAATGCCGCCGGAGATGTCCTGGTTGCCGTAGCCGAGTTGCCGGAGGTGCTTCGCCATCCGCTCCGGCCCGATCCGCACGGCCATGTCCTGGAAGAACCAGACCGCCGAGGCCTTGAGCGCCGAGCGCAGGCTGTGGCCGCGCTTCCATCCCTCGGGCCAGTGCGATTGAGGCGGGTGCTTCTTCCGGTCCCAGGGCACCACCGCGTCCGGATCCTGGATCACCCCCGATTCCAGCCCGATCGCCGCGTTGGGGATCTTGAACGTCGAGAAAGGCGTGAACCGCCGCCTGCACCGCGCCTCGTCGAAGCGCACGAACCGGTCGTGCGCCCGGTCGTACAGCACGAAGGCGCTGGGCGTGCCGGCGAGGGCGCGAGAGATCCGCTGCCCGGCGTCGGCCGGGAGAGGAGCGGGCGGCGCCGCCGCGCCAAGGAGGGAGAGCAGGAGGATGGGGATCAGGACGGCGGGCGGTTTCTTCGGCATGGCGAGACGCTACCATCCCGCCGATTCGCCAGTGAACCCTCCTACCTCGCGGCATCGTTCCTGTAGAGACGTTCCATCCCCGTTACGACGCCTTTCACGGAGCACGGGGACGTCGGAACGTCTCTTCGGAGGGCATGCCGCCTCCAGATCCATACCTGATCCAGCCAGTCAAAGGCAAACCACGTCACGGGAGGCCCCCAACCTCGCCGGCCCACCCTGCCGGCCTTCCACTCCAGTCCACATGGCCCCCTACCAGGATGGCGGCCTTCTCGCGCCCTTTGCCTTCTCAAGGATCGTGGCAGGGCGGCGGCATGCCCTTCGAAGAGACGCCCCGTCGTCCCCGTGGTTGCCGAGGCGGTGTCGTATCGGGGGTGGGGCGTCTCTACCGGAACGGTGCCGCCTCGGCTCTACTTCCCATCCTCCTCGTCCGCCACCTCGATGAGCACCTGCTGGTTGACGGTCCGCGCGATGTCGCCGAGGACCCGGCCGAGGGCGCGCCGGAGATTCCTCTCCAGCCTCTCCTCGGAGGCCTCGGGCTCCGCCATCTCCCGGATGCGGAACGTACCCGTCGGCGCCTTACCCCCGACCCGCTGCCACAGCTCCCAGGCGGCGGGGCTCGGCGGGTCCTTGAGGTGAGGGTAGACGAACGCGAGGATCTCCTCGGGCGCCATCCGCAATGCCTTGGCGATGTCGATGACGTGCTCGACCTTCAGCTCGATGGTGCCCGAGAACAACCGGCTCAGGTATCCATAGCTGTAGCCGAGCTCCTTCTCGATGTCCCGGGCGGTATACCCGAGGACCTTGATCGCGGTCTTCAGGGTATCGACGACGTGCTTGACCTCAGGGCGGATGGCGTTCTTCGGTGCGGGGGCCATGGGCTTAATCTATATGAAGGACGTGATGATTGGTCAGGTGATTGGCCGGTTGATTGGCGAAAGAGGGGGGCCGCGCGGGCCCCCCTGAAGGTCAAGGTCTCGGATCTCTACTGCGCCGGTCCCGTGGGTGTGGGATTCGGGGTCTCCTTCTCCGTCTTCTTGCGGCTTCGCTTGCGCGGGGGGATCCCGAAGGCGAGAAGGTTCTCATTAGTGAAGCCAAGTTTGCCCCTGATTTGCGCGGCGACACGGCTCCGCAGATCCTGACTCCGCAGCTCCGCCTCGCGGCGCATTCTCGTGATCTCCTGGAGGCGGCCCCTGAGGATCGACTGCTCGTTGGACAAAGCTTTGGTCTCGATCACGAGCGCATCGAGCTGCGCCGACTCCTCCTGCAGGTGCGGCATGTCGGTGAGATGCGGCTTCAGGTTCGAGCTCAGCAGCTCACAGGACGAAACGATCTTTTGAAACGAACTTCCAGGCATGGTCTTACTCCTTTTTTGGATTGTTGTTGTACAGCGCTTTTCTGAGGGCCATCCCGGGCCCCTTGAACGTCCCGACTGATCTACTCTGCTTCGATTCTCTTTCTAAAGTCTTTCCTCCTTTCCAAAGATCTCCCATACCTCCTCCGGACCGGCAGCCCGGGAGGCTCATAGGGGCCTGCTTTTCGTCACAGTGCTTCTCACAAGGCAGGTACTTCGTCGCAGTGGGAGGATGATAGGGGCATGGCTGCCCCTTTGTCAATAGAGTTGCGATAAACGTACAGAAACTCGTCGGTTCGCCTGTCGAAAGACCGTTACGGCTCCCGAGAAGCTGATACCGCATCCAGAGCCGAAGGTGTTGGGATCGGAGAAGAGGTGTCCGTCTCCCATGCCCGCGGAGCGTTCCGCGAGGGAGGTCGAGCGTTCCGCGGCAGAGGAGGAGCGTTCCGCGAGGGCGGTCGAACGTTCTGGGGAGGAGGATGAGCGCTCCGCGGGAGAGGTCGAACGTTCCGCAGGGGAGGATGAGCGTTCCGTGGAGGAGGTCGAGCGTTCCGGGAGGGAGGATGGGCGTTCCGGGGAAGAGGATGAGCATTCCGTGGCGGAGGAAGAGCGTTCCGGGAGGGAGGATGGGCGTTCCGGGGAAGAGGATGAGCATTCCGTGGCGGAGGAAGAGCGTTCCGGGAACGCCTCCGCGATGACAAACAAGAGGCCGGGCCGGGGACTTTTCCGTAGCCGGAGAGGGGCTGCGCCACTGGACCGACCGTAAGGGCAAGCTTTTCCAGCCTCACCACGTTCAGGTTGCCTGGTCCCAGCTCCGGGAACAAGGCTGGATCTGACTCCCTACGCGAAAATCCGCGGCATCTCCGTCACCGGCGGCGTGTCCTCGCTCATCAACAGGACCCCTTCCTTGTCCAGATACCGCCCCTGTCCGATGTCGAGGAGGCAGCGGTTGCGCCCGCGGCGCTTGGCTTCGTAGAGGGCCTCGTCCGCGAAAAGGATCAGCTCGGCGGCGGTCTTGATGTAGAGCTCGGGGAAGGAGGCGACGCCGGCGCTCAGGGTGAGGAGGACTCGCTGCTCTTCGACCTGGAAGTCGAGGTCCTCGACGGCCTTGCGGAGGCGCTCGGCGATCACCAGGGCTTCCTCTCCTTTGGTGGCCTCCAGCAGGAGGACGAACTCCTCGCCGCCGTAGCGGCAGCAGAGGTCCTCGGTGCGGCGCAGGCCCTTGAGCACCCCGGCCACGGCGATCAGGGCGGCATCGCCGACGGGGTGGCCGTAGGTGTCGTTGATCCGCTTGAAGTGGTCGAGGTCGCAGAGGATCACGGCCATCGATCCCCCCGTTTCGCAGCAGCGCTGGTGGGCGTCGTGGAGGCGCTTCTCGAGGACCCGCCGCATGGCGACGCCGGTCAACGGGTCCTCCTTGGCCTCGCGGTCGAGGAGGAGGCGCTGGACGGAGCCGGTCATCTGCGGCAGGAGACGGTCGAGCAGCTCGACCTGCCGGGGCTCGACGCGGCGCGGGTCGCACCAGAGGCGGATGCGGCCGAGGACGGTGCCGTCCGGCCGCGAGCGGAGCTGGCGCTCGAGGATCTGCCAGGGGGTGCGGCGGTGGAAGCCGGGCAGGGCAGGCGCGTAGCGGTCCGGCTCGGGGACGCCCTCTTCCAGGACCTCGGACTGCGGGCCCCACCACCAGCTCTTGAACTCGCTGCCGGGCGCCAGGGCCTCGAACTGGAACCAGAAGAGCTTCGGGATCACCCGCGAGCACTCGATGCGGATGCGGTCCGCGATGGCCGTCATCTCCTCCGCCGGGGTGCTCATCCGCTGGCCGGCGCGGCGCAGGGTCTCGAGGTCGCGGGCGCGGTTCTGGGCCTTCTCGCGGAGGAGGCCGTGGCGGGTCGTCTCGATGGCCAGTCCCGCGAAGCAGGCGGCGAGGAAGGCGGCGAGGGGCCAGCCGGCGCGGTTGCCGACCAGGAGGAGAGCCCCGCCGGCGATCCAGCCGCCGGCGTCCACGGAGAGGGGAACGAGGACCTGTACGAAACGCACGGGCGCCTCGGGCCGGCGGATCTTGCGGTCCGCGGTCTCCAGGCCGATCCAGAGCAGAAAGTAGACGCCGGCCGCCACGGCCAGGCGGGCGACGGGGTGCCAGCCGCCCGGCAGCCAGGCCCAGGCGCAGCCCGCTCCCAGGACCGTCAGGGCCGTGCGGCCGGTCGCCTCCAGGGAGCGCGGGAAGAAATTCCGGCGCTCGGGCGGCTGGAAGGACCCGATCTGCCGGACGACGCGGAGCGCCATCTCGGAGAACAGGAACACCGAGGCCGCGAGGGCGGCGGCCGGCGCCGCTCCGGAAAGCCGGTAGGCGGCCGGCAGGACCAGCGCCGCGAGCCCGAGGGTGTTGATGCCCGCCGCCGGCCGGTGGCACGCCAGCGCGGCCCCGGCCAGGAGCAGGGTCATCAGCAGCCAGGCCGGCATGGGCCCCGCGGCGTCCGCAGCGGTGAGCGCCGGGAAGCGGTAGGCCACGGCGAGCACCACGGCGGCGCCCACGATGGGCAGCAAGGACGCCCAGAGGTCGCGGGGCGAGCGGGTGCGCTTCATGAGAGGAGGATCAAAGTGAGATCTTTTAGAGATGGTACCGGAAAAGATGCCAGCCCGCGCGGCAGAAACAAGGACCAAGGACTGCAAGGACCTCAAGGACTGCAAAGACAAGGAGCAGCCACAGAAACGAGACCGGGATTTCCTGTCCCTGACGTCTTTGCAGTCTTTGCAGTCCTTGGCTCCTACCTCCCCAGGTCCCGCACCGCCGGCAGCAACCCGAAGCCGTCCGCCTCCTCGACCGCCGTCAGGATCGCCTCGGCCACCGCCCTCTCGGCCAGCACTCCGACCTGGTTGACGTGGGCCCGGCGGTCGCCCAGCGACAGCACGACGACGAGGTCGCCGTCGAAGAGGGAGAGCGCGGGGGCGAGGGTGCGGTAGAAGCCTCCGAAGGCCATGTGGCAGACCTTGAGAAGGGCGGCCTTGGTGAGGGCGGCGTCGGTCATCACTACGGCGAGGGTGGTGTTGCCCTCCCAGGGATGCGGGGTGTCGGGCGGCAGGTTGGCGAGGATCCGCTCGGCGGAGGCGAGCTCGCGGGAGTCCGGAGCGGTGCGGCAGCCGGCGAGCAGGGTGCCGTCCAGGCGGCGGACGTCGCCGAAGGCGTTGACGGCCACGGCGGCGGCGACGGTGGGGCCGCCCGGCACGGCGAGGCTCGCGAAGCCGAAGCCGCCTTTCATCCCATTCTGCGGTCCGAGCGCCTTGCCCACGGTGGCGCCGGTGCCCGCTCCCACGCTCCCCAGCGGCACCGCCCCGCCCGCCGCCGAGGCGATGGCGGCCTCGACCACGGCGGCGCTGGGCGCCACCGGCCGGCCGAGGCCCAGGTCGAAGAGGATGGCCGTGGCGACCAGCGGCACGGGGGCGATCCCGGTCTGGAAGCCGTAGCCGCGGCTGGCCAGCCAGTCGACGACCGGATCGGCGGCGGAGAGGCCGTAGCCGCTGCCGCCGGCGAGGACCACGGCGTGCGCCTTGCTCGCCACGTGCTGGCCGGAGACCAGGGAGTCGAACTGCCGCGTGCCGGTGGCCGAGCCCCGCACCTCCGCGGCGCCGAGCGCCCCCTCGGGACAGAGGATGACCGTGGCGCCGGTCAGGGCGTCGCGGTCGGTGCCGTGGCCGATCTTGAAGCCGGGGAGGTCGAGGGAGCGGGAGGGCGGCGGCAGGGGGGGCAGGATCATGGAGAGGATTGTAGGCGGACTTGCAAGAACCTCCCTTTAGCCACTATCCTGTCGCGCTGCGCTCCCGCGAGAGCCTGCCAGTCCCACCACTTGCCTATCCATAGATGAAGAATGCCGGAACCACGGACGCAATCCAGGGCTGAGGCCTCGGCGATCGCCTGGAGCTGGCGCGACCGCGCCGCCGGGGAGACGCAGGCGCGCGGCCGCGAGGCGGCGGCCAACCGGCGCAAGGGGCTGATCGGCGGCGTGATCGGCCTGGCGGTGGCGGCGCTGGTCTACTTCTGGTTCCACCGGCCGGTGGCGGCGGCGGTGATCGCCGCGATCGCCGTCTCGATCGCCCTTCTGGCGCTGGCGTCGCCCCTCGGCGCCTATAAGGGCCTGACCCGGCTGCTGGACCGGTTCGCCCATGGCGTCGGCACCGCTGTCACCTGGGTGCTGATGACGCTGCTGTTCTATCTCGTCTTCCTGCCCATGGGCGCCGTGCTGCGGGCGCGCGGCAAGCTGGCGATCTCGAAGGGCGCCGACCGCCGCCTGCCCACCTACTGGACGCCGACCGAGCGCGAGAAGACCCCCGAGTCCTATCGCAAGCAGTTCTAGCCGTGAAGCTGCTCGGCATCTCCTGCTACTACCACGACTCGGCCGCCTGCCTGGTGGACGAGGGGCGCATCGTGGCCGCCGCCCAGGAAGAGCGGTTCACCCGCAAGAAGCACGACGAGGGCTTCCCCTACAACGCCGTGCGGTATTGCCTGGCTGAGGGCGGCGTCGGCAAGGGGGAGCTGGACGGTGTCGTCTTCTACGACAAGCCGCTGCTCAAGTTCCACCGCATCCTCGAGACCTACCTCTCGGTGGTGCCGAAGGGGCTGCGCTCCTACGTCATGGCCGTGCCGGTGTGGCTGCGCGAGAAGCTGTGGATTCCGCCCCACATCCAGGAGGCCCTGGAGCGCTGCGGCGTCGGCGATCCCAAGGAGATCTTCTTCACCGAGCACCACGAGTCGCACGCGGCGTCGGCCTTCTACCCCTCGCCCTTCGAGGAGGCGGCGGTGCTGACCCTCGACGGCGTCGGCGAGTGGGCCACGACCACGATCGGCGTCGGCGAGGGCAACCGGCTGCGGCTGATCCGGGAGATGACCTTCCCCCACTCGCTGGGCCTGCTCTACTCGGCTTTCACCTACTTCACGGGTTTCCGGGTGAACTCGGGCGAGTACAAGCTGATGGGCCTGGCGCCCTACGGCGAGGGCACGTACACGGACGCCATCAAGCGCGAGCTGCTGGACGTCCGCGACGACGGCTCGTTCCGCATGAACATGGACTACTTCGGCTATCTCGACGGCCTCGAGATGACGTCGGACAAGTTCGCGGCGCTGTTCGGCGGGCCGGCGCGGCCGCCGGAGTCGCCGATCTCGAAGCGGGAGATGGACCTCGCGCGGTCGATCCAGGAGGTCACGGAGGAGATCGTCCTCAAGCTGGCCCGCCACGCCCGGGAGATCACCGGCAAGCGCAACCTCTGCATGGCCGGCGGCGTGGCCCTGAACTGCGTCGCCAACGGCGTGCTGCTGCGCGAAGGGATCTTCGACGACATCTGGATCCAGCCCGCGGCCGGCGACGCCGGCGGCGCCCTCGGCGCGCCCCTCGCCGTCTGGCACAACGCCATGGACAAGCCGCGGACGGTGACGGTGTCAGGCGGCCGGCCGCGGGACGCCATGCGCGGCGCCCTGCTGGGGCCGGAGTTCACGCGCGACCAGATCAAGGAGTACCTGGACTTCCACGGGCTCCCCCACGAGGAGCTGGCGGAGGCCGACTGGGCGCGGCGGATCGCCGGGCTGATCGCCGGCGAGAACGTCGTCGGCCTGTGCCAGGGGCGGATGGAGTTCGGTCCGCGGGCCCTGGGCGGCCGCTCGATCGTCGGCGACGCGCGGTCGCCCAGGATGCAGTCGGTGATGAACCTGAAGATCAAGTACCGGGAGAGCTTCCGGCCGTTCGCCCCCAGCGTGCTGGAGGAGCGGGCGGCGGACTACTTCGAGCTCGACCGGCCGTCGCCCTACATGCTGCTGGTGGCCGACGTGGTCGAGCGCCGGCGGGTGCCGAAGCGGGGGGACGAGAACGGCCTGCCGCTGACCGAGTGGGTGAACCGGCCGCGCTCGGACATCCCCGCCATCACCCACGTCGACTACTCGGCCCGCATCCAGACCGTGGGCGAGGAGAGCCCCCGCTACCACGCGATCCTCTCGGAGTTCGAGAAGCTCACGGGCTACGGGGTGATCGTCAACACCAGCTTCAACGTGCGCGGCGAGCCGATCGTCTGCACGCCGGAAGACGCCTACCGGTGCTTCATGCGCACCGAGATGGACTACCTGGTGCTCGGCCCCTTCCTGCTCGACAAGACGGCGCAGCCGCAACTCGAGGAGAAGGGGGACTGGCGGCAGGAGTTCCAGCTCGACTGACCGTCCCCGGCGGGACTGCTAGAATAGAGGCCTTATGCGCAGACTTCGCTACTTCGGCTCGTTCCTGGGAGAGATCGTCCAGTTCGCCCGCCAGAACAAGGTCTACTGGATCGTGCCCCTGGTGCTCATCCTCGGGCTCGTGGTGCTGCTGGTCGTCACCAGCCAGGCGACGGCGCCGTTCATCTATACGCTGTTCTAGGGCCGGTTTCCAGGGCCGGACTTGCCGTACCGGGGGGGTTGGTCCACAATACGGCACGATGCGTCGCTTCAAACCAGTTCATGGGTTCCTCATCGTCCTGCTGGTCCTCGGCATGTTCTGGGGGGCCGAGATGGCCCTGGAGGGCCGCCTGAACCCCGGAGGGTTCGAGAAGGTGTCTCCGGGACGGGACGGCCAGGTCAGGGTCGCCCTGGCGGATCTGAAGGCCCAGGACGTCCGCTTCTTCCAATTCCTCAACTCCGGCAACCAGGAGGTGCGGTTCTTCGTCGGCCGCGACAGCGCGGGTCACGTGCAGGTCGCCTTCGACGCCAACGAGACCTGCGCCAAGGGGAAGCGAGGGTTCCGGCACGAGGGGGAGTGGCTGGTGTGCAACAAGTGCGACAAGGCCTTCCGGCTGTCGGAGACGAACTCCAACGGCCAGGGATGTACGCCGGTGCCGCTCCGGTTCCGTGAAGACGGGCAGGAGCTGGTACTCGCCGAGGCCGATATTCTCCAGGGATGGCGGCTGTTCCGCTGACGGCGGAGCTCTTGTAGAGACAACTTGCAGACAACCGCCCTGACAACTGACGTGAAATCAGAGCTTTGACGGCCCAGCCCGCGATGTTGTATCTTCGCGCGGTCCGGAAAGGGTAGACATGTGCGCAGCCGACTTCGTGCTTTACGAGGAGGAGTTCAGGCACCTTGAAGAGGCCCTGCGCCGTTTGCGGCAGGAGGCCAATGCCAAGGCCGTCTTCCTGATCGACAAGAACGGCCAGCAGATCGCCTCCGCGGGGGAGGTCGAGCAGTTCGACACCACCTCGCTCGCCTCGCTGACGGCGGGCAACGTGGCGGCGACCGACGGGCTGGCGAAGCTGATTGGCGAGCGGGAGTTCTCCGTGCTGTTCCACGAGGGGCAGCAGGACCACATCCACATCTCCATCGTCGCCAAGCGAGCCATCCTGGTGGTCATCTTCGACGACCGGTCCTCTCTCGGCCTGGTCCGCCTGCGGGTCAAACGAGCGAACGTCGAGCTCGAGAAGATCTTCGAGGTCATGCTGCAGAAGGGCGAAAAAGGAGCCCAGGGACCTGCCCACGCGAGCCCCTTTTCCGAAATCACCGACGACGACATCGACGCGCTCTTCGGCGAGTAGCCGAGGAGCCGCCCCGGCAGACGAGCCCGGACGCCCGGTGACGGAGCGAGACATCCGAGATACCGAGATACCCGAGCGAGATACCCCGAGACCTCGAAGATGACTTTCATCAATTACGCCAGCAAGGAGATCAACTGCAAGATCGTCTACTACGGCCCCGGCCTGTGTGGCAAGACGACCAATCTGCAGTACATCTACAACAAGACCGCGCCCGAATCGAAGGGGAAGATGATCTCCCTGGCCACCGAGGCCGACCGGACGCTGTTCTTCGACTTCCTGCCCCTCGACCTCGGGAGCATCCGCGGCTTCACCACCCGGTTCCACCTCTACACCGTGCCCGGCCAGGTGTTCTATGACGCCAGCCGCAAGCTGATCCTGAAGGGCGTCGACGGCGTCATCTTCGTCGCCGACAGCCAGCAGGAGCGGATGGAGGCCAACATCGAGTCGATCCGCAACCTGGAGCAGAACCTGAAAGAGCACGGCTTCGACCTGGCGAGCGTTCCTTATGCCCTGCAGTTCAACAAGCGGGATCTGGGGAACGTGATGCCCGTCGACGAGATGTACCGGACGCTCAACTACAAGCGGGAGCCGACCTTCGAAGCGGTGGCGACCACGGGAGTCGGGGTCTTCGACACGCTGAAGTCGGTCGCCAAGCAGATCCTGATCGAGCTGAAGAAACGGTAAACGAAGACGCACGAGAGGAGCCATGGCCAAGGCCCAACCCAAGTCCCAGCCCCAGCCGCGGTCTCAAAACCCGTCCACGTCCGGCGATCCGGCCCTCGACGCCCTCACCGAAGGCCTCGCCGCCTTGCAGAGCAAGGACTGGAAGAAGGCCGCCGAGCGGCTGGAGCAGGCGGTCGAGCTCGCCGACCGGCCCGAGCTGCGCCACCGGGCCAGCCAGTTCCTCGCCGCCTGCCGCCAGCGGGCGGGAGAGGGCGGGGAGACGGAGCAGGTCGATCCCTTCCTCCAGGCGGTCTACGAGAAGAACCGCGGCGATCACCAGGCGGCGCTCGAGATCAGCCGTAAAGGCGGGCGCGACCAGAAGGACGATCGTTTCGCCTACCTCGTGGCGGCGATCCATGCTGCCGAGGACCGGATCGAAGAGGCGGCGCAAGCGCTCGCCAAGGCGGTCGAGCTGAACTCGAAGAATCGCATCCATGCCTTCCACGACCCCGACTTCGCCGAGCTCCGCAAGAACCGGGACTACCGTCCCCTCTTCGGCCTCTCCTGACCCGGCGCGCCCGGCCGGCAAGGCCCTGGTCGCGATCGGCGGCGGCACCGGCCTGTCGGCCCTGCTGCGCGGTCTCAAGCACCACGTCGGCACCGAGCGGCTGCGCGAGATCACGGGGGTGGTCACCGTCACCGACGACGGCGGCTCCTCCGGTGCGCTGCGGCGCGAGTTCGGCGTCCTGCCGCCGGGGGACATCCGCAACTGCATCGCCGCCCTGGCGGACGACGAGGATCTCCTCACCCGCCTCTTCCAGTACCGCTTCCCGAACGGCGGCGGCCTGCTCGGCCACTCCTTCGGCAACCTCTTCCTGACGGCCCTGACGGGGATCACGGGGGACTTCCACCAGGCGATCCTGACGGCGGAGTCGGTGCTGTCGGTGCGCGGCAAGATCTTCCCGGCGACCCTGACGGACGTGCGGCTGCGCGGGCGCGGCGTCTCCGGCCGGGTCTACGAGGGGGAGTCGGCGGTGGGCCTGTCGGGCGAGGAGCTGACGGGCGTGGAGCTCGACCCGCCGGCGCCGCCGGCCTTCCCGCAGGCCGTGGCGGCGCTCGACAAAGCCGACCTGATCCTGCTCGGCCCGGGCTCGCTCTACACCTCGATCCTGCCCAACCTGCTGATCCCGGGCATCCGCCAGGCGATCGCGAAGTCGAAGGCCCCGGTGGTCCTCCTGCTCAACCTGATGACCCAGCCGGGCGAGACGGACGGCATGATGGGCCTCGATCACCTGCAGGCGCTGGAGCGGCACGTCGGGACCGGGCTCATCGACGCCGTCCTCTACAACTCCTCCCCCATCCCCGAGGCCCTGCTGGCCCATTACGCGGAGACGAGATCCGAGCCGGTGGCGGTGGAGCGAGCCGTCTTCGAGGCCCACGGCCTCGCCACGGTCGAGGTCGACCTCCTGGCCGCCGACGGCGCCCTGATCCGCCACGACTCGGAGAAGCTGGCGGAGGCGGTTCTGGAGATGATGAGGGCAAGCCAGAACAAGGACCGTAAAGACTTCAAGGACCGCAAAGACTGATTTCCTTGTCGTCCTTGCGGACCTTGAAGTCCTTGCAGTCCTTTGTCCACCCGCTCAAGGAGAAACCTGACATGCCCCACCCCACCCCCCGCGTCGCCGTGATCCTCGCCGCCGGCAAGGGGACCCGCATGAAGTCCGCCCTGCCCAAGGTGCTCCACCGCGCGGCCGGCCGGCCGCTCCTCGCCTGGGCGATCGAAGCCGCCCGGACCGCCGGGTGCGAGCGGATCCTGGTCGTCGTGGGCCATGGGGCCGAGCGGGTGCGCGAAGAGCTTGCCGGCGACGATCTCGGCTGGGTCCTGCAGGCGGAGCAGAAGGGCACGGGCCACGCCCTCGCCCAGGCGGAGAGCGCGGTGATCGCGGTAGGAAGTGCGGCGACGGTGCTCGTCCTCTCGGGCGACGTGCCGCTGGTGAAGCCCGAGACCCTCGACCGGCTGGCCTCGGCCGCCGAGGCGGGCTGGGGCGCCATGGCCGTCGCCGACCTCGCGGAGCCGGGCTCCCTCGGCCGGGTGATCGTGGACGGCAACGGCGAGCTCAGCCGGATCGTCGAGGCCCGCGACGCACGCCCCGAGGAGCTGGCCGTGCGGCGCATCAACGCCGGCCTCTACGCCCTCCCCGCCCCGGCGGTCTTCGACTACCTGCGGCGCCTGGGCACCGACAACGCCCAGGGGGAGCTCTACCTGACCGACGCCGTCACCAATGCCGCCGCGGACGGCCGTCCGGTGCGGCTGGTCGCCCTCGACGATCCGGACGAGGCCCTGGGTGTGAACGACCGGTCCGAGCTGGCCCGCGTCCACCGGCTGCTGATCGACCGCCACCTCCAGGCCCTGATGAAGGCGGGCGTGACGGTCCTCGAGCCCGCCCGGACGGTGATCGAGCCCGGAGTGCGGGTCGGCGAGGACACCGTCATCCATCCCGGAGTGTCCCTCCTGGGCCGCACCACCGTCGGCGGCGAGTGCACGATCCACCAGGGCGCCTGGCTGCGCGACACCACCGTCGGCCAGGGCATAACCATCGAGCCCTACAGTGTTCTGGAGGGTGCCGAAGTCGGAGACGGCTGCCGGGTGGGCCCGTTCGCCCGGCTGCGTCCGGCATCCCGCTTGCGTAAGGGTGCCCGGGTGGGCAACTTCGTCGAGATCAAGAATTCGGAGCTCGGCGAGGGCGCCAAGGTGGGGCATCTCGCCTACGTGGGCGATGCCACCGTGGGCGAGGGGGCCAACCTCGGCGCCGGCGTCGTCACCTGCAACTACGACGGCGTGCGCAAGAGCGCGACCGAGATCGGCGCCGGCGCCTTCATCGGCAGCGACACCATGCTGGTGGCGCCCGTAAAGGTGGGTGCGGGCGCCTCGACGGCCGCGGGCTCGATCATCACCAAGAACGTCCCCGAGGGGGCGCTGGCGGTGGGCCGGGTGCGGCAGAAGAACCTGGAAGGGTGGGCCGGCGGTCTCCGCCGCAGGCCGCCGGCCCAGAAGGACCCTAAGAAAGAGGAAACCTGATCATGTGCGGAATCGTGGGCTACGTGGGGCAACGCGACGTCGTTCCCCTCCTGATGGACGGGCTGCGCCGCCTGGAGTACCGGGGCTATGACTCGGCCGGCGTGGTGGCCGTCGAGGACGGCCAGCTCCTCACCGCCAAGGCCGAGGGCAAGCTCGACCGCCTTAAGGAGAAGCTGGAGAAGCAGCCCCTCTCCGGCCGCTACGGGCTCGGCCACACCCGCTGGGCCACCCACGGTCCGCCGAGCGAGCGCAACGCCCATCCCATGGTGGACTCGCGCCGCCGCCTGGCGCTGATCCACAACGGCATCATCGAGAACTTCCTGCCGCTCAAGAAGCGGCTGATCGCCGAGGGCTGGACCTTCACCTCGGACACCGACACCGAGGTGGTGGCCAACCTGATCTCCTCCTACCTCGACGGCGACCTGCGCGCGGCCGTCGCCCGCGCCGTCAAGGAGCTCGAGGGCATGTACGCCTTCGCCGTGGTGACCACCGAGACCGAGGGCCAGGAGATCGTGGCCGCCCGCCAGGGGCCGCCGCTGGTGATCGGCCTCTGCGAGGGCGAGCAGTTCCTCGCCTCCGACCCGGCGGCCCTGCTGGTCTACACCAAGGACGTGATCTTCATCGAGAACGGCGACCTGGCGCGGCTCACCCCGGCGGGCGTCGAGATCTGGGACCGCACGGGCAAGCCCGTCGAGCGGGCCGTCCACCGCCTCAACTGGGACCCGATCCAGGCGGAGAAGGGCGGCTTCAAGCACTTCATGCTCAAGGAGATCCACGAGCAGCCCCAGGCCGTGCAGGAGACCTTCGGCGGGCGGGTGGACTTCGAGCGGGCCGAGATCCTCCTCGACACCATCAAGCTGACCCGCGAAGAGGTCCAGAAGGTCGAGCGCCTGCACCTGCTGGCCTGCGGCACCTCCTGGCACTCGGCGCTGGTGGGCAAGTTCCTGATCGAGGACATCGCCCGCATCCCGGTCGAGGTCGACTACGGCTCCGAGTACCGCTACCGCGACCCGATCGTCTCCGACCGCGTGCTGGCCGTGGGCATCTCGCAGTCGGGCGAGACGGCGGACACCCTGTCGGCCATGGAGGCCGCCCGCGAGCGCGGAGCGCGTCTGTTCTCCGTCTGCAACGTCATCGGCAGCCAGGCGACGCGCATCAGCGAAGGGGTGATCTACACCCACGCCGGACCCGAGATCGGCGTCGCCTCGACCAAGGCGTTCACCACGCAGCTCGTGGCCCTCTACCTCCTCGCCCTCTACCTGCGCGAGTGCCGCTTCGGCAAGGTGGAGCAGCACTATCTGGACGAGCTGACGCGCCTGCCGCAGGCGGTCGACGAGGTCATCCGCCAGCAGGAGCAGCACATGGACGATCTGGCCCGGAAGTACCACCGGGCGCAGAACTTCCTCTACCTGGGCCGGGGGATCAACTATCCGATCGCCCTCGAAGGGGCTTTGAAGCTCAAGGAGATCTCCTACATCCACGCCGAGGGCTACCCCGCCGGCGAGATGAAGCACGGGCCGATCGCCCTGATCGACGAGAAGATGCCCGTGGTGGCGATCGCGACGGGCGATCAGCTCTCCGAGAAGACCAAGAGCAACATGCAGGAGGTCAACGCGAGGGACGGCATCGTCATCGCCCTGACCGACCGCGACCCGGAGGAGCTCGGCGGCATCGCGGACGACGTGATCGAGGTCCCCTCGATCTCGCCGCGCCTCCAGCCCATCGTCAACGTCATCCCCCTCCAGCTCCTCGCCTACTTCATCGGAGTGCGGCGCGGGGCGGACGTGGACCAGCCTCGGAATCTGGCGAAGAGTGTGACGGTGGAGTAGGGGTGGGCTTCAGGTGGATAAGACGTTCACCGCGATTCTGCACCGGGAAGAGGATCTCTACGTGGCCGAGTGCCCCGAGGTCGGTACGGTCAGCCAGGGATCCTCTTTGGATGAAGCGATTGCCAACTTGAGGGAGGCTACGGAGCTCTTCCTGGAAGAGTTTCCGCTTCCCTCCGGCCCTGAAGCCTGTCCTGGCGAGCCAGGGCTTCAAGATGGCGAGGTCTGAGATCCGTTAGGAAAGCGCTCGAGCGGTTGCTCGGGGCCAGACTGACACGCCGTGTCCACTTGGCGCCCTTGAACGGCACTTAGAGCATAGACGAGTAGCATTTATCGTATGGAAGCCGCGCGCGTGAACCAACTGAACGGTCTGAAACTAAAGAACATAGAGGGCTTCTTGTCGCCTGTGGCGCCTAGGCTTCCGAGAGAGCAGAAAGCTGGCGCGATTTGAGCAAGCAATGGTTCAGGGTGAGATGTGCGGTGCTAGACTGGGACATACGGTTAACGCCATGGTGACTCGCCGCATTTACGCTATGCCTCCGCTGGTTGAGGCGCTTTGCGAGATTCGCTTTGACCCCGGTCGCACGTGGGACTGGACCGTTCCCGGTCTCTTGTACGCCCAGGTGCAGGAAGACTTCCCGGAGCGGGAGCAGGATGAACAGCTTGAGATTCAATGGCGAGCCGACCTTCCGCAGGTGCAGAGGCAAACGACGCGCCGTTTACGCTTCTTCAACAGAGAGAGGACAGCGCTCGTTCAAGTCAGCAAGGATGCATTGGTCCTCAACCACCTTCGGCCATACCCCGGATGGGAGCGGTTCCGGTCGATGCTGGTGACGGTGATTGAGAAGTACAGGGCCGTCGCATCGCCGAAGGGGGTATCTGGCTGCGCACTGCGCTACATCAACCGAATTCCCGTCCCCAAGGACGAGGCAATTCTAGAGCACTATCTCCAGGCAATCCCGACGGTTCCGAAGAACCTTCCCGAGACGTTGATCGGATGGTCCCTGACCCTTGATATTCCACATATCGCCCAAGGGGGAGTGGTGCGGCTTGAAGCCGGCTCGACTCCGCTTGGTGAGGACACAGCATTTATCCTAGATCTCCGCTTCACAGCTCTTAATCCACAGGATCTTGGGCTTGATGACCCCTTGGTCGCGTGGATAGACAATGCTCACAAAGTCATAGAGGACACCTTCGAAGCTTCCATTACGGATCAAGCTCGGTCCATCTTCCAAGAGGAGCTAAGCCATGATCAGCTTCCAGCAAGGTAACCCTCCTGTCTACCTCGGGCTCGAAAGCTCGATGTCTTACCACCCTCAGAGCGTTGCACGTCGGGAGGAAGACGACCCGGCGATAACAGCAAGTTGGCTTTGGGCTGAGCGCCATCGGTCTCTGTTGTCGTATGCCTACGATATCCAGCGGCAAATCGATGCCCTCCGAGAGCGGCTTGCGGCGTTAGAGAAAGAGCAAGAGAGACTGCTCTCCGACCACGGCCAGCTTGAGGACAACATCACGCTCCCGCTGACGGTTCTGCGGACATTCCCGGCCCGTATTGTGGAAAGGGTAGATTCCCCGTTCTACCTTTTCGGCGCAGAGGCCGAGGAATAGGTTAGAATTTGGGACCGGCCCAGATTTGCAGAATGTCAGATCTAGACAACTCGTGGTACCACATCGTCGCCAAGCGCGACCTCACACTCCAGCAAGGAGACATTCTCTTTGGATTTGAATATCTGTGCCCGACCGCTTACGTCTGGCCCAGGATAGACACACCAGAACCTACCTTGTCGCTCGTAAAAGCCGATGTGCTTGTTTTGACCGCTAGCTGTGACCTCGACCTGACACACACCAAGAAGAAAATTGACTTTGTGTTGCTGTGCCCTCACTGGGAGTTTGATCAAGCCGCCAAGAGTCCGGAAGTAACTGGTGTGAAGCCAAGCAATAAGGCCGAGATCGAGAGCGGGAAAATGCCCCGATACTGCTTGCTCGCCGCCTCCGATCTCTCGGAATTTCCCATGGGATTGCGGATGGTGGACTTCAATCGTCTTTTTCAGATCCCAAGAAGCTTTGTGGATGCTTGTGTAGCGGAGCAGTGGCCACGACTGCGGATGAATCCGCCCTACCGTGAACACTTGGCACAGTCCTTCGGTACTTGCTTTACGCGCATTGGCCTTCCACAACGGGCGACCCAAGTTACACCTCTCGCTCCGACTGCTCCTGCCACCGTTTCTAGCCCAGGGGCTCGTCCGGCTTCACCTGAAGAAGTTCCCGGACCGCTTCCTCAAAGCTGAGAGAGTGTTGGGAAGACCCGCTTCTCCCATACTCCCCGCATGAACGCCCCCGCCGAGACCTACCGCCAGCGCCGCGACGCCTTCGCCGCCGAGGAGGCCCGCCTTAAGCAGCTCTCCGTCCGCTTCTCCATCTTCCGCGGCGTCCTCTTCCTGGCGTTCGTGGTCTGCCTGGCCGTGATCCTGGTCCGGGGGGGACGCCCGGGGTGGGAGTGGTGGGCCGGGGCGGGGTTCTGGCTGATCGCTTTCCTGGCCGTCCTGCCCTGGCATGAGCGGGTCGTGCAGCGGCAGCGGCGGCAGGGCGAGCTCAAGAAGATCAACGAGGAGGCGCTGCTGCGTCTGGCTCGGGACTGGTCCAACCTGCCTCTCCCATCCCTGCCGGACCCGGACGACTCGGAGCGGCCGATCGCCCGCGACTTGAACCTCTTCGGACGCGCCTCTGTGGCCCATCTGCTGGGAACGGTCCATACGCCTCCGGGCAAGGCGGCTTTTTCGAGCTGGCTGCTCCATCCCGCGCCCCCCGAGGAGATCGTCCGGCGGCAGGAAGCGGTCGCGGAGCTGGCGCCCGAGATCGACCTGCGCCAGCAACTCGAGGTGAGCGCCCGGCCCATGGAAGGAGGGCGGCTCGACATCGAGCCCTTCCTGCGTTGGGCCGAAGGCGAGCCCTGGCTGCTCCGGCGTCCGGCGCTGATCTGGCTGTTCCGCCTCCTGGCCGTCCTGACCCCCGCGGCGCTCCTCGGCGCCATTTTCACTCCTTTACCGTGGAGCGTCTTCCTTCTTTTCCTGACGGTCAACATCTCGCTGGGCTACCTCCTTGCCGAACGGACCTTCGGCACCTTCGATCGCGCCGAGGCTCGCGAGGAGGATTTTCAGCTCTATGCCGCGGGTTTGGAGACGATCGCCGGACGGACCTACAAGGCCGCCGAGTTGCAGAGGCTGACGGGTGAGGACCTCACCCAGTCGGGCCGCCCCGCCTATGCCTGGATGCGCCTCCTCCACCGGCGGGTGGAGCTGTCGGACGCCCGCCACTCCTCCTACCTTCATCTGCTGCTCCAGGGAATCCTGCTCTGGGACTTTCACATCCTCCTTCTCCTGGAGAAGTGGCAGCGGGACGCCGGACCCCGGGCGCGGACATGGCTTGTGGCACTGGGAAGGTTCGAAGCGCTCGCCGCGCTGGCGGGCCTGCGGTTCGACCAGCCCGACTGGGCTTTTCCCGTCGTGGCCGGGGGAGAGGACCGGTATGCGGCGCGCGAGCTGGGCCACCCGCTGATCTCCGACGCGCACCGGGTCACGAACGACGTCGAGGTCGGCCCGCCGGGAACGGTCCTGCTGGTCACGGGCTCCAACATGTCGGGAAAGAGCACCCTCTTGCGCTCGATCGGGGTCAACGCGGTGCTCGCGCAGATGGGAGCGCCGGTCAGCGCGGCCTCGCTGCGCATGCCTCCGATCACTCTGGCGACGAGCATCCTGGTGGAGGACTCCCTGGCCGAGGGGATCTCCTTCTTCATGGCCGAGCTGAAGCGCATCCAGAAGATCGTCAAGGAGGCCGACCGGGCCCACGCCGAGGGGCGCACCGTCCTCTATCTCCTGGACGAAGTGCTGCGCGGCACCAACAGCTACGAGCGGCAGGTGGCGGTGCGGAGGGTCGTGCTCCACCTCCTGAAGCGGAAAGCCATCGGAGCCGTCTCCACCCACGACCTCCAGCTAGCCGAGGTCCCGGAGCTCCAGCCCGTCATCGTCCCCGTCCATTTCCGCGAGACGCTGCATCCCGGCGAAGATCCGCCCATGACCTTCGACTACCAGATGCGGCCCGGGGTGGCCACGACGGTCAATGCTCTGAAGCTGATGGAGCTGGTGGGGTTGCGGCCGGAGGAGTAGGGAGGGATCGGTTATCCTAGGTATGGAGGTTACGGAATGAACCGCGAAATCCAGGAGAGGCTCGGAAAACTCCATAGCCTCTGCCTCAAGCATCGGGTCGAGCGACTGGACCTCTTCGGCTCCGCCACCGGTGACGACTTTGATCCGGAGACGAGCGACCTCGACTTCCTGAAGGATCTCGAGAATCTGTTCGGGAGGCGAATCGACCTTCTGGAACGCGAGCCGATCGAGAACCCTTATCTCTGGCGGTCTATCGAGCGGTCGCGCAAGATCCTCTATGAAGCGGCCTGATCCGCAGGCATTCCTCTTCGACATCCTCAAGTTAGTAGGCCGGCGGGACGCCGGCGCTCCCAGAAACTCACCCCTCAAAACTGTGCTGACGGACCACTAGTACGACGTGCCCGAAGTTCGTTCCGGGTTTGCGCTGCACCGAGAGCCTGGACGGCGGAACGACGTGACGGTTGAAGGGATTAGCAAAGCGAGCGATTCCTCCGCCTCGGAGACGCCCC
>Ga0126305_10000190_pt1 | contig 27415 bp, 20 predicted proteins | sample Plot26_FD_92536 | JGI IMG/M metagenome (GOLD analysis project Ga0126305, IMG submission 92536) | Serpentine soil microbial communities from UC McLaughlin Reserve, CA, USA - Plot26 | ecosystem: Environmental > Terrestrial > Soil > Grasslands | place: USA: UC McLaughlin Reserve, Lake County... | reverse complement strand
GCCGATGCAGGGGTCCTTGGTCTCGATGAAGGCGAAGGTGTCGCCCACCGCCTCGCCGGTGCCCTTGTCGGAAGCGGCGCCGCCCGAGTTGGTGTCCATGCCATGGCCCCACTCGTGGAGGAACACGGCCGCGATCTCACCCGTGTTGGAGCAGCCGCCGCCCGAACGGTAGAAGTTCACCGTCGAGCCGTCCCAGAAGGCGTTGCAGGTGGCGTTGATGTTCATATTGGCCGTCACCGTGCCGGCCAGCCAGGCGTTGCCCGGCAGGAAGCCCGCGGCTTTGCGGTTGATGTTGGTCAGGTGGTAGTAGCCCGAACGGGAGGCGTGGGTGTTGCCGGCGCCGCCGGCGCCCGGGGTGGTGCAGTCGGTGCCGCCGCTGGTGCCGAAGGCGAGGTTGCCCGTCGTGCCGTCCGACGCGGAGATAGCGCCGCAGGCGTCCGTCATCTTGAAGTACTTGCCGTTCAGGGTGGCGGTCGCGGCGCCGCCCGAGTAGGTGTAGTTGCCGGCGGCGTCCGTCACCTTGGCGCCGCCGTTGGTGACGTTGGTGAAGGGGAAGGCGACGACCGTCTCCGGGTCGGTGTTGGTGGTGGGGTAGACGCCGCCCGTCACCTGAGCGTAGGAGGTGCGGTCGATCAGGGAGAGGATGTTGCCGCTCTTGGCGTCCACCTGCGCCTGGTAGACGGCGGCGTCGCCGGCGCGGCGGACCGCCACCTCCCAGACCAGGTAGTGCCGGTAGCCGCGGCCGGGCGCCCCTTCGAACGCCTCCGCCGGACGCTCGCCCGCCGGCAGGGACGGGATGAGCTTGAGCGTGCCCCGCTCGGCGATCTCGGTCTCTCTCACCCGGAAGCCCAGGGCCTGGACGACCTTGGCGAGGGCCGCCACGCGGTCGATCCGCGGGACGGGGCTCGTCCGCACCTCGGCGACCCGGTCGGTGCCGAACTGGACGATGTTGCCGTTGTTGATGCGGAAGTAGACCTTGGCGCCCTCGACCGGCACGCCGCGGTGGAACTGCTGGAACTCGACGAACCAGAGCTGCTTGTCCTCGCCGACGTTGACGGTGCTCTCGGCGTCGAGCCGCAGGTCGAAGCCCGAGACTCCCAGCAGCTCGGGGAGCTCGGCCATGAACGAGCGCAGCTTCGCCTCGACGTCCGCGACCCGCGGGCCGCCCTCGTGGGCCAGCTTGAGGTCGGCCGCCGTCAGCTTGTTGCCGCGGCCGGGCAGGAGGGGGATGCCGACGCCCTGGATCAGGTTCGGGCGGTCGCTGCGTTTGTCCCACCGGACCTCCCACTCGTCCGACTGGTGGGCGAAGAAGCGCTGCAGGGCCGGATTGCCCAGCGCCTTCGCGGAGCCGCGGGCCTGAACCTCGACCGACGGCAGAACCTCCAGGTCGGGCGTCCGGAAGCCGCCGAAGATGGCGGCGATCTTCCCGGCATCGCTCTCCTCGGGCGGGATCAGGGCGAATGCCAGGGCCGGGATGAGCAGCGTCCCGGTGAGGGTGAGAATCAGGAGCTTCGGCCAGCGCGAGCTTTTCCTCATACTTACCTTCTCCTTTCCTGACGGCACGATGGTGCCGGAGGTCCAGTAAGTACGGTGCGCCGGGGCGGAAAACGCGCGCCCCGGCTAGCTGGTACACGCCGGGCGCGCGCCGCACGCGATGCCGTGGGCCGTGAAGGCGTCCCAGATCCGGCAGCCGTTGGGCGTGCCGTTGGCCAGGTTGCCATCGTCGTCGTCCGCCGCCAGGTAGACCGTGTACCAGTTGCTCGCGCCGCAGCCGTTGACCTTGGCGGCCGGGTTGCACTTGCCGCCCGAGACCACCTGGTAGGCGCTCTTGCTGGGCACCAGGCTGCGGTACCAGAGGGAATCCATCCTGGCCCAGCCCGCCGCCGTGCCCCAGCGGGCGATGAGCTGCTGGGCGAGGTCCCAGTTGGCCGTGCTGGCGATGTAGCTCTCGCAGTGCCCCTCGTAGCCCATGGGCCCCTGGTAGGGCGCGAGGCCGAAGATCATGTACGGGCAGGAAAAGCGGCGGCAGTTGAGGCCGTTGGCGTCCGCCACGGTGCTGGGCCTGGCGATCGTGTGGCTGCCGCCCGACGCGAAGGCCGCCAGGTCGCGCGCTCCCGTGCAGGAGGCGTTGCAGTTGCGGCAGGCGACGCCGGGCTTGAAGTTCTGGCCGATGCAGGCGTCCTTGGTCTCGAGGAAGGCGAAGGTGTCGCCCACGGCCTCGCCCGTGCCCTTGTCCGGAGCCGCGCCGCCCGCGTGGGCGTCCAGGCCGTGGCCCCACTCGTGGAGGAAGACGGCCGCGATCTCGCCCGTGTTCGAGCAGCCGTTGCCCGAGCGGTAGAAGTTCACCGTCGAGCCGTTCCAGTAGGCGTTGCAGGTGGCGTTGATGTTCATGTTGGCGGTGAGCGTGCCGTTGAGCCAGGAGTTGCCCGGCAGGAAGCGCGCCGCCTTGCGGTTGATGTTGGTCAGGTGGTAGTAGCCGGTGCGGGTGGCCTTGGTGTTGCCGGCGCCGCCGGCGCGCGGGACGGTGCAGGGTGTGCCGCCCCTGGTGCCGAACGCGATGTTACCCGTCGAGCCATCCGACTTCGAGACCGGGCCGCAACTGTCGGCCATCCGGATGTACTTGCCATTGAGGGTGACCGTCGCCTTGCCGCCCGAGTAGTTGTAGTTGCCGGCGGCGTCGGTGACTTTGGTCGAGCCATTCGTCACGTAGGTGAAGGGCAGGCCGACGACCTTCTCCGGATCGGTGTTGGTGGTGGGATAGATGCCGCCCGTGACCTGGGCGTTCACGTACGAGGTGAGGTCGACGAGGGAGAGGACGCGGCCGTTCCTGGCGTCCACCCGCGCCTGGTAGACGCTGGCGTCGCCGGTGCGCTGGAGCTCCACTTCCCAGACCAGGTAGTGCCGGTAGCCGCGGCCGGGCGCGCCCTCGAACGCCTCCGCAGGACGCTCGCCCGCCGTCAGGGCGGGGACGAGCTTCAGGGTGCCCGGATTCCTGATCTCCTGGATCTCGTCGAGCCGGGAGCCGAGGATCCGGAGGGCCGCGGCGAGGGCGGCCGCGCGGCCGATCTTCGGACTGGCGCTCACCCGCACCTCGGCCACCCGCTCGGTTCCGAGCTGGACGATGTTGCCGTTGTTGATGCGGAAGTAGACCTTGGCGCCCTCCACCGGCACGCCGCGATGGAACTGCTGGAGCTCGACGAACCAGATCTGCTTCTCCTCGCCGGCGTTGACGGAGCTCCGCTCGTCGAGGCGCAGGTCGAAGCCCGACACTCCCAGCAGCTCGGGGAGCTCGTCCATGAATGCGCGCAGCCTGGCCTCGACGTCGGCCATGCTCGGGCCGCCCTCGTGGGCCAGCTTCAGGGCGGAAGCGGCGAGCGCGTTCCCGTGGCCGGGCAGGAGCGGGATGCCGGCGCCCTGGATCAGGTTGGGACGGTCGTTGCGCCGGTCCCACCGGACCTCCCAGTCAGCGGACTGATAGGCAAAGAAGCGCTGCAGGGCAGGGTTCCCCAGGGCCTTCCGGGTGCCCCTCGGCTGGACCTCCAGGGAGGGCTGCACCTCGAGGTCGGGGGATTGGAAGCCGCCGAAGATGGCGGCCAGGCGCGCGTCGCCGTCCTCTTCCTCCGGCGGCACGAGGGCGGAGGCGGGAGCACGGAACACCGAGAGCCCGGTGATCAGGGCGAGGGGGACGACGGTGAGGGAGGTGAGCTTCGACCAGCGCGACCGGCACTTCATACTGCCTGGACCCCTTGGATATGGAGCTCCCCCAAGGCCTGGCCCGGCGAGGCCGGCGGCGTGTGCCCTGTGGGGGGCTTTCCGGGAATTTCCGGCAGTGTAGCGTAAAAATAGACGAAAAGCTATATGCGGGCCGCGGCCCCCGCGGCCCGGCGCTGCCCGCTACTCGATGACGATGTCCTGGAGGCCCTCTTCCGGCTCGGGGATCTTGATGCCGAGGCCTTCCAGGGCTTTCACCAGGACGGTGGCGACCACCAGGTTGCGGAACCACTTCTTGTTGGAGGGCACGACGTACCAGGGAGCGTGCTTCTGGCTGGTGCGGGAGAGGGCATCCTCGTAGGCCTTCATGTAGTCGTCCCAATGCAGCCGGTCCTCGAGGTCGCCGCGGCGGAATTTCCAGCGCTTGCCGGGATCGTCGAGCCTGGCCTGCAGGCGCTCTTTCTGCTCGTCCTTGTCGATGTGGAGGAAGAACTTGAGGACGACGGTGCCGGTTTCGGCCAGCAGGCGCTCGAAGTCGTTGATCTGGGCGAAGCGGGGGCGCCAGACCTCGGCGGGCGCCAGGCGGCGGGCGCGCACGACCAGCACGTCTTCGTAGTGGCTGCGGTTGAAGATCACCATCTCCCCCCGGCCGGGCACCTTGGGATGGACCCGCCAGAGGAAGTCGCGGCCGAGCTCCTCCTCGGTGGGGGCCTGGAACGCGGCCACCCGCACGCCGAGCGGGTTGACCCCCTCGAACACGTGGCTGATGGTGCCGTCCTTGCCGCTGGTGTCCATGCCCTGGAGGACGACGAGCACCTTGTGCTTGTGCTCCGCCCAGAGCGCTTCCTGGAGGGCCTCGAGCCGGTCGTTGAGCTCGAGGAGCCTCGCCTCGGCATCCTGCTTGTCGCCCTTGAAGCCCGCGGTGGAGCCCGCGTCGAGCTTGGAAAGGTTGATCTTGGCGCCCGGCTTGACCCGATATCGCTTCATGGAGACCTCCTTGGAATCCGGACCGTGAGAATCACAGACGTTCTGTAGGGGCGGCCCTATGTGGCCGCCCTGGGCGGGGGGCTGCCCAGTCCACCCTACAGGGCGGCCACATAGGGCCGCCCCTACGAGGCGATTTCATAGGTGATCAGGATCTAGAGCTCAGGCAGGGTCTCGCCCTGCTCCAAGCGGTCAGCGATCACGCGCAGAGCAAAGGCCTTGGCTCTGGCCAGAGCCTCCTCTCGGGTCGTGCTGTAGACCATGACGCCCGGAAGGTCGGGAACCTCCGCAATCCAGCGCCCGTCCGTCTCTCGATCGATCTCTACCGTGAAGCGCATGGAAGGAGACTAGCAGTCTCACCGGTTGGGGGTAAAGACGCCACGGAATCCGGGCCGCCATCCTGCCTGTTATTCCCGTTGAGTCGAAAGGAGGGAAGTCATGGCCGCGGGAATCGTTCGAACCTGTCCTTCCTGTGAGAAGAAGAACCGGATCCTCTATTCACGGCTGGACCAGCAGGCCAGGTGCGGCGCCTGCGGGACGGTGCTGACGCCGGTCGCCGAGCCGGTCGAGGTGGACCAGGGAGGGGAGCTGTCGGCGTTGTTCCGGGAGTCCAGCCTGCCGGTGCTGGTGGATTTCTGGGCGCCGTGGTGCGGCCCCTGCCGGGCGGTGGCGCCGGAGATGGTCAAGGTGGCCGAGCGCAACGCCGGGCGTCTGCTCGTCGTGAAGGTCAACACCGACGTCGACCCGTCCGTGGGGGCCGCGCATCGCATCCAGTCGATCCCCACGATGGCCGTGTTCCAGGACGGCCGCGAGGTCGCCCGTACCAGCGGCGCCCGGCCGGCGGCGGCCATCGAGGAGTTCGTCCGCCAGTCGCGCGGGGTGGCGGCGTAGAGCCCTTCTCCCTCCTCTCCCCGGGAGAGGAGGGCGGGGGAGGTGAGGGCTCCTACTTCTTCGCGCCCTTCTCGTACTGCTCCAGCGTCTTCTCGCTCTCGAAGTACAGCACCGAGCCGTCCGCCTGGGCGGCGATCACCGCCGTGGCCTTGTCCACCGCCTTGCCGGTGACGGGATCGGTCGCCGTCCGGGCATTGGCGTCCTTGGCGAGGCGCTCCTTGCACATCTCGCAGCAGCCGTAGTACGTCTTCCCCTGCACGGGGACGGGGATCTGGTCCTTCTCGAAGAGCTGGTTGTTGATCATGCAGACCTTCTTGGCCTCGACCCGCTTCAATGCCGGCTTGACAGCTTCGCCCGCGAAGGCGACGGTGGCGACCAGCAGGGCGCAGAGGGTGAACAGGAGGAACATTTTCGATCTCGGCATTGATTTGGGCATATGTCGGCTCCCATGAGTGTTGGAGAAGGTGTCTGGCGTCCCGCAGGGGGGCGACAGAAACGTTCTTCGCTGGTATTCTTGAGCGCCCCCAAGGCAACCCTGAGGATCCGCTCCCGGCGGCGACTCTCTTGTAACAGGCCCGCGAGGCCCATCATTTCACGGAGAGAACGGTGACTGAAGTGAATGCCCAAAGACCCCCGATCAAGTGGCTGAACCTCGTCTTCCTGCTCGGTACCCTTCTCGTCGCGCTCGTCGGCACGCCTTGGTACCTCATGAAGTACGGCCTCGGCTGGCCGGAGACGGCCACCTTCCTGGCCATCTGGGTGTGCGTGGGCCTTTCGGTCACCGCGGGCTATCACCGGCTGTTCGCCCACAAGACCTACCAGGCCGCCTGGCCGGTGCGCCTCTTCCTCCTGGTGTTCGGCGCCGGCGCCCTCGAGAACTCGGTTCTCAACTGGGCCGCCGACCATCGGGTCCACCACGCGCACGTCGACGAGGAGCGCGACCCCTACAACATCACCAAGGGGTTCTGGTGGGCGCACATGGGATGGATCTTCTTCGAGGCCGAGCCGATCCCCAAGAGCGTGGTGCGCGACCTGTCGGAGGACCCGCTGGTCGTCTGGCAGGACCGCTACTACGCGTTGATCGGCCTCGGGGTGGCCTTCGGCATTCCGCTCATCGTGGGCCTCTTGACCGGCAACGTGATCGGCTGCCTGCTCATCGCCGGCGTGCTCCGGGTGGTGGTGAGCCACCACGGCACGTTCTTCATCAACAGCCTTTGCCACATGGTGGGCCGCCGGCCCTACAGCACGGAGCACAGCGCCCGCGACAGCCCGATCATGGCCGTGCTCGCCTTCGGTGAGGGCTACCACAACTACCACCACAGCTTCCCCTTCGACTACCGCAACGGCGTCAAGGTGTGGCAGTTCGATCCCGCCAAGTGGATGATCTGGACGCTCTCTCGCCTGGGCCTCGCCCGGGACCTCCGCCGCGCTCCCGAAGCCGCGGTGCTCAAGGCCAAGATCGAGGTGCAGTTCGAGAGCGCCAAGGAGCGGCTCCAGCAGGTGGTGCACGACTTCCGCGAGCATCGCGAGCATCAGGAGGCCCGGCTTCACGAAGCCTACGCCTCGCTCCAGACCGCGCTCCACGAGCTGATGACCCTCCAGCGCCGGCAGAGGCCGAAGGAAGAAGTGGCGCCCGACGAGGAGAACCTTCCCCACGAGACTCGCCTGGGTATGACCTACCACGCCCTCGAGAAGGCCCTCGCGGAGTGGAAGCAGACCTTGCGTCAGATGAACAGCCTGCCCGTCGCGGCCTGAACCTCGCTTCTCCCCGCCCAGGCGATGCCTGGGCGGGCGTGTCTGTAGGATGTAGGATCACCCTCGGAGGAGATCTCATGCATTCCATTCCGTCCGTTGCCGGGCGTCGTTCCCTTTTCGTGCTGGCACTGTCGTTCGCTTTGCTTCATCCCGGCCCCGGCCGCGCCCAGACAACCCAGACCGGTCTCCCCGGGGACGTGAAGGCCACCGCCTCCTCGCTCCATAAAGACGCTCTCGCCGGCACCAGGGCCTTCGACATCGTCCGCTCGCTGACGGTGGAGGTGGGGCCGCGCCCCGCCGGCTCGAAGGCCCACGACGCCGCCGTCGTCTGGGGAGTGGGCAAGATGAAGGAGCTCGGGTTCAGCAACGTCCGGGCCGAGAAGGTGACCGTGCCGCACTGGGAGCGCGGCCTCGAGTCCGGAGAGATCGTCGCACCCTGGCCGCAGCCCGTGCACTTGGCGGCGCTCGGCGGCAGCGTCGGCACCCCCGGCGACGGGATCGAGGCGCAGGTGATCGAGGTGCCCTCGCTCGACGCGGTGGACAAGCTCGACCCGGCCCAGGTCAAGGGCAAGATCGTCTTCTACAGCGGCCGCATGGAGCGGGCGAAGGACGGCTCCGGCTACGGCAAGGCCGTGGGGGTGCGCGGGGCGGGCGCCTCGCGGGCGGCGAAGCTCGGCGCCGTGGCCGTGCTCATCCGGTCGATCGGCACGGACAACAACCGCACTCCCCACACCGGCGCCATGCGTTACCAGGACGGGATCGAGAAGATCCCGGCGGCCGCTCTCTCCAACCCGGACGCCGACCTGCTCGCGGCCCAGGTGGCCTCGGGCAAGCCGGTCACCTTCCGCCTGAAGCTCGGGGCCCGCACGCTGCCCGACGTGGAGCAGGCGAGTGTGGTGGGCGACATCCCTGGGCGCGAGAAGCCGGAGGAGATCGTCCTCCTCGGCTGCCATCTCGACTCCTGGGACCTCGGGACGGGTGCCATCGACGACGGCGCCGGCTGCGCCATCATGATGGAAGCGGCGCGGCGCATCGGCCAGCTTCCGAAGAAGCCCCGCCGCACCGTCCGGGTCGTGCTCTTCGCCAACGAGGAGTTCGGCCTCTCGGGGGCGCGGGCCTACGCCGAGGCCCACAAGGACGAGCTGGCCCGCCACGTCATGGCCGGCGAGTCGGACTTCGGCTCGGGCCAGGTCTGGCGGATCGCCTCGCGCGTCGACCCCGCGAAGCTCCCCATCGTGGCCGATCTCGCGAAGCTCCTGGGCATCGAGCCGGGGGACAACGAGACCGGCGGCGGCGCCGACCTGAGCCCCATGGCCCCCGCGCGGGTGCCGTTGATCGCCCTCGCGCAGGACGGCACCACCTATTTCGACTACCACCACACGGCGAACGACACCCTGGACAAGATCGATCCCAAGGATCTCGACCAGAACGTCGCCTCCTGGGCCGCCGTGGCCTACGCGATCGCGGAGATGCCCGGCGACCTCGGCCGGGCGCCGGAAGCTGCGGCGCGGGAGTAAGACTTCATGCCCTACACCTACACCAGCTATCTCCGCCTCGGCGAGCTCCTCGACCTCCAGACGCCCGCGTCGGGAGGCGAGGACCATGACGAGATGCTGTTCATCGTCATCCACCAGGTCTACGAGCTGTGGTTCAAGCAGGTGCTGCACGAGACGGAGCTGCTGCAGCGCGCGCTCGACGGGAACGATCGGCCCATCGTCCTCGGGACGCTGAAGCGCATCCTCACGATCTTCAAGACGCTGGTCTCCCAGGTCGACATCCTGGAGACGATGACGCCCGTCCAGTTCTCGTCGTTCCGCTACCGGCTCGACACGGCAAGCGGCTTCCAGTCGTTCCAGTTCCGGGAGCTCGAGATCGTCCTCAGCCATCGCGCGCCGGGTGTCGCGGAGCGGATGCCGGAGGGCAGCGAAGAGCGCCGGCGGATCGAGGCGCGCCTGCGGCAGCCCAGCATCTACGACTCGTTCCTCAAGTTCCTGTCGCTCAACGGCTACGACATCCCGCGGGAGTTTCTGGAGCGCGACGTCGGCCAGCCGGCGGTGGAGGACGAGCGGATCCGCGAGGTCCTGGTCCAGATTTACAGGTCCGACCCGGCGAACCGGGACGTCTGCGAGCGGCTCGTGGACCTCGACGAGGCGCTCCAGGAATGGCGTTACCGCCACGTGAAGATGGTGCAGCGCACTATCGGCATGAAGACCGGCACCGGCGGCTCGGCCGGCGTCGAGTACCTGAAGAACAGCCTCTTCAAGTCCCTGTTCCCGGACCTCTGGGCGATCCGGACGTCGCTGTAGGCTAGGGTACCGGAGGCTCCGGCCGGAGCCACACCGCGTTGCCTCGTACCTCCAGGGTCTGCTCGATCCCGGAGGCGCGGTCGGACACGGTCAGCCGGAGATTGCGGCTGCCTCGCGCGGCGGGCTCGAAGGTGACGGGGAAGGTGCAGCTCTCTCCGGCATCGAGCACCTCTCCGTCGCAGTCCTCGCCGATCGTGAGCTCCTCGGCGCGTTCGCCGCTGATGGAGATGGCGCTGATCGTCAGGGGTGCGTTTCCCGCGTTCTGGACCGTCACGTCCTTCTTGAGCCTCTCTCCGGCGTTCACCTCGCCGAAATCGAGAACCTCCTGGGGAGACAGGGTCATCACGGGCCGCTCCGGTGCTGCTTCTTCCACGGGCTCCGCCGTGTCCGTAGACAGGTCCGTGGACTCGACGGGCAGATCCGAGACGGCAGGAGCATCGGTGCTGAGTGATGGAGATTCCTCCCCATTCGTCACCGGCTCAGTGGGCACCGTGTCGCGGTCCGGCTCCAGCCGATTGGAGAGGAGCTTGATCCCACCCACTGCGAGAACTACGAAGATCAGGAAGACGAGGGCGAGCCCGGGCAGGAGCCGGAACCAGGAGGGATGCTGTATAGGTTCCTGGAACGAAGCCGGCGGACGGGCCGGAGGCGTTCCCAGGAAGCCCAGGTTGTGGCGGGTGACCGCCGCGCCGGCCCGGTCCCCCAGCGACTCGCGGATGGCGAGCGCCTGCGTGAGGAGCGGCTTCGCCCCCGCAGGATCGTCCAGGCAGAGGAGACGCGTACCGAGCTGGTGCAGGGCCCAGCCTTCAGCCGCCCGGTTTCCCGATGCTGCGGCGGCGGCGCGGACACGCTCTAGCGATTCGCCCCAAGCGTCCCAGCGTCCGCCCACGGCGCAGGCCGTGTCGAGGGCCCTGCCCAGGTGGATCGCGGCCTCGAAGCGGCCGGCTTCGACCGCCCAGCCGAGCAGGTGGCGAAGGGGGGAGATCTCCTCGGTCACTTCCTTGACGGCGCTGGCCGGCGTGTGAGGTGACGCCCAGAGGGTGAAGTAGCCGAGGGCCCGCTCGCTCCAGGAGGAAAGATCCCAGGTCCGCCTCAGCAAGGCCGCAAGGTCTCCCGTCAGGCCGTAGCGGGGACCCTGGGCCTGGGCGAGCCGCCTCTCCAGGAGGGCGCCGAGCGCCGGTCCCGGCTCGGGGACGTCCGCCAGGAAGGGCAGGTGAGCCGCGCCCACTGGGCCACCGCCGACGGCGGCGAGCGCGGAAAGGAGGCGCTTCTCCTCGTCGGGCAGGATCGCGAGCGCCCGGCGGTCGGGCGCGATGGGAGCGTCGTCGGCCGGACGCTCCTCGCTTTCCGAGCCCCGGAGCGGAGGCGCTGGCCGCCGCTCAGGGGGAAGGAGGGTTACGACCGCCCCGTGCTCAGGATGGATCCGGACGTCGTAGTTGCCGGCCGCGATCCGGCCGGTGACGCCGCCCTCGATCAGGGCCTCGATGCTGGTTGGGGTGAGGGGTTCGGCCATGGCGGATGCCTGGCCGATTATCCCTCTTCTTGGGCTGCCTTCTATTTCTTCGGCATCAGCCGCACGTCATCCACCTGGAACCGGAACGTCCCGAGCCCCGGGCCGCCGCCGATGAAGATCCCCAGGATGTCGCTGCCGTCCAGCTTCAGCTCCGCGAAGGAGGCGGTGACCTGCTGCCACTCGGGGCCGGCCGTGAATTCCTTCCGCGCCGGCATCATCCCTAGGCGGGTGGCGAACAGGAGGATCTGGTACGAGCGGCCATCCCCCTTCGTCCAGAAGGAGATCCCCTCGAACTTCGACAGGTCCTCCGGAGCCATCTGCCGCGTGCCGGGGAAGAACATCATCCCGGACCATGGGGACGCGAAGCCGGCCTTGGTCTCTCCCGAGATGGCGAGGGATCTGGCCGTGCCCGCCGCTCCTTCGGAGACGACCTCTTTCTGGACCGCGGAGGCGCCGCCGGCCATCTGGTCGGTCGAGTCGGTCCAGCCGGAGCCGAATCCGGTAGCGAGGGTGCCGTCCTCGAAGCCGCTGATCTCGCCGGAGGCGGGCAGCTTCGCGGCTACCACTGGCGGCGCCTTGGGACGGGCAATCTCCTGGCCCGCCTTCCAGACCTTCTGGAGATCGCGGGTGGCAGTCACGTCCGCCGTCGGGTCGCCCTTGACCAGGATCAGGTCGGCCCGCAGGCCCGGCGCGATGCGCCCGCGGTCCTTCAGCCCGAACGTCTTCGCCGGAACCGACGTGGCCGCGGCCAGCGCTTCGGTGGGGGAGAGGCCGGCCGCCACCAGCAGCTCGAGCTCGCGGTGGATGCTGGCGCCGTGGGTCGTGCCGGGGTTCGGAGCGTCGCTGCCGGCGAGGATGGGCACGCCCGCCGCCTGGAGCTTGCGGACGGCGTCCAGGGCGTTCTGGTAACGTGGCTCGCCGCGCTTGGGGAACGAGATGCGAAGGCCCTGGACCTCCTCGGCCGTGAGGTATGGCGCCAGCCGGGCGTCGTCGGGAAGGGCGCGCCCGCTGGCGACGCCGGTCGTGCTCTCGACCACGGTCAGCGTCGGCGTGACGAACGCCTTGCGCCGGACGGCCAGGGCGATGAATTCCGCGTCCGGCTCCACGTCCGTGAAGATGTGGACGAGGCCGTCCGCGCCCGCTTCGAGCGCATCCTTTGCCGTTTTCAGTGTGCTGATGTGGGCCACGGCGAGCTTGCCGCGGCGATGGGCCGCCTCGACGAGCGCCTTGACGGTGGCCTTGTCAAGGGACGGAATCCCTCGGTTGTAGAGCTTGCCGTCCTCGTAGGCGATCTTGATGTAGTCCGATCCCTCTGCGATACGCGCGTCCACCCAGTCCTGGGCCTCTTCGGGCTTGGTGAGGGTCGGCACGGTCATGCCGTACTGGGTACCGTGGCCGCCGGGAGGGGTCGCCATGTACCCCGCGCTGAACAGGTCGGCCCGTCCCGGCGCGCCGGTCGTCGCCTGCTCCTCGCGCATGGACTTGGCGAAGTTGGGGTTGGTGAACATGTCCAGTTGGGTCGTGACCCCGAAGAGGGCGGCCCGGACGAGGGCGTCGTTCCAGGTATGGGTATGGCTGTCGATGAAGCCGGGCAGCAGGGTCGCCCCGGTGCCGTCGATCACTTCGGCCCCGGCGGGCACGGCCACCTTGGGTCCCACGGCGTCGATGGTCTTGCCCTGGATGACGACGGTCCCGTTGGGGATCACCTTCGTGCCGTCGAAGATGCGTACATTGGTGATGGCGATGGGTTTGGCCGTCTCGGCTGCTTGAGAAACGCCGCTCCCGGCGAGCATGAGCGCCACCGCGAGCAGAATCTTCTGAATTCGGATCATGGGATGGTTCCCTCCTTGCGAGCCCCATTCTGGTGCAAGGAGGACCGGCAGGCGTAGTCACCCGCGTCACCTTCCTGGGGTGACGTTTGTCATGGCAGGGTATTGTACGCACCGGCAGTGGGAGTTGATGGGGAAGGAGACAGACATGAGAGCGGCGGCGATCGACGGCTACGGCGGCAGCGACAGGCTGGTGGTGAGGGAGCTGCCGGACCCGGGGCCTCCCGGGCCGGGGCAGGTGCTCGTGCGGACGCGGGCGGTGAGCGTCAACCCGATCGACTGGAAGATCCGCCGGGGCAGCCTGCGCCTGGTCATGCCGGCACAGTTCCCCCTGGTACTCGGCTACGACGTGGCCGGCGAGGTGGTGGAGACCGGTCCCGAGGTGACCCGTTTCCAGCCGGGCGACACCGTCTTCGGCGGGGTCGATCTGCGCCGCCAGGGCGGCTCCTACGCCGATCTGGTCCTGGCTCGGGACGGAGCGCTCGCGCTGAAGCCGGCGGCGCTCTCGTTCGAGGAAGCCGCGGCCCTCCCTTTGGCCGGCCTGACGGCGCTCCAGGCCCTGCGCGACAAAGGCGAGCTCGCGGCGGGAGAGAAGGCGCTCGTCAACGGCGCCTCGGGAGGGGTAGGGCACCTCGCCGTCCAGGTCGCCTTCGCGCTGGGCGCCCACGTCACGGCCGTGACCAGCCGCCGGAACCTGGCCTTCGTCCAGGAGCTCGGAGCCCACGAGGTGATCGACTACGAGGAGGAGGACTTCGCCAGCCGCGACGACGCCTGGGACGTCATCTTCGACGCCGTCGCCAACCATTCCTATCCGGACTGCGAGCCCGCCCTCGCCCGGGACGGCGGGATCTACGTCGCCACGCTCGGCAGCCCGAGGCTGATAGTCTCGATCGGCCTGACCACTCTCGGCGGCCTCCTCGGCCAGCGCAAGAGGGCCCGGCTGGTGGTGAACAAGTTCAAGGGGGAAGACCTCGATCTCCTCGCTCATCTGGCCGCGCAGGGGAGGCTCCGGCCGGAGATCGAAGAGGTCTTCCCGCTGGAAGAGATCCGCGCCGCCCACGAGGCCAGCGAGTCCGGGCACGTCCGGGGGAAGATCGTGGTGCGGATGGGGTGAGGCTCAGCCGCCCGCCAGCTCCGCCAGCGTCGCCTCCAGCAGCCCGTTGAACCGCCCCACGGAATCGATCTTCACCCGCTCGTCCGGCGAGTGGGCGCCCTTGATGATGGGGCCGAAGGAGATCATGTCCATGCCGGGGAACTTCTCTCCCAGGACCGCGCATTCGAGGCCGGCGTGGACGGCTTCGAGCTTGGGATCGCTGCCGGCGACCCTCTCGTGGACCTTGCGGAAGGTGGCGAGGAGAGGAGAGCCGAGGTTGGGCTTCCAGCCGGGATAGCCCTCGGTCTCGCTGACCTCGCCGCCAGCCAGCTCGGCGAAGGCGCGGAGCCGCCGTTTCGTGTCGCGCATGGCCGACGCCACGGAGCTGCGGACGCTGATCAGCATTGAAAGCTCGCCGTCCGTGGCGGCCGCGGTCGCGAGGTTGACGCTGGTCTCCACCAGCCCTGGGATGTCGTTGCTCATGGCGAGGACGCCGTGGGGGAGGGCGTTCAGGAGATCGAGCACCTTGCGGGTCGCCGCGGCCGTCCAGACCCGGCCGGGGGCCTCGGCGCCGGAGATCTCGACCGTCAGGCCCGGATCGGCGGTGCGGATCTCGTCCTGGATCGCGGCAGCCTCCCGCTCGACGGCGGCGGTGAAGGCCTCCCGGCCGTCGGCGGGCACCACCACCCGGGCCGTGGCCTCGCGGGCGATGGCGTTGTGCTTGTTGCCTCCCTGGAAGGCCGCGAGATGGAAGGGCGTCTGCTGGGCCGCCGCGAAGAGGGCGCGGGCGAGCAGCTTCACCGCGTTGCCGCGCTGGAGGTGGATCTCCATCCCCGAGTGCCCGCCTTTGAGCCCGGAGAGCTTCACGTCGAGGGCCACCGTGCCCTCCGGCATCGGCGCCGTTTCGAGCGGCAGGGTCATATGGCTGGCGGCCCCGCCCGCGCAGCCGACCGTCACAGTGTCCTCCTCTTCGGAGTCCAGATTCAGGAGTAGGCGTCCCCGGAGCGCGATGGCCTCGGCATCCAGGGCGAGGACGCCTGTGAGGCCGGTCTCCTCGTCGACGGTGAAAAGCAGCTCGAGCGGGCCGTGGACGAGGTCGTCCGCCTCCAGGATGGCGAGGATGGCGGCGGCGCCGATGCCGTTGTCCGCTCCGAGGGTGGTGTCGCTGGCCTTCACCCAGTCGCCGTCGCGCCGGGGCACGATCGGGTCGCGCTCGAAGTCGTGGGCCGTCCCCGAGTTCTTCTCCGTCACCATGTCGAGATGCCCCTGGAGGACCACGATGGGCGCGCCCTCCTTCCCCGGGGAGGCCGGCTTCTCGACGACGATGTTGCCCGTAGCGTCCTCCCGATGGCGAAAGCCCTTCCGCCTGGCCAGATCGAGGACGTAGCGCCGGGCCCGCTCCTCGTGCTTCGAAGGGCGCGGGATGGTGAGAAGGGCATCGAAGTGCTTCCAGAGGGGCTGCGGTTCCAACTCGGAGACGAAGGACATGGGGATCTCCCAGGGGCGGTCAGCGGTTCAGGGGAAGGATATAACGAGCCTATACTTTAGCCTCCATGCCCTTCCTCTTCCTGGATCGCGCCGATGTCGAATCCCTCCTCCCCATGGACGAGTGCATCGAGGTCGTCGAGGAGGCCCTCCGCTCTCTCGCCCGCGGCGAGGCCGTCCAGCCTCTGCGCTCCGCCCTGTGGATGCCGGACCGACACGGGCTGCTGGGAGTGATGCCTGGGATGCTCGGAACTCTTCAGGAGGAGGACCCGATCGTCGGGGTCAAGGTGATCACGGTCATGCCGGGCAACCACACCCACGGCGAGGAGTCGCACCAGGGAGTCGTCGTCCTGTTCGAACAGGAGCGGGGCAGGCCGCTGGCTATCCTCGACGCCGGCGCCATCACGGCCATCCGCACGGCCGCGGCGAGCGCGGTCGCCACTCGGGCGCTGGCCCGGGAGGATGCGGGAGATTTGGCGATCCTCGGCTCGGGGACCCAGGCGCGGAGCCATCTGGAAGCCATGCGCGCCGTCCGGACTCTGCGCCGGGTGCGGGTGTGGAGCCGGAATCCGGAGAGCGCCCGCCGGTTTGCCGAAGAGGCGGGGGAGGGTGTGGAGCCCATGGGGTCAGTCCATGAGGCGGTCGAGGGAGCGGACCTGATCTGCACCGTCACGGCGGCGACGAGCCCGGTCCTGGAAGGAGACTGGATCTCTCCGGGAGCCCACGCCAACGCCGTCGGGGCCTGTACTCCCAGGGCACGGGAACTGGACGCGTCAGCCGTGGCGCTTTCCCGTCTCTTCGTGGACCGCCGCGAGTCGGCCTTGGCCGAGGCTGGAGATTTTCTTCTCGCCCGCAGCGAGGGAGCGGTCACGGACGCTCACATCCTGGGAGAGCTTGGGGAGGTGCTGGAGGGAAAGATCCCCGGCCGCCGCTCGGCGGAGGAGATCACCCTTTTCAAGTCTCTGGGGATCGCGGTCGAGGATCTAGCGGCGGGGCGGCATGTGTACCGGAAGCACCTCTCTGACGCGGCCGCCCGGGCATCAATGCCCGGGCTACAAAGGGAAGAAGCCGGATGAATCCGGCTCAAACTTCATAGAATTCTTGAGCCGGGTTCACCCGGCTTGTTATTTGGGTAGCGCGGGCATTGATGCCCGGGCGGCGTTGGTGCCGGACACCTTGACGCTGCCTCACCCCTCCGCCGTCGCCCGCCGCAACTGCACCGTCAAAGGATGGTCCTCCCCGAACGCCTGCAGGGACAGGGCGAGGGCCTGCTCGAAGTGCTCGCGGGCCTCGTCGGCGTTGCCAAGCTCGCGCTCGACCACGGCGAGGTTGTTGAGGTCGGCGACCACTTGGGGGTGCGCTTCGCCGAAGGCCTGACGGTCGATCTGCAGGGCCGCTTCGAGGTGGCTGCGCGCGGCCTCCCCGTCGCCGAGCTCGCGCAGGACGCCGGCCACGTTGGTGAGGGCCCGGGAGGTCTCGGGATGGACGTCGCCGTAGAGGCGGCGGTTGATGTCCACGATCGGCCGCAGGTATTCGAAGGCCTTCTCCGGCTGCTCCATCTCGCGGGCCAGAGCGGCGAGGTTGTTGAAGTCCGCGGCCACGGTGGGATGGGCGTCGCCGAAGACCTGGCGGTGGATGGCGAGAGCGTTCTCCAGGTGCTCGCGCGCCGCTTCCCGCTGCCCGAGGTCCCGCAGGACCATGCCGAGGTTGGCCAGGATGGACGCGAGGTTGGGGTCGTCCCGCCGCTGCCGGTCCTGCATCGCGAGCGCATTCTCCAAGGGCACCAGGGCCTCCTGGGGCCGCTTCAGATCGCGCAGGATGATCCCCTGGAGATTGAGGGCGCGGGCGGTGGTCGCATGCTCGTCGCCGTAGGCGGCGAGCGACTCCTCCAGCGAGCGCCGGGCGTCTTCCAGGGCCTCCGGCTGCCGTCCCAGGTCCCTCAGGAGCTCCGCCCGCAGATTGCTGAGCTCCAGCCGGTCGGCGGGGGAGAGGTCTCCGGAGCGGCTCCGCGCGGCCTCGAGGAAGGCCAGCCGGGTGTGGGGAGGCCAGTGGCCATCCGCTTGCCGCGCCGTGGTTAGCACGTCGGCCGGGCCCATCAGGCCCTCCGCCAGGTCGGCGGACAGCTCAGCCGCCAGGTCCTCGACGTCGTTCTCGCCGATCCAGACGCGGAGCTCGCGCAGGAACGCCTTGCGCGCCTCGGCGTCCTCGAGGTAGCGGGCGAGGTTCAGGCGCAGCAGGGTCATGCCTCGGCTGTGGATGGGGAACGAGCGGTTCAGGAACTCCAGCAGCTCGGTGGCCAGCCGCCCGCGCTTGGCCGCCGGAATGGGCTCCATGAGGACGTGGTTGAGCCGCGGGCTCAGGAAGGCGTAGGTGAGGAGGCCGGGGAAGGACGGATGGCCGTACTGATGATCGACGAAGAGCCTCAGATTCTCGTCCTCCACCAGCTCCTCGTCGATCAGGTCGAGCAGCTCCTCCCGTTCCTCCTCCTCCAGCTCCAGATGATGGAAGAGTGCCTCGGCGGGGACGTTCTCGCCGCACAGGGCGGCGAGGTCCAGGAAGCGCTGCAGCCGGTCCGCCGTCGCCAGCTCGACGTCCTCGAGCAGCTCCTGCATGGGCTCGAGCAGGCCCTCGGCCGGCAGGGGATGGAGCTCCAGCCGCAGGCGCTCGGCCCGGGGGGCCACCCAGGCGTCGGGATCGCCGGCCGCGCAGGAGAAGGCGAGGACCACGGCGGGATTGCGCCGGCTCTCGTCGAGCAGCCAGCGCCGCAGGGGATCGTTGAGCTGTGCGCTGTCGAGGGTGTGCACAATGACGCGGGCTTCCCGGCCCAGGCGGTCGAGCAGCCCGGAGAGGGCCGGCCGGGCATCCGTGGCGGCGGCGGGCAGCGTCTTCCAGACCGCCGCCGGATCGTCCTGCCGGAGGAGCAGGGAGACCAGGGCGGCGCCCGCCAGCGAGGAGGGGATGAACGGCAGGAGCGGCAGCGTCCGTTCCCGCAGGGCCTCCCGTGCCGTGGGCTCGAGCTCCCAGCGCCTGGCAATCTGGACCTCGGTGAAGCGGGTGAGGTCGAGCCCCTCCTCGTAGCCGTCGAGGTCGAGCGGCAGCACGGAGATTCGACTCCCCTGAGGGCTCCCCTGACGGCCGGCGCCGTGGGCCGCCGCTTCCAGAAGGCCGGTCCGGCCGCACCCCGGCTCTCCGGAAAGGATCAGGGCCGGAGCGGAACCCGGCGCGGCGAGCACGCGCTCGACCTCGGCCAGGGCCTCGGGGGAGTGGCCGTTGTAGAGTCCGTGCATCTCCTCGGGAGAGAGACGGTGGATGTCGGTGGAACCGGTCGCCATGCTGTTACCTCCGCCGGCTGCCGGACCTCGTCGAGGGGGCGGGACCGGAAACGTGGAGGGGGGATGCTAAAGGACGGGCAGGGAATGGAGCAAACCGGACGCGCGATACCGATCGCGAAGGCCCTCTTCGCCGTCGTGGTGTGGGGCGCGTCCTTCATCGCCACGAAGATCGCCCTGGCCGAGGTCCGGCCCCCGCGCCTGCCGCTTCCTCTGAATCTGAGTAGGCTGCGACGGGGACCCTCATCACCCCGGCCCTCTTCTCCCGTCCTCCCCTCCCTTCCGCCGGGAGAAGAGGGAGAAGTTTGTCTGAAGAGCCTTGAAGCCCCTCTCTCCCGGCGGATGGGAGGGAGGATGGGAGAGAGGGGTTGGGGAGTGAGGGCCGGCCCCGGAGGGGCCGTCGTCGCGTCCCGAGACAAGTAAAGGCTGCTGGGATAGGATGGCTCCACTGGAGCCCCATTGAACCCTGACGTCGCCAACGCGATCCCCAAGTTGGTCGAATCCGGCATCCTGCCGCCGGAGAATGCGCCTTTGCTGCTGCGCGTGGCCCGGCGCGAGCTGGTCTCCGTTCATTGGGAGCTGCGGATGCTCCTCTACGCGGGCGTCCTCCTCCTCACCGGCGGCGTCGGCGTGCTCGTCGCGGAGAACCTCGACCGCATCGGGCCCGTGGCCATCGCGGCCGGCATCGGCCTCGCGGCGGCGGCGGCCCTCCTCTGGGTGTGGCGGATCTCGCCGCCGTTCTCCTGGCGGGAGGTGAAGTCCCCGAACCTGGCGTTCGACTACATGCTCCTCCTCGGCGTGCTCCTGGCCGCGGCCGACCTCGCCTACGTCGAGGTCCAGTTCACGGCTCTCGGGGCCCACTGGACCTGGCACCTGCTGATCGTGGCGGTGCTCACGGCCCTGGCCGCGTTCCGTTTCGACTCGCGCGTCGTCTTCTCCTTGGCCCTCACCACCTTCGCGGCCTGGCGGGGCGTCTCCGTCGCCTGGTTCGGCCCAGGGCTGCTCTGGGACCGGGCGGAGAGCGCCGTGCGCTGGAGCTCGATCGCCTGCGGCGTCCTCTTCGTGGTGCTCGGTTTCCTCCTTAAGAGGATGGACCGGAAAGCCCACTTCGAGCCGCTGGCGACGCACCTCGGCTGGCTGCTGATCTTCGGCGGGCTGGCCTCGGGGCTGGGGGAAGCCGGATTCTGGCTCTTCTACGCCCTGGGCCTGCTCCTCGGCGGTGCCGCCCTGGCCGCGGGAGCCTACCGTTTCCGGCGGTTCCCCCTCTTCGCCTTCGGAGTGGTCGCCGGTTACGTGGCCCTGACCCGATTGGTCCTCGAGCTCGGCGAATTGGCCCAGATCTTCGGCTGCTTCTGGTTCTTCGGATCGGCCATCCTGCTGCTCTTCGGCTTGATCGTGGCCCAACGCCGGATGAGGGAACCCCTATGAGGAAGACACCTTGAGAGCCGACGCCGCCCTCGCGGACCGCAACGCCTCCGTGCGCGCCGCCGCCCGTTCCTGGCAGAAGGCGGAGGCTATCGACGAGCCGACTCTGAAGGCCATCGAGGCCGCCGTGCCGGACGACCGCCACCGCGTCGGGCCGGTCTTCCGCGTCCTCCTCTTCCTCTTCTCGGTCCTCGCCATCAGCGGCGGTTTCGGTTTCGTGTTGCTGCTGGTCCTGGAGCCCTTGAAAGACGAAGGCTGGGGCTTCGCCGTCATGGCGATCCTCACCGGGATCGCGCTGACCGTCCTGACGGAGCTCCAGATCGGGAGACTCAAGCGCTCGCAGGGCGGGACGGAGGCGGCCACGTCGTTCGCGGCCCTGGGATTCCTGATGGGGGGAGTCGCTTGGTTCGTCTTCGACCCCCTCGATTTGCCCGACGACAGGGCGATCCCGGCGCTGCTCCTTCTCGCCGCCGTGCTCCTCGCCGCCGCGGCCTGGCGCTGGGGCTATCCCCTTTACGCCGGGCTCGCGGCCGCCTCCCTGCTGGCCGCGCTCACCTACGTCCCCGGCGGACGCCTGCTCTGGATCGTCCTGGCCTTGCTGGCCGCGCCCTTCCTCATGCGCCGCTCGGACTCGGAGCGTCTGCCGCCGGCCCTCCGCCATTGCTTCACGGCCGTCCTCATCGTGGCCCTGATCGGGCTCTACCTGGCCGTTCATCTCGGCTCCTTCGACCTCGGCGCGATCGAGCTGGTGCGCCGGAGCTTCCGGGACCTCGGCCCGGCCTCCAAGATCGGCACCCTCCGCTGGCTGTCGATTGCCGCCACGGCCCTCGTCCCCGTCGTCTACCTCGCGATCGGCATCCGGACGCGGCGGTACCCGTTCCTGATCGTGGGACTGGGAACGGCCATCGCCTCCCTCTTCACCCTCCGCATCTACGTCCACCTGGCGCCGCTCTGGGTCGTCCTTACGCTCTCCGGGGCGGCGCTGATCGCCGTGGTCTTCGCCCTGCGCCGCTATCTCGACTCGGGTCCCGCCAAGGAGCGGGGCGGCTTCACGGCCGAGCCGCTCTTCGAGGATCTCGCGAGGCAGCGTCTCCTCGAAGTGGGGGTAGCCGTCGCGTCGTTCTCCCCGGATGCCCGGACGGTCCGCGACGAGCCGAAGTTCGCCGGCGGCGGGGGAGAGTTCGGCGGCGGCGGGTCGAGCAGCGAGTTCTGAGCCTCCGTCAAAACCGTCCCGGGTCCGGGGTAGAGACGCCCCACCCCCGCTACGACACCGTTTCGGCGATCACGGGGACGACGGGGCGTCTCTTCGGAGGGCATGCCGCTCCATCCGGCAACGTCCCCCATAACTCCATCATCCTCTTCATTGATCAACGGTTCGAGGGGCACAGGCATGGATGGATACCCAACACCCCTCGTCCGGCTGTTCGTGTCTCGGCACGTTATGGCCGGCACGGCACGACCTGCCCTTCGATGAGACGCCCCGTCGTCCCCGTGGTCACCGAAACGGTGTCGTAGCGGGGGTGGGGCGTCTCTACCAGATGTTCCAGGGGATCAAGGCATCTACAGGATATGATTTCGCCATCCCGAAAACTCCCCATGACCGACTTCTTCATCAGCTACACCCAAGCCGACCGCCCCTGGGCCGAATGGATCGCCTGGGTCTTGGAGGAGGCGGGGTACAGGACGAAGATCCAGGCCTGGGATTTCCGGCCGGGCACTAATTTCGTCATGGAGATGGACAACGCCGCCAAGGACGCCGAGCGCACCCTGCTCGTCCTCTCTCCCGACTATCTGAAGTCCGGCTTCGGCAAAGCGGAGTGGAGCGCCGCCTTCGCCCGGGATCCCACCGGCGAGAAGGGCTTGTTGCTGCCGGTCCGGATCCAGGAACTGAATCTGGAGGGGCTCCTCGGTCAGATCGTCTACGTCGATCTGGTCGGAGCGGATGAAGCCGCCGCCCGCGAGAAGCTCCTGACCGGCCTCGCTCGCGGGCGGTCGAAGCCCTCAAAGCCTTCGGTATTTCCGGGAACGTCTCCCGCTCCGCCGCCCCAGTTCCCAGGCGATCTTGCCGCTTTCCCCGAGGACGAGATCCCCGACCCGGGGCCGCTCCCGGCCGGTTCCCGCATGCCGCTCTCGAGAAACCGGCTCTTCGTCGGCCGGCAGGAGGATCTTCTCGCTCTAGCCCGGCAACTCAAGGTGGGGACGACCTCCGCGGTAGGAGAGGTCGAGACCGCCGCCGCGACTGGACTGGGGGGCATCGGCAAGACCCAATTGGCCTCCGAGCTCGTCCATCGCTATGGTCGTTTCTTCGCGGGCGGTGTCTTCTGGATGAGCTTCGCCGATCTCGCCGCCGTTCCGGCTGAGGTGGCCGCTTGTGGCCGGAGTCTCGGACTTCATCCAGACTACGACAGGCTGCCTTTGGAGAATCAGGTCCGCTTGGTGGAGGAGGTTTGGCAAAGCCCTTTACCTCGGCTCCTCGTCTTCGACAACTGTGAAGAAGAAGATCTCCTATCCCGTTGGCGTCCCCGTTTCGGCGGCACTCGGGTTCTGGTGACGAGCCGGCGTTCTCGCTGGGATCGGGGTCTGGACGTCCAAGCGGTCGCTCTCAAGACTTTGCCGCGTCCGTCCAGTATCGAACTACTGCGACGCTTCCGTCCGGACGTACCTTCCGAGGAAGCTGCGTTGAACGGCATCGCCGACGAACTCGGTGATCTGCCCTTGGCCCTACATCTGGCGGGGAGCTTTCTTGAGCGATACCGAGATTCTCCCTTCGGCCAGCCGGCGGCATATTTGGGATCACTGCTCCAGAGTGGGTTGCTCGATCATTCTTCCCTTCAAGGTAAAGGGTCCAAGATCTCGCCGACCGGACATGAGGCCCACGTGGCCCGGACCTTCGCCTTGAGCTTCGAGCGGTTGAACCCGGAGGAAGAGATCGATGCACTTGCAATTGCGCTCCTGGCCCGAGCAGCGTACTTTGCAAGTGGAGAGCCAATTCCCCGCGATCTCCTTCTGAAGACGGTAGACAAAGAGTTCGAAAACGATGACGCCGGGCTTCAAACCCACGATGCATTAGAACGTTTGATAGATTTTGGCCTACTGGATACGGGCAAGGCCGGCTCTCTGGTTCTGCACCGACTTGTTGCAAGATTTGCGCGCAATGCTGAGGCTGTCGAACCAGCACGGAGCGCGGTCGAAGAAGCTCTTCTCGCTGAAGCTGACCGACTGAACGCCGCTGGTTTTCCTGCCTCTTTGCTTCTCTGGCAGGTCCACCTTCGTGCAGTGACGAAAGAGACAGAGAATCGAGAGGATCCGACATCTGCCAGTCTCTGTAGTCAATTAGGCTTTCATCTTTTAAAAATAGGCGATCTTCTGGGCGGCCGGCCATACTGTGAGCGAGCTTTGGAGATCAGGGAAAAAGTTCTGGGTCTAGAGCATCCGGACACTGCCCGGAGTCTGAACAACCTCGGCTTCCTTCTCCAGAACCAAGGAGATTTCGCAGGCGCCCGATCCTATTATGAGAGAGCCTTGGCAATCAGGGAAAAAGTTTTGGGTCCAGAGCATCCAAACACCGCCCGGAGCCTGAACAACCTCGGCACCCTTATCAAGGATCAGGGAGATCTCACAGGCGCCCGACCGTTCCTTGAGCGAGCGTTGGCAATTTGGGAAAGAGTTCTGGGTCCGGAGCATCCGGACACCGCCCGGAGTCTGAACAACCTCGGAGCCCTTCTCCAGGACCAGGGAGATCTCGTCGGCGCCCGACCGTATTTTGAGAGGGCCTTGGCGATCAGGGAAACGGCTCTGGGTCCGGAGCACCCGGACACTGGCCTGGGTCTGAACAACCTTGGCGTCCTTCTCCAGAAACAGGGAGATCTCGCAGGTGCCCAACCATATTATGAACGAGCCTTAAAGATTCTTGAAAAGGCACTGGATCGCAATCACCCTTGGACGATACGTGCCCGCAAGAACCTCCAGTCACTCAACCGCATCTAATAGAATCTCTCCCATGCTCGAGATGTTCGCCCGTCAGATGCTCTATCCCGCGCCGCCGGTGCCCGTGCCCTCGCCGCCGCCCCCTCCTCTGGAGGAGGTATGGCTCGATCTTTCGACTGGCGGCCGGGCTCATGCCTGGGCCTTCACGCCTCCAGACCTGCCGGATACGGCTCCGGTCGTCCTCTTCTTCCACGGCAACGGCGAGAACCTGGAGACGATGCGGTGGTCGGGGCTGTTCGAGGAGATCGGCGAGCTCCGGGTGGCGGTGCTCGCGGCGGATTTCCCCGGCTATGGCCGCAGCGGCGGCACGCCTTCCGAGGAAGGGTTGATCGCCACGGGGGACGCTGCCGTGGCCTGGGCTCGGGAGCGGCATCCGGAGCGGCCGCTCGTCGTGGCCGGCTGGTCGCTCGGGGCGGCTTTGGCGATCGCCACGGTGGATCGCCATCCGGAGGAGGTCCGCGGTCTGATCGCGTTGTCCCCATGGACCACGCTGGCCGAGGTGGCCCGGGGGATCTTTCCGGAGGTCGCGGTGCGGATGATGCTCAAGGAGAGCTACGACTCCCGTACGGCGGCGCGGCGCATCACGGTCCCCGCCCTGGTCGTCCACGGCGAGCACGACGACCTGATCCCGGTGGAGCAGGGGAAGGAGATCGCCGCCGTCCTGGCCGGCCCGGCGCGATGGGTGCCCGTCTCCCGCGCGGCGCACAACGATCTGTTTGGATACCGGGAGGTCTGGACGGAGATGGCGAGCTTTCTCGGCGGTCTCTGAGCCCTTCTCGGAAGGTTTCTCGAAGATCCGGCCGGGTGAAGCGATGAAGGGGAGGGCGGCGCCGTTGTTCCGCCAGCCCTGGCGGGCCTTCCGGTAGGGTTGGCGGACGATCCGCCAGTCCGGGCGAGCCGTTCGCCAATCCTGGCGAGTCGTCTGCAATCCCTGGCGGGACCTTCGCCCGCCTTGGCGAGTCGTCCGCCAACGTCGGCCGACCGTTCGCCAGCCCTGGCGAGTCCTTCGCCAATCTTGGCGGATCGTCCGCGAGCCCTGGCGAGACGAACTTTAACCCTGGCGGATCGTTCGCCACCTCTGGCGGAACGTCCGCCAGCCTTTGGCGGACTCCCTACACCAGCTCCGGATCCCGCAGCACCGCTCCCAGCAGGCCCTGCAGCTTCGCCGCGGCGGCCTGGCCGGCCGCCAGGACCTCGTCGTGGGTGACCGGCGTCTCGCTAAGGCCCGCGGCGACATTGCTGACCATGGAGACGCAGAGGCAGCGCAGGCCCATGTGGTGAGCCGCGATGATTTCCAGGACGGTGGACATGCCGGTGACGTCCCCGCCCAGCATGCGGAGCATCCTCACCTCGGAAGGGGTCTCGTAGCTGGGGCCCGCGACTCCCGCATAGACGCCTTCGGTCAGGGGGATGCCCAACCCGTCAGCGGACCGGCGGGCCAGGGCCCGCAGGCGCGGATCGTAGGCGTGCGTCATGTCGGGGAAGCGCGGTCCCCACTCCGGAGGAAGCTGGCCGCGCAGGGGGTTCAGGCCCGTCAGGTTGACGTGGTCGCTGACCAGCACCAGATCCCCGGGCTGGTGGTCCGGCTGGAGCCCGCCGGTGGCATTGGTCATCACCAGCACCTTCGCCCCCAGCAGGGCCGCCAGGCGGATGGGGAAGACCGTGTCGTTCGCGCTGTACCCCTGGTAGGAGTGAAGGCGCCCCTTGAAGTAGAGGACGGGGCGGTTCGGCAGCGGGTCGAACATCTCGACCACGAGCGGGTGGCCTTCGACGGCGTGAGTGGAGAAGGGCAGGAGGAACTCGAGCTGGACCGGCCCGCGGGTCCGCTCCCCGAGGTCTATCGCCAGGCCGGAGCCCGAGACCAGCACCACCTCCGGACGAGGCCAGCCCAGCATGTCGAACCGCTCGACGGCGGACTTGTGGCGCTCGATCAGGCTGTCGAGGCCATCGGGGGATTCGTCAAGCGAGCGGTGGACCAGCCCTTCGTAGTCGTCGGTGTCTTCCATGGACGCGTATGGTAGCTCCTCTTTGCCTAAAGGCATATCTCCTGAAAGGTGAAAACAACGTCAGTTCCGCAATTTTTACGTTTTGGCATTCCATTTGCAAAGTTCCGTAACCGGCTGGTCTTACCGACTTCAGTGCCCTTCAGAAAGAGAGCGTGGGACGATGAGAAGGCTTCTCCTTTGCGCGAGCCTCATGGGTGTTCTCGGTGTGGCGACGTTCACTCAGGCTCCGGCGGCGGCCGCGACCTGCAACACCTTCAAGTGGTACCAGGCCTGCGGCCCCAACTCGGAGCAGGACTGCCGGACGGCCTGCGGCTCCTGCGGGATGTGCCTGAGCGTCGCTCAGTTCTACCCGTGCGTCTACGAGTGCAGTTGCTCCTGCTGAGCGGCGGGGCGATGGTGTGACATTTATTCTGTAAGTGCTATCTTCTTTATTGCGCGGCGGCTCTCCGCGAAGACTCTCGCTCCTGAAAGGAGTCGTTATGAAGAAGATGGTCCTTGGGCTCTCTTTGGCTCTGGTAACTCTCGGCTTCCTGGTGTCTCAAGCTACGGCGGCGGACCCGCCGCCGTCCCCGCGGACGCTGAGCGTCGCGGAGCAGGCCTTCCTCGACTCCCTCGCTGAACAGGTGGGGACTCCTGACCCGGTGCCTGCGGCAAAGAGTCCGAGGGAAAGCGGGATGGAGAAGGCCCTTTGCAGCGCCACGGCGAATTGCTGGAATGGCACTACCGTGAGCTGCCAGGGAAGCAACAGCACCACCAGTTGCACGGCCACGGACAGCAACTGCCCGAACCAACGAGGGTCTGTAACCTGCGATGGCGTCAAGACCTCGTGTCCTGCTTGTCCCTGCAACTTTGACTGTGTGGCCGAACGAGCCGAATGCAGGGCTGCCTGCTTGCCCTGCGGCATCATCTTCTCGTGCACCGCGTGCGCCAGAAGCTGTAACTGCGCAGGCGGGTGCTAGTCCGACGTGCCCGAAGTTCGTTCCGGGTATCCGGGACTTGTGACGTCGGGAGGTGTTGGTGGGATCCCACGTTTTTCCCGCCGCGGAGACGCCCCGACGTTGTCGATTCCGAAGCGGTATGGGTGACTCGTCTGGGACGTCT
>Ga0126305_10000188_pt1 | contig 27472 bp, 18 predicted proteins | sample Plot26_FD_92536 | JGI IMG/M metagenome (GOLD analysis project Ga0126305, IMG submission 92536) | Serpentine soil microbial communities from UC McLaughlin Reserve, CA, USA - Plot26 | ecosystem: Environmental > Terrestrial > Soil > Grasslands | place: USA: UC McLaughlin Reserve, Lake County... | reverse complement strand
GTGGCCAGCCTGCCGAAACCGCCCGGCTTCAACGATCCGGCCAGGCCCGCTGCCGAGAACGCGGCCACCGCCGCTGCCAGCGCGACTGCGCCGGCCACGTCCTCTGCGGCGACCCCGCCTGTCGGCGCGGCTGCGGCAGGCACGCCGCCTGCGAGCGGAACGCCGCCCCCGGCCGGCACGCCGGCCGCAGCAGGAACCCCGCCGCCTGAAACGCCCGCGGCCGGAGCTGCCCCGGGAGGACGATCCGGCCGCGGCGGGGGCGGCGGCGCCAGCTTGAACTACGCGAATTCCGACCTCGCCTTCCGCGGTGACGACATGTTCATCGGGAACTTCAACGGATTCAACGCCTACGACATCGAGAACACCAAGAAGCCGCGGCTGCTCGCGTCAATCGTGTGTCCCGGCGGGCAGGGTGACGTTTCGATCCACGGCAAGCTGCTGTTCATGTCGGTCGAGCAGACCCGCGGACGCGTCGATTGCGGCACCCAGGGCGTCGAAGCGCCGGCGAGCCCGGAGCGCTTCCGCGGCGTCCGCATCTTCGACATCACCGACGTCAAGAAGCCGAAGCAGATTGCCGCCGTGCAGACCTGCCGCGGGTCACACACGCACACGCTGGTCGTCGACCCGGATGACAAGGAGAACGTCTACATCTACGGTTCGGGCACCGGCGCGCCGCGCGGCGGTGAGGAACTCGCCGGCTGCTCGGCGGCGAAGCCGGAAGACGATCCGAATACGTCGCTCTTCAGCATCGACGTGATCCAGGTGCCGCTGGCGGCACCCGCGACTGCGAAGATCGTCAACCGTCCCCGCATCTTTGCGGACCCGGAGACGGGTGCGATCGCGGGGCTGGCGAAGACGCGCACAGCGGCGGAAGGCGTGCAGCCCACGCGCGAGACAAACCAGTGCCACGACATCACGGTCTATCCGGAGTGGGGGCTCGCCGCGGGCGCATGCTCGGGCAACGGCATCCTGCTGGATATCTCGGATCCCGTGCACCCGGTGCGGCTGGATGCGGTTGAAGACAAGAATTTTGCCTACTGGCACTCCGCGACCTTCAACAATGCCGGCACCAAAGTGATCTTTACGGACGAGTGGGGCGGCGGCACATCGCCGCGCTGCCGCGCCAGCGACAAGCTGACGTGGGGCGCGGATGCGATCTTCGACATCGTCGACAAGAAGCTGAAGTTCGGCGGCTACTTCAAGATGCCGGCAGCGCAGACCGACCAGGAGAACTGCGTCGCACACAATGGATCGCTGATTCCGGTGCCGGGCCGCGACATCATGGTCCAGGCGTGGTACCAGGGCGGGGTGTCGGTGTTCGACTTCACTGACTCGAGCAAGCCGGTCGAGATCGCGTTCTTCGATCGCGGGCCGATCGATGCCAACCGGCTGGTCACCGGCGGCTACTGGTCCGCATACTGGTACAACGGACGGATCTATGGTGGCGAGATCGCGCGTGGCATCGACATTTTCCGCCTGACCCCGAGCGAATACCTGTCGCAGAACGAGATCGATGCGGCGATGCTCGTGCACCTCGAGACGTTCAACGCGCAGATGCAGCCGAAGGTGAGCTGGCCGGCGCACCCGATGGTCGCCAAGGCGTATCTTGATCAGCTGACTCGGGCCAAGGCCATTACGGCCGACAGGGCTGCCGCGCTCAAGACAGCCATCGAGAAGAACAACCGCAGCCAAATGACGACGCTGGCCACGCAGCTGGAACAGGATTCGGCGTCGGCAACCGGCGTCGACGCCACGCGCATGAAGGCTCTGGCGGAGGTTCTGAGAGGTCGAGTTGCGCGGCCGTAGCTGAGTCGGTGACGAAACAAACGGCGTCCGGATTCCGTCTCTTGGGTTAGATGTCTACCCAAGGTCGGTCCGGACGCTTTTCTTTTGCCCGCGTGCTCAACGCCCTGCGCCGCCGGCGCGACGAAGACTTCTCCGACGAGCTGCAGACCCACATCGAGTTCGAGACCGACAGACTGGTAGCCGACGGCATGAGCCCGTCGGACGCGCGGAGCGCGGCGCTGCGATCCTTCGGCAACGTCACGGCCGCGAATGAGCGCTTCTACGAAGCCAACCGATGGATGCTCCTCGAGCAACTCCTGCAGGATCTGCGATATGCGTTTCGTAACCTGCGGCAGAATCCGGGATTCCTGGCCACCACCGTCCTGACGCTGGCGGTGGGGCTCGGCCTGGTCAGTGTCGTCTTCACCATCTTCAACGCGTACGTTCTGCGTCCCTTCGCCGTCCGCGATCCCGGCTCGTTGTATCGTCTGGCGTACGTATCTCCTGACGGCGGGACGTCGATCTTCCGGTGGCGCGACTACGAAGCCATTCGCGAACGACAGGATCTGTTTACTGACGTCGTTGCGCAGAGTACACGGTTCGTTTCCTCCAACGGCCGTCCGCTCGCGACGGTCCTCGTTTCCAGCAACTATTTCGAGTCATTACAGCCGCAGGTGGTTCTCGGCCGCCCGTTGACTGCGGCCGACGCCGGCAACGCCGTGACCATCGTCGGTAACCAGGCGTGGTCGCGGCTCTTCGCGAACGATCCCGCAGTCCTTGGCCGAACTGTCGACATCAACGGACATCCGTTTACCGTCGTCGGTGTGATGGGTGGCAGGTTCACGGGACTGGACGAATTCCCGCGCGACGTGTGGATGCCGTTGGCTGCCTATGCGCAAATCGCGGATCCAGCGCTCATTGGAGTCGAGCAGCGGCACGCGATCGAGATTATCGGACGGCTCAGATCAGACGTCTCGGTCGCTCACGCAGCCACCGCCCTCACGCCAGAGCTCTCACGTATCGCCGCGAAGGAGAATGTGCGGGCGGAGTTGATACTGCATTCGTCGCCCAATCCGCTGTCGGTCGAGATGCTTGCGGTTTTGTCGCCGGTGTTTGCGGCGTTCGGGCTCGTGCTGGTGACGGCCTGCGCGAACGTATCGAATGTGATGCTGGCGCGGGCGATCGCTCGCCACCGCGAGATCGCGCTCCGGCTGTCACTTGGTGCGAGCCGCGCGCGGGTCGTGCGACAGCTGCTTACCGAGGGCATGGTGATCGCGACACTTGCAGGCGCCGCAGCGCTGGCGTTCGCGTTCTGGACGGTTCGCAGCGGAACCGCGCTGTTCTTCAGCACGCTGCCGTCATCGGTCGCCGACATCCTTCGTGTTACCCCGATGACGATCGATTTTCGGGTGTTCCTTTTTGCGCTTGCGGCTGCCGCCGCCACGACACTGCTGTTCGCGCTGGTGCCGGCGTTGAAAGCGTCACGTTTGACGCTGACCGACGCGCTCCGCGGGCAGGGCGGCTCCGCCGGACGCTCGAAGCTGCGCGGCACACTGGTGGGCGCCCAGGTGGCCGTTTCGCTGGTGCTCATCGTGGTGGCGATCACCCTGGTCCGGAACGGCTCGGCGATTGGCCGGACGGATCTCGGCTACGACAGCGCCGGCGTGCTCTCGATCAACATTCGGGGCGAACAGGCCGGGCTCGTGCCCGGCCTCGCAGCCGCGCTGGCGAGCGATCCGCGCGCAGGGGAAGTGGCCGTCACCAACGGAAACCCAATGTTCGTCAGGATGCGTCCAGTTGCCGCGGCTCCAGACGACCGGTCCACGACAGCGGTGGCGACGAGGTACACGTTTGTTTCTCCGGAGTATTTCTCAATCCTGCGTTTACCGATCGAGTCCGGACGCGGCTTCACGCCGCAGGAAGCTGCGTCGGATGCGCCGGTCGCGATCGTGAGCGCGGCTACGGCCCGGAGCTTCTGGCCGGACCAGAGTGCGATCGGCAGGACCATCCGCATCGAGCCCGCTGCCGGTCGTCCGGTCGACGACCTTCCCGGGTACTCACATCTGCTTGTCATCGGCGTTGCGCCCGACATCGTCAGCGGCCTGGTGATCGATGGCCGAGATGCGGGCCATATCTATCTGCCGGCAACGCCAGCGAGCCACCACGCGACCGCGGTTCTCGCGCGTGGGCGCGCCGCCGACGCGCTCGGCCCTCAGGCACTCCAGGAAATTTTCGCGCGAGTTGTGCCTGATCCACAGGTGTTCGAGGCGATCCCGCTGAGAGAGATGCGCGACCTGCAGATGTATCCGCTGGTTGCAGCCTCATGGACGGGCGCGACGCTCGCGCTGATCGCGCTCGCCCTCAGCGTCGCCGGTCTCTACGGGGTGCTGAGTTACACCCTGACGCAGCGCACCAAAGAGATCGGGATCCGTATCGCTCTTGGTGCGAGTGCCGCCGCGGTGGTACGTCTGGTGATGCGGCAATCAGCCCGGCTCGCGGGTATCGGTGCCGCGGCTGGACTGATTGTGGCTTTCGCCGCGATGCAGATTCTTGCCTCGGTCATTCCGTTCAAGACGGTTTCGATGCTGGACGCCGTGGCCTTCGCCGGCGGACTCGTCCTCGTCCTGCTCGCCACCGCGATCGCGGCGTACCGGCCGGCCGCCCGCGCTGCACGCGTGGATCCGGCGCTGACGCTTCGCGCGGACGGGTGAGGGGCAGCTACCAGCTGAGCGAGTGCGGCATACACTGCACGCTCAGACGACCGGGGCGTCGACGACCCGCCCATCGAACAGGTACAGGTGTCGCGGCGCCTGAGCGATCCAGCGCGGATCGTGAGTCGCAATGCAGACCGTTGCGCCATCGGCATGAAGCTCGGCGAGCATGTGCATCAGAGCTTCTCCACTTTTCGAGTCGAGATTCCCGGTGGGTTCGTCGGCGAGCAGCAGCGCGGGGCGGCCTGCGATTGCACGCGCGACCGCGACCAGCTGCTGGTGGCCGCCTGACAGCGAACCGGGCCGCTGCTTCGCCCGCGCCGTCATCCCGACACGCGCCAGGGCTCCCTCGACGATCTGCTTGCGCTCGGCGACGCCGACGCCCCGCACAGTCAGTGGGTACTCGACGTTCTCGTAAACCGTCAAGTCGCCGATCAGGTTGAAGTTCTGGAAGATCAGGCCGATGTCGACGCTGCGAGCCCGCGCACGGTCTGACGGCGTCATGCGGTCCGCTGCCCTGCCGTTCAGGAAGTACTTGCCCGAGTTCGGCGTGTCGAGCAGGGCGAGTATCGACAGCAGAGACGACTTGCCGCACCCTGACGGGCCCGAGATGCACACGTACTCGCCGCGATCGATCGAGACCGACACGTCCCGCAGCGCATACGTATTCTCGTCGGCGTCCCCTTTGAAGACCCTGGTGACGTTTTCGAGCCGCACAACCGGTGTGTCTGGCCCCGCTGGGACCTCTTTGCTGTTCTCTACGGCCGCCTTATCCTTCTGCCAGAACCAACCCATTCATCGTCCTCCAGTACTGCAACTACTTGGACGGACGATAGCGCCATCCCGATGGCAGGCGACGGATCTTTCTTTCCGCCGGTCTATTCGTTCGCCAGGGCAACCACCGGGTCGATCCGGGTCACCCGCCGGGCCGGCAGGAAGCTCGCCGTCAGGCTGGCAATCGCCAGGGTCACGATCACCCCTGCGAACACCATCGCGTCGCGAGGATTCACATGATAGAGGACCGGCTGGAGCGCGCCCGAAGCAAGGATCGCCATGCTCAATCCGAGGAACAGCCCGATTGCCAGCTGGATCATGCTCTTGCGCATCACCAGCATGATCAGCTGCAGGCCCTGTGCTCCCAGCGCAGATCGGACGCCCATCTCGCGCGTGCGTTGCGTGACGGCAAACGACATCACGCCATACAGACCGGCGGCTGCGAGAAACAGCGCGCAGATGCCGAATGCCATGAAAAAGGTGCCGAATACCGTGTAAAACCAGGTCGAACGGTCGATGACGCGGCGCATCGTGCTGATCTCGTAAATCGCCAGGTTGGGGTCGAGCGAGACCACGGCATCACGCACGAGCGGCGCCAGGGCAGCGGCATCGCTGCGCGTCCTGACGGCGATACGCACGCTTCTGCCGACGTCGCTCTGCGCAATCGGTATGTAGTATCCAATCGGGCTCGCGTTGTTGTTACCGATTCCCTCCATCAGCAGGTCAGGAACGACGCCGACGATCGTGAGCCACGGCTCGCTGCTGCCGGGGCGAATGCGCTTCATCTGCCTGCCCATGGCACTGCCGTCAGCGAAGTGCGTGCGCGCGAACGACTCGTTGACGAGCGCGACCGGCTGTCCGGCGGCGGTGTCCGATGTCGTGAACTCCCGTCCGCTGATCAACGGCGTCTGGAACGTACCGAAGTAGCCCGGGGTGACGATACCCTCACGTGCCAGCGGGTAATCGCTGTTCTGGGGATAAGCCTTGCCCTCGATCTGAACGGTGATGGACCCATTTCCGGCTGCCGGAAGCCCATCCGAGAGCGTCGCGCCTTCGACGCCGGGGACCTCCTGCAGCTGCGGCAGGAGCTGCTCGAAAAAACGGATGCTAGCCGCTGAATCAGGGTAGTCGCCTGGCGGAAGATCGACACGCGCCGTGAGGATGTTCTCGATCGCGAACGGCATCGGGATGTTCTTCAACTGCACGACACTCTTGATCATCAGTCCGGCGGCAATGAGCAAGCCACACGATACCGCGAGCTCCCCAACGACCAGGGCACTGCTGAACTTACCCAGCCGTGCATTGGTCGTCGAGCGGCTCTCTTCTTTCAGCGCTGATCCGGCGCTCACCCGCGCCGCATGCAGCGACGGGAGGGTGCCCGCAAACAGGCTGGCCAGCACGATCAGTCCGGCGACAAAGAGCATGACGCGGTAATCGAGCTCGAACGTGATCCAGAACGGCGGCGGGTTCACCGAGAGTGCCTGTGTGAACCAGTTCATGCCGAGCATGCTGAGGCCGATGCCGATGGCTCCGCCGATGATCGCGAGCACGAGGACCTCTGTCAGGTGCTGCCGAACCACCTGATGCCGCGCTGCTCCCAGGGCCATCCGCACCGCGACTTCACGCTGCCGCAGCGAGGCTCTCGCGACCAGCAGGTTCGATACATTGACGCACGCGATCAGCAGCACGCCGATGCCTGCGCCCAGCATCGTGTAAAGCAAGGCGTAAATCTCAGGGCCGAGCACCGTCTTGGCGTAGGGCATGACATCCGCGCCGACCCCGCGGTTGGTCGCCGGAAACTCACTTTCGAACTGGGCCGCGATGGTGCGCGCCTGCGCGCCTGCCTGGGCGACGCTGACGTCCGGCTTCAGCCGCGCAATCACCTGGTAGCTCGGTCCCTTGCCCCGCGTGGTCGCGAGCGGATCAAGGACGAGCGGAAGCCACGCGGCTTCGCGAATCGGGAAAGCGAACTTCGGCGGCATGACGCCGATGACCGTACGCGCCGTCCCGTTTGCCTTGATCGACTTGCCGACGATGTCGGGCGAACTGCCATAGCGATCCCGCCACAGGTCGAAGCTCAACAGAATGATCGGCTCGGCGCCGGCGCGATCGTCTCCTTCACGCAATCCCCGTCCGAGCAACGGCTGAACGCCCAGCGCTTCAAACGCCGCGACTGTCAGCAGAGCGCCGCTGAACCGCTCGGGACGCCCCTGTTCCGTCGAGAGATTGATCGGCGTGAACCAATATGCGCCGAACTTGTCGAACGATGTCTGGCGTGACTGCCACGCGGCGAGATCCTGAACCGGGATCGGCAGCCGCGGCTGACTCTGCGCCGGGTTCGTCGCCACCACCGCGACAACACGCCCCGCGTCGGGAAACGGCAGCCCCTTGAAAAGCCCACCGTTGACCACACAGAACACCGTCGTGCTGAGGCCAATCCCGAGCCCGAGCGTCAGGATCGCGACGACCGACAGAGTCGGGTACTTCACGAGCATGCGGAGGCCCGAACGGATGTCGGTGAGCAAGGTCATGCAGTCTCAAGACGGAACAGCGGTCCCGTTCGTTCGCTCCTGTTCACGGATTGCCCTGCGTTGGATTATGATGTTGGCGCTCGAACACTCACGATGCCGACTGGCGCCGCAGCCCTTCTTGCCGCTTTGCTGGCCTTTTCAGGCCTGGAACAGACCCTTCGCGTCGTACCCCTTCCGCGGGACGGCGAGGTTCTCGTCTCATTCCAGCTCGCGCAAACCCTGACCCCGGAGCTCAGGACTGCGATCGCGAGCGGCCTGACGATCAGCTTCGTCTACAAGGTGGATCTTCGCCGGAGCTCCGCCATCTGGGTCGACCGGACGATCGCGTCCTCCGTCGTCACCGCCACGATCAAATTCGACAATCTCACTCGCCGCTATCACCTCACGCGGATGCTCGACGGCAGCACCGATATCGCCGAAACAACCGATCGTGAAGAGACCGCATGGGCCTGGGTCACGCAGCAATTCGAACGGATCCCGCTCTTCCGGCGTGTTCCGCTCGAATCGAACGCCGAGTACTACGTGCGCGTGCGGGCGCACACCTCTCCACTTAGAGGCTCATTCGTCTGGCCCTGGCAGGGTGACGACGTCGTAGGTCTCGCCAAGTTCACCTTTCTGCGGTAGCCGAGGGAGCATGCGCAGAACACTTGCGGCGTTCCTCGGTGCAGTGCTACTTCTGGCAGCTGGTGCATTCGCGCAGCAGGGTCCGGTTTTCACGCCTTTCGGCATCATCCCTGTTCTCGACACCTATCTCGACGCGCTCCGGCAGCAGGCGGGCATTCCCGGGATGTCCGCTGCGCTGGTGCGGGATGGGTCGATCGTGTGGGAACGCGGCTACGGTTACGCAAACGTCACGTCCCGTGTCAGGGCTACACCTGACACGCCTTATCTCGTCTCCAATCTCAGTGAGACGTTTGCCGCCGCGCTGCTGCTGCAGTGCGTCGAGCAGAAGCGGATCGATCTCGACACACCGGTGCGCCGGTACAACGTGGTCACTCCGGAGGAGGGCGCCACCACGCGGCAGCTTCTCAGCCACACCTCCGTAGACGGCCCGGGTGACACGTTTCTATATAGTCCCGATCGCTTCGTTCACCTGACGCAGGTGATGGAGTGGTGCGCACCGCAGCCCTATCGCAAGAGCCTCGCACATCGCGTTCTCAACCGCCTCGCGATGCGCGATTCTGTTCCCGGCACGGATTTGCAGGATCCGCAGCTCGCATTGCCCGACGAGATGTTCGAGCCAGGCGATCTGGATCGTTACCGGCAGGTGCTCGAACGACTGGCGCTCTCGTACAAGGTGGACGCCAAGGGACGCGCAGAACGGCTGGTCCTGCCATTGACGCCGGTGAGTGCCACCGGCGGCATCGTCTCGACTGTCCGTGATCTCGCCAGGTTCGAGACGGCGCTGGACCAGATGGTGATGCTCGAGGAAGATACGCTCAACCTCGCCTGGCAGCCAGCCGTCGATCGTCGCGGCGCCCCCGTGCCCACCGGTCTCGGCTGGTTCGTGCAGAGTTATCGGAACAAGCGCGTGGTCTGGCATTTCGGTTACATACCGAACGCGTACTCATCGCTCGTGATGAAGCTTCCGGAGTACAACCTCACGCTGATCCTGCTGGCCAACAGCGATGGTCTCAGCGCCCCGTTCCAACTCGGCGCTGGAGACGTCACCAAGTCCGTATTCGCGTCCCTGTTTCTGAGGCTGGTTTCATAGCGGTGGCTCGAGGGCTGCTGGGCAAGGTAGCGCTCTGCTGCCTGGGGTTGATCTTCACCGCCTCACCCGCCGCGGCTGAATGGCAGTTCACTCCGCTCATCGGTCTCACCTTCAAAGCAGAGACGACGCTCTCGGATCTCGAGCTCGCGGCCGGGCTTCACCACACGACCTTCGGCGGCTCCGTCAGGTGGTTGGGCGGTGGCATCTTAGGCGTCGAGACGGTTGGCGTGTGGATTCCGGGTTTCTTCGAGAACGACAAACGCGAGGTCGTCGGGGCCGGCACGACCGAGCTGGTGAAGGAAAGCCGGGTGCTGTCGCTGATGGGAAACGTCGTGTTGACCGCGCCTCGACGCTGGACGGAGTACAACCTTCGCCCCTTCGTCTCGGGCGGCTTCGGCTTCATGCGGGCGAAGTCGTTGGACTTCAATAACGTTACCGCCTTCGACACGTCGTTCAACGGATTCAATGTGGGCGGCGGTGCGGTTGGATTCTTCTCGCAGCGGACCGGCGTGCAATTCGACGTGCGGTATTACCGCACGATCCGAGCGCTCGGAGGGGAGGCGTTCAGCATCGGCGACGCGCGCCTGCAGTACATGACGGCGTCGATCGGCGTGGTGATCCGCCGCTGATCGACGCCGTCCACTTCACATCTTCTTCGTCGCCGTCCAGCTGCCACCCGCGCCGCCGGTAATCGTTCCCTGGATTGTGTTACCCGACAGCTTCCCCGTGTACTTCGCGTCTCCAACGGTGAACGTGACTTCATCGCCATTCACCTTGCCCTCCGAGATTGCCGTCGAGGCGAGTGTGCCCGTCAGCATCTGGAACTGCTGGGTCAGCGTCAGCTCTCCCCGCGGCGTGGTCCACGTTCCGCCAACTTTCGCCGGAACGATCCAGAGGAAAGCCGTGCAGTAGCTACTGCACCCTTCGGTGACTTGAGCGGTTTCGTCAGGTTGCCAGTCGTCCATGTTGAACGTGTTGGACACGATCCTGGTCCCCGGCTTCAGATCGAGAATCTTTGGGCGGAGCTTCAGGTTGAGCGCCGGCAACAGGAACAAGGTGATGACGTCAGCCTTGGAGAAGTCGGTCTCGAACAGGTCCGCCTTTTCGAAGGCCGCCTTGCCGGACACTCCCGCGGCCTGGGCGTTCTTCTTGGACAGTTCCACCATGTCGGGGTTGTACTCGATCCCCTGCGCAGTCAGTCCACGCTTGGCCGCGCTGATCACGGTTCGCCCGTCACCGGAGCCGAGGTCCATCAGGAAATCGCCCGGTTTGGCCTTCGCCATGTCGAGCATCTTGTCGACCAGCGCCTGCGGGGTCGGAACCCAGACGACGTCCTTGCCAGCCTGGCCGCTCTGCGGTTCGAACGGCTTCTGCGTACTGGCCCCGGGCTTTGGGGCGGTTGCGGTCTGCGCGTGAGCCGCGACGCTCGTGAGCGTGAAGCACGCGGCGAACACTGCGCTGTGAATCTTGAACTTCTTCACGAGTACCTCCACCGATGAGTCGGCACAGATTGACTGCATAAATTATAAAACCGCGGCTGGCGGTTTGACGGGGAAGGGAAGAGAAGCGTATGTTCGTGAAGTTGCCGAATCCACGCGCCAGGCGCGTGGAGCGGGGGATCCGAGGGAACGTCCGTGCGTTCCAGGGGCTAATCCGGCGCATGCCGGAGGAGGACCTTCAACCTCCAGCCCGTCAGCTAACCTCGCAGGCCGCTTGGAGGTCAGTTGACTCAGTCGGGTCACATTCCCGTCTCACCTCGAGGCAAATACCTCGCGATTCTGACGATTGGCGCGCTCGGTGTGGTCTACGGCGACATCGGCACCAGCCCGCTGTACGCGCTGCGCGAGTGTTTTCACGGGGTGCACGGCATCGCGCCGACGCGCGAGAACGTGCTCGGCGTACTGTCGCTGATCTTCTGGTCGCTCACCTTGATCATCTCCATCAAGTACTTGATCTTCGTGATGCGAGCGGACAACGACGGCGAAGGAGGCATTCTTGCGCTGATGGCGCTCGTCTCCAAGCAGCCCGAAGGCAAGGATCGGCGAACGCGAGCCAAGCTGATTGCGCTCGGGCTGTTCGGTGCGGCGCTGCTTTATGGCGACGGAATGATCACACCGGCGGTCTCCGTCCTCAGTGCAGTCGAAGGCGTGAACGTCGCCACGCAGGTGCTCGAGCCCTACATCGTTCCGATTGCGATCGTGATTCTGGTTACGCTCTTTGCGATTCAGTCGAAGGGATCGGCGACGGTGGGGAAGCTGTTTGGTCCGGTGATGATCGTGTGGTTCGTGACGATTGCGGGGCTGGGCACGAACTGGGTCGTGAAGGACCCCCACGTCCTGACGGCTTTCGACCCGCGTCACGCCATTTTTTTCTTCGCAGACAACGGATGGCACGCCTTCGTCGTTCTCGGCTCGGTCTTTCTGGTCGTGACCGGTGGCGAGGCGCTCTATGCGGACATGGGACATTTCGGCCGGCGACCGATCCGGGTCGCGTGGTTCGGCCTCGTACTCCCCGCACTGTTCCTCAACTATCTCGGCCAGGGCGCGCTGCTGATCAACAACCCCGGGGCAGCATCGTCGCCTTTCTACCTTCTTGCGCCGCGGTGGGCGTTGTTCCCGCTCGTCCTGCTTGCCACGATGGCGGCGATCATCGCCTCGCAGGCGTTGATCTCGGGCGCATTCTCGCTGACGCGGCAGGCGATCCAGCTGGGTTACAGCCCGCGCCTGGACATCGACTACACGTCGGAACATCAGCAAGGGCAGATCTACATGCCCCAGATCAACTGGACGCTGATGCTGGCGACGATCGGCCTGGTGATCGGGTTCAGAACGTCGAGCGCCCTCGCGGCTGCGTACGGGATGGCGGTGACATCGACCATGGTGATCACGACGCTGCTCACGTATCTCGTTGCCCGTCGATCGTGGGGCATCTCGCGGACCATTGCCCTCTCGCTCGCCGCCTTTTTCCTCGCGCTGGAGCTCGCGTTCTTCGGCGCGAACCTGATCAAGATCGCCCACGGCGGGTGGTTCCCGCTGGTGATCGGGGCGGTCATCTACACATTTCTCTCCACCTGGAAAGCCGGCCGCGCGCTGCTGGCCGCACGCCTGAAGGAGCGTCTCTATCCGTTCGACCGCTTCCTCGCCGACATTGCCGCGAAGCCGCCGATCCGCGTGCCTGGAACTGCCGTCTTCATGACGAGCAACCTGTTTGGAACACCACCGACGCTGCTGCACAATCTCGAGCACAACCAGGTGCTGCACCAGCGAGTCATCCTGCTGACCGTAGTCACGAGCGGCGTTCCCTTCGTCGAGGAGCACGACCGGTTCAGTGCCGAGCCGCTCGGCAGCGGGTTCGTCCGGGTGACGCTTCGCTACGGTTTTATGGAGGAACCTGACGTCCCCGGCGCGCTCGCCGTCGCAGCCGACGGGCAGTTCGAATTCGACATTACAAAGACGACCTTCTTCGTCGGCCTTGAAACCCTGTTGTCTACCGCCAGGCAGGGAATGCCGCGGTGGCGTGAGCGGTTGTTCGCGCTGATGTCACGCAACGCCGTGCGGGCAACATCTTTCTTCCGGATCCCGCCCGAACGGGTGGTGGAACTGGGGATGCAGATAGAGCTCTGACTGACGCTAACGCCTCAAACTCCCAACTTCCAACGGCCAAAATTCCCAACTCCCGAACGGCGCCAGAAGAATGCTGCTTGGGAGTTGGGAGTTGGAAGTCATTTTTGTGAACCGATGGCGATGACCTGCCCCTGTGTCCGAATCAGCAAACGTCCTTCTGACAGCGCAGGCGTCGCGAGCACGCTGGCCCCCATGTCGTTGGTGGCGAGCTTCTCGAAGGTCGGGCCTGCCTTGAGCACGATGACCTGTCCGTCTTCGCTCGCGACGTAGACCTTGCCATCGTTGGCAACCGGCGACGAGGTGAAGGCGGACGCGGTGCTCTCGAGCAGCCGCTGTTGGTACTTCCGCTCGCCGGTCTTGGCGTCGTACGCGCTCGCGACGCCGTTATAGGCGACGATGTAGACGAGGCCACGGTAGGCGAGAGGCGTGCAGATGTAACCGCCGCCGCGCATTACGCTCCAGGCGACGCTCGCGTTACTGGTCGATCCACTCTCCAGGCTGATGTTCCCGGAAGCCGTCTCCTTGATCGCGTAGATCGGGGAGAACGCGCCGTGCGCGTTGGTGACGTAGATCATCCCGTCGCTGACGACGGGTGTCGGAATCGGGATATCTCCGCCGCCCGACAACTTCCAGATCTCCTTGCCGGTCTTCAAGTCGTACGCGCCCACTTCTCGCATCCCGTTCACCAGGATCTGAGTCTGCCCATTCACGGTGTGAACCGTCGGCGTGCTCCAGGTCGGTACGTCAGCGCGCCCTGTGCGCCACACTTCGTTGCCGGTTTTCGCGTCGAATGCCGCGATGAAGGAGTTCTTCTGCACGTCTGCCTGGATGATCACCATGCCATCGTGCAGCACGGGTGAACTGCCGGTCTCCCACTGCATCTGCGGCGCGGTGTACCACCCCGCGTCGAGTACGCCGAGATCCTTCTTCCACAGCTGTTTGCCGTTCATGTCGAAGGCGTAAAGCCCTTCGGATCCGAAGAATGCGATCACCCGTTCGCCATCGGTCGCAAGGGTAGAGTTCGCGTGGCTGGCCTTGGTGTGCCGCTTGATCTTCGGCACTGCCCTGAGGACCGTCTGCTTCCACTTGACCTTGCCGGTCTTCTTGTCGAGCGCGTAAACCTGCCACTCGTGCTCGGTGTCATCCTGCACCGGTTCGACGTTGCCATAGAGCCCGACCTTCAGTCCGGCGTCCTTCTGTCCGCTGATCGAGGTTGAGACGAAAACATTGTCACCCCAGACGATCGGGCTCGCGAGGCCGAGCCCGGGGATGTCTGCCTTCCAGGCGACGTTGGTGCCGGCGGCAACGTTCCACTCAACGGGAACGCTGAAGCCGTCCGCGACGCCGTTGGCAGAGATGCCCCGAAACTGCGGCCAGTCGACCCCGGGACGCGGCGCGTTGACCGCTGAGATAGAAAGCGTGCAGGCGAGAAGCGCTGACGCGGAAACGGCAAAGTAGCTGCGCATACATAACCTCGGGAAATGGTAACTCCTGGGCCGCGGCTTATAATCAAGGTTTTACTGCCATGACCGAACCGACGACCGAGGGTACCCGCGACGCTGGTTCCGGCCTCGATTTCATCCGCACAATCATCATAGAAGATCGCTCGTCCGGGAAGCACCAGGGACGAGTGGGGACGCGGTTTCCGCCCGAGCCGAACGGCTACCTGCACATCGGCCACGCCAAGTCGATCTGCCTCAACTTCGGCATCGCTCGGGAGTTTGGCGGCCGATGCAACCTGCGATTCGACGACACCAATCCAACCAAGGAAGACGTCGAATACGTAGACGCCATCCAGGACGATGTGCGATGGCTTGGGTTCGAGTGGGACAGCCTGCACTACGCGTCCGATTACTTCGAGCAGCTCTACGAGTACGCCGTGCACCTGGTTCGCGCCGGCAAAGCGTACGTGGACAGCCTGTCGGCCGATGAGATCCGACGGCACCGCGGCACGCTGAAAGAGCCGGGGCGCGACAGCCCCTTCAGAACCCGCGCGGTCGAAGAGAACCTCGACATGTTGGCCCGGATGCGCGCCGGCGAATACCCTGACGGCGAGCACGTTCTCCGCGCGAAGATCGACATGGCCTCGCCCAACATCACCATGCGTGATCCGGTGCTCTACCGGATCCGCAGGGCGCACCACCACCGGACCGGTGACAGTTGGTGCATCTACCCGATGTACGACTTCGCCCATCCTCCGTCGGATGCGCTCGAGCACATCACCCACTCACTCTGCACCCTCGAATTCGAGGACCATCGTCCGCTCTACGAGTGGCTGATGGAACATCTGCCGGTGCCGGCGCAGCCGCAGCAAATCGAATTTGCCCGGCTCAACCTCACCTTCACGGTGATGAGCAAGCGCAAGCTGCTCGAGCTCGTGCAGGAGGGGCATGTGAGTGGATGGGACGACCCGCGGATGCCGACCATCGTCGGCATGCGCCGCCGCGGCTACACCCCGGAAGCGATCCGCAATTTCTGCGAGCGGATCGGTGTCGCCAAGCGCGAGAACATCGTCGACGTTGCGCTGCTCGAGCATGCCGTCCGCGAAGACCTCAACGCGCGGGCCTCCAGGGTTATGGGGGTCCTCGATCCGCTGCGGGTCGTGATCGAGAACTATCCCGAGGATCTGGTTGAGGAGTTCGAGCTTGCGAACATCCCGGAGGACCCGTCCGCCGGCACTCGCCGGGTGCCTTTTGCGCGCGAGTTGTTCATCGAGCGCGAAGACTTCATGGAGGATCCGCCGAAGAAGTTCTTCCGGCTTGCGCCCGGCCGCGAGGCGCGGCTGCGCGGTGCGTACTTCGTGACCTGCACCGGCGTGGTCAAGAACGACGCCGGTGAGGTGGTGGAGTTGCGCTGCAGTTACGATCCGGCCACGCGCGGTGGCAATGCGCCGGACGGACGGAAGGTGAAGGCGACGCTGCACTGGGTCGCCGCGAAGACATCACTGGAGGTGGAGGTCCGGGTGTACGACCGCCTGTTCAACTCCGAGCAGCCAGGTGCAGGCGGCGACTTCCGTGCCGATCTGAATGCCGCCTCCCTTCAGGTTCGGCGCGCGAAGCTGGAACCTTCGGTGGCGTCGGCGGCGCCGGGAGCGCGCTTTCAGTTCGAGCGGCTCGGGTACTTCTGCGTCGATCCCGATTCGAACGCGAGCGGGCTGGTCTTCAATCGAACCGTGTCGCTGAAAGATTCCTGGGTGAAGGTCCGCTCCAGCTTCTAGCTCCTGGCGCCTGAATTCATTTCGAGAGCGCCACCAGCGGATCGATGCGCGCGGCTCGCCTGGCCGGGACGAGACACGCGACCAACGCTACAGCCGCAAGGGTTCCGGCAACCAGTGCGAGCACCCGAGGATCCATCGCGCCGACGCCATAGAGCTGGGTAGCCATTGCCCGACGGGCGGCGAACGCGAACGCAAGGCCGATCGCGAATCCCGCCCCGAGAAGCACCAGCCCCTCGCGCAGCACCAGCGCTACGATCCCTCCGGGCTCGCTGCCGAGGGCCATGCGGATCCCGATCTCCTTCGAGCGCTGCGAGACCTGGTAAGCCAGAACGCCATACAAGCCGATCGCCGCGAGGAAGAGCGCCACCGCACCGAACAGCAGCGCGAGCACCATCGGCGTCCGGCGATCGGTCAGCGTTTGATCGATACGGTGCTGCATGGTCTGCACTGAGTACAGCGGCAGTTCGGCGTCCACTGAGGTCAGTGCCCGCCGCAGCGTCGGCGTGATCGACTCCGGCTCTCCGGTGGTCTTCACCGCCAGCGTCATCGTTCGAAACGGTTGCTGCGACAACGGGAAGTAGTAGGTTCCGACGCGGTCTTCGGACGTGACGAGCCCCGCCATTTTTGTCGCACCGACGACGCCGACCACCGTGAACCAGTGCTGATCGGGTGCCGGCTTGGTAATGTCGCCCGCGAGGTTCTCCGGCTTGAAGAGCCTGCGGCCGACGGGATCCTTCCCTGGCCAGAACTTGCGCGCCAGCCGCTCGTCGACGATCACTACCGATTGAGATGTGTCGGTATCCGTTTCGCTGAAGTACCGGCCGCTGACCAGCGGGATGCCCAGCGCTTCCATATAGCCAGGCGAGGCGACCACGCTATACGGCGAGACCAGCGATTCGCCGGGAGACATCTCGTAGCCCTCAGCCAGGATCACGCTGTCGTCGAAGTCGTCGCCGAACGGAATGGTGCTGACAAGGCCTGCTGTCTGCACGGCGGGCAGCGCTTTCACCTGCTCGAGGAACCGGCCAGCGAAGACCCGAAGGTCTGCATCCTTCGGATAGCGTGCGGCTGGCAGTGAGACCCGGGCGGTCAGAACCTTGTCGGGTTCGAATCCCGGCTTCACCGCGAGCACGCGCTGAAAACTCGCAAGCAGGAGGCCCGCACCGATCAAAAGCATGAAGGCAAATGCCACCTGGCTTGCCACCAGCCCGCGTCGAACCAGGCGAGCTCCGCGGCCGCTCGTTCCGCTCCGTCCTTCTTCTCGGAACGCCTGACTGAGGTTCATATGACGCAGATTGAGGATCGGCATCAACCCGACGACCAGACCGATGAGTACCGCCAGACCCGAGGTGTAGCCGACGGCTGAAATGTCCATCCGGATTTCGGCGGCGCGGGGCAGCGCACCCAGGCCGGCTCGGGTCAGGACTGACAAACCCCAGTATCCAAGCAGGAGCCCCAGGCCGGTGCCGATCAGCGTCAACAGCATTGTTTCGGTGAGCAATTGCCGCGTGATCCTGCCGAGACCGGCGCCGAGGGCCTGCCGCGTCGCGAGCTCATACAGCCGCGCTGACGAACGGATCAACGCGAGATTGGTGATGTTGACGGCTCCGATCACGAGCACCAGCAGCACACCAGCCCAGAGGAGGAGCAGTGTCGAACGCGCGCTGCGAATCATGTCCTCGTGCAGCGGCGTCACGACCGTGTGGAAGCCCGCGTTCATCAGGACCTCTTTCATGTTGGCGAAACGTTCGAGGTTGCGGGCGTTCAGCGCATCGATCTGCTGCTGCGTCTGCTGAAGGCTTGCGCCAGGTTTGAGCCGGCCGATCATCGTGACATTGTTGTTGTGCCGGGCATCATCGGATTTCTGGTCAGCGGTGAACGCCAGCGGAACCCACATGTCGATCTCCGAGGACATGAACTGGAATCCGGACGGCATCACCCCGACGATCTTGTAAGGAACGCCGTTCACACGAAGGTCTTTACCGATTGCATCCGCCTGGCCGGCGAACAGGCGCTGCCACAGCCCATGGCTCAGGATCACGCGCTGGTCCTGCCCGAGCTCGCCTTCCGATTCGTTGAAGATACGTCCGCGCTCCGGACTCGAGCGCAAGAGCCGGAACAGCGATGGGCGCGCCGCCATGGCTGTCAGTCGTTCAGCTTCGCCCTGCGCCGCGATCGTCACCCCGCGGAGACGATAGATGGCGAGCTCTTCAAAAACGTCGGTCTCACGGAGCCTGTCGAAGTAATCGACCACACCACTGCTCGCCCGCTCGGCGCCCGCCTTCGGATAGCTGTTGTACAGCGTGACAAGACGCTCGGGTTCGGGCACCGGGAGCGGCTCGAGCAGGACGGAGTTCACGACGGCGAAGATCGCCGCATTGGCCCCGATGCAGAGTGCCAGGGTCAGGAGAACCGTGAGCGAGAAGCCGCGATCCTTCAGCAGGACGCGGATGGCAAAACGAAGGTCCTGAAGCATGGCTGAGGATACGGGGAAACGAGGGTGTCCGTTCCGGTACCTGGGATCCGGGAGGTGGTCGCCACAGAGACGTCGGGAGGTTTTCTCGCGCAGCTTCAAACCCTGGTACTCGTGTTGACGTCCAACAGGAGTGACCCATGACGCCGTCCAGATCTGATGTTCTTCAGGGAACGCTCGACCTCGTGGTCCTCAAGACGCTCGAGACGCTGGGCGCCATGCATGGCTACGGCATCGCTCAACGCGTGGAGCAGGTCTCGAACAGCATTCTGAAGTTGAACCAGGGAACCCTGTACCCAGCGCTGTTGCGCCTGGAGCAGCGCGGATGGATCGCGGCCCGTTGGGGGGTCACCGAAAACAATCGCAAGGCGAAGTATTACTCGCTGACGCGTACCGGCAGGAAGCAACTGGCACGTGAGGCTGAGGACTGGCTGCGAATCGTCGAGGTGATGGCCCGCGTGCTGCAACCTGGACCATCAGCATCCTGACATGCACTACCTGCGCGAGTGGTTCGTCCGGATCGCCGGTATCTTCCGCCGCGGTGAGGGCGGTCTCGAGAGTGAGCTCGACCTCCATCTCGAGATGCTCGAGGACGAGTACCGCCGGCGCGGACTGAGTGAAGCGGATGCAAAGGCGGCTGCCCGTCGCAGCTTCGGAGGAGTCATCCAGATGAAAGAGTACTATCGCGAACAGCGCAGCGTTCCGGCAATCGAGACATTCCTGCAGGACGCCCGATATGGTCTGCGGACGTTGCTTCGCACAAAGGGGTTCACCGCCGCCGCGCTCGTCACGCTGGCGCTGGGGATCGGTGCCAATACCGCGATCTTCAGCGTGGTGAACTCGATCCTGCTGCGGCCGCTCGATTACCCGGAACCGGAGCGCATCGTTCAGATGCATCGGAGGCAGGGCGGACTGTGGACCGGCCAGACCGGCCGGCGTTACATGTTCTTCCGCGATCAGATGCAGTCGTTCGACGCGCTGGCTGCCTGGCGCGGGACGGCATTCAATCTGGTCGACGGAGAGACGGCCGAGTACGTGACAGCACTCGCCGTGTCGAAGGAATACTTCACGGTGTTCGGGGGAACGCCGCTATACGGCCGCGTGTTCGACGCCGTCGAGGATACCGCTGGTGGTCCGCCGGCGGTAATCCTCACGCATGCGCTCTGGCGGCGGATGTTCAACTCGGATCCATCAGTGATCGGCCGCAGCGTTTCGCTCGGCGACCGCGGCTACTCGATCGTCGGTGTGATGCCCGCCGGGTTCGACTCGATTCGTACCGCGCAACTCTACGTTCCGCTGGTACCGAGCACCAGCGGGCCCGGAGGTGGCTTGAACTACACGGTTGCGGGCCGTCTCAAAAAGAACGTGTCGCGCGAGCAGGCGAACGCCGAGTCCGAGACCGTCTTCGCCGCTTATAAAGCGTCGCTTCCCAACGCGAAGTTCGAAGGGGAGTTTTCTCCGGCATTCATCCCGTACCAGGAAGGACTTTCGCGCGGAGTTCGGCCGGCGCTCCTGGCCATGCTCGGGGCGGTCGGCATGCTGCTCCTGATCGCGTGCGCCAACACCGCCAGTCTGCTGCTGGCGCGGGCGTCTGGACGGGCACGTGAGATCAGCGTCCGCGCGGCGCTCGGTGCAGGGAGGGGACGCATCATTCGCCAGCTGCTGACCGAGTCAGTTCTCCTGTTCGTCGCCGGAGGCACGCTGGGGATCGCACTCGCGTACTGGTCGGTGCCGACGTTGCTCTCACTGATGCCTGCCGGATACCTGCCGTTCGAGACCGTGCGGATCGACCGGACGGTGCTGGTGACCACGCTCGCGCTATCCGTGTTCACCGGAGTCATATTTGGTTTGATTCCGGCTGTGAATCTTTCCCACCAGGATCTCGTCGAAGCCTTCAAGAGCGACGGGACCCGGACGACGTCGGGAAGACAGTCGGGATGGTGGCGGCGCTCGCTCGTCGTCGGTGAGGTGGCGCTCTGCATGCTGCTGCTCGTCGGCGCGGGCCTGCTCGTACAGACGTTCGTGAAGCTGCGAGCGGTGGATCCAGGGTTCGATTCGCACAACCTGCTCACCGCACGCATGTCGTTGATGGGAGAGCGCTACTCCACCGCTGCGGACGTGAACCGTCTGTACAACCTCGGCCTCGATCGCCTGCGCGCGATCCATGGTGTTCGCTCGGCAGCTGTCGTCAACGGCGTGCCGATCGAGACCGGGCTCAACCTGAACGTCGATCTGCTCGAGACCGAAGAGGTCGAATTCGCGCTGACCGACTGGCGCTACGCGACGGCTGACTACTTCACCACGATGGCTATCCCGATCGTTGAGGGACGGCCGTTCGACCAGCGTGACGGGGGAGGGGCGCCCGCCGTGGCGGTCGTCAGCGAACAGTTTGCCCGCTCGATATACAAGGGGGAGAGTGCCATCGGTCGCCGGATCCGGGTGTTCCAACAGGATGGCTCGATCGAAATAGTGGGGGTGGCCCGCGACCTGCGCGAGCAGGGGCTCAGCGGGCCCGTGCCCGCGGTCATGTATGTACCGGTTGTCCAGACGCATGACAACGCGATCCGGACATCACACGGCTACTTCCAGGTGAGCTGGGTCGTGCGAGCGGATGCACTCACACCAGAACTGGTCCGCCGCGTGCGTGAGGAATTACGGTCGCTCGATCCGCGACAACCGATCACAGCCTTCCGGAGCATGGACGAGATCAAGACCCGTGCAATGGCTACCGAGACGTTCCAGATGGCGCTGCTCCTGGCATTTGCGATCGTTGGCCTGTTGCTGGCGGCGGCCGGCATCTACGGTCTCGTTGCCTATTCCGTCGCGCAGCGGACACGCGAGTTCGGGATCAGGATGGCGTTGGGAGCGGCGCGCTCGGGCATCCTCGCGTCGGTCGTGCGTCAGGGCGCCGGCCTCGCGCTCGCCGGAGTCGCGGTTGGCATCGCGGCGGCGATGCTCCTGACGCGTACCCTCACCTCGATGGTGTTCGGCGTGAAGGCCCTGGATCCCGGAACCGTGGCCGTCGTCGGGGTCCTTCTGCTGCTCGTGGCGGCGGTTGCCAGCATTGTCCCGGCGATTCGTGCTGTGCGTCTGAATCCGGTAACCGCGCTCAGGGAATGATCGGGGCACCCGGCACCCAGGGCACCCCGGCACCAGTTAGCCTGCTCGCTCCAGCTGCCGGATCCGATTCCGTATTGCGGCTGTGAAGCGCCAGGCCTCCTCGTCGCTCGCGCCGCTCGCGCGAAGGCCTTCTGCGATCTGTGCATCCTCGAGCCTGCACAGTGTCCGGCACAACCATCGCGTGTCGTCGAGCGAAATCCCGGCGGCGACATCCTCAGTCCTCTGGCCGGCGTAGCCGAAGTTGACGATTCCTTCGTCGGATGATGTGACGAATTGAGCCGTCTGCGCTTCGAACCCCTCGGGATCCCACCGGCCGCGCGTCATCACGTTGCCCCAGCGTCCCATCGAGCCGCCCCAGTCGGTGATCAGGTACCTCGCTTCGCGTCCGCCGCCCGGAAGCGGAACCTCGAAGATGGCCATGTTCGAACCTCGGGCGACATCACGCCGGTCCTTGGTATCCCAGTTCGAGAGCAGCATCACCAGGATCTTCAGCCCCTGGAGCTCCCGCGAGCCGACGAATGGATTGTCGTTCCACGCCCACCCGTGCTCCTCGAACATCTTCGTGACCGACGGATCATCCAGCTCGAACCGCGCATCGACAAACCGGTGTTGATCATCGAGGCAGGCGCTCGCGCGCTGAAGATTGCTCGCCGACTCGATCCTGCCGGACCCCAGGAAATGGGTCACTTCCGCGTAGTAGCCGCACGCCCACACGAGTCGGACCGCGAAGGTTTCCGAACGCACTTCGTTGCCCCACTTGACACGCCAGGTGCGACCCCGTGCATCCCTGACCGACACGCACGGTTGTGAGCCGCCGAAGTGTTCTTCGATGAAGCTGAATGGAGGCTGCGGGATGAAATCGGCGCCTCCCGGACCGAGTCGAAGGTCGAGCGTTTCAACCGGTCCGGGATCGCGCCAGAGAACATGTGTGACGGTGCCAAGCGGCCGCGGCCCTGCGCGCCGGATCTTCCAGACGCCGACCGTCCGCCACCCGAGGTGCACGATGATGGTGCCGACCAGGATGCACGCGATCGAGATGACGATCGTGAGAACGATCTTCTCGTTCGACATCAGCGAGGCTTAGAAGTACTTCTTGACTCCCACCGTCAGGCTCAGTCCATCTGGATTGAATTGATCGGCATTCGAGATGATGTGGTATTTCGCTTCGGCCTTGAATGCGAGCGTGTTACTCGTGAAGAATTCCGCACCGCCAAAGAGTGTTCCGCCCAGTTTGGTCTGCTGGTCGCCCAGATTGTCGCCGTTGTCCTTCTCCTGCAGAAAGTACGCGCCGAGTCCGGCACCGGCGAACGGATGAACGCTGCCTCCTTCCCAGTTGTAGACGAGATCGCCGCCGACACGAAAGTAGCGCATCGAATCGTCGTCTTCGCGTTCGTGCCCGGGATTCATCCACCCGACGCCCAGCCGGATGCTCGTGCGTGGAGACACGTAGTATTCATAGAACGCGTCTACCTCGATGCCGGACTTGAGGAAGTCCGCGCGGGGAAGGAACACGCCGATGTCAGCGCCTACGGCGGCCGAGTCAGTGCGCGGTGTCTGCGCGGATGCGGCCGAAGAAACGAGCGCGATCATGACGGCGAATACAAAACTGTTAATCAGGTTTTTCATTCATGACTCCTGCTTCAGGTTTCGCAAGAGCAATGCCGGAACCAGCCGGACCGGGCAATCCGCCTGAGCGCATGATCGAGCGTGTAACATGAAAATCGGAACATGGAATGTCAACGGGATCCGCGCCCGGCAGTCGCAACTGCAGGAATGGATGGAGACGCATCGCCCCGACGTCGTGTGCCTCCAGGAGATCAAGGCGTCGCAGGACCAGGTGCCCGCAGCGCTCTGCGAAATGGAAGGCTACTGGTGTTACTGGCACGGCTCGAAGGGGTACTCGGGAGTAGGGCTGCACGTCAACAAGGCTCTGTCGCCTGAGAGGCCGATCTTCGAGCACCCGCCGTTCGACTACGAAAACCGCATCGTTGTCACCCGGCTGGCCGCCGTGACCGTCGCGTCAGTCTACGTGCCGAATGGGGGCAAGGACTTCCCGGCGAAGATGAAGTTCCTCGCCGCACTGGAGCAGTTCGTCGCCGACAACATCAGGGGCGCAACGCCGCTCGTGATCTGTGGCGACTTGAACATCGCTCGTGCGGAGATGGACGTGCACCCCAAGGAGCGGAAGCCGAACTCGATCGGCCAGCTGCCGGTCGAGCGCGAGCAGCTCGAACGGATCATTGCCCACGGGCTCGTCGACGTCAGCCGCGCGCTCGAACCGGACAACGACCAGATATTCACCTGGTGGGCGCCGTGGAGGAACATGCGGCAGCGCAACATCGGCTGGCGACTGGACTACGTGCTCGCATCCGAGTCACTCTTCGCCAGGGTAAAGAGCTGCATCGTCCAGCGCGAGACAGGGACCAGCGATCATGGTCCTGTGCTCGCCGAGTTCGGTTGAACACCGATTGACCTCACTCCGCCCACACGCATGCGAGTTCGACGATGAGCAGGGCGGCCAGGTCCATGTCTTGCGCGGACACCCACTCGAGCCGCGAGTGGAAGTTGTGTTCGCCGGCAAACAGGTTAGGCGTCGGCAAGCCCATGAACGAGAGCCGTGAACCGTCGGTTCCGCCGCGGATTGGACGCTCTTTGGGCTCCAGCCCCAGCCGCCGCATCGCCACCCGTGCCTTGTCGATGACATCCGGGTGAAGATCCAGCACCTCGCGCATGTTGCGGTACTGCTCCTGAACGCTGATTTCCAGCGCCGACCCCGCGTGTGCCGCCACTGCCGCACGCGCCCGAGCCTGCACGATCTCGAGACGTGCGGCAAGCTTGCGCGTGTCGAAGTCGCGCAAGAGCACCTTGACGATGGTCTGGTCGACGCTGGCGTTCATCTCGTAGGCGTGGACGAAGCCGTCATAGCCGTCAGTCACCTCAGGCGCCAGCTCCGTGCGCGGCAGTGCCGCAATGAAGTCGGCGGCGACGCGAATCGCGTTGACCATCCGCCCCTTCGCGTAACCCGGATGGGTGTTGAAGCCCTTGAACGTGGCAGTCACCAGATCGGCGGAGAAGCTCTCGTACTCGAGCTCGCCGCGTCCGCCCCCGTCGAGGGTGTAGGCACACAGGCAACCGAACTTCTGCACGTCGAAACGATTAGCGCCTCGCCCAATCTCCTCGTCCGGTGTGAAGCAGACTCGAATCGGCCCGTGCCGCAGATCCGGCTTGGCGAGCAGGTGCTCGGCCGCGGCAACGATGGCTGCGACACCGGCCTTATCGTCGGCCCCCAGCAGGGTCGTACCCGAAGCGGTCACGATGTCGTCACCGGCGCGATCGCCAAGCGCAGGGTTGTCGGCGACGCGCAGCACTGCGCCCGGTTTGTCAGGGAGCACGATGTCTCGCCCGTCGTAACGACGGTGCACGATCGGACGGACGCTGGTGCCGCTCATCTCCGGCGACGTGTCGAGATGTGCAACGAAGCCGATCGCCGGGATCCGCTCGCACCCGGGGGATGCAGGAACTGTCGCCATCACATAACCGTTGGCGTCCACGTCTGCATCCAGCACCCCGATCGCCCGCAGCTCCGAAACCAGCATGCGGGCGAGTTCGAGCTGCCCGGGAGTGCTCGGACACGAGTCCGACGCCTCATCAGCGCGCGTATCGATCGTTACGTAGCGGAGAAAGCGTTCGAGCGCGGAGGTTTGCATCGGTGGCTCAGGTCTCGAGGATGACAGCAGCCCGTGCGAACGCCTGTGAATCCACGGTGTGGAGCATGAGCAAGTCGGCGTTGCGGACAGCAGACAGAAGACTTGCCGGCGTGGCCGCCTTCTCGTTCTGGAGAAAGGCACGAACCGTGTCATGACACGCGTGCAGCCAGGCGACGATGGTGCGGAGCCCGCGTCCCTGGTACGAGATCCAGTTGCCGAACACCCTGGCGGCGACGTAATTGGCGACGACGCGTTCCAGGTCGGTCGAGAGCCGCACCGGATCACCATCGACTGTATGCAGTGGACTACTCGCCAGTGAACGAATGATCTCGCTGCCCATGTGAACGTCCCATGTTCGGGTCTGTGCGGGCCGTCCACGAGCGTCATCGAACGCTGCCTCAACTCTGTCGACCAGTTTGCCGTCTATCGGCTTCCAGGTCCGCAGCGTTTCGGTGGCGCGACCGATCACGTCCAGTGCACTGCGCGCGTCACCTTCACGTGCCAGCGTCGCTACACAGCACAGTTCCCACGCGTTGTAGCCGTCAAGATCCGTCAACATCCCTGGCCGCAGGAGCGGCGGAAGGGCGTCGCGTGCGTCCAGACCCTCGATTGGTTCATCGACCGTCAAGCGTCCGGCAGCATCGGCAATCTCGATGTCACCTGTGGCGAACAGCATCGAAGCCGCAGTAGGGCAGTAGTGACTCAGGGAAATGCGAGTGTTCACGGAGTCGCGAAGGATCACACGGGGGTAGTGCCGGCACGAAACCGGAAGTGCCAGCTCGCCAGCCTGCGTGTGGATGGCGCACCGATTGGTCTGACGAAATATGCAGACGCCGTCCCCGCCATGCGCGATGCGAAGCTCGCCTGCGGACGCCGAGCCTGGAGCCGACACGAACACAGCTCCTGCCGTGCGCACGCCTGTCAGGCGACCGGACTTCACAAGCTCAACCAGCCGCCCGTCGGCCGGCACCATCCATGCGCTGCAGCACGCGCCCGCGTGTCGGCACGCGTAATCAGCGTGTATGGATAGGCAAACGGATGCCACGGCATTCCAGTATAGGGCCCGCGCTGATGGCCGTTTCGACCTCCCAGGCAGACATTTATCGGATAAGTGATTACGGATTGGACATTGCCGCACCCGTCAATTGAGGTAAACCGACGGAATTGTCCCCGACGCAGCCGGGCAAAGGACTTGCTGCGTAACCGGCGCCGATATGCCGGACCCCGATCTCTTTGGACCACGCCTCCGCCGTGAACGTGAACGCCGCGGGATCTCGCTCGACGCACTCGCCGAGGCGACGAAAGTCAGCATCGATCTCTGGGAAGGGCTGGAGGGGAATGACTTCTCGCGCTGGCCCTCGGGTATCTTTGCGCGGGCCTTCGTACGTGACTACGCCATCACTCTGGGACTCGATGCGGATGCGGTCGTCGACGAGTTCTGCCGCCACTTCGTGATCGCCGACCGGCGGACCTCACGGATCGTGGAGGCACAAGCCGCGTTGATCGGTCACAACCACCAGCCCGCCAACCCCGATCCACTGCCGGCCGGCCGCGAGCGCCGGCGCGCCCCGCGCGACCCGGAATCGAAGCCGCCGTCATTGGCGGCCCAGTACGCACCACGTGTCATGGCGGCGGGAATCGATCTCGTGGCGGTCGCGTCGGTGTCGTTCGCGATTGCGGTCCCGGCGTCCATGAGCTTCTGGAAGGTCGTCGGTCCGGTTGCCGCCCTCTACTTCACCGCCAGCACCGTCGTCACCGGCATCTCGCCTGGGGGGCGGGTCGTCTCTGCACTCCGGTCGTACGCGCCGACGCTGTTC
>Ga0126305_10000187_pt1 | contig 27554 bp, 31 predicted proteins | sample Plot26_FD_92536 | JGI IMG/M metagenome (GOLD analysis project Ga0126305, IMG submission 92536) | Serpentine soil microbial communities from UC McLaughlin Reserve, CA, USA - Plot26 | ecosystem: Environmental > Terrestrial > Soil > Grasslands | place: USA: UC McLaughlin Reserve, Lake County... | reverse complement strand
TCAGAGGCTCAGGCAGGCGGCGGACCGACTGGAGAGCCCGACCGCATTGCAGCTTAGGCTTTTTCAGACGCTGAACGAGATCTCCTCCGAGAACAACTCCACCGTCATCCTCCCCGTCCCGATGGACCTCTTCAGGCCCTACCTCCAGGGTCCGGACGGTGCCGGGGACGGCTACGACCAGAGGTCGTCCGAGGAGCGGCGCAGGGAGGAAAGGGAGGCCGAGCGTCGTTACGAGGAGGCCGTGGAGAACCGGCCATCCGGAGAGGAACCCACCCTTTAGGGATCTTCCGCTACGCGGCAGCAGTAGCCTCTGCACATCCAACCGCTTTCGCGGGTTAGACACTGTTCACCCTTGGGTAAGAGATAGTGAAGACACAGGGACGTAGGCGCTTGTGCCGGGTCTCTGGCGGCGAACAGGTATGTCCTGCGAAACTATGGAGAACCAAGAGGAAAAAGGGGTCAAGACCGCCGAGCCCGTCGTCCTGCAGCTGCCGAGCAGTTCGGAGTACGTCTTGCTCGCCCGACTGGTCGTCACTTGCGCGGGGCAGCTCGCTGGGTTCGAGCCCGAGGACGTCTACGATCTGAAGCTGGCCGTTACGGAGGCCGCCACCAACGTCATCCGGCACGCGGCGGTCGAATTCTTCCAGATCGAGTACAGGGTCCTCCCCCGGGCGGTGGAGATAACCGTCGTCGATAGGGGCGGGGGCTTCGATGTCGAGGAGCTTACCGACAAACCCGACGAGCACGGCGGCTTTGGCCTAGCGGTGATCGAAAGCCTCGTCGACGAGGTGATCGTGGACTCGACGGTGAGCGGCACGCGCCTGAAGATGATCCGTCGCGGAACACCTCCCGAATAAATGAAAACTTAAGGTACTTTAGAGCGGTTTTCATAACGAGAGCGCCCGCGGCATCTCGTAGCCGCGATGCTGCCGTTCTAGCAGAGACCTTTCAATCTACAAACAGCTCTAAGACTCACGGCCACACTTCCTCTCTAGCGGGTTGCGCCTGCGCGCGGCGGCAAAATATACTCTTACGCGTAATAAATATGCCGTTTGTATGCCGTTTACTGGCGTCGATCAGGGAGGGTCTTGCAACAGGTCAACGCGGGCAACAAGTCTCTAAGTAACTACCGCAGTATCGTCCGGCGAGAGCTTTACGAGGAGCTACAGGACCTTTCGGAGCGCCTGAAGGGCGTCCGGGTTTTGCACGTGAACGCCACGAGCTTCGGTGGGGGCGTCGCGGAGATCCTGTACACCCTGGTGCCGCTCATGCGTGACGTGGGCCTCCAGGCGCAGTGGGGCGTGATGTTCGGGGCGGAGCCCTTCTACAACGTCACCAAGAACATCCACAACGCTCTGCAAGGAGCCCCGTACGAGTTGAGCATCGACGCCCGCGCCATCTATGAGGAGTACAATCGCCAGTCGGCTAAAGCCTTGGAGAACGAGTGGGACATCGTCTACGTGCACGATCCTCAGCCGGCGCTGCTCAAGCATTTCTCGGGCGGGCTCTCGCCCGAGACGAAGTGGATCTGGCGCTGCCACCTAGACACCTCGACCCCTAACCGCGAGGTCCTCGACTACCTCTCCCCGTACATAAAAGACTACGACGCCCAGGTCTACACCATGGAGGAGTACACGCCGCCGAACCTTGATCTTCCCGGGTTGGTGATCATACCCCCGGCGATAGACCCCCTCTCGCCGAAAAACATGGCCCTCTCGGCCGACGATGCCAGCTTCATCACCAACCAGTTCGGCGTGGACGCCGAGAGGCCTTTCATCCTCCAGGTCTCGCGCTTCGACCCGTGGAAGGACCCTTTAGGCGTCATAGATGTCTACCGCTTGGTGAAGGAGGAGATCCCCGAGGTCCAGCTCGTGCTCGTGGGCTCTATGGCCCACGACGATCCCGAGGGCTGGGACTACTGGTACAAGACCGTCAACTACGCAGCGGGCGACAAGGACATCTTCCTCTTCTCAAACCTCACCAACGTAGGCGCCATCGAGGTCAACGCCTTCCAGTCCGTGGCGGACGTGGTGATTCAGAAATCCATCCGCGAAGGTTTCGGGCTCGTGGTGACGGAGGCGCTCTGGAAAGCCAGGCCCCTGGTCGCCTCGCGCGCGGGCGGTATCCCGATGCAGGTTGTGGACGGGGGAGGTCTGCTCGTGGAAGACATACCGGGAGCCGCGCTCGCCTGCACCAAGATCCTCAAAGATCAGGCGTTTGCCCGCCAGATGGGCCGTCGAGGTAAGGAGCACGTCAGGAAACACTACTTGACCCCCCGCCTCCTGCGCGATGACCTCCTCCTCTTCGCTAAACTGCTCGGCATGTAGACACGAACGCCGCGAGGAGGGATAAGATGGTTGCACAAAACGCAAACACCCGGTTCGTCATCGTCTCGAACCGGGGACCGGTTACCTTCTCTCGGGACGAGTCGGGCGAGCGCGGCTACTCCCGCGGGGCCGGCGGGCTCGTCACGGCCTTGAACGCCGTCTCGCGCCGCCAGGAGGACGCCGTCTGGATCGCCTCGGCCCAGAGCGAAGAGGACGCGCGCGTCGCCGAGGAGAGCTTCGAGGAGGGCACACCCTACGAGGTCGAGGGCCTGAAGGTGGTGCTCGTCGAGCACGCAGAAGAAGCATACGACCTCATGTACAACCGCCTGGCCAACCCTCTGCTCTGGTTTGTCCAGCATGGCCTTTACGACCTCCCCTACGTCCCCGCTTTGGGCGACGATACGCGGAGGGCCTGGGAGGAGGGCTATTTACCCGTCAACAAAACCTTCGCTGAAGCCGTGGCGCGCGTCCTCGAAAGCTCGGAAGGAGATGAGGTGCCTGTGATCCTCGTCCACGACTACCAGCTCTACATGGTCCCGCAGTTCTTGCGAGAACTCCTGAAAGGAGACGCCTTCGTCTCCCTTTTTGTCCACATTCCCTGGCCGGATCCCGAGTGGTGGCGCGTCTTGCCGCGGTACGTGCGAGAAGGCATCCTAAAAAGCCTCCTCGAAGCTGACATCGTCGCTTTCCATACGAAGGGCTATGCCCGGAACTTCGTCCGCACGGCCCACGGGGTGCTAGGGGTGGAGGCGGACGAGGCGAAGGGTGTGATCCATCCCGGAGATGGCCGCGAGGTGTGGGTGCGTCCGTACCCGATCTCCATAGACCCGGACGAGTTCGAGGAGCTTGCCCAGAGCGAGGAGGTCATAAAAGAGGAAGAGTCTATAGAGAATCTCCCTGGCAAACTCCTGCTCCGCGTGGACCGGATGGACCTCTCGAAGAACATCGTCCGCGGCTTTCAAGCCTACGACCGAATGCTCGAAAGTTACCCGAAGATGCGGGGAGAGGTCACCTTCCTCGCCCGGTGCCAGCCCTCCCGGGGCGACATCCCCGAGTACGCTAGGTACGCGGAAGACATCCAGGAAACCGCCGACGAGGTCAACCAGAAATACCGCACAGGCTCCTGGGAACCCATCGTGCTCTCTATGGAGGACAACTTCCCCCTCTCCGTCGCCGCCTACAAGAACTACGATGCCCTCCTCGTCAACGCCGTCCGCGACGGCATGAACCTCATCGCCAAAGAAGCCGTCGTCGTCAACGAAAAGAACGGTATCCTCGTCCTCTCCGAGAACGCCGGCGCATACGAGGAGCTAGGAGAGCACGCCCTCACCGTCAACCCCTTCGACCTGGACGAACAGGCCGACGCCCTCTACGAAGCCCTCACCTTGCCCGAAGCAGAGCGCCGGCACAAAGCCGAGGCCCTCAAGAAGACCCTCTTGAACAACACCATAGAAGAGTGGGCCGAGGCACAGCTAAAGGACATAGCAGACCATAAAGAGCAGCGCAAGTGAAGGAGGAGCCATAGCTACCTCTTCGAGTGCCGTGAGCGGCACGGGAAGGCCCGCTGCCGTCTTTTTGAAGCTTGCGGCCATCTCTGTGGGGCTGACAAAGTTGGTCGTTATGGCCGGGCCGTTTGGCAACGGTTCCCTTCCCCGAAAAGGAGATGCGTTGTGGAACGAAGCTCTCCCCGTGCTCGCTACAGTGGTCGCCGGGCTCGTGACCTCAGAGCTTATTCTGAGGTGGTTCAGGTGATAGGTCCTCGCCGGAGTAGTTCTCCGATCGCTACGCCACTATGGTAATTGTAGTAGGATTCGGCGGTACGCTGATGGGCGGGCTGATCGCTGTTGTGCTCACGCTCAACAGAGTGTTGGTTCAAGGACCGCTCACGATGCCCGGATGGGTACTGGCAGCGTTAATGGTAGGCCTTTTTGGTTTTCCGGTTGGGCTGATACTAGGACTATTCCTCGCCGTTCCTGTGGTGGCCATCTTCCGACGGTTCAGGGATCGAACCTAGCCTTCACCCGCCAGCGCCCGCAACACCTTCCCGACCTCTTCGACCCCGTCCACGGCCAAGTCGGCTTCGGAGACGATCTCCGGTGGCCCCTCCTCGCTCTTTACCCCGATTCGCAGCGTCTCCGAGAGCACGCCCTCCTCGCGCAACTTCTTGAGCTCCCGGAAGGCGTCGAGGTCGGTAGTATCGTCGCCGATGAAGAGCGCCTTCTCGGGTTCGTACTCCTCGACGAGCTTGCGGACAGCCGTTCCTTTGTCGGCGCGGACGGGGGGGCGGGCCTCGACCACGCCGCGTCCTACAGTGACCCTCAGCCCCAGCCGCTCTCCCTCGCGCTCGACGAACTCTTTGCACTGCTCCCCGACCGCTGGTGAGACGTTCCGGTAGTGGACCGAGGCCGTGACGCCCTTCTCCTCGACGAAGGCGCCGAGAGGCTCCAGCTCCTCTCGCGCCTTCCTTTCGAGCTCCTCTACCTTCTCTTTGTAAGGTGCAGCTTCGGGGACGACCTCCACCTCCCCTGAGCGCAGAATCTCGAACCCGTGGTTGCCGTAGTACACGATCTCCTCGGTTCCTACGAGCCGCAGAGCGTCAGCGGCCGTCCGGCCGCTCACGCCAGCCACGACGCGGTACTTCTCGCCCAGACGACGCAAGAGTTCCCGCAGTACCTCGGTGACCTCAGCCTCGTCCGGTGTCGGAACGATGGGGGCGAGCGTCCCGTCTATGTCCGTGAGAACGGCGACCGTGTACGGGTCCTGGCTCCAGTTCCTAAGCTGTTGCCACGCTTCCTCGCTCACCGCAAGGGAGACATCTATCGGGGACGCGCCTCGCCGGAGACTAGCACCACCCGCAGGTCGTTGACGTTCGTGCCCGTGGGACCAGTGCTGACCAGAGCATCCCCAGCCTTCAACGCTGCGTATGAGTCGTTCTCGTCGAGGGCCTCGGCCGGTTCTACGCCGCTCTCGCGGATACGGGCAGCGGAAGCGCCGGTTACGAGACCCCCCGCGGCGTCGGTCGGGCCGTCGTTCCCGTCGGTGTCCACGGCGAGTGCCGCCCAACCCTCGATGCCCTCCAGCTCGATGGCCAGGGCCAGGGCGAACTCCTGGTTGGGACCGCCCGTACCCTCCCCGCGCACCACGACCGTCGCCTCCCCGCCGGTGACGAGGGCGCACGGCGGGGCCAGGGGGTTGTCGCTCTCCAGGACCTCCTTTACGATCGCCGCGTGGAGGCCGGCCACGTCCCTCGCGTCCCCAGTGAGGTACGTGGACAGCAGGAGGGGCTCGTAGCCGAGCTCGCGGGCCTTCTCTGCCGCGGCAGATGCCGTGAGGCGCCCGCCGCCGACGATGAGGTTCGTGAGCTTCTCGAAAGCCTCGTCTCCAGGCTTGGGCGTCTCGTGTCCTTTTTCGAGGTGGTCCGCGATGCTCTGCGGCGGCTCGATCCCGTACCGCTTGAGTATCTTCCTCGTGTCTTCGAGGGTCGTCGGGTCCGGGGCGGTGGTGCCGCTGCCGATGGATGAAGGCTCGTCGCCGACGACGTCCGAGAGCAGGAGCGCCGCGACGCGGGCTGGCGCCGCCTTGCGCACCAGGCCACCGCCTTTGAGCGTCGAGACGTGCTTGCGGACGGTGTTGATCTCCCCGATCTCCGCCCCGCTCCTCAAGAGCGCTCCGTTCAGGGTTTTCAGGTCCTCGAGGGAGATGCCGGGCGCCGTATCCGCGAGGAGCGCCGACGCCCCGCCAGAGACGAGGACCAGGAGGAGATGGTCGTCCCCAAGTCCTTCCAAAAATTCTTCTGCCTTCTCTGCCGCCTGGACGCTCCCTTCGTCGGGCTCCGGGTGGCCGGCGGCGACGGCCTCGAAGGAGGATGATGGCTCCTCGTGGCCGCCCTTGACCACGCACAGGCCGCCGTCCAAGGCATCTCCTAGGATTTCTCCAGCGGCCCGGGCCATCGCCCCCGAGGCCTTACCAACCGCCAGCACGAAGACGCGTCGCGGCTCGAAGATTTCGTCCCCGACCATTACGCGCCCGTCTTCTACGCCTAAGAACCGGCGCATGGTCCTCCCGGGCTGCGCCGCCGCGAGCGCCGCGTCCAGGATCTCTTTAAGCTCTCCCTTCACAAAGACGATCATAAACGCTCGGACGCTACCCCGCACGAGAACGGTCATTGGTAAGGCGTGGAGAAACTGGTCACTTACGGGAGAAGAAGGAGAAAATCCGCTCTCACCTGCGTTGTTGTATGCGCCGCTGGACGTCCTCGATGTCGAACTCTCCGCTGATGTAGCTGCCGACGAAGTACCCTATGACGGCGAATATCAGGACGACGATCGTCTCCTCGAAGCCGATCTCGAACAAGAAGAACACCACGAGCGCGCCGATGATGGCCCCCAGCACCTTATAGTTAAGCGTGATCATAGTACTCCCTTCCTAAGACGCGGTTCCCCGCACTGTGACTTCGACGTCTTTTACGGGCACTTGCTGCTCTTCGAGGACCCTCCGGATGTTGTCCCGGGTGCGGCTCGCGAGCTCGGTGAAGTTCTGCGTCCTCGAGACCTGGATGTCGCACAACACCTCGTAGCGGCGATCGTTATCGGAGGCCAGGCGGCAGCTGGGGTCGGCGGCCCCGACCTCCCTGGCCGCGCCTTCCGCGAGGTGGCGCACAGCCTGAGCCGTGACGACGGTCTCCTGGCCCGGCGTGTCTTCTATATAGGCCCTCCTCGCGACCGGACGTCCAAAGGTGAGCTCCCGTAAAAGGAGGAGCAGGGCCACGAGCGCTACTAAGGCGCCGACGATACCTGCCACGGTCCGGACCCCGGGGTTGAAATCTGAGACGGAGAGGCCGCCCAAAGAGTTCAGAGCGCCCCGGTAGTTGGTGTACTCGTTTACCTCGTCTGCCGGGATGACGCCGAAGCCGACCAATAGCAGAAACACCGGCACGGCGATCAGGAGCAGGCTTATGATCAGCATGACCAGGCGGTTAAAGGCGTTCATCTCACCCTCGTCTGCGTCTGGCGTGGGTCGGATTCGACGATGCGCACCTTGAGGTTACTGAGTGGTACGCCCGACTGGGCCAGGCGGCGCTGCACTCCTTCCTGCACTTCCGACCGGATGCTGCGGGTGTCCTCCCCCGGGCGGACGCTGCCCCTGATATCTACCCTGGCCCCCGATCTTCTCTGGGCCTTGACGCTCACGTCGGACTGGAGCACCTCGGGATTCTGATCGGCGGCCGCGGTCGCCTCGGCCCTGACGGCGCTCCGGGTGATGTAGGTTCCCTGTTGCATACGCACCCTCCGGGGCGCCGGTGGTTTGAGTTCGAGGATGAGCAGCACGAGGCCCAGAAGCGCGATGACGACCAGCGTGGTGAGGTTGAGGACGTTCAGATCGCGGCTCTCCACGTCCCCGACGAAAGCCTGCAGACCGTCGTAGAAGTCGCGGAGCCCTAGGGCGTTGGGCAGGTCCGCAAGATCATAGCCGGCTATGTCGAAGGCGTAGAGCACCGTAAACACCCCGAGCACGAAGAGCCCGGCGAGCAGCAGGATGAGCACTATCCTGTTAAAGATTCTCATCCTGGTCCACCTCCAAATCCTCCACCACCACAGTCGTGGCCCGACCCCCCGCCCTCGGCCTAACTTTCTCTCGGATGCGTTCCGCGAGGGCCGGGATCGGTTCGGGGAGCGGATAACGGACCACGATGTGCACCCTTACCTCGTCCGGGCCCACGACCACCCCGGTCACCTTATCTCCCGCGCCGTAGGTTGCGGCTTCGACGTAGCGCCCGGCGCCCAAAGAGTAGACCCCGTTGGTGGCGAGGGCCGCTTCTGAGACAGCCCTCGCGAGTTGCAAGTCTTCGGCCAAAGCCCCCTACCGGACCCTCTGCTCCTGTTCGGCCTGCTGCTGCTCAAGCTCGCGCTGGCGCTGCTCCTGCTCTTGCTGTCGCTCTTGCTCCGGGAAGAACACATCGTTGACCGAGACGTTGACCTCCGTAACGTTGAGGCCGACGAGGTTCTCGACGCGGTTGATGATGTTCCTCCGGACCGCCTCGGCGATCTGGGGGATAGACTTGCCGTACTCGACCGTCAGCGTCACGTCGATCGCGGACTCGACCTCGCCGACCTCCACAGAGACTCCGCGGGACTGGCCGCCGCCGCCGACGTTGCCGCCGGTCACGCTGCTCAGGATACCGCCGATCGCCTGGGAGCTGCCGCCGCCCATCCGGACGCCGTCCACTTCCTGCGCGGCGATACCGGCGATCTTCTGGACGACGGTGTTCTCGATGTTAGTGCCGCCGCGCTCCGTCTGGAGCGGACTCTCCTGCTGCTGCCGTTGCTGCTGGGTCCTGTCTTCGCTCATGCTTTCGTTCTCCCTTCTCTAAAGACTTACGCCCGACCCGTTACCGACGCTCGGCAAAGAGCACGCCCGGGGCCTCACGCTGCCCGGCGTGTGATCAACCGGTATATGGCGAGGAAGATGATGGAGCCCAAAGTCGCCACCAGGATGGACGAAAGGTTTATACTTGTCACCCCGGGACCTCCCAGCAGGCTGTTGACCACGAAGCCGCCGGTCAGAGCTCCCACTATGCCGATAACGATAGTCAATAATTATCCCGCCGGGGTCCGGCCCCGGCATAGCGATCTTGGCCAGTATCCCGGCTATAAGGCCCACCACGATCCAGGCCAGGATGCCCACGGTTATCTCACCTCCCCCTTGCCATTCATGCTCTCCACGCCAGCTTCGCAAATACAGCTCAGTGTAGCATTACGTGCTTCATCCAAGACTTCTACCCCGCCGCCGCGCGCCGTAAACGCCTTGCAGCGAAATTCCCGATAGAAACGGCAAGCTCTCCTACTCGGACACCAGGAATGCCAGAGCGAAGAGGATCGCCACGCCGTAGAGCAGGGGGTGTACCTCGCCGGGCTTGCCGCGGGCGAGCTTTATGAGCACGTAGGAGATGAACCCGAAGCCGATGCCGTAGGAGATGTTGAAGGTCAAAGGTAGGGTCAGGATGGTGAGGAAGGCCGGAATCGCCTCATCCGCCCGCTCCCAGGGGATGAAGCGCACCGCCGTCATCATCAGGAAGCCGACCACGATCAAGGCTGGCGCGGTGACGGGCGAGACGAGGATGTCCTGCCCCCCTTCGGGGTTGGGGATCGGTACCGAGCCGCCTATGACCGAGATAAGTGGCGAAAAAGGCAACGCGAGCAGGAAGAGTACCCCCACCACCACGCTCTTCAGCCCCGTCCGACCTCCTTCGGCGACGCCGGAGCCGCTCTCGATGTAGCTGGTGACGGAGCTCGCGCCCGCGGCCCCGCCTCCGACCGCGGCCAGGGAGTCTACGAGCAGTATCCTCTTCAACCCCGGTGGCCTGCCCTCCTCGTCCAAAAGCTTTCCCTCTTGGCCGACCGCTATGACGGTGCCCATCGTGTCGAAGAAGTCCGTCATGAAGAGGGCGAAGATTATCGGGACCAGCGAGAGCCGCAAGGCGTCCGGCAACGCCAAGACCCCGCCGCCTATCGTGGAGGTATCGAACCTGAAGTCCACGACCCCGCTGGGTAGCGGCACGATCCCGAAGATCATACCGATCGCTCCGGTAAGGAGGATACCGACGATGATGCCGCCCCTGAAGCCGCGGGCGACGAGCGCTAGGGTCAAGGCGAGCCCGAAGACAGCGAGCAAGACGGGTCCCTGGGTGAAGTCCCCGAGCCTCAGGTACGTTACCGGGTCCGCGGTCACCATGCCGGCGTTCTTTAGCCCGATAAACGCGATAAAGAGCCCGATGCCGACGGCTATCGCGAACTTCAAGGACAACGGGATGGCGTTCATAACCGCCTCGCGCAGGTTGGTAAGGACCAGGATCGTGACGAGCAAGCCCTCTACGATCACCACCGCCATCGCCGTCTGCCAGGGGAGCTGCTGGCCCAGGATTAGGGCGAAGGCCACGACCGCGTTTAGCCCCAGCCCGGGGGCCAACGCCACCGGGAAGTTCGCGACCAAGCCCATCGCGATGCTCGCCGCCGCCGCCGCGACACATGTCGCGAAGAACACGCCCGACACCGAGAGACCGGTCCCTTCGGTGCCCAAGATGGAGGGGTTGACGAAGACTATGTAGGCCATCGTCATAAAAGTTGTCAGCCCCGCGACCACTTCCGTCCGAAGGTTCGTCCCCCGCTCGGAGAACCTAAAGAAACCGCCCAAGATTTGCTCCCCTCTGACGAGTGCCATCGCGCTATGTGCGCAACCAATATAGCCAGTCCGCGGCGGCGTGTCCAGAGCTTAGGTATCAGCGGTCGGTTTAGCGATCAGCAAGGTTATTGGAGGCAAGAGTTGGCGGAAGAAGCGGTACGGCGATCTTTGGGCTACGCCTCGTCTCGCGCCGCTAGCATTCTCCTACCGCGGAGAAGCTGACGGCGGATGGCCGCCCGCTAAAGGCCCAAAATCGGCTTGTTCTTCCTCCAGACGAGCCAGGCGATGGATAGCACCCAGAGCGCGAGGATGGCCGAGTAGGCCGGGAAGATCTGGCGGTAATACTCTGGGGTGTCGCCGGTCTCTATGACCGGGATGGATTCGTCTCTGGGCAAACCGGCAGCCTCGAGCCCGCTCTGGGTGGTGTCGTGGAAGATCACGGTGCCCACCGTAGCGAGCTTGCCGCGCCAGATTCGTTCGCCGGTCTCGGTTACGTCGGGTGGCGTTTCGGTGGTCTGTATGAGCAGGTTGTCGCCGGTCTCTTCGAGGGCGAAGTAGAAGTAGGCGGCGCTGTAGCGCGAGGATACGCCTACCCCGGACTCTGGGGTCCCGATCCTTTGCGTGTCGGGGCCGAAGTCCGGGGTGCCCGTGACCTCCACGTAGTCCCCGAGTTGGATACCCGAAGGCAGATCGCCGCGGTTGAGCTGCTCGACGGTAAGGGTTACCGGCTCGCCCTGCAGGCCATAGGAGAAGTTGGCGGCGGTGGTCGAGGCGCCAAAGGTGAAGACCAGGACGATGAACAGCCGAACGAGGAGCCAAGGGTTGCGCTTGATCCAGGCCCCAAGCCCCGGCTCTTCGTAGCGTTCGTCCAGGCGGTCGCCGTGGTCCGAGAGCTTTTGCTGGTCGCGGGTGTCCATCGCATAATTTTAACCGAAGGAGGGGAGCGGGGTAGGTGTGCTTTCACAGCGGGCTTTGCCGGAGTCTGCAAATAATGTGAAAGCGATACCGGCGGAGCGCGCGTCGGGGTGGTTTACCGGAACACGACAAGGTATGCTGGTGCCCGGAAAAAGGCGTTCGAACGGTGAAAGATCCTAGGCAGGGGTAGCGTTTTTGGAGAGAGGGCGGGACGTGCCGGAGGCGGTTTCCGAGGAGACTATCTCACAGGAGCTTAGGCCCGATTACACTATCGTAGGGGTCATAGACGACAGCGCCGCCCTGAACAGGGCGGTCAAAGAGATCAGGGACCTAGGTATAGGCAAGGACGACCTCACGGTCATCCTCAAGCGCAAAGACCCCGACGAGACCGAGCCGTTTCCGGAGGGGACACGCTACATAGTTGTGCCCGACGACCGCCGGGGGCTAGAGGTACCAGTAGGGTTCGCTGCGGCGTTCCTGGTCCTGGGGATGTTCTTCGCGATCGCCGTGCCCTCCATAGGGGTCCCGGCGTTTCTGGTCTTCATCTCGCTGGCGGCCGTACTTCTGGCTGGTTCTTTTACGAGGGTCGGGATCCAGCCTATCCTCACGGACATGGAGGCCCCGAGGGAGGAGGCGGGGGCCTGGAACGACCAGTTTGAGAGGGGGCGGGTCTTGATCTTCGCCGTGACCGGAGAGCGGCGGCTTATACGGCCGATCCGGGAGATCCTGCAGGAAGGCGAGGCGACCTACTACATCACGGACCGGCGCCTGGAGCCCCGGGCGGTGGGCCAGGCCGTAATGCATCGGGCGGGTCCGAGCGAGGGAGGGGACCGGTAATGGGAACCCGGGGATCCTGGAAGGAGTCGTGCAGGGGATGATCTTGGTAACCACTTCGGCGGGTCTCCAGCTTCTCGCGCAGCTGAATCTCTCGGACTTCGAGTTCCCGGGGGGTGTCAGGGGGTTTACGGGATTCACGATGCTCGTGCACATATTCTTCGCGGAGCTGTTCGTGGGGTTCGCAATAGCCGCCCCGGTCTTGCAGGCCTGGGGAGCGCGCACCGGGAGCCCCAGGATGGACAGGCTCGCCCACTCGATGGCCCGTTTCAATGTCCTGACCTTCTCGACCGGCGCCACGTTCGCGGTCCTGTTCCTAGTCTTGCTCGTCGGATTCTACCCGAGGGTCACGACGGCGCTCTTCACGCAATTCTTTTACATCATAGCCATCGCCATGGCATCGATGATCCTGGCTTTGTGGGGGATGTATTCCTATTATTACAAGTGGGACCGCTACAGCGTCCTGAACAAGCGCCGGCACTTGTTCTTGGGATTCACGATGGGCGCGTTTATCTGGGTCTGGATGGTCCTCATGACAGGCATCGACACGTACATGACCACGGGCGGCGGGCCGAACGCCGAGGCGGTGACCGAGAACAACATAGGTTCCTTCGGGGCGTCTTTGAACGCGCTCTTCAACCCGATGTTCGTCGAGATGATCCTGCACCGCACCTTCGCGAACCTCTCCTGGCCGGCCTTCGCGCTCGCCGCGTGGGCCGCCTTTATGTACATGCGCGCGAAGACTCAGTCGGATAAGGCTTTCTACGACTGGTCTACCTCGGTGGGGCTGACCTGGGGAGTGGGCTTCCTGCTCTTGCAGCCGATCGGTGGCTTCTTAATCGTCTACTCGATGACCTCCGTCGGCTCCTACGAGCGTCTCGTGGGCGAGGGCTCCGGCGGCACCTTCACCTCGACCCTGCTCTACACGAACCTCATACTGGTCGTGGGGCTCTTCGTCTTGTCGAACATCGCCATGTACATAGGGGCGGGGAGACACCCGGACCGCGGGGGACGGCGCCCCATACAGTTCTTCGGGCTGGTAGCGGCGTTGGCGGGGGTGTACTCGATCGCGCCGGCTGCGATCGCGAACTTCCCGTTCTTCCACATGCGCTATGTCATGATGCTCGTCATGGTCCTCGCTACTTTGGGGGCTTTCGTGACTTATCTGCGGGGTCGGATGCGTTTCAGGTACGGCTCTCCTGGGACGGGCTACCGGGTCGTGTTGCTCGCCTTGGGGGTGCTGGCGGCGGCGACGGCGCTCAACATGGGCTGGATGAAGTCCAACTCGAGGGTGCCGTACACGGTCTATAATCAGTCCGAGCTCACGGTAGAGAGCGAGCAGCCACCGAGCGGGTTCGGCAGGTAGCTTCGAGGAGTTCCTAGAAGGGACGCACTAAAGTTGGCAGAGCTACAAAAAGATCCCATAACCCGGAAGGACTTTTTGGGCTTCGGGATCCTAGGGACGGTGATGGGAGCCATCTTGACCATCCCGCCGGCAGCGTTCGTCCTGGGCCCGCTCATCGACGTCGACGTCCGGGGGCAGTCCGATGTCCCCAACGAGTGGTACGAGGTCGCTTCGATAAGCGAGGTACCGGTGGAGGAGCCGGCGGTCTTCCGGGTGGGTTTCCCCGTCGAACAGATCTACGGCCAGAAGGAGAGCCAGGAGGTCTCGGATCAGGAGTTCGTGGTGGAGAGCGCCATCTGGGTCTCGTGGAAGACCGAGATCCTCGAGGACGGCACGTACGGTCAGAGCTATCGTCCCTCTTTTCTCGACGATTACGATGGGGGTACGCTCACCCAGGAGCAGATCGAGGCCGTCCAGGAGAACCTCAACGTCCTCTCCAGCTCCTGCGCCCACCTGGGGTGCCCGGTACGCTGGATCACGAAGGAGGGGGAGGGGGAGTTCCTCTGCCCCTGTCATGGGGGGATCTACAACATCAACGGCGAGTACGTCGGCGGCCCGCCGCCGCGCGGCATGTACAGCTACACCTACGAGGTCCGCGACGACGGCACCATCTACGCCAAGCACGAGTTCGACATCGAGCCCGGCTTGAACACCCAGGAGCCCTACGTAATCTAAGGGGGATCGGAGAGGCATGATAGGCAGGATCAGGGACAGGACGCTGGAGACCAGCAGGTTCGTCACGGACTGGATGGAGAACCGGACCGGCGTGGTGACGTTCATGGAGCACTTCCTCTACGAACCGGTGCCCAAGAGGGGGGCTTGGCTCTACACCTTGGGGAGCGCGGTGCTCACCACCATCACGTTCCAGTTCCTCACCGGTATCCTCCTGCTCTTCTACTACGTGCCCACTACCGACCACGCGTGGGACTCGATCAACTACATAATGACCGAGGCGTACTTCGGTTGGCTCATCAGGGGCATCCACTACTGGTCGGCTAACTTCCTCCTGGTGGTGATAGGCCTCCACATGGCCCAGGTGTTCTTCTCGGGCGGTTACAAGTCGCCTAGAGAGCTGAACTGGGTCGTCGGCGTGATACTCCTCTTGCTCGTGATCGGGCTGGCGTTCACTGGCTACCTGTTGAGGTGGGACCAGGACGGCTTCTGGGCCTCCGTGGTGGGGATGAAGATTGGCTCATACTCGCCGTTCATCGGGGGTTCCACGATCCACTTCCTCCTGGGAGGGGACGTGATCGGGCCAGCTACCCTGTCTCGTTTCTTCGCGATACACGTGTGGCTCTTGCCGGCGGTCCTAGCACCGCTCATCGGGGTGCACCTGTACCTCCTCAGGCGACACGGGACCTTCGGGAGCGAGTTCGAGTACCAAGACCGGCTGGCGAAGCTGCACGAGCGACAGCGCCTGGAGGAGTTCGAGAGGCTAGAAGAGGACGGATACAAGGAGGAAGAGGGCGAGCCCTACACGGGCCGGCGCGACCGGGCCGACCGGGACGGGGGTAGGGAGTAAGAGCGTTTACCACCGCGGGGCCGTCGTGATGCTATGATGCGAGCACGGGCTTTTAGAAGAGAGGTGTAGGGATGTATACGCCAGCAACCGGCAAAGCCAAGCCGGTCGAAGAAGAGGTAATCACCGAAGAGAACGTCTACGAACGCCCGGACGAGACCATGGCGTTCTTCCCGAAGCAGGTCTTGTACGACGGGACCGTTACCGCCCTCATCCTCGTGGCCTGCGTGGTGCTCTCATGGGTCTCGCCCGCGCCCTTGACCGAGCCCGCCGACCCGGCGACCGTCACCTATATCCCAAGGCCGGAGTGGTTCTTCTTCTTCTACGAGCAGATGCTCATGTTCTTCCCGGGGTATGCCCTGATCGGCTTTGGTGCCGTGGTGGTGCCGACGATCTTCATCGTCCTGCTCTTCACGCTGCCGTGGCTGGATCGGGGGCCGAACTACAGCCCCTTGAAGCGGCCCTTCGCGACCATCGTAGGCCTCCTGGTCGTCGTCACGGTGGTGCTGAACATGCTCTTGGCCTTGAGTAGGATCATCAACTTCCCGGGGGGGCAGTAGGAGGAAGTAGGGTATGCCGATAGGTGATCTCAACGTCCCGATAATCGGCAAGAACGTCGTAATAGCCGTTCTCGTCCAGACGCACATCCTCTTCGCTACGTTCATCATCGGGGCGGTGCTCATCGCCGCGACGAGCGAGTACCTGGGCATGGTCACCAAGCAACCGCGCTACGAGCGCTTCGCGAGGAACCTGGCGCGGTTCGTGGTCTTGCTCTTCGCCTCGGGGGCGGCGCTGGCGATCACGTTCGTCCTGGCCCTGGTCACGCTCTTCCCGGTGTTCTTCTCCTATCTGCAGAACATATTCTTCTGGGTGTTCCTCGTCGAGGCGTTCATGTTCTTAGGACAGATAATCATCGTCTACGCCTGGTACAACGTGTGGGACAAGCTCGCCTACCGCAAGACGCTGCACGTGACCTTTGGCCTGATCGCTGGCTTCTTCGGGTTGATGGCGATGACGATGATAGACGCGGTCGCCTCGTACATGCTCACCCCGGCGGAGGCCCCGGTGACCAACGTGGCGCGCACCTTCCTCAACCAGACCATGGTACCGCTGAACATGCACCGCTTCGTGGGGAACTTCTCGTACGCAGGCTTCCTCATCGCAGGCTGGGGCGCTTTCCGGTACCTCAGGAGCACGCGCGAGGACGATAGGGAATACTACGACTGGATGGGACACTGGGGCCTCATCTGGGGGTTCGGGTGGCTCATCCTGCAACCGGTAATCGGTTACGGCTACCTCAAGGGAATCCGGGAGAGCTCGCCGGAGGCGTTCAACACGATCATGCTCGGCGACAAGTCCTGGGTCTTCCTCTCGCTGATGATCTGGTTCGCCATCATGACCATGGCCTCCACGGCCTACTTCATACACAAGCTCAGGTTCGCCGTGAAGCCGACGCCCACCCTGCACAAGTTTTCCGTCGGCGCTCTGGGCTTCACGGCCCTCTTCGCGATGCTCAACATCATCCCATCCGACGCCAACATAATCCCTCAGCTCGGGCTGTCGTTCCTCGGCGGGGAGGACACGAAGATACCGCTTGGGTCTATGTACCCCTGGAAGTACATCGGCCTTATAGGGCTGATGCTGGTAGGCTTCTTCGTCCTGGCGCTGTACCTGAGGGCGACCGCCACGGGCTTCCAGTGGGGACGGGCAAGCAGATGGAGCCAGTACGCGCTTAGGGCATGTGCCGTAACCGTAGTGCTCACCATGTTAACGATGGGGTACACCCGCGAGACGGCGAGGAGGGTAGACGATGATCCGGGGTACCTGATCTACAACTGCATCACACTCCAGCAGGAGTTGACACCCCCCGAGACCTGTCCGGCGGGCGACAGCCTAGGCGGGGGAGGGTAGCGGTGCTCGCCCTGCTGCTACAGGAGGGGTTCGCCTGGGCGCTCCCCCCGCTGCTGCGCTTCTTCGCGGGGTTCTTCCTGGTCCTCGTCCTCTACATCGGGGCGTTCCTGTTTACGTACTGGATCAGCAAAGACGAGTAGAGACGTTCGACCGCGATGCTTCGAAGGGGCGCCCCCCGGCGCCCCTTCGCTTTGGGATAGAATTTAGGGTAGAGACCAGGAGGGAACCTTGTCGGAGATACCCCTTTTCCCGCTGAACGTGGTGCTGATGCCGGGGACGTCCCTGCCGCTGCACATCTTCGAAGAGCGCTACAAGCAGATGGTCAACGAGTGCCTCGACTCGGAGACAGAGTTCGGGATGGTCCTGGCCGACGAGGACGGGACGCGGCGGGTGGGATGCACGGCGAGGATCGTCGAACTCGTGCAGCGCTTCGAAGACGGTCGGATGGTGATACTGGTCGAAGGGTCCCGGCGCTTCAAGCTGAACAACATCATGACCGGCAAGCCGTACTACGTCGGGGACGTCGATTACCTGGAGGATGGGCCCGATGACGACGTGAGCTCTCTGGCCGAGGAGTGCGTGGCGCTCCTGGAGCGGGTGGTCGAGGCCGCGACCGAAGGGGCGGTAGACGTCGAGATAGAGCCGCCCTACCGCAACCTCTCGTTCGCCATCGCCGGACGCATCGAGTTCGACCTTGAAACGAGGCAGCAGATCCTGGAGCTCCTCACTGAAAAGGAGCGTCTGGAGAAGGTCAAAGAGCTCCTCACTGAGGCCGCCGACAGGCTCGAGCGCGACCGCCAGGCCCGAAAGCTGGCCGAGACGAACGGGCACTTGCGCAAAGGCTGGAAACCGAAGCCGTCTGGGGATTAGACGTCGAGACGATTACTGTCTTCTTTAGAGAGGACATAAACCATCTCCCTCATTTTGCGTGCCCAAGAGATAGAAGCAACTGCCGAACCGTTCGACAAGAACACGAAGAGTAACTGTCCGGGTAGACATAACTAACCTGAGTTCTAACCTGAGTTGCCCCCTATAGACGCTGGATGGAGAAGGCTAACAGGAAGCAGACGATCAGCTCGAAGCCTCGCGGCGTGACCGCGTGGATCTTTTTGGGGAAGAAGCTCGTCAATCGGCTAAAGACCGTTTCTATGTATTGGCGGATCGGCTTGCCCAAGAACTCCTCCCACGCCGCCATAGGTCGCTTGGAGTTCTTCTTACGCTGAGCTCTCAGGTACAGGCCGACCTCTTCGAGCAAATCCTCGTGGTCGTAGTCGGTGTAGCCCTTGTCGGCATAATGATCGAGCCTTCGGGCAAGTCCAACTCCACCTCTTTGATATCGCCACGTCAGCCTTGAACCCGCCGCCAATGCGAACTCCACCGGCTCTCCGGATCCGGTAAGCACCAGATGCACCCGCAAGCCGTAGAAGTAGCGTCGCTTGCTCGGGACGTAGCCGCGAAACGTATTGGCGCCGGATTCTTTTAGGGAATAAAGCCGGCAGCGACGGATGCGGATGTTGTCGCACACCGGTACCGGCAGGGAGGCCACAGCATATGCGCCTTCGGGAGCGTGGCGCTGGATGTTGGTGGGGAGCGCGCTCATGTCGTCGGGAGGCTCGCGTCGGGCAGGCTACCCCGCGCGAGGGCAGCAAGGAAGATGTCTCGCTTGAAACCGCCCCTTCTCGATCGCTATGGCTCGGGGATAAAGTCCCTGAGACGCCGGACGTTGCGGCTGTCCACCTTGTAGACCAGCGGGTCGGCGGCGAGGCTGTCTTCGCCCGCGGCGGCCTTTATGCGCTCGACGAGGTTCTCCTCGACGAGCCAGGCGGTCGAGGGGAGGACGACCGCCAAGAGCCTGAGGCGGGGGCCGCCCTCGGGGATCTCGTCGCGTTGCACGAGGCGCGGCGGGATCAGGTAGAGTTCGTGCCCCTCCTGTATCTCTTCGAGGACGCGTTTCGCAGCCTCCTCGTCTTTGAGTTGCACCTCGATGGTGAAGCGTTGCTGGCCGGAGACGTAGTTCGTCACGCCGGTGAGGGAGCCATTGGGGACGTAGATGACCTCGCCGGAGAGGGCCCGGATGGTGGTGGTCCTGAGCCCGAACTCCTCGACCATGCCCGCAGCTTTTTGGGGCTCGACCGCTATGAAGTCTCCGACGCTGTACTGGTTCTCGAAGAGGATGAAGAAGCCCGCGATTATGTCACGTAGGAAGCCTTGCGCCCCAAAACCCACGATGGCCGCCAAGAGGGAAGCCCCTGCGATCCCCGCTAGCACGTTGCGCAGGAAGATGCTCAAGACGAAGAGCGCGACGATGGCGAAGACGACGTACCGCAAAGTGTTGCGGACGAGCGTGATGACGGTGTCCTGACGCTTTATGCGGGCGAGGGTGCTAGCATCCAGAGCCTCCTCGTCCTCGGGCCTGCGCCACCTTAGGATGCGGGGGGTAAGGTGGACGGCGGCGCGATAGAAGGCGACCGCCAGAACGATGATTAGCACCGTTAGTATCAGGTTGACGATGAACTGAGGACCGGTCAGGTAGCCGACGACGCCCTCGTAGAAGCTGTCGAGGGTCTGTTGCAGGATAGAATCAGCCTCTTCGGTGGCCTCCTTGCCGGTCTCCGCGGCCTTCTGCACGATACCGCTCGTCTCTTCCCCGGTGGTCTCGCCCTGGAGGATCACGGCCAGCGAGTATGACAAGGACCGCATCTACTTGGAGCCGTGGCGTTCGAGGGCGAGCCGTATGAGGCGGTCGAGGAGATCTGCGTAGGGGAGCCCGCTGGCCGCCCAGAGCTTCGGGTAGACGCTAGTGGGGGTGAAGCCGGGGATCGTGTTGATCTCGTTGAGGAGGAGCCTTTCGGTGCCGCGCTCGAGGAAGAAGTCCACCCGAGCCATGCCCGCGGCGTCTATGGACGTGTAGGCAGCACGGGCCACGCGCCGTACTTCCGAAGCGACGTCGTCAGGTATCCGTGCGGGGGCGCCTAACTCCATGCCGCCCTCGGTGTACTTGGCTTCGTAATCGTAGAACTCGTGCTCCTTGACGACTATCTCGCCCGGAACCGAGACCTCCGGCTCTTCGTTGCCGAGCACGGAGACCTCTATCTCGCGGGCCTCTACCCCCTGCTCGACGATTATTCGTCGGTCGAGTCCGGCCGCGAGGTCGAGGGCCTCGCGGAGCTCTTTGGTGTTCGTGGCCTTGTTGATGCCGACGCTGGAGCCTAAGTTCGAGGGCTTCACGAAGCAGGGGTATCCCAGCGCGCTCTCTACCTCTCGGACCGCGTGTTCCCGGTCTTTTTCCCACGCTTTGCGGTCGAGGCCGAGCCACTCGACCTGCGGGAGACCGTGGAAGGCGAAGATCTTCTTCATCGTCACTTTGTCCATGCCGACGGCACTCGCCAGCACTCCCGAGCCGACGTAGGGGACGTCGGCGAGCTCGAGCATGCCCTGGACGGTGCCGTCCTCGCCGTATGGGCCGTGCAGAACGGGGAAGACTACGTCCGCGGTGCCAAGATCGACGGGCAACTTTTCGTAGGTCGGGACGAGCTCGGTGGCGTTTATGGAGGAGTCTTCAAGGGAGGAGCCCGCGAGTTCCCGGGCGCGGGATTCGAGCTCGCGTATGGGGTCGCCCGAGGAGATCCAACGCCCCTCCCGCGTTATGCCGACGGGGAGGACCTCGTAGCGCCCGCTCCCGCGCAGGGCGTCCGCGATGGCCCGGGCCGAGGCCAAAGAGACCTCGTGCTCCCCACCCCGTCCGCCGAAGATGAGCATGACCCGCACCACCGCGCCCCTAGCCTCCTCTCTTCCTAAAACACGCCCATCCTAGCAAAGAGAGAGCGGTCTGCGGTCGTACCCTAGGATCGGGCATCTTCTGCGGAATGGGGCGAAAGCCCCAGAGCGCCCGACTCTTTCTGGAGCGCCGCGACGACGAAGTCTATGTGCTCGTTCAGGTCCACGCCGAGCTCCTCGGCGCCCCGGACGATGTCTTCCCGGTTCACCGTGGCGGCGAAGGACTTCTGCTTCATCTTCTTGCGGACGCTCTTGGCATTGAGGCCCTCAAGACTCTCGGGTCTCACCAAAGCGCAGGCCGTTACGAAGCCGGAGAGCTCGTCCACCGCGTACAGGGTCTTCGCGAGCGGCGTTTTGCGGGGCACGTCGAGGTAGTCGGCATGCCCTTTTATCGCCTCGAGCACGTCCTCCGGATAGCCCCTCCGCGACAGCTCCCGCACACCCGTCATCGGGTGCTCAGCGGGGGTGGGGTGCTTCTCGTAATCCATGTCGTGTAAGAGGCCTGTGATCCCCCACTTCTCCTCGTCCTCGCCGAAGGCGCGGGCGTAGGCTCGCATGGCGGCCTCGACGGCCAGAGCGTGCTTTCGTAAGGAGTCGCTCTCTGTCCACTCGCATAATAGCTTCCAGGATTTCTTGCGGTTCATTCGGTACCTCCCATAGTGCTACGGCAAGCGAGCGATCATTGTACCGTTCGGCAGATCGAGAGGCTGGCCGCAAACCCCGTGGAATCTGGAGCCTAACTTCTCTCCGCTAGCTCGCGCGCTCGCAGGAGCACCGCATCGAGCATGGGCTCGGTGAGGACGCCGGTGAAAGTGTTCTGCTGGGAGGGGTGGTAGCAGCCGAGGAGGATGGGGCCAGAGGCTACTACTTCGTGCACGGCGCCGTGGGAGAACCTGGGCTTTGGCCTGACCGCGTGGAGGCGTAAGGCGCACTCCCAGGCGAAGGCGCCGAGACAGACGACGACCCGTGCGGGGAGCAGTTCGAGCTCGCGGGCGGCGTAGGGAAGGCAGTTGTCTCGCTCTCCTGGCGTCGGTTTGTTCTGCGGCGGCGCGCAGCGGACGGCGGCGGAGATCCAGAGGCTAAAGAGGCGCAAGCCGTCGTCGGCGTACCGGGAGACCGGGGCGCTCGAGAAACCCGTGCGATAGAGCGCACCGAAGAGGAAGTCGCCGGAGCGGTCGCCGGTGAAGTAGCGGCCGGTGCGGTTGGCCCCGTGGGCAGCGGGGGCTAACCCGAGGACGACCACCCGGGCGTCCGGGTCCCCGAACCCGGGGACAGGACGGCCCCAGTACTCTTCGTTGGCGTAAGCGGCCTTCTTATCGCGGGCGACCCTCTCGCGCCACTCGACGAGGCGCGGGCAGCGCCGGCAGGAGGTTACTTCCCTTTCGAGCGCTGCGAGGAGGCGCTCCTCTTTTTGGTCCATGCTTTTTTAAGCACCGTAGCGGTTGAGCTTGAGGGCGTGCCCCATGAGGAGGCCCATGATCTCCTCCGCCGCGATGACGCCCAGCGAACCGCCCGCGCAGGCGCGCTCCCCGAAGCTCTCCGCCGTCGGCAGGGTATACTCCGAGGAGAGGAGGAGCGGGACCCCGTGCCAGGAGTGGCTCTTAATCTTCGCCGGGGTCGCGTGGTCGCCGGTCACGGCGAGGGCGTCGGGGCCGAGGTTCAGGAGGTCCGGCACGAGGGCGTCCACCTCTTCTATGACCGCGGACTTGCGCTCGAATTCGCCATCTTCGCCGGCGGCGTCCGTAGCCTTGACGTGGACGAAGAAGAAGTCGTAGGAATCCCAGTTGCTAGTGAGGGTCTCGAACTCGCCGGCTATCCCCTCGCCTTCTTTTAGGATCTCCATACCGGCGAGGCGAGCGAGGCCCTTGTACATGGGGTAGGCGGCGATGGCCGCCGCGCGGAGCTTGTAGACTTCGTCGAACCTGGAGAGCGCCGGGTGCATCCCGAAGCCGCGCAAGAGGACGGTGTTCGCCGGATGGTGGTCCTCGAGGATTTCGTTGGCCTGCTCGATGAAGGTGTTGGCGAGCTCAGTGCTCTTCTTCGCCTCGCCTCCCGCGCCGTCCGTGGGCTCAACGGGGAGCGGTTCGAGACCCGTTCTCTGGGGGTCAGAGTCCGAGAGGGCGTCAGAGAGGTCCGGAGCACGGAAGACGACGACGGCTCGGTGTTCCTTTTCGTGCGTGACGAAAACTTGAGCGCTATCGAGCGACACATTCTCGTTGAGGAGGTCCACGAGTTTGGAAGCTTCTTCGGTGGGGATGCGGCCTGCTCTCCGGTCGGAGATCATGCCGGCCTCGTCCTTGGTGGCGAAGTTGATCCTGGCCGCGAGGTCGCTCTCTTCGAGCTCGAAGCCTACCCCCAAGGCGCTAAGTACGCCGCGGCCGACCTTGTACTTTAAGGGATTGTAGCCGAAGAGCCCTAAGTGACCGGGACCGCTGCCGGGGCTTACGCCTGCGGCGACGGGCCTTTGGAGGCCGAGGTCGGAACGGGCGGCCAAGGCGTCGAAGTTCGGGGCGTTCGCGGCCTCGAGTTCGGTCCTGCCGAAGGGGTCCATCGGGAGACCTCCGAGCCCGTCCAGGACGAGCAAGACGATCTTGGAGTCAGTGACGACCGACAGCTCGCGCATGAGGTTCAGGTCCAAGGCGGCGTCCTCCTCCTAAGGTCATCGCTTTGCGGTGCAAGAAGTTTAGCAGAGAAGGCCTGTATAATTCCCGGTTCGGAGCGTAGAAAACGGCTGCGTGTAACGAAGCGTCGGGGGTGGCGGATGAAGATAGAAACGGTGGATCTTGGCTTCATGGGGACGGAGGAGATCATCGCCTCCTTCCTTCTCATAGGGGAGGGATCGGCGGCGCTGGTCGAGACCGGCCCTACGACCTGTATCGAGAACCTTAGGTGGGGCCTCGCGGATAACGGCGTCGAGCCCGAGGATGTGAAGAAGGTCTTCCTAACCCACATTCACCTGGATCACTCCGGGGCATCGGGCCACCTGGCTGAGAGGTTGGCGAACGCCGTTTTCTACGTCCACGAGGTCGGCTACCCGCACCTCGTAGACCCCTCGAAGCTCTTAAAAAGCGCCACGCGCCTCTACGGCGAGGAGAACATGGACGAGCTTTTCGGCAAGGCCTGGCCTGTACCGGAGGATCGCCTCGTCAGGCTCGAAGGCGGCGAGGAGATCGAGGCTGCGGGTGGCGCTCTGCAGGCATACTACACGCCGGGACACGCATATCACCATTTGGCTTACCTCGAGCCGGAGTCGGGAATGCTCTTCACCGGGGACGTGGCGGGGGTGCGCTTGCCCGGCCAATCGTACGTAAAGCCGCCGACACCCCCGCCGGAGGTGGACATCGAGGCCTGGAAGGGGAGCATCGAGGGCATACGCAAGCTAGCGCCGCGCTTTTTGTGCCCCACGCACTTCGGCTCTTACAAGGACGTAGAGCGGCACCTGGGCGAGCTCGAGCAGCGCCTGGAGGACTGGCTGCTCCTCGTCGAGGAGCGCATGGACGAGGAGCGCTCGCAGGAAGATATCGCCGAGGAGCTGGAGGCGAAGGGCGACGCGGAGATGCTACGCGAGGGCTCCGATCCCGAGGAGTCTGAGCGCTACGAACTCGCAGCCAACTACGAGATGCTGGTGGCGGGCCTCATGCGCTACGTCTCGAAGCAGCGCGAGAGCGCCTAAAGTCCGCTTTTACTCTTGCCAGACCGGCGGTATCTCCCACACAGCCAGACGAAGCCGTCTTTACCGCAGGAGATGCCGGTGTCGCCATTGGGAGAGAAGGCCAAGCCGACGAGCTAGACCGCGTGTCCGCCGATGCGCCCTATTCATTTGCCGCTCTCGATGTCCCAGAGCCGGACGGAGCCGTCCAAGCCGCCTGAAAGGGCCAGAAGACCCTCGGGATCGAAGGCCAGGCACGAGACGCTTTGCTTGTGCGCACCGAACCTCCCCCCGAAGCGTTGGACGATGTGGCCCCTCCTGAAGTTCAGCAGATCGACCTCTCCGGAGCCTTCGCCGTAGAGGCTCTCTCGGCCGTCAAGTGCGCAGGCCACACGTGTGACCGCGTGCCTGCCCACTTTGCGGTGGCAGACTTCGCGCTCGCCCTCGACGTTCCACAAACGGCTGGCGTTGTCCTGGCTGCCGGCGAGGGTGCGGCCGCCATCCGGCGCGTAGGCGACGTCCGAGGGTTCTTTCTCGTTGCCGAAGCGGAGGACTTCCTCACCTCTCCTTATGTCTCACAGGCGTACCGCCAGCTCCGCTTCGGCGGACCCCGCGAACGCGTCGTCGCTGACGGTGAGCGCGCGATGGCCGTCGGAGGAGAGGACCAGGTCGATGACGTTCTCCATGACGTCCCCGAAACGGCGGACCTCGCTGCCGCTTTCGACGTCCCACACCCGGAGGGCCCCTCGCTCAAGAGGCCGAGGAGCACCCGTCTTCCGCCAAAGGAGAAGGCGGCCGCGCCGACCTCACCTCCACGGTCCACGCGAAAAGAACGGGCCTCTAGAAACTCGCTTCCGAAGAGGCTCCCGAGTATGCCCAAGACGGCTTCCCTTCTGCGGGCCGAGATCTCCCGGGTAGCCGGGCTCCTTTAAGCGTTCTTCACGGCTTCGGCGATGTCCTGGAGGCCCTGGTTGGCGTCGGAGAAGAGCATCATGGTCCTGTCCTGGTCGTAGAAGAGCTCGTTGTCCACGCCGGCGAAGCCAGGGCTTAAACTACGCTTGACGAAGATGACCCTCTTTGCGTGGTCTACGTCGAGGATTGGCATGCCGGAGATGGCGCTCTGGCGCTCCTTGTCGCGGGCAACCGGGTTTACGACGTCGTTCGCGCCGACCACGATCACGGCGTCGGTCTCGTCGAACTCGGGGTTGATGTCCTCCATGTCGTAGAGCTTCTCGTAGGGCACGTCAGCCTCGGTGAGGAGGACGTTCATGTGCCCGGGCATGCGTCCCGCGACGGGGTGGATGCCGAACTTCACCTCCTTACCCTCCGATTCCAGCGTCTGCATAAGGTCGTGCATCGCGTTCTGGGCCTGCGCTGCGGCGAGGCCGTAGCCGGGCACGATCACGACCTTCTCCGCCTCGTTCTTGAGGAAAGAGCCCACGTCCTCGGCGGAGGCCTCGTTGACCTCCCTCTCCTCCTGATCCTCGTCCTGTCCAGCGGCGACGATGCCCTGGAAGATGATGCTGCCCAAGGGACGACCCAAAGAGCTGCTCATCAGCCGGGTGAGTATCGTCCCTGAAGCGCCCACCAGTGTACCGCCGATGAGGAGGGCGTAGTTGTTGAGCACGAACCCTGCCGCCGCCGCGGCCAGTCCAGTGAAGGCGTTCAAGAGCGAGATAACGACGGGCATGTCTGCCCCGCCTATGGGTATCACGAACAAGAAGCCCAAAAGGAGCGAGGCGACGAGGATGGCAATTATAGAGACCAACGGCGTGAGTAAAGAGGAAAGTCCTATGGCCCCGGCTATCGCTCCGCCCGCCAAGACGTTCGCGCTCAGGGCGAGGATGCCCAAAAAGACGAGGGCGTTCACCACCTGCTGTGCCGGGAAAGTGACCGACCCGGAAAAGGCGAACTCCTGGAGCTTGCTGACCGCCACGATGCTTCCCGAGAAGCTTATCGAACCGACGATGACGGTGAAGAGTCCCGTGATCACGGCGACCCAGCTTGTCGCCCTGCCCTGGTAGAACTCCGAGACCGCCACGAGCGCTATACACCCGCCGCCGAGGCCGTTAAAAGTGGCGACCATCTGGGGCATCGCCGTTAGCGGCACCCTCTGCGCCGAGAACGCCCCGAGGATCGTCCCTAAAAGCACCCCTACTCCGATTCCCAGGGCGTTGATAAAACCGGGCCTGAACTCGGAGACGAAGAGCGTCGCGACGAGGGCTATGATCATGCCCAGGGCGGCCAGAGTGTTTCCGGAGCGGGCGGTCTCCGGTTCGCGCAGGCGACGGATGCCGGTGACGAACAGCGCGGCCGCGACAAGGTAGGCTACGAACGTCGCTATCTGCTCCACGCCCTAGCCCTTCTTCTTTCGGGCCCAGTCAGGCTTGAACATCCCGAGCATCCGGTGCGTCACCCAGAAGCCGCCCACCACGTTCATCGCCCCGAAGACGACGGCTATAAAGCCTATAATCATGGTGAAGAGGTCGTCCCCGGCCGCCAAAGCGAGCATACCGCCTACCAGGACGATGCCGTGGATCGCGTTCGTCGCGCTCATGAGCGGCGTGTGCAGCAGGGTCGGGACCCTAGATATCAGCTCCCACCCCAAAAACGCGGCTATGATGAAGATGGCGATCTGCGTCAGCAGTTGTTCCATTGACCTTTAAGCCTCGCTTTCTTCGGTGGCGCCTTCTAGCTCATCAAGAATGTCGTCGTACCTGATCTCGCCATCGTGAACGATACACATCCCGTCTATTATGTGATCCTCGAAATCCAGCTCTATCTGGAGGTCCTTCTCGTCGGCATCCTCTTCGGAGACGTCCTCGACGATGTGGTCTATGAAGCTCTGCATATTGCGCGCGTAGAGCTGGCTTGCGTGGATAGGCATCTTACTCGGCAGGTTGACGGGGCCGATAATCGAGACGTACTCGTGCTCGATGGTCTCGCCGACCTCGGTGAGCTCGCAATTGCCGCCGGCCAGGTCCACGATGACCGACCCCGGTTGCATCTCCTCGACCATGTCCTGCGTAACGAGAGTCG
>Ga0126305_10000186_pt1 | contig 27577 bp, 23 predicted proteins | sample Plot26_FD_92536 | JGI IMG/M metagenome (GOLD analysis project Ga0126305, IMG submission 92536) | Serpentine soil microbial communities from UC McLaughlin Reserve, CA, USA - Plot26 | ecosystem: Environmental > Terrestrial > Soil > Grasslands | place: USA: UC McLaughlin Reserve, Lake County... | reverse complement strand
TAGCGGTGACTCCTTTCGGGAAGTTAGACCCGAAAGGGTACCCGGAATGGGGAACTACTGCCTCGAAGATGGTAAAGTCAACGTTTTGGCGGAGAGATCTACCGCGTAGCGGTTTTGTTCAACCTCGTAATCTACTTTCGCCGTACTCCTGCCAGATTGCTTCGCGACAGATGCTGTGCCCTCCGGAAGCACTGGCGAGTGTGGCCCATGTCATTCAATCTATAAGACATACCGATTCTACGCTGACTCCTAAGACTCGTCAATGAAGAGGACCCTGTCGGCTTAGCCTCCGCGGTCGATGGCGATGAGATGGCGATGCGTCTGCCTTAGCCGGACAACAGAGATAGCGGAATTTCCCTTGTCGCCTCGATTCCTGGAGCCATCACAGTCGGCTCAGCCTTCAAGGGTCAGGAGGCTTTGGAGCGTTAGCCGACAGGCGCGGTGTCGCCAAGCATTCCGATCGCGGTGATAGAAACGATGCTTCTCGCTTGGAATCAGTGAGATCCGCACCATTGTGGCCTGCAGCTTATCCGACACGATCTGGCGGATAATAGCCGGAAGCCATGGCGACAATGACCTCTAGGCCTTTAGCACGACCGACCGAACAGCCTTGGCAACGGGAGCGTCGCCCTGAAAGGGCGGGATCTGACCAGCCCGGGGTGGCAACCCCGGGAACGCAGGCCCACCTCCGTCCCGAGCCCCGAAGGGCCGGCAGAAGCGCCCCGGCGAGATCTCCCTACCGATAGGATTCGTCCGCCGCCTCTTCAAACTCGCCTTCGGGCCGCTCGCCTTCCCGCAGACGATAACGACGCCGGTCAGGTTCTGCCGGCCCTCTGGGGCTTGGGAGGTCGGGGAGCCGCTGTTCCCGGGGTTGACACCCCGGGCTGGTCAAATTTCGCCCTCCCAGGGCGGGCCTCCAACCGTCCGAATTGCCGCGTTGGCAGTGAGATGTGTATAAGAGGCTGGGGTTGCCACCCCGGGCTGTTCAGATCCCGCCCCTTTCAGTGCGACGCACTCCAAAGGTACAAGACAGGCGGGGCCAGCCGCTCCTGGCGCCCGCCTGATCGGATTCAGTTTTCAAAGAGCCAGTACGCGGCAGCTCCAAACGAGCGCCCGCGCAAGTTCCTTCCTTACCGCGATCAGGGGGACGTTCCAGATCGGCCGGATTGCGCCGGCCCCGGGGCTCCTTCCCTAGGCGGAGCTCTCGTCCCCTTCGCTACGAGAGGGCGGATGCCCCTCCGTTGCTCCGGATATGCGTTAGCTTGCCGGGTCTGGCAGAAGATGTCAAGTGAGACCCCTTGACAAGAGGATGCACTTCGTGGATTCTATGCACACTTCAGCCCGCACCAATTCCGGTGCTTGCCTGGGGTCGGGGCCGGGAAAAGCCCCTGAACAAGGAGAAAGACCATGCAGAGCGAGACCACGTATTCCGGAATCCTGGGAGAGCTTCAGCGCTTCCAGGCGTCGATGGAGGCCAAGATCGGCGAGATCCCCCACCTGGAGCCGAGCCGGGCTCACTTCGGCCAGATCCTGAGCCGGGCTCAGGATCTGGTCCGGCAGCAGGCGGCCGTGACGGCCGAGAAGCAGACCCTGACGCAGCAGCTCAAGGCTGCCCTCGTCGACGGCCAGCGTCTGGCGACCCTGTTGCGCAAGGGCCTCCAGCAGCACTACGGCATCCGCTCCGAGCGGCTGACCGAATTCGGGCTGCAGCCGTTCCGCGGCCGGAAGGTCAAGAGCAAGACGAAGCCGGAGACGCCCACCCCCGCGCCCAAGCCCGAGCCGGTCCCCACGGCCGGCTAGCGGCGACACCTAGAACCCTGCCTCGATGTTCAAGGGGGCGTGCCCGGCACGCCCCCTTTTCTTGTCTCCGCCTCCCGGAATGATTCCACGAGCGGCGCACAATTTAACGACGGAGCGTCACAAGATTAGGCGGCGCGCCGTAAGATTATGCGCCGCGTACAATTTTGCGACGGAGCGTCAGAAGATTAGGCAGGGCGTCGTAATTTTATCCGCCCCGTCGTAAGCTTCGGCGGAGCGCCGTAAGATTAGGCGGCACGCCATAAGCTTAGGACGCCGCGCACAATTTACGGCAGAGTGTCAGAAGATTAGGCAGAGCGTCATAATTTTATCCGCCGCGTCGTAAGCTTCGGCAGGGCGCCGTAAAATTAGGCGTCGCGTCGTAAGCTTATGACGCCGCGCACAATTTACGGCGGAGCGTCGGTAAATTGCACGGCGCGTCGTAAGCTTCGGCGGAGTGTCATAAAATTAGACGGCACGTCGTAAGCTTATGACGCCGCGTACAATTTACGGCGGAGCGTCGCTAAATTGGACGGCGCGTCACAATTTTATGCGCCGCGCCGTAAGCTTCGGCGGCGCTTCATAAGATTAGGCACGCCGCCGTAAGCTTATGACGCCGCGTCGTACTCTTAATCCGCCCTTCCTCAGAGCTTCCACCCGGAAACTCTTCGGCAGTTGACACGCGCGGCTTCTTGGGCCAGAATCGGTTTGTGGGGCAAACCGGTCGTCAACGGAGGCCGAGATGGAAACTCGAGAGCTGGAGCGCATCCGCTTCGTCACGCGGCACTTCAACGATCTTCAGGGGCTGCGGTACGAGGTTCCCCTGGGGCTGATCGCCCTGGGCTTGGGAGGTGCGACGCTCCTCAGGGCCGCTCTGTTCCTGGGAGCATTTCTCCTGCTGCTGGGAGCGCGGCGGCATTACAGGAATAGCTTCGGCGAGGTGGAGGAAGGGCCGGCCGGTTCCGCCGCCGAGCTCTATCCCGTATCCGTCTTCGGTCCGGCCGGACCGATCCCCCGGCTCGAGGGTTTTCAGCAGGTGACGCCGTTCGTCCGGCACTTCCTGACCACCCTGGCGTTGGCCGCGGTTCTCTTCTCGTACTTCCAGGCGCTCACACCCAACTTCGTGGTCCTGGGAGACGAATCGGCGGGTCAGCATCCTCAGATCGTCACCGAAACGTCTCCCCTGTTCAGACAAACCCCCGTCGGGCCTTTTTTCATGGGCGGGGCCGTGAGGCCGCCATCCATGCTCAGGGCCGTGCTTGCTCAGTCCCTGTATGTCCTCTGCGGCGCGTTCTTCCTGGGGCTCTGGCTCTGGAGAGGACGCCGCGGATCCCAGGGGCATCATCTGGCGCTCTCGCTGCTGATGTTTGGGCTTGCGGCCTTCGGCACTTCCCTGGGGTTCCTCGCCTGGCGGGATGGGGAGATCCCTCGGGCCCTCGCGCCCTTCCTGCCGGCGCTCGTCTATCCCGGGGTGGCCCTGCTCCTCTGCGGCTCCTCGATGATGCTGGCGGGTCTTCTCGATCACTGGCAAATCGTCCGGGCGCTGGGATGGTCCGTGGCGGCGGAAGGGGAGGAGTCACGATGAATGCCACACCGTTCGAGCAGCTCGCGAACCTGGACCGCCGGGTCCACGACCCCGCCCGTCTGGCCATTCTGACGGCGCTCTCGGCTTGCGAGCGGGCCGACTTCCTGTTCCTGCAGCGGATCACCGGCCTCACCAAGGGCAACCTCTCCTCCCATCTCTCGAAGCTCGAGGAGGCCGGGCTGGTCGAGATCGAGAAGCGGTTCGTGGCGAAGAAGACCCAGACTCTCGTCCGCCTGAGCGGCGCCGGCCGGCGGACGGTCGAGAGCTACTGGAAGGAGATGGAGGAGCTCCGCGAGAGCGCCGCCCGATGGCGGCCGCAGAACGCCGTGCCGGTGCCGGGCTGATACGTAGTCAAGCCTGAAAGAACGAATTTGTGGAAGTGGCCCCCTGAGGCCGCCTGGGTGGGGTGTGTCCGGGGCGCCCCGATGGCGCCCCTTTTCGAAAGGAGACTGTCATGAGAGATCAGCGATCGAATTTCCTGGTCATCGTGGGCGTTGCCGTCGTTGCCATCCTCGTCGTCGCCGGCCACCTCTGGGCGGCGGCGCCCGGAACCGCGGCGGAGCCCGAGGTGGCGGTCGCCAAGGCCGACCTCGAGCGGCTCCCCGGCTCCTATGCGAACGGGGAGATGGGCTTTGCGTTCAAGGTGGATCTCCAGGAAGGCCGCGTGCGCCTCACCATCACGCAAGGCCCTCCGTTTCCTCCCGCCTTGCTGATCCCGACCTCGCCGACCCACTTCCGGTGGGAGGGGGAGGGGCTGGCGCCCGGGCTTGCCGTGTCCTTCCAGGTGACCGGAAGCAAGGCCACCTCTCTCACCGTGATCCAGCCCGGCAAGCCGGAGGTGGTGATGAAGCGCGTGGGATGATTGATTGGAACGATCGATTGGAACGATGAATTGGAACGAAGCCGGCGCCTCGCCCGCCTGGGCATCGATGCCTGGGCGGGCTTCAAACTCTCGAAAGGGTAGACGTGCCGGAGGCGCTACCGCCGCTGAACGATGATGCTGCCTTCCCCCTGTGTCACGTCGACGAAGGAGTAGAAAGAGAGCGAATAAATCGTACAGCCTCTCTCTTCACTGGAAATGAGATTGACGGAAGGAATTCCCACATCGTCGTCCCGCTCCGCATCCGTTGCCCACCACCTCAGATACGCTCCGTCATCATCCCTTCGCTCGGAGTCGGAGGGTACCCATCCCCCTGGCCTTGGCTTGCAGAAACTCCAGGTCAGCTTATCCGGGACTCTCGGGTTGTCCCCGTTGTCTTCGACCACCAGTTGCACCCACCTCCCGATGTAGCTCCTGTGGGTGGAGTCCGTGACCGTCGCGCTCATCACCGCCCTGTTCTCCTCGACCCGCATGCCGTCGACGACCGCCGTCATGTGAAATTCCGGAGGTGTGTCGCCTGAACGGGGGTCTTCAGGGTCGTCGACGTCTGAAATCCTTGCCCGGTCGATGAAAGAGATCTGGCCGGTGGTGACGCCTCGCTCGTCCGTCCTGGCATCGAACTCCACGTACTTCAACACGTCGTCATCCAAGAAAAACCGGTAGGTACCGCTGGCGGCCTGGGCAGTGGCCAGCCGCGGGGTCGTGAGGCTCAGCAGAAACAATGCTGAGATCGACATCAATGTTCTGTGCTTCATCGAGGGTACTCCTTGCACAAAGTCAAGAGTCTGACGGCCAGGAGGGATTCTACAGGCTCTCAAGGAAGTGCGAAAGGGGCGTTCTGGCCGCTTGGGCTAGCCGGCGTTTTTCTCCGCGGGTTTGCGCCGGCGCAGGAAGCTCAGGCCCGCGAGACCGAAGAGGCCCGCGAAGAGGAGCTTGCCCATCTCCCCCAGGGTCGGGACTTCCGCCGGCGGCGCCGGCGGCGGGATCGGCTGATCGTCGTCCACGATGGTGAGGACGGCGGTCTGGCCATTGCTCAGGAGCAGGATCACGGTCTCGTTCCCTTCCTCCAGAAGGTCGTCCACGATGGGGACCTGGAAGGTCTTGGGCACTGTATCCCCGTCCGCCCAGTTGAGCGTTCCGGAGGCCGGCAGATAGTCGGCCGGCTGGGTGGCGGTGCCGTCGGCCGTCTGGTACATGACCGAGGCAGGGCCTTCGCTGCCGCCCGTGCGGGTGACGGTGATCGTGGCGGTCACGCCGTCCTCGTTGACCGAGTAGGCGCTCAGGCTGAACTGGAGGGTGCCTGCCGCGAGCTCGACGGCGCCGATGTCGAGGCGCCCGCCGGAGAGACGGGGGAAGCCCGGGCCCCGCTGATCGGTGCTCGGCGGCGGCGTGAACGATGAGTCGCCGGCGTTCACGGCCGGGCTGGTGAGAGCCGGCTTCTGCGTCTGGGTGGGGCCGCCGTTGTCGGCCAGGGGACCGAGTTGGGGATCCTGGTTGAGGATGGTCCCGCCGCCGTCGTTGACGGTGGCCGTGCCCGGGCTCTCGATCAGGCTGAACAGGGAGTTGAGGGTGCCGCTGCCGTCGACGTCGTTCGGGGAGCCGTCGGCCGTATTGTCCGCGAGGATCGTGTTGTCCACACTGAGGCTGCCGTTGGAGATGAAGACGCCGCCGCCGCTGTCGGCCGAGTTCCCGGCCACCGTGGTGTGGCGGAGGGCCGGGCTGTAGGCGTAGAGGAGGAGGAGGCCGCCGCCCTGGTTGCTCGCGGTATTGCCGGAGACCGTGCTGTTGGTGAGGGTGAGCTGGCCGCTCGCGAGGGCGATGCCGGCGCCGTCGGCAGCCGAGTTGCCGGCGACCGTGCTGCCGGTGATCGCCACCGTGGCCCCGTCCGCGTTGATGCCGCCGCCGGCCTCGACCGCCGAGTTGCCGGAGATCGTGGTGCCGGTGATCGTGACCTGGGCGCTGGCGTTGGCGGCGATGCCGCCGCCGTTGCCGGCCGCCGTGTTGCCGGTGATCACGCAATCGGCGAGAGTCAGGTGCTCGTCCTGGTTGAAGACGCCGGCGCCGTTCATGGCGCTGCCCGCCGTCAGGGTGAGGCCCGAGATGGAGACGTCGATGAAGTCGACCCCGCCGTCGTCGACGTTGACGACCCGCGAGGCGCCGTTGCCGCTGACGGTGATCACGGCGGCTCCCGGTCCCTGGACGTCCAGGAAGTCGGTAACGGCGAGCTCGCCGGTCGTCAGGGTGATCGTGCCGGTCAGCCCGGCCTGGAAGTCGATGACGTCCGCGCCCGCGGCGGCGTTGGCGTCGAGCACGGCCTGGCGCAGGCTGTCGGCGCCCGAATCGTTCAGGTTCCTGACCGTGAAGGTCGCGGCCTGGGCCGGCGACGCGGCCATGACGACGCCGAGCGTCAGGGCTGCCCCCGAGGCCAGGGTGGCTTGGCGGACCGCCTTCCGGCGGGCAGGGCGGTCCTGTTGCGTGTCGATGCCGGACATCCATTTCTCCTCGGGCCGAAGGCAGCCGGTCCTGGTCGCGTACGTACTGAGTGGAGGAGCCGAGTATAGTGCCGCCCGGTGGGTTCCGCTATCCTGGCATCGCCATGGACTGCCGCGCCGGCTGCGGGGCGTGCTGCATCGCCCTCTCGATCTCCTCTCCCATCCCGGGCATGCCGGACGGCAAGCCGGCTGGGGTCCGCTGCGTCCAGCTCTCGGACGACAACCGCTGCCGGGTGTTCGGCCTGCCCGAGCGGCCCGAGGTCTGCGTCCGCCTCCGGCCGTCCGAGGAGATGTGCGGCGAAACCACGGAGCACGCCCTGGTGTACCTGGCCGAGCTTGAACGGGTGACGGCGCCTACTTAAATCCACGTTCCCTTCCCTTACGCCTTCTTGTATGATTCGAAGATCTTCTGTCGTACAAGAAGGTAACTCGCCATCTCGACCAGATTCCAGATCCGCCGGCTTCGGGAAGACATCGTCTTCCCGTGATTCCTCACGTCTGTACTTCAGCAAAGGAGAATCGCCATGTCGGACGAGAACGAGAAACATGATGCTGACGAGCTGAGCCGCAGGACCTTCCTCCGGCTGGGCGCTCTCGCGGGCGCCGGAGCTCCCCTGGCGGGGATGCTCGGGGGCTCCGAGGCCGGCGCGCAGGTGCCGCTGACCGACGCCGCGGTGGCCCTCGAAGAGGCGACCATCGCTCAATTGCAGGGGTCGATGACCCGCGGCGGGCTCACCTCCCTGATCCTCGTGAACATGTACCTGGAGCGCATCGCGGCCATCGACCAGGACGGCCCGTGCATCAATTCCGTCCTGGAGGTCAATCCCGACGCCCGCCGCACCGCCAGGGTCCTCGACCGCGAGCGCCGGGAAGGCCGGGTCCGCGGCCCGCTGCACGGCATTCCCGTCATGCTCAAGGGCAACATCGACACCGGCGACCGCATGACCACCACGGCCGGCTCGCTCGCCCTGGTGGGCGATCCGCCGCACCAGGACGCCACGGTGGCCGCCCGGCTGCGGGCCGCGGGCGCCGTCATCCTGGGTAAGACGAACCTCTCCGAGTGGGCCAACTTCCGCGGCTTCAACTCCACCAGCGGCTGGAGCGGCCAGGGCGGGCAGACCCGCAACCCCTATGTGCTCGACCGCAATCCCTGCGGCTCGAGCTCGGGCTCGGCCGCGTCCGTGGCGGCCAACCTCACCGCCGCCGGCCTCGGCACCGAGACCGATGGCTCCATCGTCTGCCCCGCGACGCTCAACGGCGTCGTCGGCATCAAGCCTACCGTGGGCCTGACCAGCCGCGCCGGCGTCATTCCCATCTCCCACACCCAGGACACGGTCGGCCCGCACGCCCGCACGGTAGCGGACGCGGCGGCGGTGCTGAGCGCTCTGGTGGGCGTCGATCCCCGCGACCCCGCCACGGCGGCGAGCGCCGGCAGGCTCTCCACCAACTACACCCAGTTCCTCAACCCCGACGGCCTGCGCGGCGCGCGCATCGGCGTCATGCGGGGCGGCGGCTTCACCGGCTACAGCCGCGAGACGGACCGGGTTTACGAGGAATCGATCGCGACGATGAGAGCGGCGGGCGCCGTCCTCGTCGACGCGGAGATCCCCACGATCGACGAGCTCAACTCCGACGACGCCGAGATCATCGTGCTGATCTACGAGTTCAAGCGGGACCTCAACGCCTATCTCGCCACCCGCACGGGCGTGCCGATCCACAGCCTCGCCGAGGCCATCGACTTCAACCTCGCCCACGCCAACCAGGAGCTGAGGTGGTTCGGCCAGGAGTTCTTCGAGCTGGCCGAGCAGGAGATCTTCACCGAGCAGGAGTACCTGGCCGCCCTCGAGCGGGGCCACCGGCTGGCGGGCCCGGAGGGTATCGACGCCGCGCTGACCGCGAACAACCTGGACGCCCTGGTGGCTCCCACGGGCTCGCCGGCCTGGCCGACCGACCTCGTCAACGGCGACCACTTCCTGGGCGCGAGCTCCGGACCCGCGGCCATCGCCGGGTATCCCATCATCAACGTCCCGGCCGGCTTCGCCTTCGGGCTGCCGCTGGGGATCAGCTTCTTCGGCACGGCGTTCAGCGAGGCGAAGCTCATCAAGCTCGCCTCCGGCTTCGAGGCGGTGAGGAAGGCCCGGCGCCCGCCGACCTTCATCCCGACCCTGCCGCTGCCCAAGGGGATCGATCCGTTCACCGGTAAGTCGGCCGCCGCGGCCCGCCTGGAGAGGATCCTGGACAAGGCCGCCACCAACCCGAAGGTCCGTTCCCTGCTTCGTAACCTGTAGATCAGGGACTGCAAAGACAACAAGGACTGCAAGGAGCGGAAACTCCTTGCAGTCCTGGCAGTCCCTGTCGCTTTTGTGGTTTTCTAGTGCGCGCTCTTGCCCCAGAGCTCCTCGAGGCGCGCGTCGCGCCCGCAGCGCGTGCGGTAGAAGTTGTAGCGGAGGGGGTTCTTCTTGTAGTAATCCTGGTGGTACTCCTCGGCGGGGTAATACGTCGAGGCGGCCACGATCTCGGTCACGATCGGCTGCTTGAAGCGCTTCTGGACCTCGGCCTTGGAGGCCTCGGCGAGCCGCTTCTGCGTTTCGTCGTGGTAGAAGATCGCCGAGCGGTACTGCTCTCCGACGTCACAGAACTGGCGGTTCCTGGCGAACGGGTCGATGTTGTGCCAGAAGACCTCCAGCAGCTTCTCGTAGCTGACCTTCGCGGGGTCGTAGACGACCTGGACGGACTCCGCGTGGCCCGTGCCGCCCGAGGAGACCTCCTCGTAGGTGGGGTTCTTGCGGGTGCCGCCGGTATATCCCGAGGTGGTCGAGACCACCCCGTCGAGGTTGTCGAACGGCCCTTCCATGCACCAGAAGCAGCCGCCCGCGAACGTGGCCTTGGCGAGTTGGCGTCCCTGGGCCGGGGGCGCCGCTTTGGCATCTCCGGTGCCAGCCGCGGCGGTCATCAGCAGGGCTGAGAGCGCCAGGAAGCCCGGGTTGAAGAGTCTTTTCATTCGTCGTTTCCTCCGGTCGTTTCCTCCGATAATCCTTCCACTGCATCCTACGTGCCCGTCGGCAGGTCCGGATTCCCAGGTGGGCCCCTCCTGGCTCACCTCGGCAGGGGACGGGCACTCTCTCTTGTCAGGGAACCGCTGAATTCTCCTTCCGTTCCCCTTATGGAGGAATTCGATGTCTCGATCGTGGAAGGTCTGTAGTCTGTTTCTGCTGCTGCTCGCCGCTCTCTGCCCCCGCCTGCCGGCGCAGGAGGCCCTGGGCCAGGAAGCGCGGCCGGCCACCGTCATCTCGCTCAACTCGGGAGTCATCGACACCAGCCGGCCGCAGCCCGCGATTGCCGAGGCTCTGCGCGTCCGCCCCGAGGACTCGATCGAGGACGAGATCGTGCTGGTGAAGTTCCCGGGCCCCGTGACGGCCCGGCAGATCAGGGCTCTGCGCGCCGAGAGCCTGCAGGTCTACACCTACCTGCCCTACTACGCCTATCTCGTGAGGATGCCGGCCAACCGCGCCAAGGCGAGCCTGTCGAAGATGGGCGCGAGCTGGTCCGGCCCCTACCACCCCGCCTACAAGATCTCACCCGCCATCGCCGCGGTCGAGGCCGGCGAGGCCAAGGCCGGCCGGGAAGAGCACCGGCCGGTGCTGCTGCAGGTCTTTCCCGACGCGAACGTCCGCGAGGTGACTCAGAAGCTCCGCGACCTCGGGGTGAAGGGGATCGTCGGCAGCGGACGGGGAACGTTCTTCTCCAAGGTCCGCCTCCTGCTGACCCCCTCCGAGATCGCCGCGTTCCGGGAGTCGATGGCCGGGCTGCGCGAGGTCTTCTGGATCGAGCTCGAAGGGCGCCGCACCTTGTTGAACGACACCACCGTCTGGGTGGGGCAGTCGGGCCTCTCGGGCGGCCAGACCACGCCGATCTTCGGCCAGGGGATCTTCGGCGAGGGTCAGATCGTGGGCATCGTCGACACAGGTATCGATCCCGACATGTGCTATTTCCGCGACACGTCTCTCGGTCTTCTGCCGCCCACCAATGTCTGCAATGGCGGCACGGTGGTGAACAACAGCCAGCGCAAGGTGATCGCGGTCGACTTCCTGGCCGCCGGCGAGTGCAGCGGCGGCATCAGCAGCACCGAGTGGGACACCCAGGACCACGGCAGTCACGTGGCCGGCACGGTGGCGGGGGACAACTTCGCCAACCTCCTCACTCACAACGCGGGGGACGGCATGGCCCCAGGGGCCAAGCTGGTCATCCAGGACGCCGGCTACCAGGTCGACAACTGCGGTGACCTGCCCGGCATCGGCTGCCCGGTGGTGGACCTGAACCCGATCTTCCAGCAGGCCTACAACCAGGGGGCGCGGCTCCACACCAACTCCTGGGGCGACAACGAGAACGCCGCCGTGCAGAACAACTACTCGGCCGGCAGCCAGGACGTCGACGAGTTCATGTGGAACCACAAGGACTTCCTGATCTTCTTCGCCGCCGGCAACTCCGGACCCGGCACCAGCTCGATCACGAGCCCCTCGACGGCCAAGAGCGGCGTCTCCGTGGGCGCCACCCTGCGCAGCACGAGCGCCAACTCGATGGCCTCGTTCAGCAGTTGCGGCCCGACCGCCGACGGCCGCATCAAGCCCGACGTGACGGTGCCCGGTTCGAGCATCATCTCGGCCAACAGCGACAACAATACCGGCACCAACAACTGCGGCACCCAGTCCAGCTCCGGCACCAGCATGGCCACCCCCGGCGCCGCCGGCTTGACGGCCCTGATCCGCCAGTACTACACGGACGGCTGGTATCCCACGGGCAGCAAGAACTCCGCGAACGCCCTCACCCCCTCGGCCGCCCTGCTCAAGGCGACCCTGGTGAGCTCGGCCCTGAACATGACGGGCGCCACGGCCATCCCCGGCAACTGCCAGGGCTGGGGCCGCGTGCTGCTCGAGGACTCCCTGTTCTTCACCGGCCAGGCCCGCAAGCTGTGGGTCAAGGACAATGCCACGGCCTTCGCCACCGGCTCGACCAACGAGGACCGCACCTTCACCTTCTCGGTGACGGCGGGCGAGCCCTTCAAGGCCACCCTGGCTTGGACCGATTTCCCCTCGACCCCGGCGGCGAGCGTCAACATCAACAACGACGTCGACCTGATCGTCACCGGCCCGACCGGCACTGTCTGGCGGGGCAACGTCTTCTCCGGCGGCGTCTCGGCCGCGGGCGGCGCGGCGGATCGGCGCAATACTCTGGAGCAGGTGCTGCTGGCGGCCCCGGCCGCGGGCGTCTACACCGTGACGGTGCGCTCCTTCAACGTGCCCAGCGGTCCGCAGCCCTTCGCGCTGGTGGTCACCGGCAACGCCGTCGAGGGAGGCACGCCGCCGGACCCGCCGGTCACCGTCTACTTCGACAACTTCGAGACCGCCACCGGGTGGGCGGTCAACCCGAGCGCCACCGATACGGCGACCACGGGCGCGTGGCAGCGGGCCGATCCGGCGGCCACCACCTCCAGCGGCACCAAGCAGCTCGGCACCACGGTCTCCGGGGTCAACGATCTGGTGACCGGAGCCTCGGCCGGCACGGCCGCGGGCGATTTCGACCTCGACGGTGGCACGACCTCCATCCAGTCGCCGGCCATCACGCTGCCCTCGACGGGCGTGCTGACGCTGTCGTTCTCCTACTACTTCGCCCACGGCACCAACTCCTCGACGGCCGACTTCTTCCGCGTCAAGGTGGTGGGCGCGACGACCACGACCGTGCTCCAGGAGCTGGGCTCGACCGCCAACGACGACGCGGCCTGGCTCACCGGCTCGGCCAACATCAGCGCCTTCGCGGGACAGACCGTGAGGATCCTGATCGAAGCCGCCGACGCCTCGACCGCCAGCCTGGTGGAGGCGGCGGTGGACGACGTGAAGATCGTTCAGCAGCCGTAGGCTGGAGACCTGTCTGCAGGGCGGCCCTCCGGGGCCGCCCTGTTCGACTCACTTGTCGAACAGGGATTCGTCGTCTCGGCGATCCGTGAGCCTGAAGTCTCCCTCGTAGTCCGGATCGGACGGCGCCGAGTTCTCGGCCACCCTCGTGTCCGAAGCTTCCACGGGGCCCAGGGCGCTAATTCCGCCGGCCCGGCCTTCGGAACGGTTGCGCAAGACCCGGCAGCGGATGAGGCTCATCGAGCCGGTGTTGCGAATGGCGCCCCCTCCGACCCTCGCGGTATTGCCTTCGAGCGTCGAGCCCTCCAGGCGGACCGTGCCGCTGTTCCAGAGGGCTCCGCCCCGGTCGCCGGCCTCGTTGTCGCGCAGAACCGTGTCGAGGAGGATGGCTTCTCCCACGCCTGCGACCGGCAGGTTGTACAGCCCCCCACCGGTCCCTCCCGGGCCGCCGGCCCGGTTGGCGATGACGAAGCTGCCGACCATCCGCAGGACGCCGTCGTTGCGGATGCCGCCGCCGTCATCCCCGGCGGCATTGCCCGTCACCGTGACCCGCTCGAGCACGAGCGTCCCCGTGTTCCACAGCCCCCCGCCATCGGTGTGCCCCTCGGTGAGGCCGCGGCGGACCGTGAGGTCGCGCAACGTCAAGCGGCCTCGGGGGGAGACGTGGAAGATCCGGAATGGGGGCGTGCCGGGCGCCGGGCTGCGTTCCACGATGGCTCCGTTGCCTTCGATCGTCACCTCCGTGGTCACGCTCGGCAGGCCGCTCCCACCCTCAAGGCCGTTGACCGCTGCGATACCGGCGAGCGAGTGGATGCTCCCTCGGGCCAGCCGGATCACGCCGCCGCCGGCCGCATTGACGGCCTCGAGCGCCGCCCGCAGGCTGCAGGGGGGGATGGCGCCGCCGGTGACGCACTGCGGATCGCCGGGGTCGACCTCGACGGCTCCAGGAGGGAGCGCCGGCTCGGAGGCGCCGCTCGCCGCGGCCGCAAGCATCACCACGGCCCCCCAGATCCCGAGGCGGTGCCTCACCGCGACCTCGACGCGTAGAGGCGGGCCACCTGCGGGTTTTCCCGGAAGACCTGGATCCTGCCGTTCTCCGAGTCGGTGATGAAGAGGCGGCCTTTGTCGTCGACGGCCACGCCGAAGGGGAACCACAGCTCTCCGTCCTCCATGCCGTTGCGCCCGAACGAGCCCAGCAAAACCCCCTCGGACGTGTACTTCTTCACCCGGTGATTGTTGGAATCCACCACGAAGAGATCGCCTTGCGGGTCCACGGCGAGCCCCTTGGGGCGGTAGAGCTGGCCCGTCCTCGTCCCCGGCTCCCCCCAGGCGAGCAGGAACCGCCCGTCGAGGTCGAGCTTCTGGATGCGGCCGTTGTCCGTATCGGTGACGTAGATCCACTTTCGGGCGCGGTCGATCGCCAGCCCCATGGGCCGGTCGAACCGGCCGGTTTCGCGGCCCGGCCCGCCCCAGGCGGCGAGGAACCGTCCCTGGGCGTCGAACTTCTGGATCCGGTGATTGCCGGCATCGGCGACGTAGATGTTGTCGTCCTGGTCGACCGCCACCCCGGCCGGCTCCTCGAGCTCGCCCGGCCCGGCGCCCCGGCGCCCGAAGGTGAACCGGAACTGGCCGGGCAGCTCGCGCAGGTTGTCCGCGGACCCCGCCGTCACCTGGATGCGATGGTTGCCGGAATCCGCGATGATCACCTCGCCCCGGCTGTTGACCGCGATCCCCTGGGGATAACGGAACTGGCCGGGCCCGTCGCCCTCCTCGCCCCACTTGTCGACGAACATGCCGTTCCAGGTGTAGGAGCGGATCCGGTGGTTGTTGGTGTCCGCGAAGAGCAGTGTGGCCACCCCGAAGGGGTCGTTGAACAGTGCGATGGCCGTGGGGTTCTGGTATTGACCGACGCCCTGGCCCGGATCACCCCACTTCAACCAGAAGTTGGCGAGACTGGCGGCGCCGCAGGGGATCGGCGCCATCACGAACTCTTCGCTCTGTTCCGGCTTGTCGCCTTCGATCCGGGCCACGAGCGAGCCGTTGTCACGCAACTGATAGATGATCCGTTTCGGGAAGTCGTGCTCCAGGTTTTCGAAGACCGCCTTCTTGCCGGCGAGGATGACCATCTTGAATGGCACCGAAAGCTTGCCTTTCGGGGCCGGGGTCATGAAGATGCCGCCTTCCACCTGCTCGATCTTGATGAACTCGAAAAACCCCGTGCGCCCGTCGACGACCGTCTGGGAGGTCCCCAGCATCAGCCCCCCGGCCGCCGGGTTGTAGCGCTCTTCAATGGTGCCGTTCTGCCCGGCGAGCTTCCCTCTCCAGCAGCCGGACATGAACGCCAGATCCGACAGGGACCTCTCCTGCGCCCAGGCCTCGCTGCCAATTCCCAGCGACGCGCAGCAGAGCACCAGCAAGCACCTCTTCCATGCCATGGGCTTTCTCCTCCGGTTCCAACGGGCTAGTTTGGCTTCTTCTTGGGTGCCGAGGGCGCGCCCGGCGAGGCCGCGCCGCCAAGCCTGGGCCGCTCCTGCCTCTTGACCCGATAGCCCTTGGCCTTGGTGGCGCCGGCCTCAAACGCCTTCGCCGAGATCGACTCCATGTCCTCGCAACTGCCGGGGCCCGCGCACCACTCCCAAGTGCATGGGCAAGGTTGCCCGGAACAGCTCGGGTCGTGGAACTTGGTAGAGCTGGTTTTTTTCCCGTCCTTGGTACGGCCGAAGCCGAAAGGCTTGTGGAAGGCTACGGTGATGTTGCGCGGCGGAATTTCCATGACACCTGTTGCGAAGGCGACGCCTGCCAGGTTCTCTCCTACCTTGACGTCGTCAAGATAGATGTCATAGATGGCGTTGTAGACGATCATCGCCGGGTAGTCCTTGTTCTTCTGCAAGGCGACGCCCAGGCTCTTCGGCTTCACGGTATCGGACAACTTGAAGGTGATGTAGGCATCCAGCACCTTGCTGTAGCCGTGGAGCTCCCAGGCATCGATGATGAACTCGAACTGGCGGTACCCGAGCCCATTGCGGACCGGCTCCTCGCGATTCAACCTCATGTAAGCGTCGAGCTTCAGCACCTCCGAGGGTTCCGTGTCACCGTTCAGGATGACAGGGATGGTGATGATGGAGTGCTCGTGCTCCACTTCTGCGTGGTCCGGAAAACCTCCCTGAACTCTATGGGCCGCATGGGCCGCCCCCTGGGACCTATCGCCTTGGGCCGCCAACAAGCTCCCAGACAGCGCACACACCACCAGCACTCCGACGATTCGTCGAGACATGCGCCAGTTCATCGGTGTCTCCTTTCCTGGAACCCCGGCCGTGCGACGGCCAGGCTCGGACATGTATCACAGACCATCCGTGACACACCGCTGCACGACAACCCTCACTAGTACCGGTGCGAGTCACCCGCCGGAGCGCGTCGCCCGCAGGAGCCGGGGGAGCAGCAGCACGGTCATCAGATAGGCCGCGAGCATCGCCGCGGCGAGCAGTAGCCCGAGGACGCGGTTCGGCGGCAGGGAGGAGAGCGTGAGGACCAGGAACCCGAGCCCGAGAACCACGGCGTTCCAGCGTACCGCCCGACCCGCCGTGGCGAGGCTACGCCCAACGGCGACAGTATGGTCCGCTCCGGCGGCTCGCGCCTCCCGGTAAGCGTGGAAGAGGTGCAGCGAGAAGTCCGTGCCCGACCCGACGGCCAGCGCCAGGAACATGCTGCTCGCGATTCCCAATGGCAACCCGAGATAGCCAAGGGCGCCGAGCACCAGACCGGCAGCGGCCAGAACGGGAGCCAGAAGGATCGCTACATGGGCGGGCCGGCGCAGGGCCAGGAACAGGATGAGGCTTATTGCTGCAAGGCTCCAGGCGATCGAGCCGAGCTGATTGGTGAGGATGGTCCGGACGACCTCGAGAGCGACCGGGAGATCGCCGCTCAAGTGGAACCTGACGCCGCGTCCCCGCAACAAGGGGGCGAGACGCCGCCGCAGGTGCTCCCGCAACTCCGTGCCGCGCCGGTAGTCGGCGCTCTTGACCAGGATCCGGATGCGGACAGCCTTGGCGTCCCGGCTGAGGAAATGGTCCAGGTTCAGGCTGCTTCGAAGCAGTGTGGACAGTGCCATCAGGGTCCGCAGATCCTCGGGCGTCAACCGCGAGACGTCGCGCGGCCGCCCCGTCATCTCCGCCAATACCTGAAGCGACGTCAGAGGACTGATGACGCCTGCGGCGTGCGGTGAGGCCGAGGCGGCGCCGGAGACTTCCTCGATGAGGCGTACACCCTTGGCCCCGCGGAAAAAGCGCGGCTCCTCGCTCTCGAGAACGATGTCGAAACGGTATGTCCCCCAGAGCTTCTCGTTGTACAGGCGGTCCGCGGCGGCGATGGAAGAGGCACGGCCGAAGTTGTCGATCCAGGAATCCTGGACAGACAGGAAGAGGCTGCCGGGGAGCAGCGCCGCGAGCAGGCTTAGGCCAAGCGCGAACGCCGCCGTTTCATGGCGCCAGACCCAGGCGTAGAACGGCGACAGCAAGGAGCCCTCCTGATCCGAGGGCCGCTGACGAGCGGACCGCCACCAGGAAACCGGCAGGGACACGATCAGCGCCGGGATCAGGGTAAAGCTCGAGAGCATCGCCAGGAGGATGCCCCCCGCCGCAAAGACCCCGAAGTCGCGCAGGGGCAAGAGGTTCGAAGCCGGGAAGGCCAGGAACCCGGCCGCGGTGGTCAGCGACGTGAGCACCATCGGCCGCCCCATCTCGCGCAGCGCCGCCTTCGCTGCGGCACGGCGGCCGGCGCGCGAGATCTCCGCGGTCTCTCCTTGGGACGCCTGCAGCCGCTCGATGAAGTGGACCTCGTCGGCGACCGCCAGCACCATCAGGACCACGGGCAGGATTGTGGTCACCAGAGTCACCGGCACCCCGGCGTATCCCATGGCGCCGAGCACGCAGACCAGAACGACAAGGACCTCCGTCATCACGGCAGCTACGGCACCCGGTGTCCGCAGACAGCCGTAGAGCAAAAGGGCCATGGCGAGGACCATGAAGGGAATGATCGAAGCCAAGTCGTCGAGGACCATGCGGCCGAGCACGACCTCCGCCACCACCGGTCCGGTCAGCCGTAGATCGAACGCCGAGCCGGCCTGCCGGAAGATCCAAGCCTCCAGGGCTTCGATAGCCTCCCGGCGCGACACCCTCTCGGCAAGGGGCGCGTAGACGGCCGCGGTAGACCCATCCGAAGAGAGAAACAGGCCTTCGCCCAGGGGATGGCGCCGGACGCGTGCCCGCAAGGCCGCGACCTCCGCCGGATTTCTCGGCACCTCCTCCAGGTACTCCCGCACGAGTTGAAGGGACGACAGGCCGGGCTTGGGCTCGAGCAGGCTCGCCAGCGAACGGACGTTGCCGCCGTCCACGACCGGCAAGGCCCGGAGGTGACGATCGATCCCTTTGAGGAAATTGAGCCCCGCGACGCTGGCGACCGGTGGCCCCCCAGGCCTTGCGCTGATCAGCAAGATGACCTGATCGGGATCCCGGAATCTCTCCGCATCGGCCTCGGACTGCTTGACCACTCCGTTCCCCGCCGGATAGATGGCCCGGCCTTCGGTGCGCAGCTCGAGCCGTGGCAACCCGCTCGCGAACAGCAGGGCGACCAGCAGACCGGCGAGCAGAGTGGTCCGAGGCCGAGCCAGACAGACATCCGTCAGCCTGGACATCGTCCGTCGATGCGCACGCCAAGCTTCATCCACAGAGATCCTTTCGCACCGTCAGAGCCTTACTGCGCCTTCACCTCCGTCCACAGCTCGTCGATCAACTGCGTCGTTTCCCCGAGGTCCTCGATCAGCTCGCAGCGGTCGAGGACCTCCTTCGGGGGATAGATCGAGGGGTTCTGGCGGATCTTCTCGTCGATCAGGGTCAGGGCGGCCTGGTTGGCGCCCGCGTAGTGGACGCCGTTGACGATCTTCGCGGCAATCTCGGGCTCCAGGATGTAGTCGAGGAAGGCGTAGACGGCGTCCAGGTTGCGGGCGCCTTTGGGGATGGCGGCGTTGTCGATCCACAGGGTGCCGCCCTCTTTGGGGATCACATAGGCGAGGCGATCCTGGGCGTTGGCCACGGCCTCGGCCATCTCGCCGTTGAACCCCTGGGCCACGTCCACGTCGCCCGCCGCCAGGAGGTTGGCGAAGTCCGAGCTGTTGTAGGTCCGCACCAGCCGCTTCTGGGCTTTGAGCATTTCCGCGGCCTTGCGCAGCGTCGCCGGGTCCCGCTCGTTGATCGATCTCCCCATCAGCCTCAGGGCCGCGCCGAAGGCCTCCCGCGCGTCGTCCAGCATCAGGATGCGCCCGGCGTAGCGCTCGTCGAACAGGGCGCTCCAACTATCGATCGGCTCCTTCACCTTCTGCTTGTCGTAGCCGATTCCCGTGGTGCCCCACAGGTAGGGGAAGGAATGGGCGTTGTCCGGATCGTATTTTTGATTGAGGAACCGTGGATCGAGGTTCTTGAAGTGGGGGAGCCGGGCGTGGTCGAGCGTCTGGACGAGGCCCTCCGGGATCAGCACCTTCATCATGTAGTCGGACGGCACCACGAGATCGTAGTCGGCGACACCCGACTGAAGCTTTTCGAGGATCGCCTCGTTCGAATCGTAGGTGTCGATGTTGACCTTGATGCCCGTCCGCTGCTCGAAATCGGCGACGACCTCCGGCGGCAGGTAGTTCGTCCAGATGTAGATGTTCACCTCGCCGGGAGCCGCGTTGACCGTTCCGGCCTCCTCCTTCGCGCCTCCGCAGGAGACCAGCGCCGCCGCCAGAGCGGCTATCAGAAACCTTTTCATTTCAAGTCTCCCGTATCGTCAATATCAGTAGACAGCAGCCAGTGAGCGAGGACGATCAGCACGATCGTCCCCGCGAGCAGCAGCGTCGAGACCGCGTTCACCTCGGGGGTGACGCCGACCTTGAGCATCGAGTAGATGTGGAGCGGCAGCGTGGTGGCGCCCACCCCGGCGACGAACGAGGTGATCACGTAGTCGTCGATCGAGAGGGTGAAGACGAGCAGGGCGCTCGCCGCGATGCCTGGAGCGGCCAGCGGCAGCGTCACCCGCCGGAAGGTCTCGAAGGGCCCCGCGCCGAGGTCGCGGGCCGCCTCCTCCAGCGACGGATCGAGCCCCGCGAGCCGTGCCCGCACCACGATGGCCACGTAGGAAACGCTGAAGACGACGTGGGCGATCACCACCGTCCACAGCGAGAGGCGCAGCTCGACGGCCCCGAAGAAGGTGACGAGGGCCGCGCCCAAGACGACCTCGGGGATGATCACCGGCAGGTAGAGTAGGGCCTGGGTAGCCCGTTTGGCCCTGAATTGGAGCCGGGCGAGCGCCAGGGCGGCCGGGGTGCCGAGGAGGACGGCCACGGCGGTCGTGATCCCCGCCACCACCAGGCTGTTGCGGACGGACCGGAAGAGCAGGCCGTTGTCCAGGAGCCGCCGGTACCAGTCCAAAGTGAACCCCTCCCAGAACGCCGTCTGCCGCGCCGCGTTGAAGGAGAAGACCACCAGGATGACGATGGGCGCGTAGAGGAAGAGGTAGACGAGCGCCGTGTGCGCCGCCAGCAGCCGCCGGCGGTAACCTCCGCTCAAACGACCGCCGCTCACAGCAGCTCCTCTCCGCCCCGGCGTCTGGCGTAGACGGCGTAGGCGACGAGCAGGAGCAGCACGGCCGCCGTCATCTCGAAGGCGAGGGCCGAGCCGAAGGGCTTGTTGCGGGCGACGGCGAACTGGTTCTGGATCAGGTTGCCGAGCAGCATGCTGCGGGCGCCGCCCAGGAGGTCCGAGACCACGAACTGCCCGAGGCTGGGGATGAAGACGAGCACGATCCCCGCCACGATTCCCGGCAGGCTCAGGGGGACCGTCACCCGCCAGAACGACTGCCGGCTCCCTGCCCCGAGGTCCGAGGCCGCCTCGAGCAGCGACCGGTCGAGCTTCTCCAGCGAGGCGTAGAGGGGCAGGATCATGAACGGCAGCTCGCCATAGACCAGCCCGATCATCACCGCCGTCTGGGTGTAGAGCATCTCCAAGGGATGATCGAGGAGCCCCGTTCCCATCAGGACCAAGTTGATCAGCCCCTCCGTGCGCAGGATGAACATCCAGGCATAGGTGCGGACCAGGAAGCTGGTCCAGAACGGCACCACGACCAGCCCGAGCAGCAATCCCTTCCACCGCCGGGGAGCCAGGATCGCCAGGTAGTAGGCGATGGGGAAGCTGACGACGAGGCAGAAGACGGTCGTGAGCACGGCCATCCACAGCGACCGCCAGCCGATCTTGAGGTAGATCGCCCCGAGCGACCGGGCGTAGTTGCCGAGGAACGCTCCCGAGCGGACGTACTCGCCGAGGTCCGCGATCGGCCTGATGCCGCCATAGGTGCCCCGCTCGGCGAAGCTGACGGCGAGCATGAGGGCGAGGGGGACGAGGAAGAAGATGCCCAGAACCAGCCAGGTCGGCAGGAGGAGGGGGTAGGCGGTGCGGTCTTTCCGGCGGCTCACGAGGGCGGATGATGACGGGACCCTCGATGAGGATCAAGGGGTACGGTAGACTCGGAAGAAATTGGCATACCCTGGAGAATGAACGTAATGATTACTGTTCTCGATCGGATGGACGCGTTACGGCAGCAGCTTGACCATCTCCGATACCTCCGCCCCCAAGTGACGGATCCGGAGATCCTGCGTGGCAACCTGTCGTTGAGTAACAACGTTCTGCGTTCTCTCCAGGTCATCTGCCAAGCGGTTATCGACATCGCTGGTGACCTTTCTGCTCGTCGCCGGCTTCGTTTTGAGGACTACTCCACAGCTATCCGGAATCTATCTGTTTTCCCTGAATTTCCAGCTTCCCTGATCCAAGATCTGGGAACATTACCTGAATTACGCGACATCATTGTCCACAAATCCTCAGACTTAGACTATGCATGTATCATCGAGGTCTTGGATCATCTTGGGTCCGTTGAACAGTTTATGGAGACGGTCTGCCGGATGGAGACTACCGCGTAAGCCCCACTATTGCAGCTATGCAGGTCAGATCTCCTGCGGAGGGGGCGGAACCAGCTTTTCGAGTTGCTGGACGAGCTTCGGGAGATATTCCTGAACGAGGTCCCAGATAAGCGCGTGCTCCACGTCGCCATACTCGTGCACCAGCACGTTGCGCTGGGCCACGATCTTGCGCCAGGGGATCTCGGGATGTGCCTGCTGGAAACCGACGCTCACCCGGTTCGCGGCCTCACCGATAATCTGGATCGCGCGTTCAACGGCAAGGTAAAGCATGGGTTTCTCTGAGTACTCGCCGAGGGGCACGCCGCGAGTAAAGGCAACCGCTTGGCGGGCGGCCTCCAGCATGTCCCAGAGATAGGAGGCGTCGCGTTGGTCAGGCTGCATAGACGAGTTGGCGCGTGTTCAAGATCTCGTGCCGTCGGAAGGGATTGCGCAGCCCGCCCTTGCTCACCAGGTCCACCTTGCGCTGGAAGATTCTCTCGAGCTCCTCTTGCATTTCCACGAAATCGAAGAGACTGACCCGGGCACCTGGGATGAAGGCGACGAGGACGTCCACGTCACTCTCCGGCAAGAAGTCATCCCGCAACACGGAGCCGAAGAGAGACAACTCCTCTACCTGCCATTTCCGGCAGAAGGCAGAGATTGCCTCTAACGGCAGCGGCACGTGAACGTGAGGCGGCGACTGTAGGGTCATGGGAGAAACGTAGCCTTCGGTCCCCGGACTGTCAAGCGCGCCCGGTTTCCCGCAGCACCACGCTGTGCCGTGCGTCCCACCCCAGGAAAGCAGGATTGCCCGGCGAAAACGGCAGCGCCTCCCCGGCCAGCCCAGCGTTCTGGGCGAAGACGGCGTAGCGCTCTCCCCGGGCATCGCGGACGATCCATTCCGTGCTCGCCCCGTGGTAGACGCGGTCCTCGACCGTCACCGCCAGCGAGATCTCCGAGGGGAGGGGGACGGCCCGCAGGGCGAGCTTCTCCGGGCGGACCACGAAGCGCACCGGCTCGCGCCGCAGCCGGGGCGGGCCGGCCGAGGGAACGGAGAATTCGGTGCCATCCGGTAGCTGTAGCGAGAGAATGCCGTCCTCCTGACGGCGCACCTCGGCGGTGAAGACGTTCGTGGCGCCCAGGAAGCGGGCCACGAACTCCGTCTCCGGCGTCTCGAAGATCCCGGCGGGGCTGCCGATTTGCTCGACCCGGCCGCCGTTCATCACCGCGATCCGGTCGCTCATGGCCAGGGCTTCCTGCTGGTCGTGGGTGACGAAGACGAAGGTGATGCCGAGGGCGCGCTGGAGAGTCTTGAGCTCCACCTGCACTTCCTTGCGCAGGTTGGGGTCGAGGGCGGCGAGCGGCTCGTCGAGCAGCAGCACCTGCGGGCCCAGCACCAGGGCCCGGGCCAAGGCCACCCGCTGGCGTTGGCCGCCGCTCAACTGGTCCGGACGGCGCTTCTCATACCCCGTGAGGCGGACGAGCGCCAGCGTTTCGGCGACCCGGGCGGCGTGGTCGGCCCGCGGCAGCGGCTTGTAGCGCAGCCCAAAGCCGACGTTCTCCTCGACCGTGAGGTGGGGGAATAGCGCGTAGTGCTGGAAGACCATGTTGACCGGCCGCCGGTGGGGAGGCACCCGGGTGACGTCGCTTCCCTGAATACGGATCGTCCCCGCGCCCGGCTCCTCGAACCCGGCGATCAGCCGCAGCAGGGTCGTCTTGCCGCAGCCGCTGGGGCCCAGCAGGGCGAAGAACTCGCCGCGGGCGATCTCCAGCGAGACGCCGTCCACGGCCGTCACGCTGTCGAAGCGCTTGGTGACGTTCTCGATCTGGACGCTGGGATCGTTCGCCATGGCCGGATGGGGTCAGGCGGCGCTTGTACCACAAGGACAACAAGGACGCCAAGGACCTCAAAGACAATTCAAAAGACCGAGGGTTGCTGAGCCTCGCCGTCCTTGTTGTCCTTGAGGTCCTTGCAGTCCTTGTTTGGCCTTGGGCCTCTCTCTTAAGGCTCGCCCAGTCGCCCAGTCTGCACCCTCCTCTTATAGACCCTTACGACAGGAGGAGGAGCTTCAATGCAGCTTCGACGTCTGACCATCCCCATCCTCGCGGCCCTGGCGTTCCTGGCCGTCGCGAGTCAGGCCGGCGCCCAGCCTTGCCTGATCTTCGTCCACGGCAAGCAGACCGACACCAACACCTTCACCAGCTACACCTCGGCCCGGAACTACTGGGTGAAAGGCTCGACCGACTTCGTCCGCACGGCCACCAAGAGCTTCGCCACGTCCTACTACGTGGTCGGCTACAACGGCACGCGGCCCTACTGGGAGCCGCAGTCGGCCGGCGAGACGGCCAACGAGATCGTCAACGCCACCAACGGCGGGGCGGACGGCGGGGGCAACCGTTGCCGGCTCACCTACGCCCAGGGCGGCACGTTCTGGGTGGTCGCCCACAGCATGGGCGGGACGGTGATGGACTACATCCTCGGCAACAACGACGCCTCGGACCCCAACTTCAACGCCAACGGGCCCTACGATCAGGTGGCGCAACGGCTCAGCCTGGTGATCACCACCGGCGGCGCCCACCGCGGCTCCCAGGGCGCGGACGCCGTCTGCCTGCAGTCGAACCCGTTCTGCAGCTTCATCGCCATCTTCATCCAGAGCTGCGACGATGCCACCTTCTGGCTGCGCAGCTCGGACGACGTGCAAGTGCGGACCTACGCCAACGCGCCGGCCAAGACGGTCCACCTGACGGGCGGCTATGAAGCCATCTTCGGTGCCAGCGCCTGCATCAACGGCGAGGACGATGGCGTCGTTCAGTACGCCTCCATTTTCGCCTGCAACGGCAGCGCGACGGCGAGCTACGACAACTCGAACGTCTGCGGCAACACGAGCAAGCAGGAGGCCTCGGGCTTCCGCAACCTCGATGGCACCCACGAGAACCACGACGACGAGCGCAACGCCAGCGACACCGACGTCCGCAAGGCCATCCCCGGCGGCATCTGGACCTGCGGCGGCGTGCCCTGCGCCCCAAACACCACCGTCAACAGCGCCATGAACACCGCGCAATTCATCGCGACCCTCTACTAGGAGATCCAGCCATGAGCATGAAGAAGACGATTGGAATCGCGATGGCGGCGCTGGCGGTCCCGGCGCTGGGCCTGGCGCAGGTGGAAGCAGGCAAGCTGGCCCGCGAGACGGCCAAGGAGTACCGGGAGATGGCGCGTTATCCGGAGAGCTCCCGCGCCCTGAAGAAGGGCGAGGCGGACCCCGTCCGGGAGAAGCGCCAGCCGACCCGCCAGTCGCGGCGCGGCACGGACGTGAACGATCCCACGCTCTCCGTGTGGGCTTCCAAGGTGAGCTATGAGAAGGGCCAGCCGGTGGACCTCTACGCCTCGCTCGAGAACCGCGGCAAGGCCGTGGCCGCGGCGGATGCGCTCACCGGCGAGATCGTGGACGCCTACGGCCGGGTGCTCGCCCAGGCTGTCTACCTTGACGACGGCAAGGGCGCCGACCTGCGGGCCGGCGACGGCGTGTACTCGGCCCGGCTCGACCCCGCGGCGCTGGCGGCGACGGCGGCCTACATGGTGCGCGTCAGCACGCGGCTGGCCGACGGCGATCCCCTGGAGGCGGCCGGCGGCTTCCTCCTGAGCGATCCGGCAGCCCGTCTGACCGGCCGGTACCGCGACGTGGTGCGCGAGGGCAACCTCGTCATCGCCGCCGAGGTCGAGGTGGCCGAGCGCGGCCGTTTCCACCTTGCCGGCACCCTCTACTCGAAGGCGGGAGAGCCGGTCGGCTATGCCCAGGCGGCGGCCAACCTGGAGCCCGGCCGGCAGTGGATCGAGCTCTCCTATTACGGCCTGATGTTCCACGACCGTCAGGTCGCCGGCCCCTACCGGCTCGGCAGCCTGGCCTTCTCGACCACGACCCAGATGCCGAACGCCCTCAACGACTTGGTGGAGAACGCCTACGTCACCCGTCCCTATCGGCTCCGGCAGATGCGGGAGGTCGCCTTCGAGCGTCCGCAGCTCCTGGAGACGGCCAAGCGTTTGGAGATCGACGCCGAACGGGCGGAGCGGGAGGCTTGGGAGAGGGAGCGGCAGTAGGTCTCGCTCCCCGAATTGTCCCCTTCTTACTCCCTCTCCCGACCGGGGAGAGGGAGAGCTCCTGGCCGGCCCTTGTCGGGAAATCGAGAATCCTGAAACGATTTTTGCCGGCCCGTCACTACCTGCCGAGGGCAACCCCTCTTCCATCGCGGGAAAGGTTGTAGAACCCCCACAGGAGAACGAAAAACTATGCGCAGACGAATTCTATTCTTGTTGATCTCTGCCTTGGCCGGCCACCTCCATCCACTCTCCGCTATCCAGTACGGCTTTGCCGATTCCGGATTCCAGATCGCCTCGATTCGTACCGTCTATGACGACGGCTACGAGGGGACCTCTCTCAATCCCCTGACTCTGACGTCGCCCTGCCTTTGGGGTACCTCCATTGGCGGCTGCCCCACGGGCCCGGTGATCTACTCGGCATCCAACTGGTGGCGCCAGAACTGGGTTGACATTTGTGGGCCTCTCTTCCCCTGCACCTTCTGGCTTCTGCAGATGAACAATGAACCGGCCTTCAACAACTGCAATCCGGGTCCCCCTGACGCTTCGCTTCCTCGCTCGGAACCTGGCCATGGCATCATGGGCTTCACGGCGATCAAGGGCTCGCTGGTCGGCGAAGCTTTCTACCGTGCCCATCTCGTGTTGAACCTGACCTACCCAAACCCCTGTGATGGTGGTTACGGTATACCTTTTCTTTCCATTGCCGCCGACCGCGATCGGGGCAACGGGGGGCGTACACCTGGAGCTCTCAACCGTTCTTCCACGACGATTCCCAATCGAGTCCGCTTCACCGCCCGGCTTTGGGATCTGGGCCTACCGAGCTGTCCGAGCTGCGTTAACGGGTTCGTACAGCCTGGCAAAGGCTACCTCGACTTCGCCCTGTGGGCCGTGGCGGAGTGGGGAGGAAAGCAGCGCATGCTTTTCGTCAACCTCCTGCATCGGAACAAGGAATACGCGGGGGGCGTAGCCGGACAGACCTATGAATTCAACTGGCCGGTTCAGGAGGATACCCTCTACCCCGGAGCCGACCTCGCCTTCTTCGAGGCGGAGGCTCTTCCGGCTCTGTGCAATTACACAGTCCCGGTGATGAGCGGAGCCATCGGACAGGAGATCAACTACACGGTCGACTTGCAGAAGCTTTTCCGCTGCGCGAGTGATCAGGGCCTCTTTCGCGACCCGATGCCGACGACCGCCAACCTGCCGATCAAGACGGTCGGATGGAAGAATGAAGGTTTAGGGCTGAGTGGAGGGATCTGGACCTCCGTTCACGGTATGAGTATGGTCCCGTAGTACATCGGGAAGGGTGGGCCGTACGCTCGATGGGCGGAGGCCGGGAGAATCACAGCGTCTTCAGCTCCGCCCATTCGAGCGCGTACCCGAGCGCCCGCTTCACTTCTCGTTCTCGCGCGACTGCCAGCGCACCCACCCGGGAGTGATCACCCGTCGCGGCAAACCCGTGGCTCTCCTGTCGCCGTTTCCGCGACGGCCTCCCTGCCGGCCTGACGAGTTCCCTTCGTCGGGCTTTGCCGGCTTGCGGCCTTCCGGCTTGCGGTCTTTGCGACCCCTTGGGCCGCAAAGACCGAAAGCCGGCAAAAGTCCGTCCAAGAAAAGTTCGTCAGGCCGGCAGGGATGCCGACGCTCCCAGGGAGGCGCTACGCAGCAGCTCAACCCTGCCTTGACAGACCACTAGTTGCCGACTCGTCGGAGGAGCCATGCGAACCGTCGGCCGAGCGCGGCCGTTTCCACCTTGCCGGCACCCTCTACTCGAAGGCGGGAGAGCCGGTCGGCTATGCCCAGGCGGCGGCCAACCTGGAGCCCGGCCGGCAGTGGATCGAGCT